>Ga0123333_10000373_pt1 | contig 50039 bp, 51 predicted proteins | sample BioC12SIPDNA_3_FD_89957 | JGI IMG/M metagenome (GOLD analysis project Ga0123333, IMG submission 89957) | Anaerobic biogas reactor microbial communites from Washington, USA - Biogas_R2_B C12 SIP DNA | ecosystem: Engineered > Bioreactor > Anaerobic > Unclassified | place: Washington, USA...
GCGCCCGGTCAGGTCTGAGAGCGCCACCCCGCGCGCCCGGTGGGGTCTGAGAGCGCCACACGGCGCGCCCGGTCGGGAAAGGGGCGGTCAGCTGGACTTGGCGATCATCACCGGGCAGGTCGACTGGCGCAGCACGCGCTGGCTCACCGAGCCGAGCAGCTTGCCCGAGAACCCGCCAAGGCCACGGCTGCCCATCACGAGCAGGTCGGAGCGGGCCGCCCAGTCGACGAGGGTCGCGATCACCCGCCCGTGCACCACCTGGACCTCGATCTCGACGTCGGGGTAGTCCCGCCGGGCGCCCGCCAGGGTCCGCTCCACCAGGTCAGCCTGGCGCTGCTGGATCGCGGCGAACTGCTCCTGGTCCGACTCGGTGACCACGAACCCGTCGACCACCTCCAGGCCCCAGGTGTTGATCGCGACGACCTTCGCACCGCGGACCCGCGCCTCCTGGCAGGCGATCCGCGCGGCCACCGCGCTGTCGGCGCTGCCGTCCACCGCGACCGAGATCACGCCGCGGACCTCCTGGCCGCTGCTGCCGGGGGGCACGACGGCCACCGGGCTGGACGCGTGCATCGCCACGCCGAGCGAGGTGGATCCGAGGATGAGCTCGGACAGGGAGTTGCGCCGGCCCGTGCCAACGACCAGCAGCGCGTCCTCCTGGTGGGCCAGGAGGGACTTGACGTTGTCCCCCACGATCTCGACCGGGTTGACTGCGAGGTCGGGGAACTCCTCGCGCACCGCCGCCACGGCGTGGTCCAGGGTCGTCTCGGCCTCCGTGGTGGCCTGGAGCAGGTCCCGGGTCGTGGTGTCCTCCGCCCCCACGACACCTGTCGGCAGTCCTGCGACCCCCTCGACGGCGTGCACCATCGTGAGCGGCACCCCGTGCACCTGCGCGGTCCGGGCGGCCCACTTGACCGCATCGCCGCTGGTCTCCGGCACGTCCACACCCACGACCACGTGTCCCTTGGACATCTCGCCCACCTCCGTTGCGCTGGGTGTCCAGTATGTCGCACGCGCAAAGGGGTGGCACCCACGCCCCTCCCTGCGTCAGGCTGGGTCCATGGGGCACGTGCCAGAGGGATTCGAGTATGCCGTGAGCGCGGCCGGGGAGGTCCGCATCCGGCACCACGGGGTCCTGGCGACGACGCTGCGCGGGAGGCGGGCCGCCGACTTCCTCGAGGACGTGGCCTTCGGGGACGACCAGCTGCTCATGGCGCGGGTCACCGGCAACTACCGCCGGGGGAACGAGCGCGTCGCCCGGCAGCACCCGCGCAACCGGCGACGCCCGGAGTAGTCCTGCACTAGTCGGCCCCCAGGTGGCGGGCCAGCCCCCGTTCTCCCCCGTGCATCATGGCGCGATGGTTCGCCCGCATCAGGCGGGCACCGGGGCGGGCGACCGCACCCAGGGCGCCGGCCACCTCGACCTCCTCGGTGAACTCGGCCACCGTCGGGCCGTCGTCGCGCACGACCCACTGCGACCAGCCGCACAGGTCACCGCCGATCCCCACCCGCAGCAGGCCATTGGCCTCGTCCTCGACCTCACGGGTCAGCACGAGCCGCAGGGTGTAGGGCAGGACGCTGCGCACCACCACCTCGGCCGCGTCGTCGTCGATGCGCACCACGGACCGCACCTGGGGCCACCAGCTCGGGTAGTCACCCAGGTCCGCGAGCACCGCGAACACCCTTGCCCGGTCCGCCGTCAGGGACCAGGCGTGGCGAAACTCGAAGGCGCTCAGGAGTCCTGCGCCCGCGCCGCGGCCCGCTCGGCCTCGGACTTCAGCACGCAGAAGAGGTTGCCCTCGGGGTCCGCGAGCGTCACCCACCCCGTGCCCTCGCCGTAGATCCCCCGGTGGTCGGTCGACAACGCCGCACCGTGCCCCAGGAGCCGGTCGACCTCCTCCTGCTGGGTCAGGTCCCGCGGTCGCAGGTCGAAGTGGACCTTGTTCTTGCCCGGGGTCGGGTCCGGCACCTCGATGAAGAGCAGCTGGTGTCCGGTCCCGGGGTCCTGGATCAGGCACTCCTCGTGGCCCGGCTCGTTGGGGTCGTCCGGCAGGTCGGTGTAGCCGAGCACGCCCTTCCACCACGTGGAGAGCGCGTAGGCGTCCGTGCAGTCGACCGACGTGTGCGAGATGAAGGAGGTCATCACCCCATCGTCGATGCCGCCGGGGCGCGGGGCAACCGAGATGGCCCTCAGCCGTCGACCGCCGCGGTCATCCGCTCCGCCAGCTCCCGGACGACCGTGCGCAGCTCCGGTCCCTCCACGATGCGGAACGGGACGGACAGACGAGCCAGCCACTCGGCATACGAGTAGAGGTTGCTGGTGCTGCCGACCAGGCGGGTGGTCCGCTCGTCCACGGCGGTGAGCCTCCCCGCCGGCGCCGGCAGCACCCGCCGGCACATCTCCAGCGGTCCCTCGATGAGGACCTCGGTGGGGAACTCCCAGCCGGTGCCGAGGTGGGTCTCGAGCTCGGCCACCGGATCCAGGTCCGGCGGGGGGTCGAAGGTGGCGCTGCCCGGCGTGGCCGCGGTGATCCGGTCCACGCGGTAGGTGCGCACGGCGTCCCGGTCGACGGCGCGGCACAGCAGGTACCACCGGCCGTGGCGCACCACGACCGCCCACGGCTCGACCAGGGAGGTCCACTCGTTGCCCGCCTCGGAGCGGTAGCCGATCTCGGTCACCACCCGGTCGGCGCAGGCCGCCACGAGGGTCGCCGTCATCACCGGGTCGGGCCTGGCGGCGCCGCGGTCGGGCGTCGAGGCCGCCGTGAGTCGGACCGCGCCCGCCTGGGCGGCCACCGCCTCGGGCAGGGCGCGCAGGATCTTGCCCAGCGCCGACCCCGCCGTGTCGGAGGGGTCGGCCGCGTCGTGGTGACCGTCGAGCACGGCCATGACCAGTGCCAGCGCCTCGCCCTGGCTGAAGGTCAGCGGGGGCAGCCGGATCCCGCGGCCCGGTCGGTAGCCGCCGAAGGGCCCGCTCGTGGACACGATCGGGATCTCCGCCTCGCGCAGGATCGCCACGTAGCGGCGGGCCGCGCGGGGCGTGACGCCGAGCCGCTCGGCCAGCTGGTCGGCGGTGATGCCGGGCCGGGTCTGGATCAGCTCCAGGGCCAGCAGGGCCCGGGCGGTCGGGCTCACCTCGGATCGCATCGCGACTCCTGTCCCTACCCCGAATCGTCCGGGACCGATTCTACGGTCAACGAGGGACCCGGACCACGGGCCGATCACAGGAGGCACACCATGACCGATCAGACGACCGACCCCGTGCACGGCTCCGAGGCCACCCCGTGGGAGCCGCCCCTGTCGGGCACCGACGTGGAGCACCTGCTCGGCATGCTGGAGCGGCTGCGCCACACCTTCCGCTGGAAGACCGACGGGCTGGACCACGCCGGGCTGACCGCCCGCGTCGGCGCGTCCGCGCTGACCCTGGGCGGCCTCCTCAAGCACCTGGCGCTCGTGGAGGACCACACCTTCTTCCTCAAGCTGAGCGGCGACTCGCCCGGCGGGCCCTGGGACCCGGCGGTCTTCGACCTGGACCCGGACTGGGAGTTCACGACGGCCGCGGATGACTCGCCGGCCACCCTCTACGCCCTCTACGACAGTAAGGTCACCCGGGCGCGGCAGCGGCTCACCGACGCCCTCGAGGACGGCGGGCTCGACCAGCCGGCGGCGATCACCGACGACCGCGGCCACCACGCGAGCCTGCGCCGCCTGGTCTGCGACCTCGTCGAGGAGTATGGACGTCACACCGGTCACGCGGACCTGCTCCGGGAGGCCGTGGACGGGTTGGTCGGCGAGGACCCGCCGCCGGGGTGGCGTCCGGTGTCCTAGGCGGTCGAGGGGGCCGTACCCTGGGACGGCCCCCGACCCCCTCCCCGAGGAGCCGTCATCCCCGCCGTCCCCGCGCCCTCGGCCGCCGCCCGCGAGCGGGCCACCCGGCGGCTCGCCGCCCTCGCGACACCGCCCGGTGCCCTGGGCCGGCTCGGGGAGGCCGCGGTCTGGCTCAGCGCCGTCCAGGGAGTGGTCCCGCCGGCGCCGCCGGCCTCCGTCCGACTGGTCATCTTCGCCGGCGACCACGGAGTCGCGGGCCACGGCGTCTCCGCCTTCCCGCCGGATATCACCGGCGCCATGGTGCGCACCTTCCTGACCGGCCGGGCCGGGGTCAACGCCCTGGCCCGGGCCCACGGCGTGCACGTCCGGGTCCTCGACCTGGGCTGCACCGACGAGTTCGCAGACCTTCCCGATGACCTGAGGTCCGAGGTCCAGCGGCACAAGGTGCACCGCGGCAGCGCGCCGATCCACAAGGCGGACGCCCTCACCGAGCGGGAGTATGCCGAGGCCTGGGCTGCCGGGGAGGCCGCCGCCCGGGAGGAGCTCGCCGCCGGGGGCGACCTGCTGGTCACCGGCGACATGGGCATCGGCAACACCACACCCGCGGCCGCGCTGGTGGCGGCGGCGCTCGGCCTGTCCGCCGCGCAGGTCACCGGCCGCGGCACGGGCGTCGACGACCCAGGCCTGGCGCGCAAGACCGCCGTCGTCGAACGGGCCCTCACCCGCCTCGGCCCCCGCGCCGCGGACCCCGCCGAGGCGCTGCGCGGGCTGGGCAGCGCCGACCTGGTCGCCGCCACGTCCTTCCTGGTCACCGCCGCCGGCGCCGGCACCCCCGCCCTGCTCGACGGTCTCTTGGGGGTGACCTGCGGGCTGTATGCCGAGCGGCTGGCCCCGGGTACGGCCGCCTGGTTCGCGGCCGGTCACCGCTCCCCCGAGCCGGGCCAGGCACTGGCCCTGGAGGCCCTCGGGCTGTCGCCGCTGCTGGACCTCGGGATGCGCCTCGGCGAGGGGTCGGGTGCCGTGGCCGCCGTGCCGCTGCTGCGCGGCGCGGCCGCCCTGCTGCGGGACGTCGCGCTGCTGGAGGAGCTCGGGTGAGCCTGGCCGACGGGTGGCGCCTGGCCCTGGGCACCCTGACCCGCATCCCGGTGCGCCCGCCTGCCACGATCGACCGCGCCACCGCCGGCACGGCCATGCTGCTCGCCCCGCTGACGGCGCTGCCCGCCGCGGGCGGTGTGACCGCCCTGGTCGCGCTGGGCCGGGAGGGGGTGCTGGCCCCGCTCGCCGTGGGCCTGCTCGGCGTCGCCCTGCTGGCCTGGGTCTCCCGGATGCTGCACCTGGACGGCCTCTCCGACACCGTGGACGGCCTCACCGCCTCCACTGACCGGGAGCGCTCCCTGGCGGTCATGCGCTCCGGCACCGCCGGGCCGTCGGGCGTGGTGGCCCTCGTCGTCGTCCTCGGGATCCAGGCCGTCGGACTGGCCTCCCTGGTGTCGGTGGCCCACGGGCCGTGGCTCGCCGCCGCCGTCGTGGTCGCCTCACGCGCCGCGCTCCCGGTCGCCTGCGCCCGGGGCGTCCCCGCGGCCCGGCCGGACGGGCTCGGCGCGACCGTCGCCGGCTCGGTCCACCCGGCGGGCGCGGTCGCCGTCGGGCTCCTGGCCGCCGCAGTGGTGTGGGCGGTCGCCCTGCTCCCCGGCTTCGACCTCCGCGGCCTGCTGGCACCGATCCTGGCCGCGCTCGCGCTGGCCGGCTGCCTCACCCTGGCCGTCCGCCGCCTCGGGGGCGTGACCGGGGACGTCCTCGGCGCGTGCGTCGAGGTCACGCTGGCGGTGCTGCTGCTCGCGGTGGCCTGACGCCGGCACTGACGTAGGTCGCGGTGCTCGCAAGCCGTGCGACCAGATGGGCGCTGAGTGCGTGCCTGGACGTCTCACGGCGCCCATCTGGTCGCATGGCGCGGGGAGGCCCGCTGCTCGCCGTCGCCTGAGCCGCGCGCGTCCTCGCGGGCGACCACTCGGCATACGGCCGTTCAGAGCACGAGCACCCGGCCCGCGACGACCAGGTGGACCTCGTCGCAGGCGGCGGCGACCTCGCGGTTGACCTCCCCCAGCACGTCGCGGAACAGCCGCCCGGACCGGTGCTCGGGCACCACCCCCAGACCGACCTCGTTGGTCACCAACACGGTCAGCTGCGGACGCTGCAGCGCCGCGGTCAGCCGTGCGGTCTCGTGACGCATCATCGAGGTCACCTCGTCGACCGGCTCTTCCCACATCCCCTGCCGGTCGACCTGCGCGGTCAGCCAGGTGCCCAGGCAGTCGAGGAGCACCGCGTCGGTGCTCTCGGCGAGCGCGGTCGCCGGGTCGGAGGACTCGACCGTGGTCCACGTGGCCGGCCGCCGCGCTCGGTGGACGGCCAGCCGGTGTGCCCAGTCGGGGTCGGGCTCGGCCGCCTCGTCCGGGCCGGTCGCGAGGTAGCTCACCGACGGCTCTTCCCGCAGCAGGCTCTCGGCGTGGTGGGACTTGCCGGAGCGGACTCCACCGGTCACCAGGATCCTCATCGCGCTCCTCCTGAGCTCATCCCGAGGCGCCACGTCCGCTGCACGTGGCAGCGCCCAGCCTGCCACCACTGCAGCTGCACCGCCTCGGCGCGGCACGCCACCGGGATCCGGGGCCCGAGCATCATGCGCACCGCGCGCTCGTCCGTCGCGGGACCGACGGCGTCCAGCGTCACGTGGGGCACGGGGTCGGGGAACTGCCCGTCGTATGGCGGGTGGTCCGGGAAGCGGTCTCCCACCGCTCGGGTGAGGCTCCGGAAGGGCCCGTCCGGGTCGGGCAGCAGGTGGATGATCCCGTTGGGGAAGACCCCGGTGCGGGCGAGCACGTAGTCGAACGGGTCGGTGCGGGCGGCGATCTGCGCGATCACGGCCAGGTCGGCCGGAGTGGGCTCGCGCACCCACGGCCCCAGGACCGTGACGTGGGCCTGGCCGAAGTCCGGGTCGGCCGCCAGGTAGTCCGCGTCGTAGTGGGCGGTCCGCTCCCGGACGAACGCCTCCAGCGGCGGCACCGGGACCGCGAGCACGGTGTGTCCGGGGTCGACGTGCCCGGCGGTCGACGGACTCGGGCTGGACATCTCGGGCACCCGCCGATTGTGCCGTCCGCCGCTGGCGGTGCGGCGCCCGGGCTCCTACGCTGGCGTCCATGGCCGACGGCGCCGTGCTCGAGATCCGCCCAGCCAACGAGGCGGCCTGCGAGGACCTGCAGGTGGTCTTCGGCACGCGCGGGCAGGGGGCGCGCTGCCAATGCCAGCGCTACAAGCTGCTGCCCCGGGAGAACTTCGCCGAGCAACCCGTCGAGGAGCGGATGGCCCGGCTCCGCGCACAGACCGACTGCGGCAACCCGGAGGCGATCGTCACGAGCGGCCTGGTCGCCTACCTCGACGGGGAGCCGGTCGGCTGGTGCGCGGTCGAGCCGCGCCCGGAGTTCCCGGGTCTGCGGCACAGCCAGGTGCCGTGGGCCGGGCGCGAGGAGGACCGCGGGGACCCGTCGGTATGGGCGATCACCTGCGTGTTCGCCCGGGCGCGCTTCCGCAGGCAGGGTCTGGGCACCGAGCTCGTCCTCGCGGCGGTCGAGTTCGCCCGGGCGCGCGGCGCGGCGGCGCTGGAGGCCTACCCGATGACGACGAAGGCAGCCATCGACGAGGAGCTCCACGTCGGGACCATCGGGACCTACCTGGACGCGGGCTTCACGGAGGTGACCCGGCCGACGAAGCGCCGGGCCGTGGTCCGAATCGACTTCTGACCCCTTCTAGCCACCAGCCGCGCTCCCTCGAGGTTCACCACCCTCCTGCCCCGACGCGCCTCCCCCCGTCTTCGAGCGCCCTCGGGTTCCTCGAGATGGTTGTAACCGTACCGAAGATGACGAAGGCGCTCGAAGTTGTCCGGGCACGCAGTGCGACGGCGGGGGTGGAGCACTCCGGGCATCTTCGGACGCTGACGTGGCGGGCGGATGGAGCGCGTACGGGACCACTACATTCTTGTGCGGAGGGCGTACGGGACCCCTACATTCTTGGGTGGGTCAGGGGACGGAGATCCGCTCGGGCGGACCCACCCGGAACCAGCGGTGTCCGAAGCCCTCCAGGCTGAGCTCGAGCCGGCCGTCGGCGAGCTCGACCGCGTCGTGGGCGAGCAGGTCGATCGCGTGCTCCCCCAACGCGCTGAGGTCGACGTCCAGAGTCACCGCGTCGGCCCCGAAGTTGTGCACCGCGACCACCGACGCCTCCGGGCCGCGGCAGCAGTGGGCCAGCACCTGGCGGTGGGGTTGGCCCAGGACCTCGAGCTCCGGGGCCCAGCCGAGCTCGGGGCACTCCCTGCGGGCCGCGATGAGGGAGCGCATGAACGTCCAGAGCGAGTCCGGGTCGCGCACCTGGTCGGCGACGTTGACGTGCTCCGGGGAGTACCCGTCGGGGGTCGGGCGCTGGATGAGCCGCCGGGGCGGCGCCGCGGAGAAGCCTCCGGCGGGACCGGCGTTCCACTGCATCGGGGTGCGCACCGCCATCCGGCCCTCGGCGGCCAGGTCCTCCCCCATCCCGATCTCCTCCCCGTAGTAGATCGCCGGAGTGCCGGGGAGGGAGAACATCAGGCTGTAGGCCATCCGGAGCCGCCGGGGGTCGCCGTCGAGCATGGGCGGCAGCCGACGCTTGAGCCCGCGCCCGTAGAGCTGCATGGACTCCTCGGGGCCGAAGGCGGCGAAGACCTCCTCCCGTTCCGCCTCGCTGAGCTTGTCGAGGGTCAGCTCGTCGTGGTTGCGCAGGAAGTTGGCCCACTGCGAGGTGCGGTGCAGCGTCGGGCGGCGCCCCAGCGCCTCGACCAGGGGCGTGGCCTCGCCGCGGGCGAGGGCGAGGTAAGTGGCCTGCATGCCGACGAAGTCGAACTGCAGCTGCAGCTGGTCCCCCCGCTCACCGCCGAAGTAGTCGAGCTGCTGCTCGTAGGGCAGGTTCACCTCCCCGAGGAGGACGGCCGAGCCCTTGCGGCGGGTCAGGAACGCACGGATCTCGCGGAGCACGTCGTGCGGGTCACGGGGCAGCTCGCCGGCGCCCCGCTCGATGTCCTCGATGAAAAAGGGTACGGCGTCGACGCGGAACCCGTCGACCCCCAGCTCCAGCCAGAACCCGATCACCCGCAGGATCTCCTCGCGGACGGCCGGGTGGGCGGTGTTGAGGTCGGGCTGGTGGCGGTAGAAGTGGTGCAGGTACCACTCCCCGGTCTTCTCCTCCCGCGTCCAGATCGAGTCCTCCTGGTCGGGGAAGACCACCTGGTCGGAGGTGTCGGGCGGGGCCGTGTCGCGCCACACGTAGTAGTCCCGGAACGGGTTGTCCGTGCTGCGCCGCGCGGCGCGGAACCACGGGTGCCGGTCCGAGGTGTGGTTGATGACGAGGTCGATGATGACCCGGATGCCGCGGTCGTGCGCGGTGCGGATCACCTCGACCAGCTGCCCGTGATTGCCCAACCGGGGGTCCACCCCGTAGAAGTCCATGACGTCGTAGCCGTCGTCCCGGTCGGGGGTCGGGAAGAAGGGCATCAGCCAGAGGCAGTTCACCCCGAGCCGGGCCAGGTAGTCGATGCGCCGGGCCAGGCCCGCGAGGTCACCGGTCCCGTCACCGTCGGCGTCGGAGTAGGTCTCGACGTCCAGGCAGTAGATGACGGCGCTCTTCCACCACAGGTCACTGGTCGCGGTGATCCTCATCGGGCCTCCTCGGGGGTGCGCAGCGCGGGCAGCACGTGCTCCCCGAAGGTGTCGATGAACCGGGCCTGCTCCCGGCCCACGTGGTGCAGGTAGATCTCCTCGAAGCCCAGCTCGGCATACTCCTGGATCCAGGCGCGGTGCCGCCCCAGGTCCTCGGAGATCCGCACCGCCCCGCGCACGTCCTCCAGGGTGGCCCCGGCGGCCAGCCGGTCGAACTCGGCGGTGGTCTCGGTGTCGGCGGCCACGTCGGGCGGGAAGGTGTTGGTGCTCCACTGGTCCATCGCCAGGGCCTCGGCCTCGCTCCGGTCGGGCGCCCACGACAGGTGCAGCTGGAGGGCGAGCGACCCGCCACCCCCGGCCTCGCGGTATGCCGTCACGAGCCTGCGCAGGGCATCCACCGGTTGGACGACGGTCACCAGCCCGTCGGCCCAGGCCGCGGCGCGGGCCGCCGACTCCGCGGAGATGGCGGCGGCACGCAGCGGCGCGGGAGGGTCGGGCACGTCCCACAGCCGGGCCCGGTCCACCGTGACCGTCCCGTCCCGGCTGACCTCCTCGCCCTGCTGGAGCCGGCTGATCACCTCGGTCGCCGCCTCCAGGTGCTCGACCCGCTGCTCCTTCGGGGGCCAGGGGGCGCCGGTGACGTGTTCGTTCATCGCCTCGCCGCTGCCGAGCGCCGCCCAGAAGCGGCCGGGGAACAGCTGCGCGAGCGTGGCGATGTGGTGGGCCAGCACCACCGGGTGGTAGCGGGCACCGGGGATCGCCAGCGTCCCGATGGGCAGGGCGGTGGTGGCCAACGCCGCCCCGAGCCACACCCAGGTGTTGCCCGAGTGACCCTGCCGCGCGCTCCACGGGGCGATGTGGTCCGAGCTCATCGCGCAGGCGAAGCCTGCCTGCTCCGCGTGCTGGACGTCGCGCAGCAGCTGCCGTGGCGAGGCCTGCTCGTGGGAGGCGTGGAACCCGAGTCGTGCCATCGACCCAGTGCATCCCACCCGCCGGGGCTCCGCAATCGGAGGGACCGGGCGCCTACGATGCGGGCATGACGCGCACCCCGGCACGGATCGCCCTGCGGATCTTCCTGGCCCTCGCCCTGGTGCACCTGGTGTGGCAGCTGACCGACCAGGACACGCCGGCCCGGGTCTCGCAGTGGTTCCTGATGCCGGTCCTCGCGGGGTTCCTGCTGGTCAGCACGCGGGGGGCCGAGCGGGGGCGCCTGGTGCGGTTGACCCTGGCCGCGCTCTTCTTCTCCTGGCTCGGGGACACCGCGCCGTCCCTGGCGGACGGGGACGTCGCGTTCCTGCTCATGGTCGGCTTCTTCCTGGTCGCCCAGGTCCTCTACATCGTGGCCTTCTGGCCGCACCGCCGCGAGAGCGTGCTGCACCGGCGGCGGATGCTGCTGATCCCGTATGCCGTGGCGATCGTCGCCCTGGTCCTCGCCTGTGCGCCGCACGCCGGGGTCCTCCTGGTGCCGGTGCTCGCCTACGGCCTGCTGCTCGGCGCCATGGCCGTGCTGGCCACGGGCGTCAACCCGCTGGTCTGGGCCGGTGGCGCCCTCTTCCTGGTCTCGGACGGACTCATCGCGCTGAACGCCTTCGCCCCGTGGTGGGACCTGCCCCTGCAGGGGTTCTGGGTGATGCTCACCTACATCGCGGCGCAGCTGCTCATCGTGCTCGGGGTGCTCCGGGCCGTCACGGTCGGGGCCGGGCTCGCCGGGGACCGTCAGGACGTCTCGACCGCACCCTGAGGCGACGGGCCGGACGGGGTGGCCGACAGGACCTTGCCGGCCAGCGCCATCGAGGCGGGCCAGGCCACCATGGTCAGCGCGAAGGCGATGGGCCAGGCGATGAGGAACTGCTGGGGCCAGGCGACCAGCCACTCCACGGAGGGCCCGGTGAAGACCAGCCCCATGATGCCGGACATCGTCGCGGCCATGATGAAGGTCATGAAGACCTGGGAGAGGAAGACGTACTTCTTGCTCATGCTCGGTTCCTGTTCCGGGACGGCAGCGCACCACGGTGATCGCGGCGCCCGCGTCCCCCGTCGTCGGGTGATGGGCGCCAGGGGTTCGCGCGGGGGGCGCGACTTCATCTCAGGAGTGCCGAGGGCTGGAATAACCACACCAGCCTGAATCTTTTTGGCCGGTCAACTTTAACAGATCTCGCCGGTGGACCCGCCCTCGCGGAGCGGGTCCACCGGCGCTGCACGGGTGGTCGAGCGGTCGGGGTTACCCGTCGACGACGCGGTAGTCGCCGGCCCGGCGCAGCGCCTCGTCGATCAGCTCCCGACTGGGCACGACGGTGTCCTTGTGCTTGATCCACAGACGCGTCGGCTCACCGGGCACGATCTCGAAGGTCGCCTGGCCCATGCCCTGCGCGGCGAAGATGTCGAACAAGGGCTGCATCGCCACCTTGGTGTCCCAGTCGGTGTGCACGCCCTCCACGAGGAAGCGGGTCGACACGATCTTCGCCACGGGCATCAGATCCTTCCGTTGAACGCCTGCAGGGCCGAGTCCTCCCTGGTCCCACCGCGACCGTCGCCGTAGTCGGCGTAGTCGTGGATCCACATCACCCGGGACACCCACTTGACGTGCTTGTAGCCGTGGTTCGACTCTACGCGCAACCGGGCCGGGCCGCCCAGGTGCAGGTCGACGGGGTGGCCGTTGCGCTCGTAGGCCAGGATCGACTCCTCCTCGGCCATGGTGTCCAGGTCGATGGCGGCGTAGAAGGGCTCCCGGGGCCGGTTGTCGTACATCTTCTGCGCGAGACCGTAGGACTCCGCCATGAGGTAGCGGGCGCCCTCCGGCCGCGGGCCGAGCACGGCCATGAGGTCGGTGAGCCGCACCCCTGTCCACCGGGACGTGGCGGACCAGCCCTGCATGCAGGTGTGGGTCGCGACGTAGGAGTGGCGGGGCAGCTTCTTGATGTCCTCGAGGGTCAGCTGCTTCTCGACGTCGTTGATGTCGTCGCGCACCGTGATGGTCAGGCCCTCCCAGTCGTTGTCCCGGGCCGCCACCCACTCCGGCGACTCCTCCTCGGTCGGGGGCAGGCCGTTGGTCCAGTGGAACTCGGAGATGTCGGCGTCGGTGTAGGCCTTCTTCTTCGCGCCGAGCGGGCGCAGGCCGTTCAGGAAGATCTTGCGGCCGATCTCGGTGAAGCCCGCCGTGAACTTCTGGGCCCGCACCCGGTCGGCCAGCGACCAGTAGGACAGGGCGATCCAGAAGACGACGACCGCGACGATGGTGGCGATCAGGATGACGAGCGCCTGGGCGGCGCGGGCGGTCGTGACCTCACCACCGCCGAAGACCATGTTGATGACGTTGTGGTCCCGGTTGACGAGGAAGACCAGCGACACGTGCATGACGATGAAGCCGGTGAAGATGACCAGGCCGATGAAGTGCAGGGAGCGGGCGCCCTGGTGGCCGCCCCACATCTTGACGTACCACGGGAACCGGCCGCGGATCGCCGGCGACATCGCGATGCCGGTGAGCATCTGGAAGGGCGCCAGGATGAAGATCACGAAGGTGTAGCCCAGCATCTGCAGCGAGTCGTAGGGCTGGAAGTGCTCGATGTCCGGGGTGTTGAAGCTGAGGTAGGTCAGCAGCGAGTCCCACGCCTCGGGGATCACGTCCCAGGACGTGGGGACGATGCGCCGCCAGAGGCCGGTGGCGAAGAGCAGGACGATGTAAATCAGGCCGTTGAGCACCCAGAACATCACCGACAGGCCGTGCCAGTGGCGGCCGAGCCCGATGTTCTCCCGTCCCGGGAGCGAGAGGATCGGGTGGACAGACTTCTCATCCATGAGGGAGGTGTAGACACCCTCCTCCTTGGGCAGCTCGCGCTTGGTGAACTTCAGCCACTCCGTGCCCGGGGCGCAGTCCTTGCGCCACCACAATCGGGGCAGCGAGGAGAGCATCTCGATCCCCGATCGGATCAGCATGCCGATCAGGATGAAGTTGAGGAGGTGCTGCGCACGCAACCACAACGGGAAGTCTTCCATCGCCTGCTCCTTTGCCGGTGACGCCTATGAGTCCTGTGCTGCTGTCTGGTCTGTATGCCGTGAGTCCGGTGCTGCGCTCTGGTGCCGTTAGTCCTGTGCCGCCGTGGTGCTGGTGCCGGGTTGGTTCCCACGGGTCTCGTAGTCGTCGATCTCGCGCACCTTCGGCCCGTAGAAGCCGGACGGGTCGTGCCGGGCGTCCAGCCACACGTCCAGCAACGACCGCGCGTAGGCCGGGGCGATGACGTTCTGGCCCATGCACAGGATCTGCGCGTCGTAGTTCTCGACGGCGCCGCGGACGGTCACCAGGTCGTGGCCGGTCGCGGCACGGGCCCCCGGCACCTTGCTCGCCGCGATCGCGGTGCCCACCCCCGTGCCGCAGACGAGGACGGCCCGGTCGGCCTTTCCGTCGACGACCTGCTGGGCGGCCTGGAACGAGACGTCGGGGTAGGTGATGTCGGGGCGGGACAGGTCGACGACCTCGGTCACCCGCTCGTCCTGCTCGAGGAACTCCTTGACGGCGTCCTTGAGGTCCGCACCATTGCCTGGCGCACCGATGACTACGCGCACTCCCGACCGCTCCTTCGCTCGCGCCCGATATTTCACTACGCAGTGTAGTAAATCATGGGTGAGGATGGAATGGCTGGTGAGGGGGTTCGTCGCGGCCTCGGTCACCGCACCTGAACCCCGCCACCGCATGACGCACGCCGCCCTTGTGACGCGACCTCACGGCATACGGCTTCTAGACTGTGGCAGATGGCGGATCTGGACGCGGTCGAACAGGGGATCTGGGCGCTTCTCGCGGTGGACACCTGGCCGGAGGCGCTGGAGGCCTCCTCCGAGAGATTCCGGTCCCTGCGCCGGGAAGGCGACCTTCTCCTTCCCGTCCCTGGACCCCGAGATCGCAGCCGAGCTCGAGGCGTTCCTGGGCCGGTTGTACCAGCCGTACCGCGAGCACCACGCGGGCGCGTCCTGACAAGCTATCCGGCATCCCACGGATTGATGAGCGCCACACCGGTCGCTTCGAAGTCGGAGAGGTTGCGGGTTACCACCGTCAGCCCGTGCACCAGTGCGGTGGCCGCGATGTATCTGTCCCGCTCCGGCTTGGGATCAGGAACCTGAAGTTCAGCAGCTCGACGAGCCACCGCACCATCGACGGGCAACGTCCGCTCCGCGAAGGGCCGACGAACGCTCGACTCCAGCCAACGACGCAACGCCCCTCCCTGTCGCGAGTCGCGACGCTCGACCAGGAGCACGCCGAGTTCGATCTCGAACAGAGTGATCACGCTGATGAACTGCTCCGAGGCCACCACCGTGCTCGCCCACTCGGCGACCCGTGGGTCGATCCTCGCGGGCGTCTTCCGCAACTCGCTCACGAGATTCGTGTCGAGCAGGTAGGTCACAGGTCAGCACTTCGAGGTAGTGCACGCGAGACCACGGGCTCGAACTCGATCTCCTCGTCCATCTGCAGCACATCGATCAGGCTCCGCCTGTCCCGCATCGCTTCGTAGTCCGCGATCGAGACAAGGACAAACGCCGGCTCACCTCGATCGGTGATGACCACCGGCCCCCGAGCGGCTTCCCGCTTGGCTGCACTCACATCGCGGTTGAACTCGCGCGCCGTCATCGTGCCCATCGCCACCACTCCAAAGTAGGTACGTACCGACATTCTACGCGCATCAGCACGACGTTGCGACTAGCGATGGGTTCAGAGGACCTTCTTCACCACGCTCGACTTGAGCTGCATGCGCCCGAAGCCGGGAACAGTCGCATCGATGTCGTGGTCGCCGACGCCGTCGGTGATCAGGCGAATGCCCTTGACCTTCGTGCCGACCTTGACCACGCCGCCGGCGCCCTTGACCTTGAGGTCCTTGGCGATCGTGGCGGTGTCACCGTCGGCCAGCGGGTTGCCCACGGAGTCCTTGATCACCGTGTCGCCGGCATCCGCAGCGTCCTCGGCTGCCGCCGCGGTCCACTCGTGCCCGCACATCGGGCACACCAGCAGGGCGCCCTGCTCGTAGGTGTAGCTCTCGGCGCACTCCGGGCACGGCGGCAGGGCGTCAGACATTGAACCGGAACTCCACGACGTCGCCGTCGGCCATGACGTACTCCTTGCCCTCCATGCGGACCTTGCCGGCGGCCCGCGCCTCGGCCATCGAGCCCGCGGCGTCCAGGTCCTCGAAGGAGACGATCTCGGCCTTGATGAAGCCGCGCTGGAAGTCGGTGTGGATCACGCCTGCGGCCTGGGGCGCGGTCCAACCCTTGCGGATCGTCCAGGCCCTGGCCTCCTTGGGGCCGGCGGTCAGGTAGGTCTGCAGGCCGAGGTTCTGGAAGCCGACGCGTGCCAGCTGCACCATGCCCGGCTCGGTGACCCCGACGGACTCGAGCAGCTCGGCAGCCTCGTCCTCGTCGAGCTCGGCCAGGTCGGCCTCGAGCTTGGCGTTGAGGTAGATCGCCTCGGCGGGGGCGACCAGTGCCGCGAGCTCGTCGTGCAGCGCGGTGTCGGTCAGCCCGTCCTCGTCGAGGTTGAAGACGTAGAGGAACGGCTTGGTGGTCAGCAACCCCAGGCTCTTGGCGAGGTCCATGTCGACGCCACCTGCGACGCCCTTGGCGAAGAGGGTGTCGCCGGCCTCGAGGACCGTCCGGGCGGCCAGGGCGGTGTCGAGCACGGCCTTGTCGGTCTTCTTGCCCTTGACCTCCTTCTCGATCCGCGGGATGGCGGACTCGAGGGTCTGCAGGTCGGCCAGCACCAGCTCGGTGTTGATGGTCTCGATGTCGTCCTTGGGGCTCACCTTGCCGTCGACGTGCACCACGTCGTCGTCCACGAAGGCCCGCACCACCTGGCAGATCGCGTCCGCCTCGCGGATGTTGGCCAGGAACTTGTTGCCCAGCCCCTCCCCCTCCGAGGCTCCGCGGACGATGCCCGCGATGTCGACGAAGCTGACCGGGGCCGGCAGGAGGCGGGCGCTGCCGAAGATCTCGGCGAGCCGGTTCAGGCGCTGGTCCGCCAGGGGGACGACGCCGATGTTGGGCTCGATCGTCGCGAACGGGTAGTTCGCCGCGAGCACCGTGTTCTTGGTGAGCGCGTTGAAGAGGGTCGACTTGCCGACGTTGGGCAGGCCAACGATTCCGATAGTGAGTGCCACGGGATCAGGAGTCTACCGGCCGGCCGGCGTCCCTCGGGCTGCCGACCTCTTGATCACGACTTGTTCAAGTTTCTATCGACGTGGAACCCGGAGCCGATGGCGCCCGTCGGTTCCATGGCGGTTCGAGACCCCCTGACCGCCGGGGGACAGACAGAGGAGCACGACATGAAGCGCACGACCATCCGCAGCACCCGACGCGGCCTGAGCCTGGCGGGAGCCGCGGCAGCCGCGGCCCTGGTCCTCACCGCCTGCGGCGGGGAGGAGGAGCCCGCGGAGCAGCCCACGACGGAGAGCGCGGTGGAGGAGCCGGCCGAGGAGACCACCGACGCCGACGCGGTGACCGAGGAGCCGACCGAGGACGAGGCCATCGAGACGGAGGCCCCCGCCGAGGAGGCGGAGGAGACCGAGGCCCCGGCCGACGCCGCCGAGGAGACCGAGGCCCCGGCCGCCACGGGCGGGGACTTCAAGACCGTCGCCCCCGGCACCGAGCTCGCGCTCGGTGAGGGTGCCGTGCTGCACACGCAGCAGCGCGAGGAGGGCGAGGAGTACTACGCCTTCGGCTACGTCGAGTCCACCGTGACCGAGATCGTCAAGGGGGACGCCTCGTTCTTCGACCAGTTCGACGACACGGACGACTTCGAGGGGATGACGCCGTACTTCATCATGGCCGAGCACGAGGTGCTCTACGCCGAGGGCGACGAGGGCGTCACCAACCTGCAGCCGAGCTTCGAGGGCGTGCTGGACGACGGCACCCCCGCCCAGGGCCTCATCGTCATCAGCACCGGGATCGCCGAGTGCCCCAACGACTACTTCGAGGACTTCGTGACCGGGGCGACCGCCACCACCTGCAACGTCTCGCTGGCTCCCGAGGGCCAGGAGGTCACCGGCGCCGCCTGGACCGGTGTCCGCGAGATCGACGGCGGCTTCAGCGAGAACGCCTACCTGGCCTCCCCCGTCCTGTGGCAGTAACCGAGGGCCGGGTCCGCTGACGCGTGACCCTCGCACCACCTGGGCCCCTGTCCGGCAGTATGCCGATGGGGGCCTTTGGTGTGCCCGTGGCCTCCGCCCTGCCCCCGGTGGTGCGTCCGTGTCGGTCTCCTGTCTGTCTGTGTCCTGTCTGTCGGTGTCCTGTCTGTCAGTGGGCTCTGGCACGGTGGACGCCATGGACACAACCACGCTTCTGGTCGGCCTCGCGGCTGTCGTCATCGGCGCCGTGCTCGGCTGGTCGCTGGGCAGGGGCGGGGCCGGCCACGAGCTGGCCCGCGCCCGCGCCGAGCGAGATCTGCTCGCGGAACGGCTGGCCGCCCGCGAGGCCCTCGACGAGGACGACCGGCAGACCGCCGCGGAGCTCGCCCCGCTGAGGCTGGCCCTGTCGCGGATGGAGGCCCAGGTGCGGGACCTCGAGCGGGACCGGGTGGAGCAGTTCGGTTCGGTGGGTGAACGGCTCGGGGAGGTGGCCCGGCAGACCGCGGAGCTGCGGGACCAGACCGCGAGCCTGTCCGGTGCGCTCAACTCCTCCGGCGTGCGCGGCACGTGGGGCGAGGCCCAGCTGCGGCGCATCCTGGAGCACTCGGGGATGCTGGCGCGCTGCGACTTCGAGGAGCAGGTGAGCGCGGTCAGCCAGCACGACGCGACGGTGCGCCCGGACGTGGTCGTGCACCTTCCCGGCGACAAGCTCCTGGTGCTGGACAGCAAGGCCCCGCTCGGGGCGTTCCTGCAGGCCCAGGCCGACGGCATCACCACCGGCGAGCGCACGGGTCTGCTCCGTCAGCATGCCCGAGCGCTGCGCGGTCACGTCGACGCGCTCGCCGCCAAGTCCTACTGGAGCGCCTTCACCACGACGCCCGAGCTGGTGATCTGCTTCGTCCCCAGCGACGCGGTCCTGGCCGCTGCGCTCCAGGCGGCGCCCGACCTCTACGACCACGCCCAGGCCAGGAAGGTCGTGCTGGCCTCCCCCGCCACGTTGCTGGCGCTGCTGCGTGCCCTCGCCTTCGCCTGGCAGCAGGACACTCTTGCCGACAACGCACGTGAGCTGGTCCGCCTCGGCACCGAGCTGCATCAACGGATCGGCACCCTCGGCAGGCATGTCAGCGCGATGGGGTCGGCGCTGCGGCGCTCGGTGGAGACCTACAACAGCATGGTCGGCACGCTGGAGTCGCGGGTCATGGTGACCAGCCGCAACCTGCAGCAGGTCGGCATCGCCGAGTCGGCGCACCCCGACCTCGAGCCGGTGCGCGCGTCGGTGCGCCCGCTGACCGCACCCGAGCTGATCTCCGACGAGCTGACCGAGGTCGCCGGTGTCCGTGACGAGATCGACCCGGACCTGGCCGCCGGCCCGGGCCAGTCGCAGGGTGCGGGTCCGGGCCGCGATGACGCCGGCCCGGGTTACTCCTCGGAGAGCTGGCGCAGGAAGGCCTGACCCCGCTCGCTGGTCGGGTTGTCCAGCACCTGCTCGGGGGTGCCCTCCTCGACGATCTGCTTGTCGGCCATCAGCACCACGCGGTCGGCCGCGCGGCGTGCGAAGCGCATCTCGTGGGTCACCACGACCATCGTCATCCCGGCGTCCGCGAGCTCTCGCATGACGTGCAGCACCTCACCCACGAGCTCGGGGTCCAGGGCCGAGGTCGGTTCGTCGAAGAGCATCACCGCCGGGTCCATCGCCAGGGCCCGGGCGATCGCGACGCGCTGCTGCTGACCACCGGACAGGCTGTCCGGGTAGGCGTCGGCCTTCTCGCCGAGCCCGACCCGACCGAGCAGGTCCTCGGCGCGCTGACGCGCCTCGTTGGCGGAGCGGCCCAGGACGTCACGCTGGGCCATCATGATGTTCTGTGCGACCGTCATGTGCGGGAACAGGTTGAAGGACTGGAAGACCATGCCGATCCGGGACCGGATCCGGTTGATCGCGGACTCCTGGTAGCTGAGCTGCTGACCGTCCACCTCGATGGTGCCCGAGGAGATCCGTTCCAGCCCGTTGATGCAGCGCAGCAGCGTGCTCTTGCCGGCACCGGACGGGCCGATGAGGACGACCACCTCGCCGGGATAGACGTCGAGGTCGACCCCGTCGAGCACCACGTTGTCGCCGAACGTCTTGACGATGTTGCGCATGCTGACCAGGGGCTGACCCTGGGGTGTGCCCGTCATTCTGCGCCCTCCGACTTCCCACTCTCGACCAGACTGCCTCGGTCACTCCCTCCGGAGGGCGTGTCCACAGGTCTGCGGTGCTTGCTGAGCGAGTGCTCGAGCCGGTTCACCACGAAGGTCAGCACCAGCACGATGGCCAGGTAGTAGATCGAGACCATGAGGTACATCTGGAGCGGTTCGTAGTTCTGCGCCTGCAGGTTGCGCGAGGTCTGGAACAGCTCGGTCATGCCGATGAAGGAGACCAGCGAGGAGTCCTTCACCGCGATGATGTACTGGTTGCCCAGGACCGGCAGCGTGGTGCGCAGCGCCAACGGGGCCTGCACCCGGCGCAGCGTCTTGCGCCTGCCCATGCCGAGGGAGCGGGAGGCCTCGACCAGCCCCTTGGGCACGGCCTGGAAGCCGGAGCGGAAGATCTCGGCGATGTAGGCCGAGTTGTGCGCCGCCAGCGCCAGGGCACCGGCCCAGAACGCTGGCATCTTCACGATCTCGGAGATGCCGAAGTAGAGCACGAAGATCTGGGCGATCAGCGGCGTGCCCCGGATGAGCCCGATGTAGGCCGTGCCGAGCCAGCGCAGCGGACCGAACCTGCTCATCACCATCCAGGCGATCACGCCGCCGAGCACCATCGCGATGACCAACGCCACCGCGGTCAGGCGGAGGGTGACCCAGCTCGCCTCGATGAACAGCGGCGCATACTCGACGAAGTAGTCGAAGAAGGTCATGGCCGTGACTCAGTCACTGGTCTGCTCGGCGTCGTCGGCCGGTGCCTCGACGTCGGACTCCAGGATGTTCTGGCCGAACCACTTCTCGGAGATCTCCGCATAGGTGCCGTCGTCGATGATGGCGGCGAGCGCCGCGTTCAGCTCGTTGACCAACTCGGTATTGCCTTCGCGCACCGCGAACGCCGGCTCCTCGGTGTAGAGCGGCTCGCCGCACACCCGCAGGTCCCGGTCCGCCTGGTTGATCTGGAAGAGGCCCACGAGGCGGTCGGTCATCGCGGCGTCCAGCCGGCCAACCTCGGTGTCCTCCAGCGCGGTGATGTCGGAGGTGAAGGTGCGGATCTCCCCGACCCAGTCCTCCTCGCTCAGGAACGACTCGTAGGTCGTGCCGGAGGCGACCCCGATCACCGGGCTGTCCATCTGCGTCGGGTCCGTGCAGTCGCTGTCGTTGGTCACGAAGACCGTCGCGCCGGAGAGGTAGTAGGGGTCGGTGAAGTCCACCTGCTTGTCCCGGTCCTCGGTGGGAGTCATCGAGGCGATCAGGACGTCGTAGCGGTCGGACTTCAGACCCTGGATCAGACTGTCGAACGCACCGGTCTGCGTCTCCAGCTCCAGACCCATCTCCTCGGCGATCGCGACGGCGATGTCGAAGTCAAAGCCGGTCAGCTGGTCACCCTCGAAGTGGCTGAAGGGCTGGAACTCCCCGCTCATCGCCACGACGAGCTCACCGTCGTTGAGAAGTTTCTGGTCGCTACCGCCGCAGGCGGTGAGTGCGAGGGACGCCGCAGCGACCGCGACGAGGGCGCCGGCGCGACGGCCGGCCCTGGGCAAGGTTGTCATTGGAAGTCCTTTTCTCCATGTGGGTTTCATCGAACATAGAAAGGTCCGCCAAGCAGGTCAAACGCGTCCTGGCTGGCTGGACAACCACGCGATAGTCGTTTATCGCGCGCGCGTGCACCTCCGAAATGACTATCCCAACACTCCGTGGGACGTGCATCAGGGCGATGGTGTTGTGACCCTTTTGTGACCCGGCGGCGCCCTGCGTGGCGCCCGAAAGAGCTCGACGAGCAAGGCCGAGACCCCACCGTGATCGTCGACTGCATGCGCGACGCAGGCTGCGTCAAACCCGCGACAGGCGGGCGAAACCCGTCGCGTCAGGAAGGGACGAGCGAAACCTTCTCTGTCAGTGGAGGGAGCCCGCGTCGTGGCGGATCTTGGCGGCCTCGACGCCGTCCCGCGCCTTGAGGTCGCGGCGGATCTCGTTGGGCAGGGCGAAGAGCAATGACTCCTCGGCAGCCGTGATCGGCTTGACGTCCTCATAGCCCCGGTCGGCGAGCCACTGCAGCACGTCCCGCACCAGCACCTCGGGGACGCTCGCCCCGCTGGTGACACCGACGGTCTGCACGCCGTCGAGCCAGGACTCGTCGATCTCGTCGGCGTAGTCGACCAGGTGGCCGGCCCGCGCCCCGTGCTCGACAGCGACCTCGACCAGACGCACCGAGTTGGACGAGTTCTGGGAACCGACCACGATCATCAGGTCGCACTCGGCGGCCATCTGCTTCACCGCGACCTGGCGGTTCTGCGTCGCGTAGCAGATGTCGTCGCTCGGCGGGTCCTGCAGCTTGGGGAACCGCTCCCGCAGGCGCCGGACGGTCTCCATCGTCTCGTCGACCGACAGCGTCGTCTGGGACAACCAGACCACCTTGTCCGGGTCACGCACCTCGACGTCGTCGACCTCGTGCGGCCCCTGCACGAGGACGATGTGGTCCGGGGCCTCCCCCGCGGTGCCCTCGACCTCCTCGTGCCCCTCGTGCCCGATGAGCAGGATGTCGTAGTCGTCCTTGGCGAAGCGCACGGCCTCCCGGTGCACCTTCGTCACCAGAGGGCACGTGGCGTCGATCGTCTTCAGCTGGAGGGCTGCGGCCTCCTGGTGGACGGCGGGTGAGACGCCGTGCGCGGAGAAGATCACCGTGGCGCCCTCGGGCACCTGGTCGGTCTGGTCCACGAAGATCGCGCCGCGCTTCTCGAGGGTGCGCACCACGTGCTTGTTGTGGACGATCTGCTTGCGCACATAGATCGGCGGGCCGTAGAGGTCCAGGGCCTTCTCGACCGTCACAACGGCCCGGTCGACACCGGCACAGTAGCCGCGGGGCGCGGCCAGCAGGACGCGCTTGGACACCTGGTCAGTGGGTAGGGCAGTCACGCCTCCATGGTAGGCGAGACGGCCCCAGGATCAGCCAGCCGCCCGATGACGCCCCTGCGGACGTGGCGCACCGGAGGCGATCCACCACTCCTCCGCCTGGTCCTCGCTGCGATGCAGAGCGGCGCGGTCGGCCTCGTGCTGCTCGTGCTGAAAGTTGAGATAGAGGTAGTCGTTGATGATGTGGCTGACGCCCTCGCCCCGGGCGGCGGCGTCCAGACAGATGCGGCGCAGTTCTTCCTCGGTCACCTGCGAGCTTGCCATGGGCACCACCATGGCGGCACGCACTGGCAGAACGTCGCAGACCCGCCGCGCCGAGTCACATTCGTCACAGTAGTCACACTGTCAGACCCACTGCCGGCGCGCCGCGTGCCAGCCGAGCTGGATGCGGCTCTGCGCCCCGGCCAGCCGTAGCAGCCGCTGCACGCGACGCTGGACGGTGCGGGGGCTCACGTCGAGCGCCTTGGCCACCGACTCGTCGGTATGCCCGGCCAACAGCAGCGCCAGCAGTTCGCGCTCGTCGGCCGACAGCTCGTCGGTAGCCGTGGCCGCCAGGGCCTCCGGGACCGGGAGTCCCCAGTCCCATACGGTCTCGAAGACCCATTGGCAGACCGCCGCCAGCAGGGGCTCGCGCACCAGGACGAAGTAGGGGTTGCTCGGCTCGGCGTGGATCAGCACCACGGTCTGTCGGTCGATGACCGCCACCTTGAACGGGACGTCGAAGGCGACGCGCATCTCCTCGCCCATGCTGGCGAGCTCCTTGAGCATGGTCGGGAAGTCCACGGCCCCGGTCTCCAGGGCAGCCCGGTCGTAGACGACGCGAAAACGCACGCCGGAGCCGAGCGCGTGCCGCTGCCCCTCGTTGTCCTCGGGTGTGGTGATGATGGCCGGAGCCTTGACCAGGCTGCACACCTCCTCCCGCGCACTCCGCAGGGCGAGGGCGTACCTCGTGGCCATCGTCTCCGCCCCGCGGACGACCTCGATCAGCGGGGACCGCGCACCCGCGTCCTGGGACTCGTAGCGCTTGACGAGCAGCTCGATCTGGCGCTGCGCATCGCGCAGTTCGTCCATCCGGTGCAGTGCCAGGGAGCCCAGGGCCCCGGCCGGTGGCGCGACCCGCGCCACTCCCTGATCGTCCCGCACCACGAGACCCCGCTCCACCAACGATTCGAGGACAGCTCGCTGCTGGTCGTGCTCGGCATCGGGCCCGAGGTCAGCACTTCCTCGATCAAGCAGCTCGCGGTAGAGCCGTTCCTCGTCACCCGTCAGTCCGAGCGGCCCGAGTCCACCGTGGCTCACGTGCGCGCTCCCCGGGCGCGGTGCTGGTTAAGGCCCTCCACGAAGCGCGATTCTACGCGCGGCGGGCCGCCCCGGCGCCGCAGAGAGGAAGCGCCAGAACGGCCCGCCGTCCGGTGGATGGTGACGTCACTGCGTGACGGTGGCCTCCACGGTGAAGGGGTTGTCCAGCAGCGGGGAGGTGCGGCGCGCCTCCACGACCAGCTCCCAGACGCCCGGCTCCGGGTTCTCATAGGTGCGGGTGAACGGGTCGCAGCCGTTGCCGTCCAGGTAGTTGGCGTAGCAGAAGCTGGTGCCGGCGCTCCCGCGCTCGCCCTCCACGCCGGTCGGCTCGAAAGCCCACCAGCGGGTCTGGCTGCCCTCGGCCAGCCCGGAGAGGTTCACGGTGAGCTCGTCGGTGCCCTCGGGCACGGCGATGGAGTAGGTCACCGTGTCGTTGCGCTCAACCGTCCCGGAGGCCGACCAGGTGCTGTCGAACGCCAGCTCGTCGGCGGCCTCGACGGCGAGCATGACCGATCCCTCGACACCACGGGTGCGGGCGTCGTCGATGGTGAGCAGGGCGCTGTGCATGCCGGCCGACGACGGCGCGGCGGTCACCTCGATCGTGGTCGGCACGTCCTTGGCCAGCTTGACCATCTTGGTGGCCCGGAAGGTGCCGTCGTTGCCCTGGATCCGCACCTGGTAGGGGTGGGACTTGGCCTCGCCGGTGGTCCGGGTCAGGGTGAGCTCGTAGGTGCGCACCTCGCCGACGGCCTGGCCGCCCGCGGCAGGGGCGCAGTTGTTGTAGAGACCGACGCCGGTGTGGGGTGAGACCAGGTCACCGGAGAGCACGGTGCACACGGGCGCCGAGACGTCGATGCGCGCGGTGTCGGAGACTCCCTTGGACAGCGTCTTCCAGGCCTCGGGCACGTCGATCTTGCCGCGTCCCTGGTCGACCGCGTCGCCCTCGGCGATCCAGTCGGTCGTCGAGAACAGCGCGGTCCGCAGCTCCTCGGGGGTGGCGCTGACGCCGCGCTGCTGGGCGGCGGACAGGAGCAGCGCCGCGGCGCCGGCGGCCTGCGGCGAGGACATCGAGGTGCCGTTGAGCATGGAGTAACCCACCGGGAGCGTGTAGCCGGTGTCGCCCACGGCGCTCCAGTCCAGCCAGGACGGCACGGTGGAGATCGCCGACCCGGGCGCGACGAGGTCGGGCTTGAGCCCGCCGTCCTCACGCGGACCGCGCGAGGAGAAGGGCATGATGTCCTCCCGCGGGGTCACGGCCGAGCCGTAGTTGGCCCACCAGGTGTCCTTGGTGACGCTCGCGCCGACGCTGACCACGTTGGACGCGGTCGAGGGGTCGCCGATCGTGTTGTTGCCGGCGCCGGAGTTGCCGGCGGAGTTGAAGATCTGGACGCCGGACTCCTCGATGATCCGGTCATACAGCAGCGCCATCGCGCTCTGGCCGTCATTGAGGGCCGGTGAGGAGCCGATCGACATGTTGATGACGTCCACGTCGTAGTCCAGGGCGAGTGACGTCATACCCGTCGTGATGGCGTGGTTGGAGCAGCCCTTGGAGGTGCAGGCGCGCATCGAGACCAGCTTGGCGCCGGGGGCCTGTCCGTCCATCGTCCCGCCGAGCATCCCGTTGGCGGCAGTGATGCCCGCGACGTGGGTGCCGTGGGCGACGTCGAGGGTGTTGATGTTGACGCCGATGATGCTGGTGCTCAGCTGCTTCCACTCCACGGTGAACGGCTCGCGCTCGTTGATCTCCGTGTCGGGGTTGTCGGTGCCGATGTAGCCGATCTGGCGGTCCTCGGCGAACGGCCGCATCAGCTCGTCGTCGCTGAACACGTGGTCGCCGTCCGCGTCGATCCAGATCGCCTGGTCCGAGGCGCGCATCGCGATGCCCTGGTAGCCGGTCAGCGTCGGGTCGACCGCACCGAAGGAGCTGTAGAGGCGGGTCTTGAAGTACATGCCCTCGCCACCGCCCTCGGGCATCGTCCAGGTCTCGCCCTTGTAGGTCGCCTCCGGCGTGCTGACCTGGTTGAGCGAGGTGAACAGCGACCAGGTGCGGTCGGTGAGGATGTCGATGATCGTCATGGGGTTGGAGCCGACGACGGTGTCCACCAGCTTGTCCTCGCCGGTGGTCGTGGTGGCCAGGGCGGGGTGGGTCGGGTCGATGCCGGTGTCCATGATGCCGATGGTGATGCCCCGACCGTCGAAGGTGCTGTTCTTCGCCTTGAACGAGGCCGAGCCGAGGTCCTCGGTCGGCATGTAGGGGTTGGCGTCCGGGGTGGAGGCCGAGGGCCCTTCCGGCAGTTCCTGGCCGTGGCCAGGCTTGTCCGGACCCGGCTTGCCTTTGCCGCCCGGGGTCGCTGCCCCGTCGGGCGTGACGTCGGTCAGCTCGTTGAGCTCGTCGACGTCGACGCGCTGGACATCGCCGAGGGCGACCACGGCGTCCACCGCGGTGAACGGCACGTTGGCGGTGACCAGGCCGACCCGCTCCTCGGTCGTGATGATCTGGGCACCCAGGCCCTCGATCGCCGCAGCCGTGTCCAGGGTGGTCTCGGGGCGGACCGCGAGGATCAGGGTGGCGTGGTTGGGGTAGGGCACGAACTCGCCCGACGCGTCGAAGCCGCCGGAGCGGCCGCGCGCCTTGGCGGCATAGTCCTTGAGCAGCTGCCGGTCGTGGTCGCCGAGCTTGTCGGCGCGGTCGGTGGTGACCTCGTCGGAGGTGACCTCGTCGGCCTGGCTCGCGGGCAGGCTCAGCAGGGGGGCCGAGACCGCGAACGCCAGGGCCAGGGCCGCGGCGCCGCGGGACCGGCGTGAGGTGAGCTGGGTGATTCTTCGCACTGGGATGCTTCCTTCGGATCACAGGGGATGGCACACGGGGTGGTCGTTCAGACTTTGACATGGACGTGCCACGATGCGACCTCCCTCACACTGACGGGATCACGTCATGTCCGGAACTAGTCACCCAGGACCGTGACCCGTCGGGCGCCCCTCATGGGTGAGGATGTCGGTATGCCGAATCACGCACCCGACCGTCCATCCACCCCTCGCCAGCTGGCCGACCGCTTCGTGCACGACCTCGCCGAGCTCGACCCGTCGGTCGCCACCGGCCTGGGCCTGAACCCGCGGGACGACCGGGTGCCGGACCTGTCCCCCGAGGGTTACCAGGCCAAGGCGGACCTGGCCTCGGCCGTGCTGGCCGAGCTCGACGCGCTGGAACGGGAAGCCGGGCCGGAGGGGTGGGACGACCTGGAGCGCCGGTGCGCCACCCTGCTGCGTGACCGGCTGGGTGTCCAGCTCGAGGCCCACGCCGCGGGAGAGCACCTGCGCGAGGTCCGCAACATCTTCGGGCCGCCCCAGGCCGTCCGGCAGCTCTTCTCGATGATGCCCTCCTCGACCGAGGAGGACTGGGGCGCGGTGGCCCGGCGGATGGCCCGGGTCCCGGAGGCCTACCGGTCCTGGACCCTGACCCTGGACGAGGGCTCGCGGCGAGGCCTGTTCGCCGCGCCGCTGCAGGTGCGCACCCTGATCGGCCAGCTCACCGAGTGGAACGACACCGGGTGGTGGCAGGAGTTCGTGGCGGCCGGGCCCGCGTCGCGGCAGGGAGAGCTGGTCGCCGCCGCGGAGACGGCCGCCGCCGGCACCGTGGAGCTCCGCGACTACCTGCAGGACACCTACCTGCCGGCGACCCAGGACACCCCGGACGCGGTGGGGGCGGAACGCTACCGGCTCAACGCCCGACGGTGGATGGGCGCGGACCTCGACCTCGAGGAGGCCTACGCGTGGGGGTGGGCCGAGTACCAGCAGATCCACGCCCAGATGGTCGCGCTGGCCGAGCAGATCCTGCCGGGGTCGACGCCGGTCGAGGCCATGCGGCACCTCGACGAGCACGGGGAGATCATCCACGGCGTCGAGGAGGTCCGGCAGACCCTGCAGCAGATGATGGACCGGGCCATCGCGGACCTCGACGGCACGCACTTCGACATCGCCGAGCCGATCAAGCACGTGGAGGCGATGATCGCCCCGGCCGGGAGCGCCGCCGCCCCCTACTACAGCCGGCCCTCCATCGACTTCTCCCGCCCGGGTCGCACCTGGCTGCCGACCATGGGGCGCACCAGCTTCCCGATGTACGACCTGGTCAGCACCTGGTACCACGAGGGCGTGCCCGGCCATCACCTGCAGCTGGCGCAGTGGGTCCACGTGGCGCCGCAGCTGTCGATCTACCAGACCTCGCTCGGCTCCTCCAGCGGTGCCACCGAGGGGTGGGCGCTGTATGCCGAGCGGCTGATGGACGAGCTCGGCTACCTGGACGCCGAGGCCCGGATGGGCTACCTGGACTGCCAGATCATGCGGGCCATCCGGGTGGTCATCGACCTCGGCATGCACCTGCAGCTGCCGATCCCGGCGGACTCCCCCATCGCGCCGGGCGAGACCTGGACTCCCGAACTGGCCAACCAGTTCTTCGCGGCCCACTCCGGCCGGCCCCAGGAGTTCATCGACTCCGAGATCATCCGCTACCTCGGGTGGCCGGGTCAGGCGATCAGCTACAAGCTCGGTGAGCGCGCCTGGTTGGCCGGGCGCGAGGGTGCCAAGGCCGCGTACGAGGCCCGCGGTGAGGAGTTCGACCTCAAGGCCTGGCACATGAAGGCCCTGTCCCTAGGGGCCCTGGGGCTGGACGACCTCGAGCGGGAGCTGAGCGCGCTGTGACACCGGACGCGGGCCGCCCGCCCGCGGCCCGCGAGATCACCGACCCCGTGGACATCGCCCTGCCCAACGGGCGGCTCAACCCACGGGCGGTGGGCTGGTCACGCACGCCTCTGCATACGGACTCCCTCCGCGGCTGGGGACGGACCAAGCGGTGGGAGTACTGGGGCGTGGTGACCCCGACCCACATCATCGGCGTCGTGGTCTCCTCGCTGGACTACGCGGGGGTGCACAGCCTCTACGTCCTGGACCGGGCCACCGGGCGCGAGTGGACCCCCGAGGCCGTGGTGCCGCTGGCCCGTGGCACCGTGCTGCCCCGCCGCAGCGGTGGGGGTCCGGTCCGCGCCCGGGGCAAGGACCTGTCGGTCACCATCGACGGGTCGTATGACGTGCACGTCACCGCGTCCGCCGGTCCCGTGGAGGTCCGGCTGGCCATCGGGCACCACGGCCACGAGGCGCTCGGGGTCCTCGTCCCGTGGAGCGGCACGCGCTTCCAGTACACGCTGAAGGACCTCGGCCGCCCGGTCGACGGCGTCCTGGTCGTGGACGGCGTCGAGCACCCCATCAGCTCCGCGGAGTCCTTCGCGGTCCTGGACCACGGCCGCGGCAGGTGGCCCTACTCGATGGCGTGGAACTGGGCCGCGGGGTCGCGGCCCGGCGGCGACCTGGCGATCCAGCTCGGCGGGAGGTGGACGGCCGGCACCGGCCAGACGGAGAACGGGCTGTTCGTCGACGGCCGCCTGCACAAGATCCACGAGGAGGTGGCCTGGCACTACGATCCGTCCGACTGGCTCGCCCCGTGGCGGATCCAGGGCGCGCGGGTCGACGTCGTGTTCACCCCCTTCCACGAGCGGGTGGCCGTGACCGACCTGCTCGTCATCGCCGGTGAGACGCACCAGTGCTTCGGGAGGTTCTCCGGCTGGGCGCTCACCGACGACGGGACCCGGGTCGCGCTGGACGGGTTGGAGGGCTGGGCCGAGGAGGCCCGCAACCGCTGGTGAACCCACGGGTCCGGCTGCCCAGGTGACCGATCGGCATACGGCCTCCGGGCCAGGATCCCCCGCCCTGTCCGGACCTCCGCCTATCGTGTCCACCGTGAGCCAGCCCTCCGCCCCGCGCTCGGTGCCCGCGACGGCCCGGGAGACCACCGCGGAGTCGCCCTGGCCCGTGCGGGTGCTGTCGATGAAGATCTCCGACTACGTCGACAAGATGTCGCCGCTGTGGGTCGAGGGCCAGATCGTCCAGCTCAACCGGCGGGCCGGCATGTCCTACGCCTACCTCACGCTGCGCGACCCGGACGTCGACATGTCGCTCTCGGTGTCGATCCCGGTGCCGGCGCTGGACGCCCTCGCGGCACCGCCGGACGCCGGCGCGCGGGTCGTGATCCACGCCAAGCCGGCCTTCTGGACCAAGCGGGGCACGCTGCAGCTGGAGGCCCGGCAAATCCGCCACGTCGGGGTCGGCGAGCTGCTCGCGCGGCTGGAGCACCTCAAGCAGCTGCTCCGCTCTGAGGGGCTGTTCGAGCCGGGCCGCAAGCAGACCCTGCCCTTCCTGCCGCGCCGCATCGGCCTGGTGTGCGGGCGCAACACCGCGGCCGAGCGCGATGTCGTCATGAACGTCCGGCGCCGCTGGCCGGCCGCCCGGTTCGAGATCCGGCAGGTGGCGGTCCAGGGTCCCTCGACCGTCGCGGGGGTGACCGCTGCGCTCACCGAGCTGGACGGCATACCGGAGGTCGAGGTCATCGTGATCGCCCGCGGCGGCGGGTCCTTCGAGGACCTCCTGCCGTTCAGCAATGAGGCCCTGGTGCGGGCGGTGGCGCAGGCTCGCACCCCCGTGGTCAGCGCCATCGGCCACGAGACCGACACCCCGCTGCTGGACTACGTCGCCGACTACCGCGCCTCGACGCCGACCCACGCGGCCAGCCAGATCGTCCCCGACCAGCAGGAGGAGCTGCGCGGGCTCGCCGCGACGCGCGCCCGCGGCCGCCAGGCGCTCCAGCGGCGAGTCACCGAGCAGCGCCGTCGGCTGGAGGCGACCATGAGCCGCCCGGTGATGGCCGACCGGCAGGCCATCATCACGGCATACAGGAAGGACATCGACACGACGGCCGAGCGCGGGCGGCACCGGGTGACCACCCAGGTCTCCCGGGAGTCCGACCGGGTCGCCGGGCTGGCCCGCCACCTGCGCGCCGTGTCGCCGCAGCACACCCTGGAGCGGGGCTATGCCGTGGTGCGGCACAGCGACGGGGCGATCGTCCGTGACATCGAGGAGGTGGAGCCCGACGAGCTGCTGCGGGTCACGGTGGCCCGCGGCGACTTCGGCGTCCGGCCGGTGGCGACCCCTACGCTGGGGGACGACAGCCCCTCGGAGAGGACGGGACGATGACCGAGCAGGACCAGCCGACCCCGGAGGCCACGACGGACGACCAGGCCGCCGTCGACCTCGCCCACCAGCTGTTCGACATGGCACGGCAGGGCCGCACGGAGCAGCTGGCCGCCTACCTGGATGCGGGGGCGCCGGTCGACCTCACCGACCCGTCCGGCAACACCCTGGTGATGCTCGCGGCCTACCACGGCCACGCCGACCTCGTGCGTGAGCTGGGTCGCCGCGGCGCGGACGTCGACCGGCTCAACGACCGCGGCCAGTCGCCCCTGGCGGGGGCGGTCTTCAAGGGGGATCCCGACGTCGTCGCGGCCCTGCTGGAGCACGGGGCCGACCCGGACGCGGGCGAACCCACCGCCCGGGCCACCGCCGAACTCTTCGGCAAGTCGGACCTGCTGCGCCGTTAGAGTCGGTCCATGAGCACCGAGCGCACCGCAGAACCCCCACCCGTCGCCGACCTCAGCTATGAGGAGGCCCGGGACGAGCTGGTGGCGATCGTGGCCCGGATCGAGGGCGGCAACGCCTCGCTCGAGGAGTCCATGGAGCTGTGGGAGCGCGGGGAGGCGCTCGCGGCGCACTGTCAGGCCAAGCTCGACCAGGCCCAGGAGCAGCTGGACCGCGGCACCGCGGGCGCCGGGGTCGGCGCCGCGGGGGCTGGCGTCGGCGCCCAGGACGAGGGCGGCGATGACCAGGATGAGCCCGACGAGGACGACAGCGACGATGCCTGAGGCGCGGTCGCGGGGACTGCGGGCCGTCTCGGACCTCCCTCGACTTCGGGTCATCGAGGAACGCGACGCCCCCGCGGTTCTCGACGCCTTCGACGATGACGACATGCGCCGCCAAGGCACCATCCGCACCCTGGAGGAGGCGGAGAACTGGGTGAGCTTCATGGGGGGCCGCGGCGAGCGCCTGGCGCTGGCCATCGACCTGGGCGGGCACATGGTCGGCGCGGTCGTGGTCAGCTCGATCGACCAGGAGAACGAGACCGGGTGGTTCTGGTACTGGATGCACCGTGACCACCGGGGCAAGGGCTGGATGTCCCGCGCCGCCGTGACCCTGGCCGACCACGCGCTGACCGAGATGTTCCTGCACCGGCTCGAGCTCGGGCACCGCGCCAACAACCCCGCCTCGGGTGGCGTGGCGCGCGCCGCCGGGTTCATCCAGGAGGGCATCGAGCGGGAGAAGTTCCTGGTCAACGGGGTGCGGATCGACGTGCACACCTACGCGCGGCTGGCCACGGACCCCTGGCCGGAGACCCCGCGACTACCGCTCGACCTCTGACCCCGCGCGGCCGCCGTGCGCGTGGCGGCGATCCCTCGACGTGGGGGCTCGACCCCTGACCCCGCGCGGCCGCCGCTCGACCCCTGACCCCGCGGCTGCCCCCGTCCGGAGCATCGTCTCGTGGGGAAGTTGGGGTCCCCCCGAGCGCACCTGATTGACCCACGAGGCACCCCGTCCGAGGGCAGTCGGCTCGTGGGGAAGATGGGGTCCCCCAGAGCGCACCTGATTGACCCACGAGGCACCGGGGGTCGAGCCAGGCGGGCTGGGCGTCATACTCCCTCCGCCCGGCGCACCGACACCCAACGGATCAGTCAGGAGGGCCGACCAGGTGCGGGAGACGTACGAAACCCCTGCGAAGTTGTGTGGAGGGCGTACGAAACCGCTACGAAAATGCGGGTGGGACCGACAAAACCCCTACGAAAATCCGGGATGGACCCGCAAAACCCCTGCGAAAATTGTTTAGTCGGCGACCTCGAGGAGGCCGATGAACTCCTCGATCTCGTCCCAGTCGGCGGTGCCGCGGACCACCGTGGTGACCTCGCGGCCCTCGGCCGGGCCGAGCACGACGGCGCGCTCCTCCCCCTCGCGGGCCGTCCACTCCTGCGGGCCGTCGGGGCCGGTGATGGTGCGGGTGCCGGCCTCGTCCCCCGCCTTCGCGGTGAGGGCCGAGACCCACGCGTCGGTGGCGTCGGCGGCCTGGGAGATCTCGACGTACTCCTCGCCCGGGGTGACCAGGCCGACCCGCCAGGACAGCGCTCCGGCGTACGTCTCGAAGGTGGCGAAGTTGGCGGTCCACCCCTCCCCCAGCGACTCGGGGGTCCACACCGGCCCGTCCGACTCGGACGCGGCGTAGGCCGCCACCGGGGCGACCTCGACCGGCCGCCGCTCCAGCCGGTCCGGGTTGGGCATCAGCGCCCACCACGCGAAGGCCAGGGCGAAGACGGCCAGCAGCGAGTAGATCATGTTCTTGACCGAGTAGCTGCGCAGCCGGTTGGCCGCCTTGCTCCCCTGCTGCGGGGAGGTCGGCTGGGTCTGCGTCGGGCTGCTCATGCTCCTATCGTCCCATCCCGCGCCGGGCGGTAGTGTCGAGCCAGCAACGACGCCTGCCCCCAAGGAGCCACCATGCCCACAGAGGACGCCCGCAGCACCTCCCACGAGTCCGTGCTCCCGGACCGCAACCTGGCGCTGGAGCTCGTGCGCGTCACCGAGGCAGCGGCGCTGGCCGCCGCCCGCTGGGTGGGCATGGGCGACAAGAACCGCGCCGACGGTGCGGCCGTCGCCGCGATGCGCAAGGTCATCTCGGGCGTGGCCATGGACGGCGTCGTCGTGATCGGCGAGGGCGAGAAGGACGAGGCGCCGATGCTCTTCAACGGCGAGAAGGTCGGCGACGGCACCGGGCCCCAGGTCGACGTGGCCGTGGACCCGATCGACGGCACCACTCTGACCGCCAAGGGCATGGACAACGCGATCGCGGTCATGGCGGTCTCGGAGAAGGGGACGATGTACGACCCCAGCGCGGTCTTCTACATGGACAAGCTCGTGGTCGGCCCGGAGGCCGCGGACGTGGTCGACATCCGCCTCCCCGTCAAGGAGAACGTTCGCCGCGTCGCCAAGGCCAGGAAGCGCGGCGTCGAGGACGTCACGGTCGTCATGCTCGACCGGCCCCGCCACGACCAGCTCGCCCAGGAGGTCCGGGAGGCCGGAGCACGGCTCAAGTTCATCACCGACGGTGACGTCGCCGGCGGCATCGCGGCCGCCCGCGAGACCTCCGGCATCGACATGCTCCTCGGCATCGGCGGCACCCCCGAGGGCATCATCACCGCCTGCGCCGTCAAGGCCATGGGCGGGGTGATCCAGGGCAAGCTGTGGCCCAAGGACGACGAGGAGCGGCAGAAGGCCATCGACGCCGGGCACGACCTGGACGCGGTGCTGGCAACCGACGACCTGGTCACCGGCGACAACTGCTTCTTCGTGGCGACCGGCATCACCAACGGCGAGCTACTGCGCGGCGTCCGCTACGCCGGTGCGGGGTCGGCCGTGACCTACTCCCTGGTGATGCGCTCCAAGTCCGGCACCCTCCGGGAGATCCAGGCCTACCACCGGCTGGACAAGGTGGCCAACCTGGTCGGGCGCGGCGCCACGAGCTGAGCGACGTGTCGGCCCCCGGCTGCGCGCGGTCATGACGTCGGAACCCGCGGCTGCGGCTCGCACGCTCGTCGTCGGCGAGTCGCTCATCGACGTCGTCCTCGGCCCCGAGGGACCTGCGGAGCATGTCGGCGGCTCGCCCGCCAACGTCGCCATGGGCCTGGCCCAGCTCGGCCACCCGGTCGACTTCCTCACCCACCTCGGCGCCGACGCGCGCGGCCGTCGCATCGCAGACCAGCTGCTCCAGACCGGGGTCCGGCTCGCCCACGGCCGGACCGCGGCACGGACCTCCACGGCCACCGCGCGCCTGGACGCCGAGGGCGTGGCCACCTACGACTTCGACCTGGCCTGGGACCTCCCGGCGGCCGTCGACCTCACCGGGACCGGCCATCTGCACACCGGGTCCGTCGCCGCCACCCTGGAGCCCGGGGCCAGCCACGTCCTGGAGACCCTGCAGGCGGCCCGGGCGACGGCGACCCTCAGCTACGACCCCAACCTGAGGCCCAGCATCATGGGCGCGCCCCACGACGTCCGCTCCCGCGTCGAGGAGCTCATCGGCTGGAGCGACGTCGTCAAGGCCAGCGACGAGGACGTCACCTGGCTGTATGACGGGGCACCCGTCGAGCAGGTCGCTCACCTCTGGGGTCGGCTGGGTCCGTCGGTGGTGGTCATCACCCGCGGCCCCGCCGGCGCCCTGCTGCACCTGCCCGCCACGGGCGGTCAGGACCTGGTCCCGGCCGCCGCGGCTCAGGTGGTCGACACGGTCGGGGCCGGGGACTCGTTCATGGCCGGACTGCTCTCCGGGCTGCTGGACGCCGGCTACCTGGGTGACCCAGGAGCCCGGGACCGGCTGCGGAGGGCGCGTGCGGAGGACATACGACCTGCCGTCGACCGGGCCGGCGCCTGCGCCCACTGGACGATCGAGCGGGCCGGTGCCGCAGCACCGACCCGCTCGGACCTGGCCTCCTGACGCGCGCTCAGGCGGGGGCGCTGGCCTCCGCCTCCATCCGCTTGGCACGGTCCAGGGCCCGCTTGCGGTCCTCCTCGCTCTCCGCGGCGATCTTCGCGGCCGCCTCCTCGTTGCGGGTGAGGTTCTCGCCGGTCTCCGGGTCGAAGACGTGCATGAGCATCGGGTCGAAGAAGAACTTCGCCCGCTCGCCCTCCCGGACCCGGGAACGGGACTCCAGGTTGACCACCATCTGGGTGCGCATGCCCTCGCCGTCCAGGTCGCGGTCCAGCTCGTCGAGCTTGGCCTGCACCGAGGGGTCGGCCTCGAAGGGGACGTAGGCGTAGAGCTCGTTGCCCAGCCACTCGGTGACGTCCACGTCCGCCTCGAAGTGGATGGCGTTCTCCATCGGCTCCTGGATCGCGGCGTCCTTGATGAACTCCGGCCGCAGCCCGACGATCACCAGGTCCTTGCCCGCGACCTTGCCGGCGAACTCGTCGCCGAAGCTGACCTCGCAGAACGGCAGCTGCAGGGTGTTGCCCTCGACGCGGGCCGGCAGGAAGTTCATCGGCGGCGAGCCGATGAACCCGGCCACGAACAGGTTGACCGGCTGTTCGTAGAGCTCGCGCGGCGAGGCGATCTGCTGCACGACGCCCTTCTTCAGCACGGTGACCCGGTCGCCCAGGGTCATCGCCTCGGTCTGGTCGTGCGTGACGTAGATCGTGGTCTGCCCCAGGCGCCGCTGCATCCGGGCGATCTCCGTGCGCATCTGGCCGCGCAGCTTGGCGTCCAGGTTGGACAACGGCTCGTCGAACAGGAACGCGTCCGCGTCCCGCACGATCGCCCGGCCCATCGCCACCCGCTGCCGCTGGCCACCGGAGAGGTTGGCCGGCTTGCGCTCCAGGTGGTCGTTGAGCTCGAGCATGTCCGCCGCGTCGGCCACCCGGCGCTTGATCTCCTCCTCGCTCACCGCGCCCTTGGTGAGCCGCAGCGGGAAGGCGATGTTCTCGTAGACTGTCAGGTGGGGGTAGAGCGCGTAGTTCTGGAAGACCATCGACAGGTTGCGGTCGCGGGGCGCGAGCTCGTTGACCCGCTTGCCGTCGATGAGCATGTCGCCGGAGGAGATGTCCTCCAGCCCGACGACCATCCGCAGCAGCGTGGACTTGCCGCAGCCGGAGGGGCCGACCAGGATCATGAACTCGCCGTCGGCGATGTCCATGCTGACCCCCTTGACCGCCTCGTAGCCGTCGGCGTAGGTCTTGCCGATCTCCTTGAGCTGAATCTGTGCCATTGAGACTCTCCTTGGGTTGGGCGGGCCTCAGCCCTTGACGGCGCCGGAGGTCAGCCCGGCCACGATGCGCTTCTGGAAGATGAGGACCAGGATGACGACGGGGATGGTCACGATGACCGCAGCCGCCGAGATGGCCCCGGTGGGTTGCTCGAACTGGCTGGCCCCGGTGAAGAAGGCCAGGGCCGCCGGGACGGTCCGGGCGTTCTCCGAGGTCAGCGAGATCGCGAAGACGAAGTCGTTCCACGCCGTGAAGAAGGTGATCAGCGCGGTGGTGAAGACCCCGGGGGCCGCCAGCGGCACGATCACCCGGCGGAACGCCTGCCAGCTGGTCGCACCGTCGACCTGCGCGGCCTGCTCCATCTCCCAGGGGATCTGCTGGAAGAAGGCCGACAGGACCCAGATGGACAGCGGCAGGGTCAGCGACAGGTAGGGGATGACTAGACCGGGGATGGTGTCGAACAGCCCGATGTTTCGCCACAGGTCGAACAGCGGCGTGACCAGGGAGATCACCGGGAAGAACGACACGGCCAGCGAGACCAGCAGGATCAGCTTCTTGCCCGGGAAGTTCAGGCGGGCGATGGCGTAGGCGCAGAACGTGGCGAGCACGACGCTGATCACGGTGGCGATCAGGCAGACCACGATGGAGTTGACCAGCGCGGGGTTGAACAGGTCGCTGGCGGTGCCGGTCGTGATGAGCTGGAAGTTCTCCCACGAGAACTCCCGCGGGAAGTACTTGTTGTCCGCCTGGATCGACTGCGGCTTCACCGCCAGGGAGAAGATCCAGAACAGCGGGACGAGGGTCCAGAGCATGACCGGGATCGAGACCGCGGCCAGGCTCCACTTCTGCTTGGGTGTGGCGTCCATGTCAGCCTCCTTACTTCGATCCGGCCAGGTCGACCTTGAAGCCTCTGATAAAGATCAAGGCGATCGCAAAGACGAGCAGGAACAGGACCACCGACAAGGCCGATCCCATCCCTATCTCGACCCGGTCGATGGTCTGTTTATAGGCCAGCGTGGACAGTGTCTCGGTGTTGTTGGCGCCTCTGGTCATGACGAAGACGTTGTCGAAGATGCGGAAGGCGTCCAGGGTCCGGAAGAGCACCGCGACCATGATGGCCGCCTTCATGTTGGGCAGGACCACCTTGAACAGCCGTTGCCAGAAGGTCGCGCCGTCGACCTTGGCGGCCTCCTCCATGGCGCCGTCGATCTGGGCCAGGCCGGCCAGGAGCAGCAGCGACATGAAGGGGGTGGTCTTCCAGATCTCGGAGATCATGATGACGCCCATGGCCGGCAGCCAGCTGCCGAACCAGTCGAAGGAAGCGTCCCAGGCCCCGAAGGTCAGCGTGTTCAGCCAGCCGTTGACGTAGCCGGTGTCGGTCCGGAAGCTGTAGAGCCAGGCGAACGCGGAGACCACGGTGATGATCGAGTAGGGGATCAGCACGATCGTGCGCAGCGTCCGCCGCGGCAGCACGATCCGGTGCATCAGCATGGCAATGGCGAAGCCCAGCACCAGCTCCACGGCCACCGTGACGACCGTGATGAACACGGTGTTCCACAGCGCCTGGTAGAACAGCGGGTCGGTGAAGATCACCGAGTAGTTGCTCAGGAAGATGAACTCCCGGGAGTCCGGGTCGGTCAGCCGGTAGCGGAAGAACGACAGCCAGACCGCCTGGAGGATCGGGTAGGCGGTGACCGCCAGCATGATGACGAAGGCGGGACCGGCGAGCTTCCAGCCGAGCGCGCGCTCGGCGCGGGCCCGGTCCGAGAGCTTCGGCCGGTGCTGGTCGCGTCTGCGTGTCGGGGGTGTGTCGGTGACGGTGCTCACAGCAATGCCTCTCCCCTCAGAACCTGCATGATCAAGGTGGCGGACTGCGCGGGCGTGTCCTCGGTGACGCCGCTCGGCGGGCTCCACTCGCGCTGGATGGCGGTCGACAGGTCGCCGTAGAACTGGGTCTGCGGCCGCGGCACGGCCTGCTCCAGCGACTCGCGGATCACGTCCGCCATCGGGAACTGCTCGACGACCTCGGGCTCGTCGAAGACGGCGGCCCGGGAGGCGGGGTTACCCGTCCCGGTCATGTAGAGCACCTGGTGCTCGTGGTTGGTGATGCACTCGGCGGCCTGGTAGGCCAGGTCCGGGTCCTCGGTGAAGGCGCCGACCCCGATCGAGATTCCGCCGTAGGGCGGCGCCGGGTCGCCCTCGTCGCTGGTCGCGGGGTACACCGCCCAGCCGATGTCGTCGATGAACTCGACGCCGTTGGCCGGGAAGGCGGCCCACACGTACGGCCAGTTCACCAGGAAGCCGCTGGTGTCGGGGTCCTGGAACAGGTTGAGCGCCACCGTCTCGTCGGAGGTGCCCATCGACGGCCCGCCGACACCGGCGTCCGCGACCGAGCGGATGATGTTGGCCGCGGTGCGACCGGCGTCGCTGTCGAGGCCGAGCTCGATGTCGTCGAGGTCGGGGCCGGGGTTGACCAGGATCTCACCGCCGGCGCCGGCGATGAGGGCGTTGATCCACACGGTGTAGCCCTCGTACCGGTTGGCCTGCACGCCGATCGTGACACCCTGGGACTCGGCGGCCTCGACGAGCTGCTCCCACGTGACGTTGCCACCCTCGACGTCCAGCCCAGCGGCCTCGGCGATGCTCTTGCGGTACCAGAGCAGCTGGGTGTTGGCCCAGAAGGGCACGGTGACGAGCTCGTCGTTCCAGGTGGAGGCGGTGACCGAGGACTCGACCCGGTCCTCGGTGAAAGTCTCGACCATGTCCTCGGGCACCGGGGCCAGGAACCCCGCCTGGGAGAACTCGGGGATGAACGGCGGGTCCAGGCTCATCAGGTCGACGCTCGCGTCGCCGCCCGCGAGCCGGCGGAGCAGCTGCTGCCGCTGGTCGCTGGCGCTGTTGGGCAGCAGCTGGACCTCGATGGAGTACGCGCCGCCGGCCTGCTCCGTGCACTGAGCCGCGATCTGGGCCTGACCTTTCCCCTCAGGGTTCGATCCGCCACCGTCCGGGTTGATGTACCAGGTCAGGCGCGTGCTGTCCTCGCTGCCACCGCAGGCCGTCAACCCGACCAGCGCGGACGCGGCACAGAGCGCCACTATCACCCTGGAGCGTGATCTGTGTCTGCTCACATCTGGCTCCTTCGTCAGAACGTGGTCCGCTCCCGGCTGGTGTCGGCGGGGGCTTCCGCAGTCGTTCAGCCGGAGGAGACCCGGGGACTCCTCTTATTGACGCAATCCATAGAACACTCATTGTGTGACCTGCGCCACCGCACAACGCCGAGGATTCGCCACGGTCTAGGCTGCGGGCATGCCCGAGTTCCGCTACGCCGACCTGTTACCCACCGCCCCGGACCAGACGACATACCGCCTGCTGACCACCGACGGGGTCCGGGTCGTGGAGGGCCCGGGTGGCCGGCAGTTCCTGGAGGTCGACCCGGAAGCGCTGCGGCTGCTGACCGACACCGCGATGCACGACATCGCGCACTACCTGCGGCCCGGGCACCTCCAGCAGCTGCGCACCATCATGGACGACCCCGAGGCCAGCAACAACGACAAGTTCGTGGCCCTGGACCTGCTGAAGAACGCCAACATCGCGGCCGGCGGGATCCTGCCGATGTGCCAGGACACCGGCACCGCGATCGTCATGGGCAAGCGCGGCCAGCAGGTGCTGACCGCACCGGGGCCGGACGGTCCGGTCTCGGACGAGGAGGCGATCTCGCGGGGCATCTTCGACGCCTACACCACCCTCAACCTGCGCTACTCCCAGCTGGCGCCGCTCACGACCTGGGAGGAGAAGAACACCGGCTCCAACCTGCCCGCGCAGATCGAGCTGTACGCCGACACCAAGCCCGGCCACGAGCTCTCCTACAACTTCCTCTTCATGGCCAAGGGCGGCGGGTCGGCCAACAAGTCCTTCCTCTACCAGGAGACCAAGGCGCTGCTGAACCCGCAGCGGCTGATGGAGTTCCTCGACGAGAAGCTGCGCAGCCTCGGCACTGCCGCCTGCCCGCCCTACCACCTGGCGATCGTGCTGGGCGGCACCTCGGCCGAGTTCGCGCTGAAGACCGCCAAGTACGCCTCCGCCCGTTACCTGGACGGGCTGCCGACCCAAGGATCACTGGCGGCGCACGGCATACGGGATCCTGAGCTGGAGGAGCAGGTGCACGAGCTGACCCGCAACTTCGGGATCGGCGCCCAGTTCGGTGGGAAGTACTTCTGCCACGACGTGCGGGTCATCCGGCTCCCGCGGCACGGGGCGAGCCTGCCCGTGGCCATCGCGGTGTCCTGCTCGGCCGACCGGCAGGCCCTGGGCAAGATCACGCCGGAGGGGGTCTTCCTGGAGCAGCTGGAGACCGACCCGGCGCGGTTCCTGCCCGAGCACGTGGACGAGGACCTCGACGCCGAGACGCACGGGGTGTCCGGCACCGGCAAGCAGTCCTCGATCCCGATCGACCTCAACCAACCGATGGAGGCGATCCTGGCCGAGCTGAGCAAGCACCCGGTGAAGACCCGGGTCTCGCTCAACGGGCCGCTCGTCGTCGCGCGCGACCTGGTGCACGCCAAGATCAAGGAGCGCCTGGACGCGGGCGAGCCGATGCCGGACTACCTGCGCAACCACCCCGTCTACTACGCCGGGCCGGCCAAGACGCCGGAGGGGATGCCGTCCGGCTCGTTCGGGCCGACGACCGCCGGGCGGATGGACAGCTACGTCGAGCAGTTCCAGGCCGCGGGCGGGTCCATGGTCATGCTCGCCAAAGGGAACCGGAGCCAGCAGGTCACCGACTCCTGCGCCGCGCACGGCGGGTTCTACCTCGGGTCGATCGGTGGCCCGGCCGCGCGGCTCGCGCAGGACTGCATCAGGTCCGTCGAGGTCATCGAGTACGAGGAGCTGGGCATGGAGGCCGTCTGGAAGATCGAGGTGGAGGACTTCCCGGCCTTCATCGTCGTCGACGACAAGGGCAACGACTTCTTCGCCGCGGTGAGCAAGCCGCTGGCCATGTCGATCCCGCTGCGGCCCGGCCTGCAGGAGGCGAGGCCGTAATGACCCCCTCCCCCGACGACTTCGCGGATCTGCTGGAGCGCAACCGCGACTACGGCCAGGACTTCGCCCTCGGCGGCTTCGACGGCATCGCCCAGCAGGGGGTGGCCATCGTGACCTGCATGGACTCCCGCATCGAGCCGCTGGCCATGGTCGGGCTGACCCACGGCGACGCCAAGATCTTCCGCAACCCCGGTGGTCGCGTCACCGACGCCGCGCTGGAGGCCCTGGTCCTCGGCGTCCACCTGCTCAACGTCAACCGGATCATGATCGTCCCGCACACCCGGTGCGCGATGTCCAAGATGTCGGAGAACGAGTTCCGCGACAAGATCACCGAGCTGTCCGGGATGGACGCCTGGTGGCAGCACTTCCACGTCGTCCCCGACCAGCACGCCGCCCTCGTGGAGGACGTCCACCGGGTGACCAGCCACCCGCTCATCGGCGCCCGCGCCAAGGTCGGCGGCTTCCTGTATGACGTCGACACCGGCCTGCTCGAGCACCTCGTCTGACCGGCCTCCACCAACGACCGGGCGCGCGGCGTTGCGGTCCTGAGTGCCACCGGGCGCGTCGTGTTGCGGTCCTGAGTGCCACCGGGCGCGTCGCGTTGCGGTCCCGAGGGCCACCGGGCGCGTCGCGTTGCGGTCCTGATGGCGACCGGACGCACGGTGTCCCGGCCCTGAGTGCCACCGGGCGCCGTGGCTGCTCTCGCCAGACTGCGCAGAGCAGTTTTGGTCACGCAAGAAACGTCGCATGCGACCAGATCTGCATGACCATTTGTGCCACCCGGAGCCCTGACGCGCCCTCGCCCGGTGTCACCACTCAGCGCGCTCGGTGGGCCGGATTCTCACCACGCCGTGCGCTCGGTGGGCCGGATTCTCACCACCCGGCGCGCTCGGTCGCCTGACGAGACCGCGCCCGTCAGCCGAGGGCGCGGCCGCCCTCCAGAAGCGGAGCCGCCACAGGATCGGTCGGGGGCAGCGGGGGCGCGGGGTCGGTCGGTGGCGGGGGCTCGGACGGGACGAGCCGCATCAGGGCGCGCCGGACGTCCTCGCTGACGACCGCCGTGCCGCCGGTCACGACGATGCGCGAGGGGCGCAGCTGCGCGATGGCCTCGGCCGTCGGACCGGGCACGCCGTCGGAGGAGACCAGCAGCACCGCCCCGTCAGCGGCTGCCGAGGCAGGAGCGGCGGCGAGCGAGTCAGCGAAGCTGCTGCCGACGCCGATGTGGAGCACACCGCCCGGTGCGACGTCCGCGGCGAGCGCGGCCGCGGTCGCGTAGCGGTCGGCCCCGGCCCGTCGTTCCACCCCGCCGTTCCCGGCGAACTGCTCCAGCTCCACGGCCACGGCGTCGGAGACGGCCTGGGTGCCGCCGGCGACGACGATGGTGTGCGGTCGCAGGTCCTGCAGCGCCTGCAGCGTCGGCCCGGGGATCGAGTCGGGACGCACCAGGAGGACCGGAGCCTCACGCTGACCCGCCTGGGCCGCGGCGGCGAGCGCGTCGGTGGCGCTGGTGCCGGTCGTGATGTAGACGACTCCGCCCGGGCGGGCGGGAGCCAGCCGGGAGATCGCGGCCGCCGTCGCATAGCGGTTCGCGCCCGCGATCCGCTCCACCTGGGGGGAGAGGGCTCGGAGCTCCTCGACGACGTCGTCGCTCACCGCCTGGGTGCCACCGACCACGACGACCTCCGCGGGCTCCAGCCGGACCAGTGCCTGACGCGTCGCGACCGCGAGGGACTCCGGGTGCGTCAGCAGCACGGCACCGGCAGTGTGACCGGCCTTGGCCGCCGCCGCGAGCGCGTCGGGGTAGTCCTGGCCACTGACCACGAACACCCGCCCGCCCGGCTCGACGCCCCGGGACAGCAGGGCTGCGGTCTCGTAGCGGTCCTCGCCGGCGACCCGGTCGACGGACGGACGGTAGGTCGCCATCCCGACCTCGTGGAGCCGCTGGTGGATCGGGTCGGTGAGGGTGGCCGCGTAGTCCTGCGACATGTGCGAGCCCGAGGCGTAGATCTGGGCACGGCCGAGCACGGCGGCGCAGTCGGGGCTCAGCTCGGACTCGGGGCACACCCAGTCACGCAGGTCGACGAAGGTCGCCGCGTCCACCTCCGTGGCGGCCTCCCGCATCGAGGGGTTGCCGCTGCGGCTCTCCAGCATGGGTGTGGCGCACTGGGTGAGGTCGTCACCGCCCTGGAGCGCGTCGGCGACACAGGTGTTGATGGACTCGACCGGCACCGGGGTGTCCCACAGCGCCACGATCTGGTCAACGCCCAGGTCCTCCAGGAACGTCCAGGCGCTCACATAGCCCTCCTCCACGTCCTGGCGCATGCCGCCGGTCAGGACGAGATCGGGCGGGTTGGCCTCCAGGTGCTCACGGAGGGCGTCGTTGTAGAGGTCGCACTCGGGGTAGCCGGGTGTCGCGGGCGCGTCCTTGACGAAGTCGCAGGCGGACTTGGTGTACATCCGCAGCGCCCACCCCTCGCGGAGCGCGATCTCCTCCAGCGCCGGGAAGTACTGCCCGATCTTGGAGTTCCCGACGACGGCGACCGTCACCTCGCTGTCGACATCGCCGTAGAGGCATCCCGGGAGGACCTCGGTGCCGGGCCGCCAGACGTGGCAGCCCTCGGTGTAGTACACGGGGTCCCGGTAGAGCTCGTCCATCGGCGGGGTCATCGGGACGACCGGTCCGAACCGGGTGATGTCATCCGCCCCCAGGACCGGCGTGCTCCACGAGTCCTCCTTGAGCGAGCGCGCACCGAGGTCATCCTCGGAGCCGTCGAGCGCCGTCGGTCCCTGGAGCCCGGCTGCCACCATCAGGACCGCCGCCTGGATCGTCATCACACGTGCGAGAAACCGACGCAACGAGGCCACCGGCGGCGGGAGGGGCCGTCCCGCCTGCAGGATCCGGCGCATCGGTCAGAGCGCCAGTCGGGACTGGACGACGGCGGCCAGGCGATCGGCATACTGCTGCGCGCGCTCGGCGGTGTCGGCCTCCACCATCACCCGGACCAGAGGCTCGGTGCCCGACTTGCGAAGCAGCACGCGGCCGGAGCCGTCCAGCTCGGCGGACACCGCCGCCACGTCGGCCTGCACGATCTCGTCGTCGTCGACTCGGGTCTTGTCGACGCCCTTGACGTTGACCAGCACCTGCGGCAGCCGGGTCATCACGGCGGCCAGCTCGCTGAGGGGGCGGCCGGCGGCGCGCACCCGGCGGGCGATCGCCAGCGCGGTGAGCACACCGTCGCCGGTCGTGCCGTGGTCCAGCATGATGACGTGGCCGGACTGCTCGCCGCCGAGGGTGTAGCCCTGGGCGCGCATCGCCTCCAGGACGTAGCGGTCCCCCACCGCAGTCTGCACGACCTCGATGCCCTCACGGGCCATCGCCTGCAGGAGCCCCAGGTTGCTCATCACCGTCGCGACCAACATGTTGCCGGTCAGGGTGCCGCGCTCCTTCATGTCGACGGCCAGGATCGCCATGATCTGGTCGCCGTCCACGGTCCGTCCGTCGGCGTCGACCGCCAGGCAGCGGTCGGCGTCACCGTCGAAGGCGAAGCCGACGTCCGCGCCGCGGTCGACGACCGCCTGCTGCAACCGGTGCAGATGGGTCGAGCCGTAGCCGTCGTTGATGTTGAGGCCGTCCGGGTCGCCACCGATCGTGTCGACCGTGGCGCCGGCACGCCGGAAGACCTCCGGGCCGACGTGGCTGGCGGCGCCGTGCGCCGCGTCGATCACCACGTGCAGGCCGTCGAGCCGCCCGGGCACCGAGTCCAGCAGGTGCTCCATGTAGAAGTCGGCGCCCTGCGGGAAGGGACGGATCCGGCCGACACCGACACCGGTCGGGCGCTCCCAGTCGTTGTTGAGCCGCTCGGTGATGGCGTCCTCGATGGCGTCGGCCAGCTTGTGGCCGCCCTCGGCGAAGAACTTGATGCCGTTGTCGGGCATCGCGTTGTGCGAGGCGGACAGGACCGCCCCCATCTCGGCGTTCATCCGCGCCGTGAGGTAGGCGATGGCGGGGGTCGGCAGCACTCCGGCGTCGAGCACGTCGACCCCGGCCGAGGCGAAGCCCGCCATGACGGCCGCGCTCAGGAACTCACCGGAGGCGCGGGGGTCGCGCCCGACGACCGCCGCCGCGCGACGTCCGCCGTAGCTGGTGCCGCTCGAGCCGAGCTCGTGCGCCACCGCGACCGACAGCTGCAGCGCCAGCTCCGCAGTCACGTCCTTGTTGGCCAGTCCGCGCACCCCGTCGGTGCCGAAAAGTCGCGCCACGTTCCTGAACTCCTTCGCGATGTGGGGGCACAAACCGTCTGAGCCCGCCGACACAGACTAGGCCACGCCGAGGGCCCCGGCCAGAAGCTGCTGGACGGGGCCCTCGGGTGGTGCGGTCGCTCCGAACGAGCGGACCGGATCAGCGCTTGCTGTACTGCGGCGCCTTGCGGGCCTTCTTCAGACCGGCCTTCTTGCGCTCGGGGACGCGGGCGTCACGGGTGAGCAGGCCGGCCTTCTTCAGGGCCGGGCGGTTCAGCTCGGTGTCCACGCCGTTGAGCGAGCGGGCCACGCCCAGGCGGACGGCGCCGGCCTGGCCGGAGGGGCCACCGCCGTGGACGCGCACCAGCACGTCGTAGGCACCGTCGAGCTCAAGGACGACCAGCGGCTCGTTGACGATCTGCTGGTGGACCTTGTTGGGGAAGTACTCCTCCAGGCTCTTGCCGTTGATCTTCCACTCGCCGGTGCCCGGCACGATGCGGACGCGAGCCACGGCCTGCTTGCGGCGGCCGGTGCCGGCGCCGGGAGCGGAGGCGGTGGGGCGGCGGGCGGCCTCGCCGACCGGCGCCTCGGACTCGGAGGTGTACTCGGTCAGCTCGACCTCGTCGACCTCGGTCTCGGTGTTGTTCACAGTCATGTCTGTCTCAGTTTCCTTACTGCGCAACCTGCGAGATTTCGAACGGGACCGGCTTCTGCGCGGCGTGCGGGTGGCTGTCGCCGGCGTAGACCTTGAGCTTGGACAGCTGCTGGCGGCCCAGGGAGTTCTTCGGGAGCATGCCGCGGATGGCCTTCTCGACCGCGCGGGTCGGGTGCTGCTCGAGCAGCTGCTCGTAGCCGACGGCCCGCAGACCACCGGGGTAGCCGGAGTGGCGGTAGGCCTTCTTCTGCTCCAGCTTCGAGCCGGTCAGCGCGACCTTCTCGGCGTTGATGATGATGACGAAGTCACCGGTGTCAACGTGGGGCGCGTAGATGGCCTTGTGCTTGCCACGCAGCAGGATCGCAGCCTGGGACGCGAGGCGGCCCAGCACGACGTCCGTGGCGTCGATAACGTGCCAGGAGCGGGTGATCTCGCTGGCCTTGGGTGTGTAGGTACGCACGTGTAACCCTCGTGTTCGTGGGATGGCTTGAGCCGCACCCACCTGATCGTGGATCGGCAACAGTCCTCTAGTTTACGGGACCGTCCGGGACTGGTTCAAATCCAGTGAAACCGCAGGTCAAGCCGCACATCGGGGTCACCTTGCGAGAGTATCCACAGGAAGTGTGCACAGAGAGTGTGCATACTGGCAGTATGTCGGAACGCACCTCCTCCTCCGGCCGCACCGCCCTGCGGGTGCTGGCTCACCCGCTGCGCAGCCGGCTGCTCGCCGAGCTGCGGGTGCACGGGGCCGCGACGGCCACCGAGTTGGCCACCGCCCTGGAGACGAACACCGGCGCCACCAGCTACCACCTGCGCCAGCTGGCCGAGGTGGGGCTCATTGAGGACTCTGGTGAGGGCACCGGGCGCCGCAGGGTCTGGCGCGCGGTCGCCGCCGCCGGCGCGCCCGAGGTGAGTGCCGGCATACAGGATGGCGACCCGGCGGATCCGGACGACCTGGCCGCGGCGGACTGGTTGGCGCGTGACTACCTCGAGCACTTCACCGACCGGGCCGGTGACTGGCTCGATGCACAGGCGGACTGGCCCGCGCCGTGGCATCCGGTCCTGGGGCTGGAGGACCACCTCGTCCTGGTCACCGCCGAGCAGATGACGGCACTGCGCGAAGAGCTCGTCGAGGTGCTGGAGCGCTATCGCCGGCTGGGGCAGGGCAACCCGCAGGCCAAGCGCGTGTCGGTCTACACCTGCGCGCTGCCGGTGGACCCAGCCCCCTGACCCAGCCCTGACCAACCTGGGCACGCCGATCCGGGCGGTGCGACGCCTATAGGTGTCACACCGCCGCGAAAAGCGCGCCCAGGTTGGTCAGTCCCGCGGGTCAGTGGACGAAGACGGCCACGGTGCGCGCCGGCACCGACAGCGTCCCCGACCCGGCATCCCAGGTGGAGGTCTTGACCACCTCGTCCGCGCCGTCCACCTGGACCGGTGACAGGGAGAGGTTCGCGCCCGTCAGACCAGGCAGTTCCTGGGCAACCGACTCGTCGCTGGCGTTGAAGACCACGACCAGCCCATCAAGGGCCGGGTCGACATCGGCGCCGGCCGTGTCATCGATCCGCATGACGATCACGCCGTCGTGGGCCTGGTCGGTGCCGGAGACCGGGAAGGTCAGCTTCTCCGCGATCGCCTCCGCCGTGCCCAGCCGGAAGAGCGGGGTGGAGAAGCGCAGCTCCAGCAGGTCCTGCGCCATCGCCGACGCGGCGGCGATGTCCTCCGGGGCCGGCGCCAGCGCCGGGTCGGCCAGCAGCGGGCGCTGGAAGTCCCACTTCGAGCCGTTGTCGCCCTCCGGGGGCAGACCGCGCCCGAATCCGTTGTCCGCCATGGTGAAGTCGAGCAGGTTGAACCAGTCGCCGCTGTCATAGGAGTTGCGGTCCAGGCTCTTGCTGCGCAGCAGGTCAGCGCCGGCGTGCCAGAACGACGGGCTCTGGCCCAGCGTCACGGTGGCCAGCGAGAGGGTGTTCATCCGCACCCGGTCCTGCATCGTGGTGGCCTGCGGCAGCTTCAGCGTGAGGGAGTCGAACAGCGTCTCGTTGTCGTGGGCGTCGACATAGTTGATCACCTCGTCCGGGTCCTCGGCGTAGGCCGCCGGGGCGCCGTTGTAGTCCAGCTGCTCACCGGTGACCAGATCACCGGTCTCGGCGCTGCGCAGCTCGAAGTCGCGCAGGTTGCCGGCCAGCCCGATCTGGACCAGGTCGGTGTCGTGCGCCAGCGAGCGCTGCTGAGCCGTCTGGTCGCCGTTGATCGGCGCCCCGTTGGGGTCGGTGAACTGACCGGAGCCGAAGCCCTGCTTGCGCGGGTCCTCGTCGAACGGGCCGCCGCCGCGGACAGCGTCGCGCAGCCGGTCGTTGAACGTGCCGATGTTCGTCCCGGCCAGCTGGCCCTGGATCGCCTGGTGGAAGAGCCGGTTGCCGGCGACCTCGCCGAAGTCCCAGCCCTCGCCGTAGAGCGTGACGGCCGAGCCGTCGACCCCGTCCCGGCGCACCGTCAGCTCGTCGAGCGCGGCCCGGACGGCCTCCATGTTCTCCCGCGAGTGGTGGCCCATCAGGTCGAACCGGAAGCCGTCGACCTTGTAGTCCCGGGCCCACAGCACGACCGAGTCGACCATCAGCTTCTCGGCCATGACGTGCTCGGTGGCGACGTTCTGGCAGCAGGTCGAGGTCTCCACCGCACCCATCGCGTTGAGGCGGTGGTAGTAACCGGGCACGACCCGGTCGAGCACCGACTTCTCGCCCTGCCCGGACTGCGCCGTGTGGTTGTAGACCTGGTCGAGCACCACGCGCAGCCCGGCGTCGTGCAGGCCGCCGACCATGGTGCGGAACTCGGCGACCCGGGCGCCGCCGTGCGCGGCCTGCGCCGTCGAGGCGTAGGACCCCTCGGGCGCCAGGAAGTGCCACGGGTCGTAGCCCCAGTTGAACGCGTCGGTGCCGGCCTGGGCCTTGACGCAGGCCTGCTGCTCCGGGCTGTCCGGGGCGAAGGACTCCAGGTCGCAGGCCGGCTCCGTGACTTCGGACGGGTCCCAGCGATTCTCTGGGATGGAGGCGATGTCGAAGGTCGGCAGCAGGTGGACCGTGTTCAGGCCGGCCTCGGCCAGGGTCTCAAGATGCCGTATGCCGTGGCCCTGGTCCGCGAAGGCGAGGTAGGACCCGCGGTGCTCGGCCGGGACGTCCGGGTCGCTGACCGAGAAGTCCCGCACGTGCAGCTCGTAGATGGTCTGGTCGACCTCGTCGCCCAGGGCCGGGGTCGCGGCGGTGCGCCACAGCGCGGGCTGGAGCGCCCGGTCAGCCAGGTCCACCAGCACCGACC
>Ga0123333_10000379_pt1 | contig 49775 bp, 39 predicted proteins | sample BioC12SIPDNA_3_FD_89957 | JGI IMG/M metagenome (GOLD analysis project Ga0123333, IMG submission 89957) | Anaerobic biogas reactor microbial communites from Washington, USA - Biogas_R2_B C12 SIP DNA | ecosystem: Engineered > Bioreactor > Anaerobic > Unclassified | place: Washington, USA...
CCCGTTTTTGGTTGCTGCGGTGGCAACAACGGTTCTAGCCGTTCCCACTGCTTGTCTGTTAGTTCACCTCGTCTCATGCCCCTCAGTTTAGGCTATCGACGATGGTTTGCAAACACGCCCTAGGCAGGGCTTATCGCAATCCGATAGTTACAGGTAACGAAAAATGAAACAGAACAGGATTCACGCCTTACTCTTGCTCGTGCTGCTGGTTGCGCTGCTCGCCGCCTGCCGCACGGACGATCCTGTGGTAGAGCAGCCGACACCGATCACCGTAGAGACGCCCGTGGCGGGCGAGACGGCGACCGCGACGGCGACGCTGGCGCCCCCCACCCCAACGCTGCAGGCAACGGCAACCTCGACCACAGAACCGCCGACCGCTGAACCGACCGCCACGGCGACGACGGCGCCCCCCACGCCCACCAGCCAGCCCGCGCCGACGGCTACGGCCACCGCGCCGGCTACGGCTCCCGCCGGGACGCAGCGGATTAACTTTGCCCCCGGAGCCATCTCTGCGGTCGTCCAGGATGTCGTCAACCAGGGCGAGCAGGATCGTTACGTCCTCTGGGTCCGGCAGGGGCAGATGATCCAGCTCCGTCTCGCCAGCCTGGAAGAGAGCGGGACGCTGATGATCCTCGACCCGGCCGGCAACACACTCAACCCCGGCGGCGGCGGCCCGGGCACGATCTTTCAGGTCGAGCAGTGGAGCGGGCAGGCGCCCAGCAGCGGCGACTATACCATCGTCGTCTCGTCGGTGATGGGCAGCGCCACCTACCGGCTGGAGGTCGTTATCCCACCGGTGAGCACCGGCGGCGACACTGAGACGGAGCGCGTGCAGTTTGAGCCCGGCATGAGCGGCATCATCCTGCGCGGCAGCCTGCCCGAAGGGCTAAGCAAGAGCTACGTGCTGCGCGCCATGCAGGATCAGTGGATGTCGGTCACCGTCTCCGCGCCGGCCAACACACCGTTCCTGTCTATCAGCGGCGAGGACGGCACCGTCTTCGTGCGCTCGGCGCTCGGCCAGACAAGCTGGTACATCCCGGCCCTGCCGCGCACTCAGGATTACACGATCACCTTGCTGGCGGCGAACGGCCCGGCCGAATACACCCTGGACATCGGCCTCAATGCCCTTAGCGACCAGCCCACGCGCATTGAGTTCGCGCCCGGCACCAGCTCGGCCAACCTGATTGGCCGCCTTGCCGCCGGCGGCGACGCCGAGTACTACATCTTCCGCGCCCTCGCCGGGCAGACGGTCACCGTCAGCGGCGCGCCGGCCGGCATACCGCTTTTCATCTACCTGACGAGCGCCGACGGCAGCAGCTTCTTCGGCGGCGCCGAGTCGCTGACGGCCGAACTGACCGCCACGAGCGACTATGTTCTTACCATCGGCTCGCCGAATGCGGCCGGTACGGTTGACTTCAACCTGACACTGACGATCGAGTGATGATGAGTATCAGTGCGAGAGCGGCTTCCGGCCTGCGCCCGCACAGCAGGCGACCCCGGTCCCAGATAGTGGCCGGGGTCGCCTGGCTGCTGACCGTGGCCCTGGTGCTCGTCTCCTTCGTGCTGCGCCTGGGCAACAACGCGGCGTTGTTGAGCACTGTGTCCGGGCCAGAGCTGTTGATGGAGCTGCTCTTCTGGGAGATCTTGCTGCCGCTCGGCCCGATCGCCTATGCGACAGTAGGGGTGCTGATCGGCACACGCCGGCCGCGCAACGCCGCGGGCTGGCTCAGCCTGACCCTGGCGCTGGTCGTCGTCGTGCAGGACGTGGCCTGGCAATACGCGACCCGCGTGCTGGAGCTGCGCTTAAGTGATTGGCCCTACCCGGCGGTCGCGGCGCTGGTCTCCGAGGGCGCTTCCGTGCTCTTTCCAGTCGTCGCTGCGCTGCTGCTATCCCGCTTTCCGGATGATCCATTACCGTCGCGGCGCTGGCGCTTCCTCACCTGGCTGGCCCTGGGCGCCGGCCTCCTCCTGGTGCTCAGCGTCGTCCTGGGCCCGCAGCTGGCGGTCGGCCTTCACTCCTCCATAGCCAATCCACTTCCCTTCCTCACGACGGTTGAAACGGCCGAGCGGATCTGGCTGGCCGGCAATGTCCTGGCGATCGCCGCACTCGCCGGCTCTCTCATCTCCGTCGGCGCGCGCTGGCGCCGGGCAAGAGGTCAGGAACGGCAACAGATCAAGTGGCTGGCCTACGTCGGCGCCGTCATCCTCGCGTCCGGCGGCGCGGCGGCCCTCTATACGCTCTTTGTCTCGGAGAAGGACTATCCCACTGTGCTGCTCCTTGGCGTGGCGGTTGCCGGACTGACCGTCGGCGTGCCCGCAGCGATCGCCGTCGCCATCCTCCGCTACCGGCTATACAATATCGACACCGTCATTCGCCGCACCCTCGTCTACGCGCTATTGACGCTGACACTGATCGCTATCTATGCCGGAAGCGTCGTCCTTCTGCAGTGGCTCTTCCTTCTGGCAACGGGCCAGCAGAGCGACCTCGCCATCGTCGGCTCGACGGCGGCCATTGCTACCCTCTTTAACCCGGCGCGCCGCCGCATCCAGACCCTCATCGACCGGCGCTTCTACCGGCGCAGCTACAACGCCGCGCGCACGCTAACCCGCTTCGCAGTAGCCGCGCGTGATGAAGTCGATCTCGAACGGCTGGCGGCGGCGCTGCTGCAGGTCGTCGGCGAGACGATGCAGCCCACTACACTCTCGCTATGGCTCCCGGGCGGCCGGGCAGGGCGACGCCGGCAGGACCGTTGATAGAGTCTAGCAGTCAAGGAGGAAATCTGATGGAACAATTCGACCTCGTGGTCATCGGCGGCGGGCCTGCCGGAGTCACCGCCGCGCTGCGCGCCCGCGAGCTGGGCGCCTCGGTGGCCCTTGTGGAACGGGGCAAAATGGGCGGCACCTGCACTAACGATGGCTGCGCGCCCACACGCGTGCTGGCCAAAGCCGCCCGCCTCGTGCGTGACGCCCAGCAGTACGCGGACTACGGCCTCAGCCCGGCCACGCCGACCGTCGATCTGGCGGAGCTGATCTCGCGCACGCAGCATACCATTTACCGATTGCACGAGAAAAAGCAGCTCGTCCAGCATCTGGAAGAAGCCGACGTCTTCGTCTGGACCGAAGCCGGCCACGGGCGCTTTGTCGATCCTCACACTTTCGTCGTCGATGAAGGCCCCCGCCTCCGGGCCAAGCAGTTCATCATCGCCGCCGGAGGGCACGCCCGCCGCCTGCCCTTTCCCGGCGCCGAGCTGGCGCTGACGCACAGCGACGTCTGGTCGCTGCGCAAGCTGCCCGGTAGTGTGGTCATCGGCGGCGGCGCCGCAACGGGCTGCCAGCTCGCCTCTATCTTTGCCGCCTTCGGCGTGCAGGTTACGGTGATCGAGTCTGCCCCGAGCATTCTGGCCGTCGAGGACGAACAGACCAGCGCCTACATGACGCGGGCCTTTCGCCGGCGCGGCATCAGGATCGAACCCGGGTCGCGCGTCGAGCGCATCGAGAAGCTGCCAGAGGGGTTGCGCGTCTATTACGCCCAGAATGGCGAGACCCGCTCTGTAGACGCGGAAGCAGCCATTCTCGCCGTCGGCTGGGTGGGCAACGTCGAACATCTCGGTCTGGAGGCAGCCGGCGTGGAGCTGGATAAGTCGGGGAACTACATCCTCGTGGACGACAACCTGCGCACGACCGCCCCGCATATCTTCGCCGCCGGCGACATCACCGGACGGATGATGCTCGTGCAGAGTGCGGCCCATCAGGCCCGCGTTGCTGCCGAAAACGCCATCCTCGGCACCGAGCGCGACTACCGGCGCTACATCGTGCCCCACGGCGGCTTTACGAACCCCGAATATGGCAGCGTGGGGTTGACGGAGAAAGAAGCGCGCGCTGCCGAGGATATCGCCGTCGCAGTCGTACCCTACGCCGATCTGGACCGAGCTGTCATCGACAGCCGCACGGAAGGCTTCTGCAAGCTTATCGTCTCGCGCAGATCCCACCGCCTGCTTGGAGCCCACGTCGTCGGCGAGCAGGCGCTGGAGGTCGTGCAGGTGGTCGCAGCCGGCATGGCGGCGGATATGGACGTGCGCCAGCTCGCGGCGCTGGAGCTGGCTTACCCGACTTTCACCTCTATCGTCGGCCTTGCCGCCCGCCAGCTCGTGCGCGATCTCAAGCTCACGCCGCTGGCCCGCCAGTGGAGCACCCTGCGCCCCGTGACGGCGCGCGCCGCCGAATGGGAACGGAGCATAGAATAAGGCGAGCGCGAACGTCCTGATCCTCGTAACGATTAGCAGACGCACGCCCGCTACAATGGCGATATGGTTGATTTAGGCGATCTCTGGAAGCGAATCCGCAGCAGGCGGGACAGGGAGCTGAACGACGAGCAGGCAGCCGCACCGCTTCGCTCGCCGCAAACCCTGGACCTTGCCATCGCGCCGGACGACCCCCTGGTTCACTATTTCCAGGCGAACCCGGGCGTTGTCGACATGGACGCGCTGACCCTGGACTCGCCCGCCCTAGCGGCGCTACGCGAGGCGGACGTCCGCCTGGTGGTGCCCCTCGTGAGCCAGGGCGAGCTGATCGGCATGATCAACCTCGGCGAGCGGCTGAGCGAGCAGGAATACTCGGCTGACGACCGCCAGCTACTGAACGATCTGGCGGCGCAGGCGGCCCCGGCCGTGCGCGTCGCCCAGCTCGCCCGGCAACAGCAGCAAGAGGCGCGCGAGCGCGAGCGGATGGAGCAGGAGCTGCGCGTCGCCCGCCTCATCCAGCAAACGCTGCTGCCCCGCGAGCTACCGGACCTGCCCGGCTACGAGATCGCTGCCCATTACCAACCGGCCCGCGCCGTGGGCGGCGACTTCTACGACTTTCTCTATTTTGAAGACGGCAAAATCGGCATCGTCATTGGCGACGTTACGGACAAGGGCGTGCCGGCGGCGCTGGTTATGGCGACCACGCGCACGCTCCTCCGTGCCGCCGCCGAGCGGCTGAGCAACCCCAGCACCGTGCTGGAACGCGTGAACGCCCTGCTCCACCCGGACATCCCACCGCGCATGTTCGTCACCTGCCTCTACGCGCTGCTCGACCCGGCCACAGGCCGGATCTCCTTTGCCAATGCCGGTCATGATCTCCCTTACCGGCACAGCGCCAGCGGCGTGGAGGAGCTGCGGGCCACGGGCATGCCTCTGGGGCTGATGCCGAATATGACCTACGAGGAAACCGAAGTCATCCTGGCGCCGGGCGAAAGCCTGTTGTTGCACAGCGACGGCATCGTCGAGGCTCACAACCCGGCGGGAGAGATGTTTGGTCTGGCGCGGCTGGAGGCCCGTGTAGCCGCCCATCAGGGCGGGATTGGGCTCATCCCTGATCTATTGAGCGAGCTTGCCGCGTTCGTGGGCGACGAATGGGAGCAGGAAGACGACGTGACGCTGGTGCTACTGCAGCGCAGCCTCCGGGCAGAGGAGGAACCGATGGTTGGCGACGTATCTGGGGCGAGCGCAACGGAGCCTGCCCCGCCGGAGTGGCGTCTACTGGCCACCTTCAGCCTGCCCAGCGAGCCCGGCAACGAACGGCGCGCCATGGAAGAGGTAGCAGCAGTCGTCGCTGCTCTGCCGCTCTCCGCAGCCAAGCTAGAACGATTGAAGACTGCCGTCGCCGAGGCGACGATGAACGCTATGGAACATGGCAACCAGTACCGCGCGGAGGAGCCGGTCACGGTCGAAGTCCTGACCAACGATCAGTCACTTGCCGTACGCATCCACGATCAGGGTGGCGGCGCGATCATTCCGCGCAGCGCCAGGCCGGATCTGGAAGCGAAACTAGCCGGCCAGCAAAAACCGCGTGGCTGGGGCCTTTTCCTAATCGAGAATATGGTGGATAGTCTCAACATTCACAGCGATGAAAGCCATCACGTCGTCGAGCTGATTATGCACCTGTCCTCAGGAGAAGCGTGAAATGCAGCGCCTTCAACAGGACTTTTCCGCCAGCGTACGCTATCCCGATGCCGGCCGGCCGGTGGCCATCATCGATTTGCAGGGCGAAGTAAACAGCTTTGCCGAGTCGGCACTCAACGAAGCCTTTGGCGTCGCCGAAGCGCAGGAGCCGGAAGTCATCATGCTCAACTTCAGCGCTGTCGATTACATTAACAGCACGGGCATTGCCCTGATTGTCGCCCTGCTGGCGCGCGCCCGCCGGGCCAACCGGCGGCTGCTCAGCTATGGCCTCGACGATCATTACGAAGAGATTTTCCGCATCACGCGCCTGGCCGATTTTATTGGCGTACATCCCGACGAAGAGAGTGCGTTGCAGGCCATTGCCTGACACTGTTTGATTCCCATCAAGGAGGGCCGACATGCCGCAAGCCAATGTGACGATGAACGTCCGCCACCCCAACAGCGCCGTCAGCATCATCGACATCGCCGGACAGGTCACCGCCTTCGCCGAAAACGTGCTCATGGACGCCTACACCGAAGCCAGCAATGAGACGACGCGGGCCGTTATTCTCAACTTCAGCGAGCTGGAGTACATGAACAGCTCTGGCATCGGTCTGCTGGTCACCCTGCTCATTCGCGCCCAGCGCCAGAAGCAGCAGCTTCTCGCCTACGGCCTCAACGACCACTACCGGCAGATTTTCGACCTCACCCGCCTCGACGAAGCGATTGCCCTCTACTCGAGCGAGGCCGAGGCGCTGGCTGCAGTCGGCTAAAGGAGGCCTGATGGCCGAAGACAAGGAACAGCCACGCGGCGCCTGGGCGCCGGCGGTCGAGCGCCTCTCCGTCTCTGACGTACCCGAAGGGGCGATTAATCTGAACCTGGAAGGGCGCGTACCCGTCAGCCCACTACAGGGCTTCGGCCCGCTCTGGCAGAAGAGCTTTCGCATCCGCCTGCGCGGGCTGGATAAGTCCCCGGCTGAGGTCATGGCTATCTGGAAGGCAGAGTTCCCGCGCTTCCAGCCGCCGGGCAATAACTTCTACCCGACGCTCGCCGGGGTCCAGCCGGGCGAGCTGATCTTCATCGACAGCGCCGTTTCGGCGATGCCCGGTGTGCTGCCGGCGATCCCCATCGCCAGCGGCGTGCGCGTGATCTTCGCCGACGACGAGACCTTCACCATCATGACGCCGCAAGGCTTCCCGGAGGCGGGCTGGAACACGTTTGCGACGTTTGAGGAGGATGGCAGCACGTGGGCGCAGGTACAGACGATGGCCCGCACTTCCGACCCCATCTACGAGTTTGGCTTCCGCTTTATGGGCGGCAGCCGCTTCCAGGATGAGACGTGGCACCACGTGCTCACCTCGCTCGCCGGCTATCTGGGCGTCAACGACGAGTGGGTGCAGGTCCGCAAGGTCTGTATCGACCCGCGAATCCGCTGGCGTGGGATCACTAACGTCTGGCACAACGCCATGATCCGCAGCATGATCGGCATGCCCGGTTGGGCGCTGCGCAAGATCCTCGGCCGGGGTCGCGAGCAGAAAAAGGGCTGGTAGCGATGGAACCAGAAGAGAACCCTCAACAGGGAACGTGGGCCCGTCCCGTAGACCGGCTGACCGTCGCCAACCGCCCGCCGTCGCAGGCCATTAACCTGAACGTGGATGGGCGCGAGCTGACCGGCCCGCTGCAGGGCTTCGGCCAGATGTGGCAAAAAAGCTACACCGTCCGTCTGAGCGGCGCCGGCGTGACGCCGGAGCAGGTCGTCGCTACCTGGAAGGCCCGCTTCGGCGATTTCTGGCCCCGCGGCAATCGCTTCTACGGCTCCCTGCAGGGCATCACGCCCGGCGACGTGGCCGTGCTGAACCTGGCTGCGCCCGGCGGCTTGCCCCTCTCGACCGGCGTCCTCGTCATTTACGCCGACGATAACTCCTTCAGCTTCATGACGCCGCAGGGCCACATGTTCGCCGGCATGATCACCTTCAGCGCCTACGAAGAAGACGGGACCACAGAAGCGGAAGTGCGCGCCCTCATCCGCGCCAGCGACCCGATCTATGAGATTGGCTGCCGGCTGGGCATCGTGCACCGTCTGGAGGACAACTTCTGGCGGGAGACGCTGGAACAGCTCGCCGCCCATTTTGGCGTCAACGGGCAGGTGCAGATCCAGACCAGCCGTGTTGACGACAAGGTCCAGTGGCGGCGGGCCGGCAACGTCTGGCACAACGCCGCCATCCGCAGCGCGCTCTATGCACCCCTGCGGGCGCTGCGCCTGCTGCTGCGGCGATCCGGATAGGCTGCCTTGTCCCGCAGCCGCCCCACCCTTTCCGGAACCGATTACGATGCCGTCGTCGTCGGCAGCGGACCGAATGGCCTTGCTGCGGCGATTACGCTCGCGCGGGAGGGCTGGCGCGTGCTTGTGCTCGAAGGGCATGAGACGATTGGCGGCGGGACACGATCGCTGCCGCTGACACTGGACGGCTTCATCCACGACGTCTGCTCCGCCGTCCATCCGCTGGCCCTGGCCTCGCCCTTTTTCCGCACGCTGGACCTTGCCGCCTACGGTCTGGAATGGGTACAGCCTGCTGCCGCCGTCGCTCACCCCCGGGATGGCGAGCCGGCGGTTCTGGTTTATCAATCGCTACGCGAAACAGCGCAGGGCCTCGGCTGTGACGGTCCCCGCTATGAGGCGCTCATGGCTCCTCTGCTCGCCGCCTGGGAAGAGCTGATGAGCATCTTTCTGGCCCCCTTCCACCTGCCCCGCCATCCGCTGCTCGCCGCCCGCTTTGCCCTGCCGGCGTTGCGCTCGGTGCGCGGCCTGGCGCAGGCCAGATTTGAGCGTGAACCAACGCGAGGTATGTTTGCCGGCCTCGGCGCGCACAGCATCCTGCCCCTCCACTGGCCCGGCACCGCCGCCTTCGGCCTGCTGCTCGGGCTGCTCACCCACGCCGTCGGCTGGCCCATCGCGCGTGGCGGCAGCCAGCAAATTGCCAACGCCCTGGCGGCCCATCTGCGCGCCCTCGGCGGCGAGATCGTCACCGCCTTTCCCGTCAGCAGCCTGGAACAGCTTCCGCCAGCCCGTGCGACGCTGCTGGACGTCACGCCCCGCCAGTTCGTAGAGATCGCCGGCGAGCAGTTACCGCCCGGCTACCGCCGCCAGCTTGAACGCTACCGCTACGGCCCCGGCGCCTTCAAGATCGACTACGCCCTAAGCGAGCCGATACCCTGGCGTGACCGTTCGGTGGCCCTCGGCGGCACCGTGCATCTGGGCAGCAGCCTGGCCGAGATCGCTGCCAGCGAGCTGGCCGTCTGGCGCGGGCAGCACCCTGAGCGCCCCTACGTGCTCCTCGTGCAGCCGACGAACTTCGACACCAGCCGCGCCCCGACCGGGCGGCACGTCGCCTGGGCTTACTGCCACGTGCCCAACGGCTCGACCGCCGACATGACGGCGGCCATCGAAGCACAGATCGAGCGCTACGCTCCCGGCTTTGGCGACACCGTTCTGGCCCGCCACACCTATACGGCGGCCGAGCTGGCCCGCTACAATCCCAACTATGTCGGCGGCGACATCAACGGCGGCACCCAGCACCTGCTGCAGCACTTTAACCGTCCTGTCGCCCGGATCAACCCGTATAGCACGCCCGTTCCGGGCCTCTTCCTCTGCTCCAGCGCCACGCCGCCCGGCGGCGGCGTACACGGTATGGCCGGCTACTATGCCGCGCGCAGCGCGCTCCGCCGGCGCGGTTAGGCGCCGCCCTCCAGCTTTTTCCGCCAGTCGGCAGCCGCCGCGGCTCCGGCCCGCCCCGGCTCGCCACCGCCGGCCGCAAGCAGGCTGCCGAGCAGCGCGTAGAGCGGCTGCAAACGCAGCCGGTAAAAGGTGACCGGCACGCCCCGCTCGATCCCGATACGGGTTTCCAGAAAACCGCGTGCCGCGCACCACGCGGCGATCTTCTTCACCCGGTATTCCGACAGCTTCAGCTCTTTTTCCCAGTAGGCGTAGCTGCAGGCCTGCCAGCTCTCGTCCCCCGACTCCCAGGCCAGGAGCTGGGTGAGGAAGAGCGCCCCGTGCGCTGAGCCCGTCAGGCGCAACAACGCCAGCGGGACCGGCAGAGCGTGGCCCGGGCTGCCGGGCAGCTCGTCAAACTTCGGTTGCATCGGCTTCCCCTCGTGTCATCAGGTTATGGTGCCCATGCTAGCCTGCTTGCGGCCGGGATCGCGTAAACAGGATGTGAAAAGCGCTCCGGCGATTGCCGGCTAGTTTCCCCGAAGGCGCTTCCCGCTTATCATTAGCGTGGAGGTTGCTCAAACAAACCAGGGAGAGGGAGAAAGATGGAACTGCGTCTGATGTACAACGAAGCGTCGGTCGGCGCGCTGGCGAACGCCATCGTCGCTGTCTATCCCCCATTCGCCCGCGAGCCGTTTCTGGCGGCTGTCTTTGCGCCGGGCTGGGACGATCTCGCGCTCAAGCAGCGCACGCGGCGCATTACGACGGCGCTGCATGACTTCCTGCCGGCCGATTATGCCCAGGCGCTGGATATCCTCCGCCGGGCGCTCCCGCTCCTCGGCGAGCAGGGCTTCGAAAAGATGGTCTTTCCCGACTATGTGGAGTGTTACGGTCTGGACCATCTGGAGGCCTCACTCGACGCGCTGGAGGCGTTCACCCAGGAAGTATCGGCCGAGTTTGCCATCCGGCCGTTCATCGACCGCTACCCGCAGGAGACAATGGCCCGCATGGCGCAATGGGCCCGGCACCCCCACTCCGGCGTGCGCCGCCTCGCCAGCGAAGGCTGCCGCCCGCGCCTGCCCTGGGGAATGGGACTACGGGCGCTGAAGGAAGACCCCTCGCCCATCCTCCCGATCCTCGAACAGCTTCGGAACGACCCGGACGAAGTGGTGCGCCGCAGCGTCGCCAACAACCTGAACGACATCGCCAAGGACAATCCCGCCGTCGTCCTTGATCTGCTCGGCCGGTGGCAGGCAGACGCCACGCCGGAGGTCGCCTGGATAACGCGCCACGCGCTGCGCACGCTGGTCAAACAGGGCCATCCCGGCGCGTTGGGCCTGCTCGGCTACGGCGCCGCCAGGGTGTCGGTTTCCCCCGTTAAGGTGTCGCCGGAAACAGTGATGATGGGCGATCGGGTGACGTTTTCCTTCACCATCACCTCCACAGGCGACGCCCTGCAGGATCTCGTCGTCGATTACGCCCTGCATATGGCGCGCGCCAACGGCAAGCAGACGGCGAAAGTCTTCAAGATCGGCAAGTGGACGCTCGGACCCGGCGAGACAGTGACGATTACCCGCTCGCACAGCTTCCGGCCGATCACGACGCGCACCTATTACGCCGGCGCCCACGCCATCCAGCCGCAGGTGAACGGCGAGCTTTACGAGCGCGCAGAGTTTGTCCTGCTGGCGGATTGAGGGGCGCAGGAGTCAGGTCGCTTCATCTGCCTGTTCCGACTCCCACTCCCCTTCCCAGAGAGCGCGCATTGCCTCAGAGCGGGCCAGCAGCTCGGGCAGAGCCCCACGCTCCACGATCCGGCCGTTCTCCAGCAGCAGGATCTGGTCGGCCCGGCGCAGGGCGGCCTGGCGGTGGCTGACGACGAGGCAGGCCGGGCGCTCCGGCAGCGCGAAGAGCCGCTCCCAGAGCGTGCGCTCCGTCTCCACGTCCAGCGCGCTGGAGAGGTCGTCGAAGACGAGCAGCTGGGGCCGGCGGGCGAACATCCGCGCTGCGGCAGAGCGCTGGATCTGCCCGCCGCTGAGGCGCACGCCGCGCGGCCCGACGACGGTTTCCAGCCCGTGCTCCATGCCCGCCAGATCGTGCTCCAGCACTGCCTGGTAGATCGCCCGGTCGAGATCCACACTTTCCGGCGGCAGCCCGAGCAGGATATTTTCGCGCAGGGTGGCGCTGAACAGGCGCGGCGCCTGGGCGGTGTAGGCCACCTGCGGCGGGACCATAAAGCGGGTCGGATCGTCCACAGGCTCGCCGTTCCACCACAGCCCGCCCTCCTGCGGCGGCAGCAGCCCCAGCAGGCAACGCAGAAGGGTGGACTTGCCGGCGCCAATCCGGCCCGTCACCACGGTGAAGCTGCCGGCTTCCAGCACGAGATCGATGTTCTGGATGCCGCCTCCTCCCTCGAAACGGTAGCCAAGCCCGCGCGCCTCCAGCCGGCGGAGCGGCGCCGGCTCTGGCAGCGGCGGTGGGGCCGGGTGGGGCCGGCGCAGGTAGATGGGCCGGTGGGCCACGACCGCACCCGGCGGCAGCCCGCGCATGATCGCCTCCATCCGCTGGGTGCTCACACCCACCTGCCGGTAGCGGGTTAGCAGGCGTCCGATGACGCGCATCAGTTGTGTCGCCGGGTCCAGATAGGCGACAAAGAGGGCAAAGTCGCCCACGGTTAGCTCGGCGTTCAACAGGGCGCTGGCAGCCACAAGCAGCACCAGCCCCATGCCAATGTTGCCTGAGCCGTGGCCGAGGGCGTCCACGATCTGCAGCAGCAGGCGGTCCCTGACCATCGTCTCGCGCCGCCGGTCGTTGACTTCTCGGAAGCGCGCGATGACCCGCTCCTCGGCTCCGGCAACCTTGATGGCCTGGGTGGCGTGGAACATATCGGCGATCATCCCCGTAACCTGCGCCGTCGCCGCGCGGCTGGCCTGCCGGTAGCGGCGGGCGAGCCCGCTCAGCCGGTGGGAAACGTACAGGATGAGCGCCAGCGGCAGGAAAATACCCACCGTCACCCAGAAGTCGATGCTGAACATGACGGCGAAGGCGATGATTGCCGTAAAGAGCCCGGCCACGAAGTCGTCGATAATGATGATCGCTTCGGTCATCTCCAGGGCGTCGTCGCGGAGCGTGCTGACCGTCTGCCCCGTCGAGAGCGCGACTCCCTTTTCGTCGCGGGGCAGGGCCACGCCGGCCGGTAGCTGCAAGATGCGATCCATCATGTTGCGGACGATCAGCGCCATGCCGTGCTGGGTAAAGTTGATATAGCCCAGATAGGCTGCGTAGAGCGTGGAAACCCGTATGACGATCCAGGCCAGCTGCAGGAGCAGGATTGCCATGAGTGGCAGGATGAAGCCGGGCTCGCCGGTGAGGTTGTCGAAGTAGGCGCGCAGCAGCAGCCCCGTGACAGCGCTCATTCCAAAGCTGCTGGTGACGCCGAGCAGGTCCTGGGCATAAAGGCGCGGCCGGAAGCGGATCAAGCTCCAGAGATAACGCCAGGTAGGCCAGGCCGGCACGGCGTGCGTGGGTGGGGCAGCCATCAGGCCAGCGCCTCCTCCAGGCCGACGCGCAGCAGGTGCGCGAAGCGGCTCTCCGGGTCGGCCGCCAGCGCTGCCCGCTCCCCGTGCTCGATCACCCGCCCATCTTCGAGGATCATGATCTCGTCGGCGCGCTGGATGGTCGCCAGCCGGTGGGCAATGATGATCGTCGTGCGCCCCTCCAGCAGCCGGTCCAGCGCCCGCTCCAGCAGCCGCTCGGTGGCAGGATCAAGCCGCGAGGAGGCTTCGTCGAGGATGACCAGACCGGCGTCGGCGAGAAAGACGCGCGCCAGAGCCAGCAATTGTGCTTCCCCGGCCTAAAGGCTCTCGCCCGCCTCCAGCGGCGTGTCCAGACCGGCCGGCAAGCTATCCAGCCAGGGGCGCAGCCCGAGCGCTTCCAGCGCCGCGACCAGCCGGGCGTCGTCCACGCTGTCGTCAAACAGGGTCAGGTTATCACGCAGCGTGGCGTGAAAGAGCTGCACCTCCTGCGTGACCATGCCCACCTGCGCGCGCAACGCCGCCGGCGCCACCTCGCGCACATCAATCATGCCCCGGTCTCCATCGCCCGATCCGTCCCTCCCAACGCAGATCTTGCCCGCTATCGGGTCGTAGAAGCGCACCAGCAGCCGGATCAGCGTCGTCTTGCCGCTGCCCGTGCGCCCCAGCAGGCCGAGGACCCGGCCGGGCGCCAGGGAAAAATCGACGTCGCGCAGGACGAGCGCTTCCGGCGGATCGTCGTCGTAATGGAAGCTGACACCGTCAAAGCGGACGGCGAGCGGACCATCGGGCAGCGCGGCACTGCCGCTCTCGTCGAGGGCAGGCTGCTCGCCGAAGAGGGAGAGCACGCGGTTGAGGCTGGCCGAAGCCCGCTGCAGATCCTGCACCTGGCGCTGCACCGTCCACAGCGGGCCGATGATCAGGTTGATGTAGTAGAAGACCAGATAGAGGGCGCCGATGGTCAGTACGTCGCCGCGGAAGAGCCGGTCGCCCCAGAAATAGGCCACGAAATAGGCGAAGCCGGGCAGCGCCACCGGCAGGGCCATTACCCCCATATTGGCCCGTCCGGCGCTCACGTTGGCCCGCCAGCGGCTGCGGCTCAGGGTCGCCAGCCGCTCCAGCACATACGGCGCGCCCCGGCTCGTTTGCAGCGCTTCCGTGCCGTCCAGCCACTCTTCGACGTAGCCGAAGAGATTGGCTTCCACTTCGCGCACCTTCTGCCAGCGGGGCACGACCAGCCGGTTGAAATAGCGCAACACCAGCAGTCCGGCGAGCAGGACGACGAGCATCGAAAGGCCGATGCGCCAGTCCAATAGCCAGAGAAGCACGACGACGCCGCTGACGAGGATCAGGTTGCTCGTCAGCTCCACAAAAAGCTGCGAAAAGAAGTTCGCCAGCAGGTTCACGTCGCCGTCCATCCGCTCAATCAGCTCGCCTGGGCGGCGCCGCTTGTGGAAAGACATATCCAGCCGCAGGCAGTGCAGGGCCAGGTCGGCGCGCAGGGCGTTGGTGGCCCGCCAGGCAACGTTCTCGCCCACGTAGGCGCCGGCGACGCGCAAGCCCTGGCCCACCAGGGCGATGAACATGAACAGGCCGCCGGTCCACAGCAGCTCCTCCAGGCTGCGACCCTGCTCCGCCGCGTCGAGAAAGCGGCGGATAAGCTGCGGGTTCAGCAGTTGCAGGAAGATGCCGCCGAGCACCAGGATGGCGAGAAGAACGACCGCACCCCGCTGGGGTCGCAGATAATGGCGCAGCAGGCCCGAGTAAGTACGCGGAACAGACACAGATCAAACAGTATAAGCCAGTTTCCCCTATCTATACAACCTTCGCCAAATCGGCTATGATTGCCTGTGAGGGCCGCCGCTCCGACTATGTGGACCGGCGCGGAACCGTGGAGTTCGATTATCCAGTTCGTCGGAAGCCAGGTTATCCACAGGCAGATCCCATTTCATCCGTACGCATGACTGGAAAAGATCCAGGTGGCGCCATTTCGCCGGCCGACGGGGGCCGGCCCGCTCTCTTGATATTGGGCACAGGAGGTCTCTATCATGAGCACGAAGTTTGGTCTTCACGTCGCTTCGGGCAGCCACAACGGCTATGGTGACGTCGTCGCCGCGGCGCCCGCCGTCGTGCTCGCCGTTGGCGAAGGGGGCGCGCTGGTCGAAGCGCGGGAAAAAAGCGTGGCGGCGCCGGGCGCAGCGCCGCGGACCATCACCATCTTCCGCGACCAGACCGTCTTCCACGACGCCCCGCCCGGCATCGACCAGATGAGCGAGGCGCAGGCCAGGGCGGCTGCCGACCAGTACTGGCCCCAGCTCAAAGAGAAATACCGGCTCAACCCGGCCGATTACTACCAGGTAACCAACGAGTACGGGGGCGATAACCCCACTTCTCTGGCCAACCTCGTCGCCTTCGAGACACGCCTGATGGAGCTGGCCGAGCGCGATGGCTTCAAGCTGGCGGTCGGCAGCCCTGCCGGAGGCAGCCCCGGTAGCTGGGAGCTGTGGGTCCGCTTCTACGTACCCCTCATCCGCCGCGCGGGCGAGGGAGGCCACATCTACAGCCGCCATGCCTACGGCGGCGTCGTCCATCCAGACGGCATTGCCACGCTGACCGCGCCCGACGGTCAGGCTGCCGACGATAACGCCGGCCGGCCCTTCCGCGAGGCCGCCTACCTGCGCGCGCAGGGAATTCGCACGCCGATCGTCATCACCGAAGCGGGGCAGAACGGCGGCTTCCGTTTTCCCGGCGTCGATACGTTCATGGAAGACATGGCCCGCTATGACCGGCTCTGCCGGCAGCACGAGAACATCTGGGGCTTCTGCGCCTGGACCTACGGCAAGTACCTCGACTTCCCGGCCAACATCGAACCCGCTTCCAGCCGCATGGCCGACTACCTACGGCAGCAGGGGGGCGCCACGCGGCCGGTCTATCCCACCGTCGCGGGAGGCGTGACGCCGCCCGCGCCCGAGCCGGCTGTCACCACCGAAAGCCCGTCTGCGCCAACGTCAACCGGCTTTCGCTTTACCCACTGGCCGACCGAATACCGCCGGATCAACCAGGCCTACAACAACGATCCCGCCTACTACGGCCAGTGGGGGCTGACCGGGCACGAAGGGCTGGACATCCAGGCGCCGCTCAACAGTCGCATTTTTGCCTGCGCGCCCGGCCGGGTCGAGCTGGTACGTCGCGAGGCGGAGGGCCATCCCTATGGCAACGCCGTCTACATGCGTCACGACGACGGCTACCGCACTACCTATGCTCATCTGCAGCAGGTCAACGTGGCTGCGGGCGACCAGGTCGCCGGCGGCCAGCTGCTGGGGCTGGCGGGCAGTACCGGCAACTCGCGGGGCGCCCACCTGCACCTGACCCTGTATAAAGACGGCGCGACAGCCCGCGGCGAGACACGGCAGCCTCGCGACATCATCGACCCGACGCCGTTTGTCAACGCCCTGCGCGCTGCCGAATGGGCGCCGCCGCAGCCGCCGCTGCTCAATGGCTGGGGTTTCGCCACAAGCATCGAGCGAGCCGGAGAGCTGGGCCGGGTTAAAGAGGGCATCAACATCAATCTGCGCGCCCAGCCCAGCCAGCAGGCCGGCAAGCTTGGCGCGGTGCCCGCCGGCACCGTCGTGCGCGTCACCGGCAATGCCCAGAACGACTATCTGCCGATCCAGGTGGCCGAAGCCGCCGTTACCGAGCGCGCGGGGGCGGCTCCCGGCACTCACGCCTACGAGTTCATCAGCTTTGAGAACAGCGCCGGCGACTACACCAACGTGCAGCCCGGCCGGCAGTTCACCGCTTCCTGGGTCGTGCGCAACAGCGGCGGGTTGCCCTGGTCGGGCGATTTCCAGCTCGCCTATAGCGACGAGCCGGTCGCGCAGACGGCTAACCAGGCGCGCTCGCGGCTGGGCGCGCCCGCTTCCAGCACCTTCCGGCAGCTCAGCGGGCGCGAGCAGATTGCCCCGGGCGAATCGCTCACCTTCCAGCTCAAGCTGACCGCGCCCCTGCAGCCGGGCTGGTACGCTTCCCACTGGCAGCTGCGCACGGCCGGCGGCGAGGTGATCGGCCGGCCCCTCTGGCTGCACATCAACGTGGCGGGCGCGGTCGATCCCATTGTGATCGGGCCGGCAGCGCCTTTCCAGGCGGGGATGAACATCAACCCCGACGTGCATCCGCCAGACGTAGACCGGCTGCGCGGCCTGAGCTGGGTGCGCTTCCCCTACAAGGCCTCGGCTAAACACCGCAACGTGGACCAGGCGTTCAACGACGAATACCGCGCCCTCATCCAGGCCTATGCGAATGCCGGCATCAAGAGCCTGCTCATCCTCAACCAGGAGACGGAGTGGGGCAACGCGCCCTGGCACAACGGCGATTGGCCCGGTTACGCCGGCTCGCTGGCCCGCGCGGCGCGGCGCATTGCCGAGCTGGCGGCTCCGTTTGGCGATAAGGTCGCCTACCAGATCTGGAATGAAGGAGACAGCGATCCGACCAACCCCTCGGCCATCGGCGTCAGCCCGGAGAACTTCGCGCCGGTACTGCAGCAGACCGCCGCCGCCATCCGCGCCGTGGACCCCGACGCGACGATTGTCTTCGGCGGGCTGAACACAGGGCCGGAAAACGCCGTGGCCTATGCGCGCCGCGTGCGCGACCTGCTCGGGGGTCGCCTGCCCGTCGATGCGCTGGCCTACCACCCCTACGGTCGCTACGTCGAGTTCGACCCGTTCTATGGCAAGCAGTTCGGCCGGCTGGACGACGCGCTGCGCGTTTTCAAACAGGCGTTCCCCGACCTGCCCCTGTGGATAACCGAGCTGGGCATCGCCAACGATACGCCCATCGGCCCCGAGCATTACGAGAAAATCGCCCGCTACATGCGCGAGGTCGTCAGCGCCATCGCCGACCGCCACGCGAAAAACGTCCCGGTCCTCATCTGGTTCGCCTGGTCCGACCACATGCGCAACGCCGGCATCTCCACCACGAGCGGCGAGCTGAAGCCGCACATCAAAGAGGCTTTTCAGGCGCTGGTCAACGCGGGCAAGGCCGCTCCCGCCTTCGCCGACATGCGCTTTGCCGCCGGCCGGCCCCAGCCCATGGCGGAGTTCGTCAGCTTCAGCACCACGCTTACCGACCATAACGCCGTGCCCGCCGGCAGTACCTTCGCCAATACCTGGCGCTTCCGCAACACCGGCGGAACGACGTGGGACGAAGGCTACAAGCTCGTCTACGCACCGCAGGGCGCGACGAGCCACCCGATGATGAACGAGAAGAGCTTTTCCCTGGCCAAAGTCGCCAGCCCGCTGCCCGCCGCGCCGGGCGACGAGGTAGCGATCAACCTGTCGCTCACTGCGCCCGAACAGCACGGGCGCGTCTACCGCAGCCCCTGGCAGATTCGCGACGCAGCAGGCAAGGCCTTCGCCCACCTCTATGCCGAGATTACGGTCATCCCGGCTTCTACCGAAGGGAGCGGCGCACGGCAGGCCGACATGCGCTTTATCGCCGACCATACCATCCCCGACGATACGCCTCTGCCGGAGGGGCAGACCTTCCTCAAGCAGTGGCGCGTGCAGAACACCGGCGCGCGGCATTGGGGCAGCGGCTTCCGTCTCGTCTTCGTCGAGGGCGACCTGCAGATGGCGGCGGGCATTGCCTCGCACATGGTTCCCGAATCGAAACCGGGCGACGAGGTCATTCTCTCCGTGCCCATGGTCGCGCCGGTCGCCCAGGAGAAGCGCGCGACGACCTACAGCAGCCTCTGGCGGCTCCAGGATGACCGGGGCAACTTCTTCGGCGCGCCTATCTGGGCGCGCATCATCTCCCAGCCCGGGGAGATGGTCACGCCGCTCGGCCGCTTCGCCGATATGTCCGGCTGGTATTCACAGCACGATCCCCGTTGGGCCAACGAGCGACTGGGCCACGGCCAGCAGACCATCGGCGCGTGGGGCTGCCTGCTGACCTGTTACGCGATGATGCTCACCGCCTACGGCCTGCGCGTGACGCCTGCCGACGTGAACCGGCGCTTCCAGCAGCTCGGCGACCAGGGGTTCCGCGGCTCCGATGTGCAGTTCATCGCCCCCACCCATCTGCTCGCCGGGCTGACCCTGGGCCGCAACCTGCGCTCCTGGCCGACCCCGGAGCTACCGTTTACGGAGTGGACGGGCGAGGATCCGATTGCGCGCATCGACAGGGCCATCGCCGACGGCTTCACGGTGCTCGCCCAGGTAGACCGCAGGCCCAACGATGCCTTCTACCACTCCAACACGGAGCAGCACTGGGTCATCCTCGTCACGCGGACGCCCGACGGCTCCGATTATCTGATGCTCGACTCGATCACGCCGCCCGGCCAGCTACAGAACCAGCCGCTCTCGCTGATGCGCAAATATGGCAGCCCCGCGCCCAGCCGCTCCCACGAGGACAACCTGCGCCACGCCATCAAATCGGCCCTGATCTACCTCTTCTCCGGGCAGCCCGGCAGCGGCTAGCCAAGAAGGAGCGCCGGCATCCTGCCGGCGCTCCCCCACCTTACAACCGGCTCACGTCGTGCGGGGCGCTTTCCTTCATCCCGGCCGGGCTGATCTCGATGAACTCCGCCTTCTCCTGCAGCTCGGCAATTGTCGTCGCGCCGCCATAGCTCAGACCCGAGCGCAGCCCGCCGACGAGCTGGTAGAGGATTTCCTGAACGTGCCCGCGATAAGGCACGACCGCTTCCACCCCTTCGGGCACGACCTTGTCCCAGTCCTGCTGGTCTTCGGCGCTTTCGTCCTCGGCCGCCTCGGCCACCTGCCGGCTGATTGCCGCCCCCAGCGAGGCCATGCCGCGCACGACCTTGACCTTCTGCCCGTTGCGGATGACGGGTGCGCCGGGCGCTTCCTCACAGCCGGCGAAGAGGCTGCCGATCATCACCGTATTCGCGCCGGCTGCCAGCGCCTTGACCATATCGCCCGACGTACGGATGCCGCCGTCGGCGATGATCGGGACGTGACGGCCGCTATCGGCGACGCCCGCGGCGCTGTCCATGATCGCCGTGAGCTGCGGCACGCCAAAGCCGGTGACCACGCGCGTGGTACAGATCGAGCCGGGCCCAATGCCCACCTTGATGGCGTCGGCGCCGGCCTCCGCCAGCTCGCGCGCCCCTTCCCGCGTCGCCACGTTGCCGGCAATGATCTGCGCCTGCGGGTATTCGCGCCGCAGCGCCCGGATCATCTCGATGCAGTGGTCGGCGTGGCCGTGGGCAATATCCAGCACCAGCACGTCGGCGCCCGCCTCCAGCAGCGCCCCGGCGCGCTCCCGATCTTCCGGCCGCACGCCGATAGCCGCGCCGACGCGCAGCCGGCTGCGCTCGTCTTTCACAGCCAGGGGGAATCGGGCCGGCTTGATCACGTCCTGCGCCGTGATCAGCCCCACCAGATTGCCTTCCTCGTCGAGCACGGGCAGCTTTTCCACCCGGTGCTCGTACAGGACGGCCCGGGCCTCGTCCAGCGTCACGTCGGGCCCGACGCTGATGATCTGGTCGGGCAGGGTCATCACGTCACGCACCTTCAGCTCCGGCGACGGCGCCAGCAGGATGTCCCGTTGGGTGACCAGGCCGATCAGCTTCGTCTGCCCGTTGGTCACCACCAGACCGCCCACCTCGTAGCGGGCCATCAGCTCGGCCGCCTCGGCCAGCGTCGCACCCTGGTTAACGGCATAGGGATGCTCGACGACGAAGCCCTCGGCGCGCTTCACCCGCCTGACCTGCCGCACCTGCGCCGCGACCGGCATGAAGCGGTGCAGCACGCCCAGGCCGCCGGCGCGGGCCATCGCAATCGCCATCGTAGCCTCCGTGACGGTGTCCATGTTGGCGCTGAGAATCGGAATCTGCAGGCAGATCGCAGGGGTCAGCCAGGTCGAAGTATCCACGTCCTGTCGCGAGCTGACCGGCGACCGTTTTGGAACCAGCAAGACGTCGTCAAACGTCAGGCCGCGTGTCTTCCGTATCTTACTCATGATCTTTCCTTATTTAGTTCAGGCTTATCTCGATTAGCCTGACAGAGATAGGCCGCCGGCACCAGCGGCGCCAGCTGTTCGTAGACCCATCCTTCTACCTCGCGCAGGCCGCCGGCCAGCCTGATCGCTTCGTCCAGCGTGAAGGCCTCGCCGACGCGCAGCTCGTAGCGCTGGCCCAGGTTCAGCCCGCCGGTCGTCTCCACACTATACGCCCGCGCGCCGGCCAGACCCAGGCCGACAAAGAGCAGGCAGAAGTCGGCTACGCGCTTGCGCCGCGCCTGGGCCAGCAGCAGACTGACCGGTCGCATCCCCTCCGGCGGCGCGAGGCAGGGTCGCCGGCCCACCTGGGGCGCGACGAGGACGAGACTGCCCCCGGCCAGGCGCTCGATGGCCGCCCGGCTATAGGTCATGACGTTTTGCCCGCTGGAGGGGTCGAGCCCGTATCTGGCGACGGCTTCTGGCGAGGTCATCGGCGCAATATCCACGGCGAAGAGAGTGGCTAACAGATCGATGGAGCGGCGCTGCACGAGGTGGCTGGCCGCAGGCGCCAGCATGGGCAGCCGCCGTAGGGCCGGATGCGCAAAGAGCAGGCGAAAGGTGTCGAAGCCGTCCCGCAGGGAGAAATGGTTGATCAGGACGAGCACGCCCATCCCTGAGCCGGCCAGAAAGCCGGCCCGCTGCAGCCCGCCCCGGTTCGCCTCAATCCGTCCGGGCAGCAGAGGCGCAACCAGCGGCGCGCTCAGGCGCCGCATGGCAACCTTTGCTTTGCTTAGCTGCGCAGCAGACACCGCCACTACCTCGTCGGGCCGAACTGGCCCTCGATCCGCACCCTCCCCACCAGTCGCCAGCATAGCCGAGGCGCGAAAAGACGCAAGCGATTGCCAGCCGCAAGACAGATTCAGCGATTCAGTACTTTCGTACTGTATTTTCAACCGGGGCTAAGTACTCTGGTACTTCTGTAAGCACTGCGAATTTGCTATCATGTTTTCGCGGTGGTAAGTTGCAGTGAGTGAAAGGAATTATCTGACATCCCAATATCGGTTTCCACTATTATCCTGCTGGTCTTGTTCGCACTGTGCTGAACGCTGCGCCAATGCCGCGATTTATAAGACCATAGAATGACGGCGCCCGGACGGCGAGACTGTCGCCCGCGGGCGACAACGTTAGTTGGAAGTCTCCTTCTCGCTACCGTGACGCTGGCAGGACCTATGAGCTGACATACAAGCATTCATCAGGGAGCTGGGTCCGGAGCAGGAAGGGGAGTCGTCATCCCGTATGGAGTCAATGTCATGATGCAGCGTGAAGTATCGCCATTTCAGCAAATCGTTCCCGTGCAGCGGCCGCCGGTCGTCCTGTTCCGGCGCCCCTACCGCATCAGCAAGCGGCTGTTTGACATTACCCTCTGCTTGCTGGCCCTACCTATATTGCTGCCGCTCGGCGCTCTGATCGCCCTGCTTATCTGGCTCGACGATCCGGGCCCGGTTCTCTTCCGGCAGTACCGTACCGGCTTGGGTGGGCGGCGTTTTGCTATGTACAAGTTCCGGACGATGGTTACCAATGCGGAAGAGTTGAAGGCGAAGTACGCGCACCTCAACGAGCTAACCTGGCCCGATTTCAAGATCACGGACGATCCCCGCGTCACGCGGATGGGCCGGTTCCTGCGCAAGACAAGTCTGGACGAGCTTCCTCAGGTTCTTAACGTGCTCAAGGGGGACATGAGCCTGGTCGGCCCACGCCCGACGTCGTTCGACGTGAGTACCTACTCGCTCTGGCACACCGAACGACTGGAGGTACTGCCGGGCATCACCGGGCTATGGCAGGTCAGCGGTCGGAGCGACATCGATTTTGACGAACGCCTGCGCCTGGACATTGAGTACATCGAGCGGCAAAGCCTGCTGTTTGATCTGGCAATCCTGTTCCGCACAGTTGGCGCCATATTCACCAGCCGGGGCGCCTATTAAGGGACAGACGCGGCAGGAACCTGTGCTGCAGATTACCAGGGCTCGTTTAACTTCTGAATAAGGAAGTAGTAACAGATTGTTAGCAGCATGGAAACCGGGACACCTTTTAAGGAAGTAGGGCGGTGAAGCGTTTTCGACTCACTCTCGTACTGATTATCACCTGGTTCTTTCTACTCTATAACGTCGAGCGGTTGGATGGGCCATCGGTTAACCTTGCCTCGTTTGTGTACGGTTTTGCCTTTGTGACGGCAGTCGCCGTGATCGCCGTGCCGGCCCTCCACGAGTGGCCGTTGCCCAGGGTTCTCCTGATCATTCTGCCGCTTTACTTCCTGCTGAAGGTCTACCTCGATTATCCGATTGTCGGGGATGGCCTGATGCACCTGCCGATCACGGTCACCGAGATTGCGGCTCTCGTCGTCACCCTGCTTCTCGCGCGGGATATCATGCAGCGCTTCACCCATCTCCAGAAGGGGCTCGCTCGTGTGACGCTGTCGCACCTCGACGATGCCTCTCCGTTTGAGGATGGGCAGAGCCTGATCTACCGGGAGATCCGCCGCGCGCGCCGCCGGCAGCGGCCGCTCGCCCTGCTCGCGCTGAAGCCAACGGCGTCCTCGGTCTCCTACTCCATGGATCGCTTCCTGGAAGAAGCACAGGCCGAAATCATCAAGCACTACATCGGGGCGAACGTCGCCAACCTGCTGCTGACGACCCTGGAAGATTATGACATTGTGACCCGGCGCAACAACCATTTCATCGTCGTGCTGCCCGAAGCAGACGAGGATGAGCTGCAAGAAACGATCGACCGGCTGCAGCGCGAGGCGCGCAACCGGCTGGGTATTGAGTTCAGTATCGGTACGGCCCGGTTCCCCGACGACGCCGTTACCTTTGGCCAATTGTTGACCGATGCGGAACGGGCCATGCACCGTTCGTCGGCCAGCGAGCCACCGGCCGAAAGAGAAACAACCGCCGTCGAGAGTGCGGCGTAGCGAGCCGGCTCGTCCTGCGGACCGAGGGGGCTTACCTGGAGAGAGAATCACCATGGAAAAACAACATCTACGCCGTCTGCTCCGTCGCTGGTTGTGGCTGTTCCTGCTGGGAGCCGTTGTCGCCGGCGCCATCAGTTATGCCATTGAGAGCCGCAACCCGCCGCTGTACGCGACGACCGCCAGGCTGATTGTCGGGCCGGGCATCGACAGCCCCAGCCCCGACCTCAACGACCTGCGCGCTGGCGGCCAGCTGATGCAGACCTACGCCGAGTTGCCGGAGACGACGCCGTTCCTGCGTTCGGTTATCGAACAGCTCAACCTGAACCTGACGCCTTCTCAGCTGGAGGACATGATCACGGTCTATACCAATACCGATACGCAGCTACTCAGCATCGACGTGGTCACCCCCGATCCTGTTATGGCGACGGCGATTGCCAACTCGGTGGCAGAGACCCTCGTCCGTTATAGCCCCTCCGGGGGCGAGACGCCGGCCGGCGCCCTGCACCAGCAGATTCTCCGGCAGGCGGATGAGATCGAAGCCTCTATTCCGGTAATCACTCAGCGGATTGAAGAGCTGGAGCAGAACATTGCGGCAACGGACGACGTCGAGGCGCAGCAGTTCCTCGCCGAGCAGCTCTTCGCCGAGCGGGAACGGCTTGACGAGTACCGTAGCACGCTGACGGGCCTCTTCGAGACGCTGCAGCGGTCGGCGACGAACCAGGTCAAGATCATCGAGCCAGCGCGACCGCCGACGCTCGTAGCTTCGCGGCTCTGGCTTGCGGTAGCCATCGGTGTTCTCGCCGGGTTGACCTTCAGCGCCCTTCTCGTCTTCGGTTACGAATACCTGACCGACAGTGTCGATACTGCCGAGGAAATGAGCGAGGCGACCGGCGTGGCTACGCTGGCCACCCTGGCTCGTAGCAAACCCATGCACAGCCCGCCACACATGAAAATGGTGGTCCGCGCGCAACCGACATCGGCAGCGGCCGAGGAATACCGCACGGCGGCGATCAAGCTGCTCTTTGCCCGCCAGACGGGCCGCCCGATGCGTTCCATCCTGATGACCAGCGTGGAAGAAGAGCAGGATATCGGCGAGATCGCCGCGAACCTGGCTATCGTGCTGACCCAGACGGGCAGCCGGGTGGTGCTTGTGGACGGCAATATGCAGCGGCCAACCATCGGCCAGCACTTCGGCTTCCTCGACCGCTGCGGCCTGACCGACGTTCTGCGCGGCGCCTGCACGACGGCCGATCCCACCACCGTATACTGGGCGCCAGGGCTTTCCGTCCTGCCCAGCGGCTCGCTAACCGACAATGCCTTTACCCTGCTGGCCTCGCCGCGCATGGTGGACGTGCTGCAAGAGCTACAGGCGCGCACGGATATCGTCCTGATCACCGCCTCGCCCCTCAGCAGCTCGGCCGACAGCCTTTTCCTCGCTCCGCACGTGGACGGCGTCATCCTCGTCGCTCAGAGCCGGCAGGCGCGCCGCCGTATGCTGCGCAGCGCCGTCGCCAGCCTGCAGGCGGTCGGCGCCTCTATCGTCGGCGGCCTCCTCCAGGAAGGGGGCCGGCCCACGCGCCGCATCGCCTGGGGCCGCCAGCCAGACGTGGTGCGCGAGCTGGAAGACACCCTTCCCCTCCGCCCAGAGGAAGAGGATGTCCCCGAGCCCGAACAGGCCGAAGTAGGGCGTTCCTTCGACACCCTCCCTTCACAGTAAATGGCCTACATCGCCGAGGAACAGGATTCGCAGGGTAATTCCATGACATCCGAACCACCCGTCGTTCCGGTCGCGGAGATGGCCGACGGCGCCTCTACCCGCGACCAGGGAGCGAAGGCCACACGCCGCCACATCCGCGGCTCGTCTATCCTCTTTGCCGGACGGCTGATTTCCATCGCCCTCAACTTTGGCGTGCAGGTGCTCACCGTTCGCTATCTGTTGAAGAGCGACTACGGCGCCTTCGCCTACGCCCTGTCCATTGCCTCAATCGGTGCAAGCGTCGCCCTCTTTGGCCTGGACAAGGCGGTAGCGCGCTTCATTCCCATCTATGAGGAGCGCGGCGAAGATGACAAGATGCTCGGCACCATCGTCATGACGCTGCTGACCATTCTGGGAATTGGCGCTGCGCTCGTCCTGGGCGTCATTGGCTTTCGCGGCCTCATCGGCGACCGCTTCGTCCAGGACCCGCTCGCCGTCTCGCTGCTGGTTCTGCTGATTCTGCTTTCGCCCCTGCAGGCTATCGATAGCTGGTTCCAGGGGCTCTTCGCTGTGTTCGCCAAGCCGCAGGCCATCTTTGTACGCCGCTACGTGCTGGGACCGGTCATGAAGCTCGCTGCCGTGCTCGTCGTCATCCTCAGCCGTCAGGGCGTCTACGTGCTCGCCGTCGGCTATCTCGTCGCCGCCATCATCGGCTCTCTGATCTATGCCGCCATGCTGCGCCAGCTTTTCCGCGAGCGCGGCATCCGCGTCAGCGAGACGCTACGGCGCATTGTCTTCCCGGTGCGCGAGGTCTTCTCCTTCAGCACGCCGCTGCTGACCAGCGACGTCATGAACATCCTGAAGTCCAGTTTTGTCGTCGTCTTGCTGCAATATTTCGCCAGCACGACAGAGGTGGCCGAGTTCCGCGCCGTCGTCCCCGTTGCCGGCCTCAACCTCATTGTCATGCAAAGCTTCAAATATCTCTTCACGCCGGAAGCGGCCCGCCTCTTTGCCCGCCAGGATAGCCAGGGGATCAACGACCTCTACTGGCGTTCGGCTACGTGGATCGCCGTGATCACCTTCCCGGTGTTCGCCGCCTCCTTCTCCCTCGCGCGCCCCCTGACGGTTCTGCTCTTTGAGGAGCGCTACGCCAGCTCGGCGACGGTGCTGGCGCTGCTCACGCTGGGCAACTATATGAACGCCGCTATGGGCTTCAACGCTTACACCCTGCGCGTCTTTGGCAAGGTTGGCTATATTGTCGCCATCGACCTGTTCACCGCGCTCGTCGGCGTGGTCCTGAACGTCCTGCTCATCCCGCCCTATGGGGCCATTGGCGCCGCCATCGGTACGACGGCTGCGCTCGTTCTCTACAACCTGCTCAACCACGCCGGCCTGCTGCTGGGCACACAGATCCGGCTCTTCCAGCCCCGTTACCTGCGCGTCTATGCCAGCATTGTCCTCGGCGCTGTCGTGCTGCTGCTGATCGACCTGCTGCTTGAGCCGGGCGTTGTCGCCGGAGGCCTGTTGATCGCCGCCATTTCCCTGCTGCTCGTCCTCTTTAACTGGCAGGTGATGGAGGCCGGCCGGATGTTCCCCGAGCTGCATCGCATTCCGGTCCTCGGCCCGCGTCTGATGGCCCTGGAGAAACAATCATGATCGCCCACGCCGAACAGACGCTCGAACGCGACCTGGAGCAGAGGCTGGAGCCACAGCCGCAGCCGCCGCGCGTGGCCTATATTATGTCGCGCTTCCCCAAGCTGACAGAGACGTTTGTGCTGCTGGAGATCATGGCGCTGGAAGCCCAGGGCTTTTGCGTGGAACTCTTCCCGCTGTGGCGCGAAAAGGCGACGACCATCCATCCCGAGGCGCAGGAGCTGGTCGAGCGCGCCCATTACACGCCCGCCCTCAACCTGCCTATTCTGCGAGCCAATCTGCGCGCGCTGTGGAAGCAGCCCCGCGCTTACCTGGGCGCTCTGGGCACGCTGGTGCGGACCAACCTGGGCAGCTCGCGCTATCTGGCCGGCGGGCTGGCCGCCTTCCCTAAGGCCGTCTACATGGGCGAGCAGATGCTGGCGGCCGGCGTCGGCCACGTCCACGCTCATTTCGCCAGCCACCCGGCAGCCGCCGCCTTCGTCATCCATCGCCTCACCGGGCTACCTTACAGCTTCACGGCCCACGGCTCTGACCTGCATCGCGACCAGCACATGCTCTGCGAGAAGGTCGCCGAGGCGGCCTTCGTCGTAGCCATTTCCGACTATAACCGCAACGTCATCCTGTCGCACTGCGGCGGCCAGAAAAACGGCCATCTGCGGGTGATCCACTGCGGTGTGGACACGACCCAGATTGAACCGCGCTGTAGCTACGAGCAGCACGGCCCTCTGCGTCTGCTCTGTATCGGCACGCTGCACACCGTCAAAGGGCAGAGCTATCTCATCGCGGCGCTGGCCGAGCTACGCCGGCAGGGCATCGACGCGACCGTCGATTTTGTTGGGGACGGCCCGGACCGCGCCGCGCTGGAGCAGCAGGCCGAGCAGGCCGGCGTCGGCCCGTTTGTGCAGTTCCACGGCGCGCAGACCCGCGAGCAGGTGATGGCCCACCTGCGCCGGGCTGACGTGGCCGTGGCCCCCAGCGTGCCTACCGCCGATGGCCGGCGCGAAGGCATCCCTGTCGCCCTGATGGAGGCGATGGCGGCGGGCCTGCCTGTCGTCGCCAGTCGGCTCTCCGGCATCCCCGAGCTGGTGACGGACGGGAAGTCCGGTCTCCTGACCCCACCCGGCGACGTGGCGGCGCTGGCAGCGGCTATCCGGCGCCTGCACGACGATCCGGCGCTGCGCGAGAGGCTCGGCCGGGCCGCGCGCGCCACCGTCGAGCGGGATTTCGACCTGCACGGCAACGTCGCCCTGCTGGCCCGGCAGTTCCAGGAGGCGCAGGCATGAGGCTGTTCCTCTTCTGGAGTTCGGTAGGGCTGCTGATCTACACCTATTTCCTCTTCCCGCTGCTCGTCGCCGCGCGCGCCGTGCTGCGCCCCCGGCCGCACCGGGAGGCAAACATTACCCCATCCGTCAGCGTGATCATCGCCGCGCACAACGAAGAGGCCGTCATCGGCCCCAAGCTCGACAACCTGCTCTCGCTCGACTACCCGCGCGACTGCCTGGAGGTGATCGTCGCCTCCGATGGGTCGGATGACGGCACGAACGAGCTGGTGCGCACCTACGAGTGGCAGGGCGTGCACCTGCTGGCCCTGCCCCGGCAGGGCAAAGCGGCGGCCCTCAACGCCGCCGTCGCCGAGACCAAGGGCGAGATCCTCGTCTTCTCGGACGCCAACAGCATCTACGCGCCCGGCGCGCTGCGGGCTCTCGTCCGCCCCTTCGCCGACCCGACCGTGGGCGGCGTGGCCGGCAACCAGGTCTACCGGCCCGCCCCGGAGGCCAGCCTGGCCGGCGAGGGCGAAAAGCAATATTGGGGGCTGGATCGTCAGCTCAAGCTGTACGAAAGCGCCGCCGGGAACGTCATTTCGGCGACCGGGGCCATCTATGCCATCCGCCGCGAGCTGTTCGCGCCGGTCGCTGAGGGCGTCACCGACGACTTCTACACCTCAACGGGCGTGATCGCCCAGGGTTACCGCCTCGTCTTTGCGCCGCAGGCCATCGCCTACGAAGCGGTGGCGGGAAAGAGTGGCGACGAGTTCGGCCGCAAAGTGCGCGTCATCACCCGTGGCCTGCGGGGCGTCCTGCTGCGCCGCGAGCTGCTGGACCCGCGCCGCCACGGCTTCTACGCACTACAGCTCTTCTCGCATAAGGTGCTGCGGCGGCTGGTCGCCGTGCCGCTCCTCTTGCTGGCCCTCGTCAGCCCGCTGCTGTGGGCGCGCGGCGCGCTCTACCGTCTCGCCACGCTCGGCCAGGCGCTGTTTTATGGCCTGGCGGCCGCGGGCATCGCCGCGGAACGTTCGGGTCGCAAGCTACACAGGCTGCTGGCGCTGCCCGCCTACTTCTCGCTGGTCAACGTCGCCGCGCTGCAGGCGACGCTGAACGTCTTGCGCGGGCGCTCCATCGTCGTCTGGGAGCCGACCCGCGCCACGGCAGCGCCGGAGGAGGGACGATGAGCACACTGAGCGCGCGCGCCGAATCACTGCGCCTGTTCCTGCGTGCCTACAAGCCAGTCGTGGTCCTGCTGCTGGCGGTGCTGGGCGGCGTCATAGGCGGCCTGCTGGCGACCTCGCCGCTGCTGGCGCTGGCAAGCATCGTGCTGCTGGTGGTCTCCATCACGGTTCTCAGCTGGCCGGAAGCAGCCACGTTGCTGGTCATCTTTATCCTTTATAGCAACATCGCCGTCGTCCTGGTGCGGTTCCACGGCGTGCCGTTCATCGCCGGTGCGGCCTTTCCGTTGTTGCTGGCTCTCCCGCTGGCGATTTACCTGGTTCTGGAACGGCGCCCGCTGCGCATCACGCCCGCGCTGCCCTACGTCGTCCTCTTCATGGCCGCCCAGCAGGTCAGCCTTCTGTTCTCGAACGATCCTGCCGCCTCTTTCCGTGAAGTCACCAACTTCGTCCTCGAAGGCTTTCTCATCTACCTGCTGGTGATTAACGTGGTACGGACGCCCCGCACCCTGCGCCATGTAGCCTGGACGCTGCTGCTCGCGGGTATCGTCCTGACGGCGGCGCCCTTTTACCAGCAGATAACGGGTAGCTTTGACGACACGTTGGGGGGCTTCGGCCAGCTCTCCGAAGTTGGCTTCCGCACGGGGGAAACGAACCTGGTGGAGGGCGATTTACGCCAGTACCGACTCTCGGGCCCCATCGGCGAACAAAACCGCTACGCCCAGGTGTTGCTCATGCTGGTGCCGCTCGGCTGGTTTGCCCTCTATTTCGAGCGGTCGCTCGGCCTCAAGCTGCTGGGTCTGGCCCTGGCCGGCGTTGCGCTGGGCGGTGTGGCCCTTTCCTTTTCTCGTGGCGCGGCCGTGGCTTTTGTCATCCTCGTGTTAGCCATGCTGGTGACGCGCCTGCTTCGCCCGGCCCATTTCCTCGTCTTCCTGCTGCTTGTCGCCGTCGTCCTGATGGCTGTGCCGCAGCTAACGGTGCGCCTGGTGACGATCCCCTCAGTGACAGATCTGCTCAGCGAGGAGACGACGACGAGCGAGCTGGACGGCGCCATCCGCGGGCGGGCGACGGCCATGATTGCCGCCGCTCTCGTCTTCGCCGACCATCCGATTGTCGGCGTAGGGCCGGGGCAATTTCAGTTCTATTCCGCCGAGTACGGGAACCGGCTGGGCATCCGTATTCTGGAAGGGAATCGGGAGGCCCATTCGCTCTTCCTCGACGTGGCCGCCAACTATGGCATCCTTGGCCTGATCTCTTTCCTGGCTATGGTCCTGGTGCCCATCCGCGTTATTCTGGCTGCCCGGCACAAGCTGGCAGGTCGCCGGCCGGCGCTCAGCTACCTGACGATTGGCTTTGCTTTTGCCATTCTGGCCTATCTGGGTACGGGCATCTTCCTGCACCTTTCCTACGTGCGCTATTTCTGGCTGATGCTGGGCCTGGCCGATACGGCTGCGCTGATTGCCCAGCGCGCAGCCAATGAAGAACCGATCGTGCGCGCCTACGCGGCGACGGCTGGCCTGAACGCGCGAGATTACGCAGGCGAATGGCTGCCCGGCGAGACAGCAGGAGGCTCGCAATAAACCGATGACAGACAACCATCGCAGCATCGAATTCAACTTGCATAATCTCGTCACCATTCGCGTCGTGGATGGCGGCCCGGCCGACGTTGCCGCCGTGCGCCGGCAGGTTGGCCTGCCCGCCATGCCGGTGCAGGAGTCGGGCCCGGCTCCCGACATCACCATTCGTTTCGTGGATCGGCTGGATACGCCGGGGCTGCGGTACATCGGCGTGGACGATGCAGCTTTCACCAACGATGCCTTCTTTGTCCTGCGCGGGAAAAATAAACGGCTGATTAAAGTCCAGATACCGTTCGCGGAGATTGGCACGCCAACCACGCTGGTCAGCGAGCGTAACGTCGGCGCCATCCCCCTGCTCACGGCGATCACCAACCTCACGGCGCTGGCGAAAGGGGCGCTGCCCCTCCACGCCGCTGCTTTCTGCTACGGCGGCCACGGCGTCCTGACCACAGGCTGGTCTAAAGGCGGCAAGACGGAAACACTGCTGGGCTTCATGGCCCACGGCGCCACCTTCATCGGCGACGAGTGGGTTTACCTCAGCCCCGACGGCGCCCGGATGTACGGCCTGCCCGAACCGGTGCGCATCTGGGAGTGGCATCTGAGCGAGATGCCCGAATACCGGGCAAGGTTGAGCCCGAAGCAGCGCGCACGTATGGCCTTGCTGCGGGTGCCGATCGCCCTCGCCGACCGGGCCGCTGAACGAGATGGAAACAGCCTGCTGCGCCGCGCCCGCCCGCTGTTGCGCCGGCAGCACGGCCTGAATATCTCGCCGCAGCGCCTCTTCGGCCATGATCGCCTGCTTTCGTCCGGCCCGCTGGACAAGGTCTTCTTTGTCGTCAGCGGCGAGGCGCCAGAGGTGACTGTCGAGCCGGGCGACCCCGAAGACGTGGCGGCGCGGATGCTCTTTTCTCTGCTGGAGGAGCAGATGCCGCTGCTCTCTTATTACTGGAAATATCGCTTCGCCTTCCCCGAACGGCCCAACGAGCTGCTGGAAACTGTGCAGCAGCGGCAGGCCGAGGCCCTGCAGCGGGTGCTGGCGGGCAAAGAGCTATACATCGTCACCCACCCCTACCCGGCGCCCATCCCCGCTATGGTCGCGGCTATGGCGCCCGTTCTGGCCTGAGTGGAGCCCTGTGAAGGAAAAACGGAAAGGTACGCACGAGAAAATGTTCTCAGTGGCCCTCATTGGCGCCGACGGCGCAGGAAAAACCACGGTCGCCCGCCATCTTGAAGTCCGGCAGGAAATGCCTGTCCGTTACCTGTATATGGGCGTCAGCAAAAGCTCCAGCAACCGGATGCTGCCCACAACTCGTCTGATGCTGGCTCTAAAGCGGGCTGCCGGCCGGGATGACGACGAAGGCGGGCCGCCCAATCCCGCGCGGCAGGCACGGCCTGCGCGTGGCTGGCGCCGCCTGCTGCGATCGGGCAAGCGGGCGCTCTCGCTGGCGAACCGCCTGGCCGAAGAGGGCTACCGGGCGCTTCTGGCGACGCACTACCGCCGCCAGGGCTATATTGTTCTATTTGACCGTCACTTCTACAGCGATTACTATGCTCATGATATCGTCGGCAACGGCCATCAAACCCGCTGGCGGCGCATACACGGGCTCTTTCTCAACCACTTCTACCCAAAGCCCGATTATTTGATTCTTCTCGACGCCCCGGCGCCCGTCCTGCACGCGCGCAAAGGGGAAGGTACGGTTGAGCTACTTGAACGTCGTCGCGCTGAATACTGGCAGCTTCGGGAACAGGTTCCCTATTTTTCCGTCGTCGATGCGACCCAGCCGCAGGAGGCCGTCGTGCAGCAGGTGACCGACCTGATCCGCAACTTCCAGAAACAGCAGCGCGAACCTATTGTGGGCGGGGTGGAGGATTGATTATGCCCACCGTTCTGGTGACGGACGCCAGCCGTGGGAGCGCCATCACCATCATCCGCTCGCTGAGCAAGATGGGCTGGACGGTGGTTGCTGCCGACGCCACTCGCCGCAGCCTGGGCTTTCGGTCGCGCCATGCACACCACCGCTTCGTCTACCCTTCGCCCTCTGCCGAGCCGGAAGCCTACGTCACCGCGCTGTGCGAGGCGGTGAGCCGGTATGCTGTGGACCTGCTCATTCCCATTACCGACGAGACGATACTGCCGCTGGCCCGCGCGCGCATTCGCTTTGCCGGGCAATGCCGGCTGGCTATTGCCGGCGATAAGGCGCTCCAGGCTGTAACCGATAAGCAGGTCACGCTCGATCTCTGCGAGGAGCTTGGCATTCCGGTGCCCGAGACCTACGTCGCCTACAGCGTCGAGGAGGCCCAGGAAGTAGCCCACTTGCTGCCCTGGCCCATTGTGGTCAAGGCCCAGCGCTCGCGCCGCCTGGTGAGCGGCGCCGGCGTGCAGAACACCGGCCCGGTCGGCTACGCCAACTCGGTCAAGCAGCTGATCGACCAGGCGGAGCGGCTCATCCAGCACGGGCCGGTCCTCCTGCAGGGCTACCAGCCGGGCACGGGCCAGGGGGTCGAGATGCTGGCCTACGAAGGGCGGCCGCTGGCTATATTCCAGCACCGCCGGCTGGCCGAGGTGCCGATTACCGGTGGGGCAAGCGCCTGGCGAGAGAGCGTCCCCCTGAACCCCACGCTCGTCGAGTACAGCCGGAGGCTGGTCGAAGCGCTGAACTGGACCGGGCTGATCATGGTCGAGTTCAAGGTCAATGAGACGGACGCCGTCCTGATGGAAGTCAATGGACGGGTCTGGGGCTCGCTGCCGCTGGCCGTACATAGCGGCATGGATTTCCCCGCCCGGCTCGCCGAGCTTTACCTGAACGGCTCGCCACCGCCAGAACCGCCGGCAACTGATTACCGCCGAGGCGTGCGCGCCTCCAATCTGGAGTTGATGGCCGTCTGGTTTGCCCAGGTTCTGCGCAAGCGCCGTCGCTATCCCTTTATCCCGCAGCCAGGGCGGCGCGATGCCCTGCGGGCCCTGCTGGGCATGTTCGGTCGTCGCCAGAAATTTGACGTACAGAGCTGGTCGGACCCCCTGCCCGGCCTGTTCCAGATAGGCCATACGCTGACCCACCTGAGCCGCAAAGCACGCGCCGCCAGTTGATGGAGGATAGATTGTCGAAGTCGTTCGCCCGCACCGTCACCAATAGCTCCCTGGCCAACCGGCTGATGTCCCTGCTGGAACAGCTCCGGCCGGCCTCGCCGCATCATTTCCAGGCACTGACCTACCACCGGGTGCTCGACGGCGACGCCTTCGCCGCCCAGATGGCCTTTCTCGTGGACCATTACCGCGTGATCGGCATGGACACGCTGCTGGCGGCAACGGAGGGCCGGCACTCTCTGCCCCCACACGCGCTGCTGATCACCTTCGACGATGCCTACCAGGATTTCGCCGAAGTGGCCTGGCCCATCCTGCAGTGGCACGGGCTGCCGGTCACGTTGTTTGTGCCCAGCGGCTTCGCTCAGGAAAAGGCCCCGGCCTTCTGGTGGGACGTGGTCGAGCACGCCTTCTTGCATACCGAGCGCCTCGAGCCGCTGGAGACGTCCGCCGGCCGCCTCTCGCTGGAGAGCGAAGCCCAGCGCCGGCAGGCCCTCAGGCGCGTGAAGCGCTATCTCTGGAGCGTGCCGCCGGCGCGCGCCCCCCACGAGGCACGCCGGCTGACGGCGGATCTGTCAGTCGCGCCGCCAGAGAGTCGGGCGCTCGGCTGGGGAGAGCTGCGGCGGCTGGCTGCTGAGGGCGTCACGATTGGCGCCCACACGCGCAATCATCCCAACCTTGCCCGCCTGAATCGCGAGGCAGCCCGCGAAGAGATCGCCGGCTCCTGGCACGATCTTTGTACCCACATGGGCAGCGTCGCCCCCGTTTTTGCCTATCCCGGGGGCCATTACCGGCACGAGACAGTCGAGCTGGTGGCCGAAGCAGGCTTCAAGCTTGCGTTTACCACCCAGCGGGGCGCCAATGACATACGGGAGAAGCAGAGCTACCTGGAGCTGCGCCGCATCAACGTATCGGCGCAGGCGACAGTCCCCGAATTACGGATGCGGCTGCTCCAGGCTGCCCCGCTCTTCAACCGTTTTCATGGCAGCCTCAAAGGAGGCTAGTTTCCGATGGACGTTGTCGAGCCCATTGTGATTGTAGGTACGGGGCGCTGTGGTTCCACGCTGCTGCATCGTCTGCTGGCTCAGCACGACGATGTGGGCTGGCTTTCGACGTGGAACGAAGTCTTTCCGAGTATGACGGGGCTTTCACGTTTTTCAAACCTCTACCGGCTGCCGATGCTCAGCCGGCGCGTGCGCCATTCCAAGATCTTCCCGAAGCCGTTCGAAAACTACCGCTTCTGGGAATCCTACCTGCCCGGCTTCTCGCGGCGCGAGCGCCCGCTGACCGCGGACGATGTGCCCGTGGAGGCCATTCCCAAGGTGCGCGAGCGCGTGGCGCGGATCCTGAAAGCCCAGGAACGGGATCGCCTGCTGGTAAAAGTCACCGGCTGGGCGCGCATGGTCTACTTCGACCGCATCTTCCCCGATGCGCGCTTCATCTGGCTGCAGCGCCACGGTCTCTCCGTCGTCAGCTCCTGGGTACAGGCGGGCTGGCTTGACGTGACCAGCACCCCCGACAGCCCAAGCTGGCAGTGGGGCGAGGTTCCCGAACCCTATTACCGGCTGTGGCAGGAGCTGGGCGGCGGCCCGCTCCTATCGGCAGCGCTCAAGATCCAGCTCGACCTGGACGATATCCGGCGCAATAGGCTGTACTTCCCGGAGCGCACGCTGGAGGTGACGTACGAAGAGCTGATCAACGAGCCCACGGCGACGCTCCATGAGATGTGCGGCTTTGCTCACCTCTCCTGGTCGCACGGGCTGGCCCGTGCCGTCGCCGCCACTCGTTTCGTCGATCGCACGAACAAATGGCGTGAATACCTGGCCGAGGAGGAAGCCGAACGCGTGGTCGAGTTCTTCGACCGGGCCAGCGCCTACCAGCTATGGGCACAGCCGGCATGACCTCGTTGCCTTACGATGCGCGCCGCCAGGGCAGCGTCCTGGCCTCCGTGGCTGCCCGCGGCAGCCGCCTCCTGCAGGCGGCCCGCACGCAGCTCTGGTATAAGGCGCTGGATGCTGTCGTGACGGCACCGGTCCGGCCGCGTGCATCGTTCGGCGCGTCCCTGCGCCTGCTGCTCGATCCGCGCCAGGCGCACTACGATCGGGTGGGCGCGCTGGTCGGCGCCGCCGAACAGCTGTTGCCGGGCACGAGCAGGCGGCTGGCCCGCGCCCTGCTTCGGCCCGAGGCGCTGCCCCTCAACGCCGGCCGGGCCGAGCTGATGGCCTATGGATCGGGCGGCACGGTCTTTCTGCTGGCGCTGGGCGACGAGCGCTGGGTCCTGAAGATCTATCGCCGCTCGCTCGGCATGCAGGGCGAGCGCCTGACCGCAATCGCCCGGGAGTTCCAGGAGAAAGCCGCCACGGTTGCGCGCTGGTACGACGAAGAGCCCGATCAGCTCGTCGCGCCGGTCCATTTCCTGATCGCGCACAGCCCGCTGCGCCGCGCGCCGGCGCTGGCTTCCCTGCAGCGCTACCTGCCCGGGCCGCATCGCGATCTCTTTACCGGCATTTCCGACGACGAGCTGCGCCAGTTGGGACAGCGCGATCCTGCGTTCTGGCGGCAGCTCCGCCATTTCGTACAGGTGACGCTGCGTGTCTACGCCAACGAAGGGCGCTGTCTCGATTTCGTGGGCACGGGCAACGTTATCGTCGTTCCGGCCGGGGACAGGCAGCGCATCGTCATCCTGGACTACGGCATCTTTGACCGCGACCTGCTGGCCCGCGCGCCGAAGACGTCGGCACGGCTGGAGGAACGCCTGGTGCGGCTGCATGCCCTGGAAGCGTTACTCTCCGAAGCCGGCCGGCCAGAAGGATGCAATGGCTGAAATGGCTCGTTTCGCACGCCCTCTGGCGCTTCTGTTCCCACTCCTGTGGGCGGTCGCCTGCGCCGAACAGGCGCCGGAAGTCGTGCGCACGCCCACGCCGCCCTTACCGACGACGACGGCGCCCCGTGCAACGGCGACGCCGCTGCCGGGCTCTGGTGCAGCTGCGCCCGTCGTGGCCGACGAGTCAGCGCCATCCCCCAGCCCAACGCCGGCCTATGATCCTGATTCGCCACGGGCTGTCGCTCCCTATCGCGGGATCTGGCTGGCGCAGCAAGAGCTGGAGCAACTGCCGATGAGCGGCGCCGCGTGGGAGAATCTTCTGGCGGCAGCCGACCAACCGCTGCCCGGCCCGGATATCGCCGACCAGGATGACATGAGCGACGTCTATCTGCTGGCACGCGCGCTGGTCTACGCCCGCACCGGCAATCCGCGCTATCGGGAAGCCGTTCTCGATGGCATCGAAGCGGTCATGGGCGCCGAAGGGAATCCACGCAAAACGGGTATCCTGGCTGTGGCCCGCAATCTGCCCGGATACGTGATTGCCGCCGATCTTGCCAACCTGTCTGCTGAGAGCGGCCTGGGTCCGGCTTTCCGGCGCTGGCTGGAAACGATGCGAACGACTACCTTTCACGGCAGTGGCGGCAGCTATACGCTGTCCGGCTGCCACGAGACACGCCCCAACAATTTCGGCACCCATTGCGGCGCGGCGCGGATCGCCATCGACCTTTATCTCGGCGATGAGGAGGACCTTGAGCGCGCCGCTACCGTCTTTGAGGGTTGGCTGGGCAACCGCGACGCCTACGCCGGCTTCATCTATGGCCGGGCCACCTGGCAGGCCAATCCCGGCACGCCGGTCGGCATTAATCCACCGGGAGCCGAGATCGCGGGCTATGACGTCGGCGGCGCCCTGCCCGAAGAGATGCGCCGTGCCGGCGACTTCCGCTGGCCGCCCAAGAGGACTCAGTATGCCTGGGAAGCGCTGCAAGGGGCTGTCGTTCAGGCCGAACTCCTTTCGCGGGCCGGCTATCCCGCCTGGCAGTGGGAGGAGCAGGCTTTGCTGCGCGCCGTGCAATTCCTGCACGCGATCGAATGGGAAGCGCAGGGCGACGATCAATGGCAGCCCTGGTTGATCAACGCGGCCTACGGCGCCGATTTCCCCGCCCACAGCCCTGCGCGTCCGGGCAAAAACATGGGCTGGACCGACTGGACCCACGGTCAGACGAGCCGCGAGCAGGCCGGGAATGGCGCCAATGCCGATGGATGATCTGTTTTTTGTGCTGCCTGTGAGAATGAGACGGGAAATATGGCGCTGTTAACGAAGTTGAAGATGCCGATCATCGCGCTCCCGCCGGTAGCCCTGGCTTTGCTGGTGCTGCTGGGAGCGCTGGGTGTGCGGCCGAACGAGGTGTCCGGGGCAGCGCAGATCTGGGTCGGCCGGGTAGCCGAGCTGGAGCAGGACGGCCTGCCGCCCAGCTTTGTGGCGGCCCGCGGCGACGAGCCGCTTCCCGTGCTCATTACCTCCGGAACGGCGCAGGCTGTGACCGCCGGCAGCCGGCTGGAGATCAGCTGGCCTGCCAGCCAGGCCGAGGCAGGAAGGCTGGTCGTCGCCTTCGATGCGGCCCAGGAGCGGCTCTACCTGCTCGACCCGCTTACCGGCGAGCTGTATACAGCAAACCCCGGCAGCCAGACAATCCAGACGGCCGGCGTCATCGCCGCAGCCGTTGGCTCGCGGGCGCTGGCCGTCGATGGCGCCGGCAACCGGCTTTACCTGCTCGACGCCGCCGGCACGCGCGTCTTCAGCCTGCCGCTCTCGGCAACCGGGACCGCCCCGGCCACGCCGGTCGCCGATCTGACCTCCCTCGGGCTGGCCCCGGCCGGGGCGCTGGCGCTGCATCCTGAAGATGGGCGCCTCTACCTGCTCAGCCTGCGCGGCAGCTCTCTCTATCAGCTCTCCACAGCCGGCGAGCTGCAGGATAGTTTTGCCATCCCGCCTGCTTCGCCCAGCCGGGTCAGAGCCATGACCTTTGCGCCAAGCCACGATGCGACGGACGCACCCGAGACGCAGAGCCTCTACGTCGTCGGCGAGACCGCAACCTACGAGTGGTGGCCGCAGAACGCGCCGAATCTGGTTGCCGAGACGCTCGTCGCCGATCTTGTGCAGAGCACAGATACGTCGCTCTATGACATACCCAGCCCGGATCCGGCCGGCCTTGCCTATTGGCCAGGTGTAGATCGTCTGGTGGCGACAGATTCGGAAGTCAACGAGACCGACATCTTTGACGGTCGCAGCGCCTTCGTAGTCACCCGCACGGGTACGGCAACTCATGGAAGCGATTTGACGCCGGTGACAGATGAGCCGACCGGCGTCGCCATGAATATCCCCGCCGGTACCGTCTTCTACTCCGACGATACCGGGACAAGGACTGTCTACGAGGTCAACAAGATGCCGAATGAGGTTGTGAGTGCCGGCAACGTCGTCGGGGTCTACCCAATCGGCGGCGATCCCGAAGGGGTGGCCTTCGACGCGGCTGGCAGGCGCCTCTTCATTATCGACGGGCAGAACAGGGATTTGCACGTCGTGACACGCACCGATTCAGGTGGCGGGCCGTTCCTCGCCGCCGGCGCCTCTCACGTTCTCTCGACTTTCGATCTGGGCATCCATAATCTCGTCGATCCCGAGGGCGTCGAGTACGACCCGGACACAGGCCTTATTTACGTGCTTGATAGTGCGGCGCCTTACTTGATTTACGAGTTTGAGCTGGATGGCGACCTGACTCTGCTCAACACCATCGACATTTCCGCAGCCGGGCCGGACAAGCCGGCGGGCCTCGCCATTGCCCCAAGCAGTAACGGCGGCGCCGGCCGCAACTTCTACATCGTCGATCGCGGCGAGGATAGTGGTAGTAACGTGACGAACAACGACGGCCGGCTCTACGAGCTTTGCGTGGGCGCCTGCGCCAACATGCCGGACACGACGCCAGAGACGCCAGCGCCTACCGATACGCCGGAGACGCCAACGGCGACCGCCACCATAACGCCGACCGAAACGCTTATTCCCACAGCCACAACAGCCGCAGCCACGCCGACGGCCGAACCGACGGCAACCGAGCCGTCGCCACGCACGCCGACCCCCACCGGCACGCTGGTGACGCCGACGGCTACCGCGACTGCCACGGCGACCCGTACGCCTGGCCCCGACGACGTCCAGTTCTTCTTCTCGGTCATGGCCGTGAGCCGTGGGGGTTTTGGCGAGGAGAACGACGACTGCAGCGAAGCGCATCCGGTACGGCTGAACAATCCGCTCGAATTCTTGCCGGAAGACGGCGTCGACTGGTATCGCTTTAGCACGCCCACAGCCGGGCATCTGGTCGTCCGTGTTACCGGCTTCGTCCCGGTGGAGGGGCAGGTGGCGGTATACCGCGGAGAAAGCTGCGAACAAGCGCAATTTCTCAAGAACATGGGGACGATTGGCTCGACAAAAACGGTTGACCTTGGCAACCAGCCTGCAGGTAACTACTTCGTCTTTGTCAGTAACGACGGCCCGCTTATGAATCAACCCTACCAACTCACGATTGAGTTTACGGCCAGCAACTAACGGCCGCGGTCGGAGGAGTATTTGCGATGGATGAACAAGAATTTCAGGATTACCGGCTTCTGGATCGCCTGAGCCGCAGCGCCAGCGGCGATCTTTACCGCGCTGTGGCGCATACCGGCACGCAGGAGCTACTGCTGCAACAGCTCCCGTTAGAGCTGCCCGCCGAGCAACTGGCCCAGGATATGCGCTGGCTGGCCCGGCCGGTGGCCGCGCTCGGGCGGCCCGCTGTGTCACGCATCGTCTCCTCTGGCCAGAGCGATGAGGGTAAGCTCTACCTGGTCTATGAGAACACAGCCGGCCAGCCCCTGCAGGCGCTCATCCCTGGCGCGCCGGAAAAGCTGGAGCCGGCCGCTGCTCTGACGCTCGCCGGTCAAATCGCCCATGTACTGGAACGCGGGCTGAAGGCGGGCATCATCCACAAGTTGCTGCTGCCGCACTTTCTCTTCCAGCAACCGGGGCAGCCGCCGACCGTTACCATTCTTGGTCTGGACTGGCCAGCCACGCTCTCCAATACTCTGCTTCCGCTGCTGCCGGAAGAAGAACTCGTCTACCTCTCGCCGGAACAGCGCCAGGGGAACGTCATCGACGGTCGCAGCAACATCTACTCGCTCGGCGCGATACTCTATAGCCTGTTCACCGGCGAGCCGCCGCTACCCACCGGCCCGGATGGCAAACACATCCCGCTCGCCGAGCGCCGGCCCGATCTGACCCAGCCCACCATTCGCCTGGTCGAGACCTGTCTGCAGCCGAATAGCTGGATGCGCTTCCAGACCTATGAGGCGCTGCGCAACGCCATCGACCAGGCTGCCGGGGTCGAATCGCCATCCGATTCCACCGCAGTGATTACCTATCCCGTCGCGCCGCCTGCCTCGCGCCGCCGGCCTTTCCACCTGCGCACGTCGCTGGCACCATTGCTCGCCGCACCCGTTCTTTTCATGGTGGGCGCGCTGTTAGCCCTCGGCGGCGGGGCATGGCTGCTCTTTGGCGGCGGCGCGAACGAGATGTCCGAACTGGACATGCCCGCGCCAACGCCGACACGCCCTGCCCTGCTGGAGGGCGCCGGGGATGGTCCGACCTCCGGCGATGCCACGAGGGCGCCCGGGCCCACGCCGACGTTGTTAGCCACGTCTACCCCCGAAGGCGATGTGGAGGGCGTCGCCGCCGTCGAGCCGCAAGACACCCCTACGAGGAGTGTACAGCCGACGCCAACCCTGGCCGATGAAAGCGAGGGCGCACAACCGACAAGCCCGCCGAGGGCAAGCACGCCCCGGCCGACTGTGTCGCCCACTCCGCTTATCTTTCCGACGGTAACGGCAACCAATGAACCGCCGCCACCACCACCGCCGCCACCGCCACCACCCGCGCCGACCAATGAACCGCCACCGCCACCGCCACCGCCACCACCCGCGCCGACCAATGAACCGCCGCCGCCCACGCCGACGGCTCCGCCAACTACCTAGTGTTCACGCGGGTCCGTCGACCAGGATCGCCCGCATGACAAGTTGTCTGAAAGGTTTGTTTATTCGAAGGAAAAGGAGAATCACAGATGATCAGTAAGGACACCACACCTACCCCCGTTCGCCGGCGCCTCCGGCTCTCTCCGCTGGTGGCGCTGGTCGTGGTGGCTGTCGTAGCGACGACAGCGCTTGTTGCCCTGGCCTCTACACCCCTTGATGTAGCAGGCTTTCTCGACCACTCTTACGCTGGCGACCATACCATCAACGAACCCACTGCCGTATCGGCCGAGAGCAAGCTGTGGTGGCACGACGGTTATTGGTGGGGCGTTCTCTACAGTGCCGGGGACAATGCCTACAACATTCATCGTCTGGACGCGAGTAGCCAGGACTGGATTGACACGGGCGTTCTGGTGGACGATCGTGTCGGCGACCCGGACTCCGAGACGGATAGCGGGCGACGGCAGGCGCGCGCCGATGCGCTTATGGACTCCGCGGCCGACAAGCTCTATATCGTCTCTCACAGAGTCCACGATCAGGGGCGCCGCAACGACACCGAGGTGAACCAGGCCCGGCTGATGGTCTATAGCTATGATTCCAACACCGGTACCTGGACGCTGGACGACGGCTTCCCGGTGTCGGTTAACCGGGATATGACCGAATCGGTAGTCCTGGATAAAGACGACGCCGGGCGGCTGTGGGTTTCGTACGTGTCGCGAGACACCGACAACAACTTCTATGTTTATGTGAATGCAAGCGCGCCGGATGATGCCGCAAGCTGGGGCACTCCTTTTATCCTGCCCGTCGGCGATGCGGCGATGGTCGACACAGATGATATCTCTGCGCTGCTTGCGTTCCGGGACGCTGGCGGCGCAAAGGTCGCCGTCATGTGGTCAAACCAGCGTACGCCAGACCACGACAGGTTTTATATTGCCGTACGCGACGCGGGCGCGGGTGATGCCGACGACGGCTGGACGCTGGAGACAGGTCTCGATTCCGTCCTTCCCTTCGACGGCGACGATCACATCAACATGAAGCGGGCGCCCAACGGCGACCTGCTCGCCGTCGTCAAGACCGACTCCACGACAGGCGGCGAGCCGCTGGTCGGCGTCGTCAGGCGCGCCGCCAACGGCAGCTACTCATTCCACGAAGTTTCTCCGGTAGGCTCGCAGGATACGCGCCCGACCATGCTCATCGACTCCGGGAGCAATCAGGTACACGTCTTCACCATCAGCAAGACGGACGGCGGCAACGTCTGCCAGCACAGCGCACCGCTGGGCACGCTGGCCTTCACCGTCGATAACTGTGCGCCCCCGCCGCCCACCTGCGAGGGAACGCCCGCAGAGCTGGGCACAATGGGCATGGCCGTGGCCCCAGTCTTCATCGGCGATAACGACACGATCTGCCACATCGATAATCCGACGACGACCAAGCAAGTAGTCAGTGAGGAAACGGGCAGGGTCGTGCTGGCGTCGGACAATGAGGACAAGGTCTACGTGCACAACGCAGTAGACGTCCCGATTCCGGGCACAGACCCGACCCCTGATCCCACCCCGGACCCAACGCCGGATCCCACCCCGGACCCGGACCAGGATTACTTCCTCTATCTGCCGGGGGTGCAGAAGTAACGGACGGCTGCAGCGCGTCTGGCGACGCGCTGCAGGCCGCCTAAGAAGCAGGGCTGGTTTGACAGGCGTCGAATCAGCCCTGCTATATCTTTAACGGCCCCCGAGGAGCCATTCGTAGAAACCTAACCCATTCTTACCCGGCCGGGCAGGCGAGTGCGTCGGGAATGAGGTCCCGTAGACGCCGTTAATCAGCCAGGGCGTTCCCGTATCGTCGCCTTGCGCCGGGAAGTGAGCCTGCTCGTGCAGCCAGGTAACGGCCCGCAACAGAGCGGCATCCTGCCAGCTAAAGGCCGGGTAACCCGCACGTTCAAGCATCCAGGCCTGGGCGACGGCGCCCTGCAAAGCCTCCCACGCATAGTTTTCTTGAGGCGGGGGCCAGGCGAAGCTGCCAGCCCGCCGCTGCTCTTCGGTCAGCACGCCGTCAACCGAGTGTCCGGCAATGACGCAGCCTGGCGGGTTGATCGGGACCGGACGCTGCGGATCGCACTGCCACGAGCGGTCGCTGGCGAAATTAAAGCCCGCATAGGCGGACCGGTCGCCCAGCCAGCCCCGAAAAACGGCGGCGGCCCGCTGCAGGTCGGCGCTGTCGCCCAGATAGAGCGCGGCGGCAATGCGGGCGGCGCCTGCGTGGGTGCCCCAGTTGTTCGGACGCTGCTCGTGAGTGCTGATCAGCGTGCGGCCGTCAAGGCTCGTGGTGCGGACACGGGCCAGCCAGGAACGGAATCGCGCGTCCACGTCGGGCGGCAGGCCAACCAGGTCGGCCGCGATGATAAAGCCGGGGAGGTTCCGCCCCAGGGCAAGGGTGGTGTCCCCTTCGGTGCCTACGACGGCGTCTACCGCGGCAATAACTTCCTGCCGGTAGCGAGCCTGTCCTGTACGGGCATAGACCAGCGCCTTGGCGACCACTACCGTATCTGTATCGCCAAGCGGATCACTCAGGTCCGGCCTGCTGCTGTCCTCCTCCGCCCACTTCATCAGGTAGTCCCACGCCGGTCCGCGGGTAGGCAGGGCGGCTAGTTCCCGCGCCGACGTCCAGATCCCTGTTGGCTGCCGGCTGGCAACAAAGGGTAGAAAAACATCGTCTGCTTGGGCGGTCTTCATGAGGCTCGTCGCGCCCGCACTCTGCAGGCCGCCGAGAAAAAGGGCTACCACCCAGATCAGGTGGGCCCAAGCTCTCCTATTCATGAGTTATCACCTCTTTCGTTATTAGCGCCGCTCTGGGCGCCCGGCTCGTAGGCCGGCACCAACCACGGGCTAGCGGAAACGGGATGGTAACAACCTGTAACGCCTGGCTCTATAGCCCGGTGGTACTAAAAATCGGGCGTCCTTCTGCAACCAGTTACCTGTCCGCCCGTATAGAGAGATAGACCAGGCCGGCCGGATTTGTCCCTTTGACCAGGGCAGGCCTGACCAGAAGCCTGATCTGCTTCAGCCGCCGGCGATCTAGACTGAAGATAGAGCCGGAGAGCTGTGATACGGAGGACGAGAGATGAGTAACAACCGCTACGATTACACGATTCTGGGCCTGATCCTCGGCAGTCTGTTGGGCATAGCGCTGGGGATTGCCTTTTTCTTTGCGCAGAGCACGGCTGTCGTTGGTCTCGCCCTCTACGGAGGCGCTCTGATCGGCGCCGCGGTCGGTGCCTTGCTTGACGCCTCTCGCCACCCCGGGCGGCCCCGGTAGACGTATACGCCCAACAGCGCCATGATCTCGCCCGTTCGGGAGCTATTCCATACTCGCGCGGCACTGCTCGCCGACCATTAGCCCTGTTCCGCCGGCCAGCTCCGCTTTGCCGGCGGACCACTTCCTGCTATAATTCTGCTATCCATCCCATCACGCTCATCTAACCGGGGATCCGCGGGGTTGCTTCGAGGAGCACTGTAAGCACATTCGGGTCTCAACTGGTACAGACGGAGCGGAATTTATGCAAAGAGGTGGCCTTGTTCACCGTCGCACTCATCGGTGCAGATGGAGCCGGTAAGACCACTGTTGCACGCGCCGTAGAAAGCTCCTTACCGCTTCCAGTACGCTACATGTACATGGGGATCAGCCCCCTATCCAGCAATTATGCCCTGCCTACGACGCGGCTCATCTCCCGCGTCAAGCGCGCTCTTGGTCTGAAACCCGACATAGCCGGCCCGCCCGACCCTACGCGGCGCCCGGCCCGGCCGCGCAGCCTGCCAAGACGCCTCCTTTGGACGGCGAAAAGCCTCCTTCATCTGGCCAACCGCCTTGGCGAAGAAGCATACCGGCAGGCTGTGGCCTGGTGGTTTCGCCGTCGCGGCATCATCGTCGTCTCTGATCGCGACTTCTTTATCGATTATTTCGCTTACGACGTTGCCAACCCCGACCCCAATCGCTCCCTGGCCAGCCGGCTGCACGGCTTTGTGCTGACCCGTTTTTACCGTCGCCCCGACCTGGTCATCATGCTGGACGCTCCGGCTGAGCTGCTCTTCGCCCGCAAAGGGGAAGGCTCAGTCGAGCTGCTGGAGCGCCGCCGCCAGGAGTACCTGCAGCTCCGCGAGCACGTAAGGCAGTTCGTCATCGTAGACGCCACGCAGTCGCAGGCTGAGGTACTGCACGACGTCACGGCGATAATCCTGCGCGTTGCCGCGGGAGAGGAGCCGGCCCATGATGATGTCTCACCACGTCTGGCCGCCCCATTACCGGAAGCTGATTCATAAGGAGAAAGGAATCCAGTCTGATGCGACTTCTCATTGCCAGTTCTATTCATTCAGAGGCCATTGCCGCGCTGCAGCGGCATCACGATGTCGTCTGTGCGTTTAATGCGCCCGAGGAGCAGCTGCGCGCGCTCGTGCCCGACAGAGAGGCACTCATTTTCCGCAGTGGCGTGCAGATCAGTGCGCGCGTGATGGAAGCTGCGCCCCACCTCAGGCTTCTCCTGCGTGCCGGTTCCGGCACCGACAATATCGATCTTGACTATGTCTACCGCAATCATCTGACCTTGATCCGTATCCCCGGTCCCGGCGCGAAGGCTGTCGCCGAGCTGAGTTTCTCGTTGATGCTCAATCTCGCCCGCAACGTCATTCCCGCGAACGAGCAATGGCAACAGGGGCACTGGGTGAAGAAGGAGATGACCGGCTACAACCTCACCGGTAAAGTTCTCGGCATTGTCGGCGCCGGCAACATCGGCTCGCGGGTCGGCCAGCTTGGCGCCGCCTGGGGAATGGAAGTCCTCGGCTGTGTCGAGATACCGACGCCGGCCGAAGCCGAGCGCCTGGCGGCGCTGGGCATACGCCTCGCCTCCTTCGAGGAAGTTCTGGAACGGTCGGACTTCGTCAGCGTGCACGTCCCCCTGATGCCTTCCACGCGCTACCTCATCGACGAAGCGGCGCTGGCGCGCATGAAGCCGGGAGCTTTCCTGGTGAACCTCGCCCGCGGCGGCGTGGTAGACGAAGCAGCGCTGGCCCGGGCCCTCGACAGTGGTCATCTGCGCGGCGCGGGCCTCGACGTACACGAGCGGGAAGGCGAGGGTCACATATCGCCGCTGGCCGGCCGGCCCAACGTCATCCTCACGCCCCACATTGGGGCCAACACCTACGACAGCCAGCGCGAGATCGGCGAGATCATTGTCGCCGCTATTGACCAGTTTGCCGCGAATCCCGATCCCACCACGTGGCCTCCTGCTGTGCTGGGCCGTGTCGTCTATGAACGCGAGCTGGTAAGGGAGAGCATCCAATGAGAAAGACGACTCAGTTCAAGCAGCTATTGCAGTCGCCGCGCACCGAGTTCATTCTGGAGGCGCATAACGGCATCAGCGCCCGAATCGTGGAAGAGGCCGGCTTCAAGGGCATCTGGGGCAGCGGCCTGACCATTTCGGCCTCCCTCGGCGTGCGCGACAACAATGAGGCTAGCTGGACACAGGTTCTCGACGTTGTGGAATTCATGAGCGACGTGACATCCATTCCGATCCTGCTCGACGCCGACACAGGCTACGGCAACTTCAACAACGTGCGCCGGCTCGTCCGCAAGCTAGAGCAGCGCCACGTCGCCGCCATGTGCATCGAAGACAAGCTCTTTCCAAAGACTAACTCGTTCATTGGCGAGCAGCAGCCGCTGGCCGATGTCGAGGAGTTCGCCGGCAAGATCAAGGCGGCAAAAGACGTGCAGAGCGATCCCGATTTTTGTGTCGTCGCCCGCGTGGAAGCCCTGATTGCTGGCTGGGGTCTGGGGGAGGCGCTGCGGCGCGCCGATGCTTATCGCCGGGCTGGCGCCGATGCCATCCTGATTCACAGTAAGATCGCCGAGCCTGACGAGGTGCTGGCCTTTGCCGCCGAATGGCAGAACGAATGCCCCCTGGTCATCGTGCCGACCATGTATCACCAGACGCCGACAGAGCGTTTTGAAGAGGCCGGCATCAGTCTCGTCATCTGGGCCAACCATCTCATGCGCGCCGCCGTGCTGCGCATGCAGGAAATCGCCCGGCGCATCCACGACAAGCGCAGCATTGCGTCCGTCGAGGGCGAGATTGCCCCGGTCAGGGAGCTGTTTCGCCTGCAGAACGCCGCAGAGCTGAAAGAGGCCGAAGCTCGCTATCTGCCGGCGCGGCTCCAGCGCCCCGACGTCGCGGAGATCGCTCAGCAGAGTCCGCTGCCGGCTCCCGGCGCTACCGTACAGTCAACGTCGTAAGGTAAAATAAGGAAGGAACGGATGACGCCCACCGAAGAGCGCCCGCGCAAACTGCCCCCGGCTGTCGTCGTCGGTCTGGACAATATGACCGGGCTGCAAACTGCCCGCATCCTCGCCGGATACCAGATCCCCGTCATTGGCATCGCCGCCGACCCTGACCATTTCGCCTGCCGCACCAACGTCTGCCAGGCGCTGCTCTATGCCGACACAGCGAGTCCGGCCTTCCTCGACACCCTGGAACAGCTCGGCCCCCACTTCACCGAAAAGGCCGTGCTCTTTCCCTGCACCGACCTTGCCGTGCTCAATATCTCCGCCCACCGCGACAGGCTGGCCCCCTGGTATCATATCGTGCTGCCCGAGCATAACGTGGTCGAGATGCTGATGGATAAGACCCGTCTCGCTATCTATGCGCAGGAAGCCGGCTTTGCCATCCCCGCAACCCGCTTGCTCGGCAATCGTGCCGATGCCGTTCGGGCCGCCGCCGAGCTGACCTTTCCCTGCATCCTGAAACCGGCGGTGAAGGCACCCGACTGGCACGAGCATACCGGCGACAAGGTCCACCGGGTCGAAGATGGACGCGCCCTGCTTGCCCTCTACGACCGCTTTCGCCGTTGGGCTGACCTGCTGATGGTTCAGGAATGGATCCCCGGACCCGACGCAAACCTCTACTCCTGCAACTGCTATTTCAGCCGCGATTCGGAACCCCTGGTCGCCTTCATCGCCCGCAAGCTGCGCCAGTGGCCTCCCGAAGCAGGCACGAGCTGCCTGGGCGAAGAGGTGCGCAACGACGAGGTGCTGCACGAGAGCCTGCGGCTGTTCGCCGGCGTCGGCTATCGCGGCCTCGGCTACGTAGAGATGAAGCGCGACGAGCGCACGGGCCGCCACTACCTGATCGAGCCCAACATTGGCCGGCCGACGGGCCGTTCGGCCATCTGCGAGGCTGGCGGTGTGCCGCTCCTCTACACCATGTACTGCGACGCCATCGGCCTGCCCCTGCCGGAAAACCGCGAGCAGCGCTATACCGGCGTCAAGTGGATCTACCTGCGCCGCGATCTGCAGTCTGCCTTCTACTACTGGAGAC
>Ga0123333_10000381_pt1 | contig 49701 bp, 36 predicted proteins | sample BioC12SIPDNA_3_FD_89957 | JGI IMG/M metagenome (GOLD analysis project Ga0123333, IMG submission 89957) | Anaerobic biogas reactor microbial communites from Washington, USA - Biogas_R2_B C12 SIP DNA | ecosystem: Engineered > Bioreactor > Anaerobic > Unclassified | place: Washington, USA...
CCTGGTTCGGTCTCGGTCGGGCCTGGTTCGGTCTCGGTCGGGCCTGGTTCGGTCTCGGTCGGGCCTGGTTCGGTCTCGGTCGGCCCTGGTTCGGTCTCGGTCGGCCCTGGTTCGGTCTCGGTCGGCCCCGGTTCCGTCTCGGTCGGCCCCGGTTCCGTCTCGGTCGGCCCCGGTTCCGTCTCGGTCGGCCCCGGTGGCGAGGTGGTCTCGGTGGCGGTCGGTTCCACCTCGGTCGGGGTGGGGGTCGGCTCGGAGGTGGGCGGGGCCGTCGGGCACGGTGCCGGTTCGGGCTCGGGGATCCCGGTGTGCAGCACGGCGTCGGCCGTGGCTCCGGGGCACGCCTGGGACGCGGCGGCGGCCGGGGCTGCTCCGAGCCCGTCGGCGGCGAGCCCCGTGAAGGCCGCCGCGACGCCGGTCAGCGAGAGTAGGAGGACAACCAGCACCCCCACCCATCTGGCCGGCGCCCGGTGTCTCACCAGTCGTCCCCGCCCGCGTCCGGCTCGTCCAGGCCAGGTTGCCCCTGGGACCCGCTCGTCCAGTAGTGACCGGTCGAGTGTCCGGCCGTCCCCGCAGCCCCACCGGCCGTGGCGAGATCGGCATCCACCGTCTCGAGCACCTCGGTGTCGTCGTCCACCTCCCCGTCGGCGCTGTCGACGTCACTCGTGGACTCCTGGTCGTCGGCCACCCCGATCGGCAGGAAGTAGCCGACGGCAAAGGCCACGGCCGCGCAGAGCAGGACCACGGTGGTCCACGAGGCGGCGCTGGGGGAGAGCTGACGGGTGGCCGACAGGGTGAAGGTCAGGACGAACCCCAGACCGATCCCGGCGGGCAGGAAACGCATCGCGCGCTTCCACCGGTTCTCCGGCATCTGGGTGCGGCGGATGCCCAGCAGCAGGGATCCCAGCAGAAGGAGGGTGATCCCCAGGACGGCGAGGCCGAAGACGCCGTAGACCGAGTTCACCGAGCCACGGATGTCGGCAGGGAAGCCCGCCTCCGCCAGGACTCCCCGCTCGTCATCGAGCAGCTGCAGCCGGGAGGGGATCAGACCGGTGGCCTGGCCGGACAGGTCGATCACGTCGATGTCGAAGGTGCGGGTGGTGACGGAGTCCGGCGGCATCAGCAGGTCGATGCGGGTCGTGAAGTTGTACATCGTCAGGCCCATGACCTTGCCGTCCAGGCGCACGCTCCGGACGCTCACCTCCTCGGCGGAGGTGTTGGTCAGGGTGAGGTCGATGACGGCCCCCTCGGCCGGGTCCAGCCGGAGCGGGTCGTTGGCGTCGATCTCGGTGATCGGGCGGCCGTTGATGGTGGCCTCCCACTCCAGCGTGGGGCTCCCGTCGTCTCGCTCGGGGGCCGCCGCGGCACTGGTGCCCGAGGACAGGGGACCGCCCAGCAGCGAGGCAGCAAGTATCGCCAGGACCACCGCCGCGATCAGCGGCGCACCCCGGATCCCTCGGCGGCGCAGAGCGACCTCCATGCGGCGACGGTAGACCCGTGGGGTCCCCCGTGGGGACGCCCGGAGTCAGGTCTGCCCAGACGCCGCCCGTCACTGCCCCTTCGTGCGATCAGGGCTGCACCTGAGGGAGTCTGGAAGTTCCTCGCCCCGGGCAAGGACGCGGCCCAGACTGGGAGAACACGCGCCCGGAGGGACACACCATGCGTGAGCACAGCCACGAGTTCGACGACAGTTCACTGCGGCCCAAGTCGGCCCGGATCGAGGAGGAGCCCATCGGTGCCGCGGCGCACGCGGCGGCGACGGGACGTGCCGACGTGCTCTCGCCGTCGGACCTGGTCGGGCTGCAACGCCTGGCCGGGAATGCCGGCGTCAGCGCCGCCGTGGAGGAGGAGCGCTCGCCGGTGCACGACGTCATCGGCTCCGCCGGCCGCCCGCTCGACGACCCCGTGCGGGCCGACATGGAGGCCCGCCTGGGTCACGACTTCGGCGACGTCCGGGTGCACGACGATGGTGCCGCGCACGACTCCGCCGCCTCGGTGAATGCGCACGCCTACACGGTGGGGTCGCACGTCGTCTTCCAGCGCGACGCCTACGACCCCTCCAGCGCCGCCGGTCAGCAGACCCTCGCCCATGAGCTCACCCACGTCGTGCAGCAGCGCTCCGGTCCCGTGGACGGCACGGCCGCAGGGGGCGGCATCGCGGTGAGCGACCCCGGCGACCGCTTCGAGCGGGAGGCCGCGGCGACCGCGGAACAGGTCATGGCCGCCCCGGCCCCCGCGCACGACCACGGGGCCGCCGCGGTCCAGCGGTCCACGGATCACCCGGCCCTCGGCATACAGCGGGAGGGCGAGGAGGAAGAAGAGCCCGTGCAGGCTCTGGCGATCCAGCGCGAAGAGGCCCCGGAGGAAGAGGCCGAGGAGCCCACCGGCTAGGAGCCAACCTCGTCAGCGGAGCCGCGACTTGAGTTGCCGTTCGATGTCCAGGAGTTGCTTCGAGGCCGCCTCGTGGATGCGAGACCTGGCCGGGACGGCCGCCTCCGCCTTGCCCGGAGGGCCCCGGCGGATCCCGTCGCGTCGCTTGTCGTGCTCCACCGCGATCCACGTGCGTTCGACCGCATCATCCGCGTACGCACCCAGGAGCCTCATCATCGAGTCGATGATGAGGCCGGCCACGAGACCGCGCTGTGACGGCTTGGTCTTGTGGTATTCGGCTATGAGGTCAGCCAGGTTCCCCTTGAGCTCGGACGTCATCGCGTTGTCCGCATCCGGGCCATGCGTCTTCTGGTTGGCCGCACCCTTGTAGATCATGATGGTCGTCTGCGCCCGGTAGTCCGTCTTCCCCGCAGGGATGCCTTCGATGTTCAAGGCCCTGAAGAGGGCGTTCGAGAAGCCTCGAGGGATCACGTGCTCGCGTTCCAAGGCCCACACAGCGATGTCGGTGCGCAGCGACGAAGGCTGGTTTCGATAGGGCGCGATGTTGCCGATCCCGGGTGCGCTCGCCTGCGGGTCCTTGTGGCCCGCTCCCTGCTTCGCGAACCAGGCTCGTAGTGCCGTCAGGATCTTCGCGAGCGGCGCGGTCGCGGCCCGCTTCTTCGCCGGTGCCGTCGTGGCCGCGTCGACGGCTCGTCGGTAGACCTGGTATGCCGCGCGGACCGCGGCATCGGGGTGGCGGCTGAGCTCGGTCGGCGTCGACGCGACCATCAAACGATCGCTCCCCGGAGCGGTGTAGAGCGTGTGCTGTTCACCGGCAGCATCGAACCTGGTGCGGAAGGTCAGGAAGCTCACCACCGCCGCGGCCTTCCGGCCCGCCCATTGCTTGCCCGCGGTGAACCTCGCGCGGGCCCCGGACCCCAGCCCCTTCAGCCCACGGATCAACGGCCCCGCGAGCTTCAGCCCCTTGCCGATCACGAAGTCGACGGCCCTGATGAACGGCTTCTGGAGCGTCGTGACGATCTCCCGGATCTTCTTGCCGATGCCGCCGAGGCCGATGGCACTGGCCAGGAAGCCGATGACCAGCGGGACCATCTGGCCCAGCACGTTGTTGATCTTGTCGACCACGCCGCCGACGTTGCCGCGCACGATGTCGGCGACGGAGTCGATGACGGTGTTCACGAACCGGCCGATCCGGGCAGCGTTGGTCACGAAGAACATGACGATGTCGTAGATCATCTTGCAGGCCTTGATGAACGCGGCCGCGGGGTTGAGCAGGCCGATCAGCCAGAGGATGCCGGCCTTGATGATCCTGGTGACCACGAAGTCCTGGACCTGCTCCAGGATCATGTCCTTGATGTTGCCGAGCTTCTCCAGCAGCATCTCCCACAGCCCGCCGACCCCCTGGCCGGCCAGCACCTGGAAGAGCTCCACCCCGCGCTCGACGACACCCAGCGCCCGGGCCCCGATCCGCTTCAGGATCCGGGTGCGGATGCTGCGCCAGGTCAGCCCGAACAACGAGGCCAGCAGCGTGACGATGCCCTTGAGGTCGAAGCTCTCCGGCAGCTCGACCCCGCCCTCAGCCAGAGCCCCGAACAGCCAGCCCATCAGGCCCTTGCGCAGGTGGTCCAGGATGTTGTCCCGGAACTTCAGGATGCCGCCCTTGACTCCGGCGATGAGGTTGCCCAGGAAGCCGATCGGGTCCTTGATGATCTTGCCGACCACGCCGGACACCCGGGCCAGCACGTTCTCCAGCATCGCCGCGAGCTGACGGATCGTCCCGATGACGCCCTTGATCGCCCCGATCGCCTTGTCGACCAGTCCCCTGTTGGCCGCCTGCAGCTCCTCGATCCGGGCGTCGAGGGCCTGGCGCGACTCGACATACTTGCTGGCCAGCAGGTCGACGGTGGCCTCCTGCTTGGCGGCGACCTCCCCCTCCAGCGCGGCGAACCGGTCCCCGATCGCCTGGGCCGCCTTCGCGCCCGTCTTCCGCAGGTCCGGGGACAGGTTCTTCACGTATGCCGTGATCTCGGCTCTCCCCGCGGCGATCCTCTTCTTGGCGCGGGTCAGGTCGCCACCGACGATGTCGGCGACCCGGGAGGTGACGCCGTCCATCTTCTTCAGGTAGAGCTCGCGGCCCGCCTGGTAGAACTCGTCGACCTTCGCAGGCGTCCCGAGCAGCTTGTCCTTGGCCCACTTCAGTCCACCGAGCATGCCGCCGTACCGGTCGCGCTTGTAGGCCGACATCTTGGCGCCGACGTAGGACTCGAAGGAGGCCCGGGCGGCCGCCTCCCCCTCGCCGAACGCCTTCTCGACCTTGGGGTCGATGCCGTCAAGGATGGCCTTGACGTCCTGCTCCGCGGCGACGTAGATCGCGTCGACCTTGGTCGCGACCACGTCGCGCTTGCCCTCGTCCTCCTCCTTGGTCGCGGCCTTGTCGGCCACCAGGCCCGCGACCGCGGCCGCCCGGGTGCCCTGCATCCCGGCGACCGCCTCGGTCACGCCCGCGGTGGCGCCCGCCCGGTCCTGCTCGATGACCTGCTGCTCCTGCTGGCGGAACTCGCCGGGCGCGGTGTCGGCATGTTGGGCCGCCTCCCTCTTGTCCGCCACGGCCTGCTGGAACTCCGGCTCGTTGGACCGCGCCAGTTGCTCCTCGGTGACCTCGGCGCGCGCCAGTTCGGCGTCCGCCTGGCGCTTGCCGGCCTGCAGGTTGGTCCGCTCCGCCTGTGCGGGCTTGGGCACCGCCCCGGCGGCCGGCACAGCCGGGACCTGGCCGACGGGCTCCGCACCCATCGGGACGACCTCCTTGGCCACCGCCTTCGAATGGTCCGGCGGTGCCTCCGTCGCCGTCGCGATGTCCTTGGTCTGCTCCCCCTTGCCCTGGGTTACCAGGCCGGCGACGTCGCCCTTGACCTCGCCCGCCTTGCCTGACTCCCGGTACTCGTCGGCCTCCTCCAGCGTCGTCGGTGCCTTGGCCTCGATGGCCGCCTTCACCGCGGAGATGAACGCCTTCTTGTCGAACGCCCCCGGCTGCTGGGCATCCATCTCGTCGACCTTGGCCGCCTCGGCCTGCGCGGCCAGGTCACCCGTCGGTGGCTGCGCGGCACCCCGGGCCTCTGCGGCCTTCGCTGCGGCCGGGCCGTGCGCCCGCGCCATGGCCGCGGCACTGCTGAGCCCGCTCGTCACTGCGGCGAAGGCCGGGTCCTGCTCGGGCCGCATGCCGGGGCCGGCGCCCCCAGCGGCCTGACCGCCCAGGCCGCCCTTGGCCGCCACCTTCCCCGGGGGCGACACCTTCGACACGTCCTTCTTCGCCGGCGGGGCCTTTGTGGCGGCCACCGATCCCGGCCCGAACCCGGTGAGGAGCGCGGACACGGCGGCATTCCCCGCCCGGCGCTGCAGGGCCAGCAGCACGGCACCCCCGGTGGGCAGCCGGCTGCTCGTGTCCCGTGGGGCAGTGGTCTCGATGCGGCGGCGCGCACCCTCCAGCGCCCGGTCAGCCTGGTGCCGGGCGGGGTCCGTCGAGTGACGCCCCGCGCCCATCAACCAAGCATGGTCGCCGGCGTGCATCGGCACCCTCGGCGGGCAGGCAGCACCGTGGGCAGCCGGGCCTGCGCGATGGGGCAACCCGGCCGGGCTCTCCGGCCCCACCGACCCCCTTCCCGTTGAGGCAGCCGACCCTGCCCCCGGCTCCGTCCCCGCGGCCCTGTCGCCGGGCGCGCGACCACAGCACGCTGGCTAACAACCATTCGACGAAGGAGGGCCCATGCCTACCTACCTCTCCCCAGGTGTCTATGTGGAGGAGGTGCCAGCCGGATCCAAGCCGCTCGAGGGCGTCGGGACGGCGGTCGCCGCGTTCGTGGGCCTGGCGGCCCAGGGACCGTTCAACGAGCCGACGCTGGTGAGCAACTGGACACAGTTCACCTCCACGTTCGGCGGCTTCATCCCCGGCTCCTACCTGGCCACGTCGGTCCAGGGCTACTTCCTCAACGGCGGGGGCAACTGCTACGTCGTGCGGATCGGCCACGAGAACGGTGCCGGCGGCCGCGGTTCGTCCCGCGCCAAGGACGCGCCACCCGAGCTCGCACCCGGGCCGCAAACCACCCTGGGGCGCATCACCATCCGCGCCCTGGACCCTGCCGCGAAGGACGACTCGATCGCCGTCGCGGTCTCCGACCCGGGGGGCGAGGATCCCAGCGACGACATGTTCAAACTCGTCGTCAAGCGTGACGGCAAGGTCGTCGAGGAGTACGACCGGGCCACCCTGAAGTCCGGCAAGGCGAACGTGGCGACGGTCGTCAACGCCACGTCCAAGCTCATCACCATCGAGGACGCCGGCAGCGGCTCGCTCGCCCGCCCCGAGTCCGGTGAGACCGCCCTGGCCACGCCGCCGCCCCCAGCAGCGGTGCCCGCGAACATCGACGCCGACGACTACGTCGGTGACGTCGCCGAACGCACCGGTTTCGCCGGCCTGGAGTCGGTCGACGAGGTCACCATGCTGTCCGTCCCCGACCTGATGAGCGCCTACCAGCAGGGGGCCATCGACCTGGAGACCGTGCAGGCCGTCCAGCTGGGCATGATCGCCCACTGCGAGCTGATGGGTGACCGGATGGCCATCCTGGACCCGCCGCCCGGACTGAACGCCCAGCAGATCAAGGAGTGGCGCGTCGAGGCCGCCGGCTACGACTCGCCCTACGCCACGCTCTACTGGCCCTGGATCAAGTCGCCGGACCCGATCACGGGTCAGATGACCTTCATGCCGCCCTCCGGTCACCTGGCCGGCATCTGGGGTCGCAACGACGACACCCGCGGCGTGCACAAGGCACCGGCCAACGAGGTCGTCCGCGGCGCGGTCAGCCTGGAGACGCAGATCACCCGCAACGAGCACGACCTGCTCAACCCGGTGGGGATCAACTGCATCCGCTCCTTCCCGGGCCAGGGCATCCGGGTGTGGGGCGCTCGGACCCTGTCCTCGGACCCGGAGTGGCGCTACGTCAACATCCGGCGGCTGTTCAACTACCTGGAGGAGAGCATCCTCAACGGCACCAACTGGGCCGTCTTCGAGCCGAACGACCAGGCACTGTGGGCGAAGCTGCGGCGCACCATCAGCGCCTTCCTGGTGAATGAGTGGCGCAAGGGTGCCCTGTTCGGGGCCACCCCGGACGAGGCGTTCTTCGTCAAGTGCGACGACGAGACCAACCCCGCCGAGGGCATCGACGCGGGCCAGGTCGTCTGCCTGGTCGGGGTCGCGCCGGTCAAGCCGGCCGAGTTCGTCATCTTCCGGCTCTCCCAGTTCTCCGGCGGCACCAGCCTGGTGTCGGAGTAGCTGGCCCGCGCACCCACCCAGCCACACGACATACGAGAGGTGACACACCATGGCACTACCAGAGAATGACGCAGGCGTCGGCTACTCGTTCGGCCTCGAGGTCGACGGGATCCAGATCAAGCACATCACCGAGATCAGCGGCCTGAAGATGGAGCAGGACGTGGTCGAGCTCAAGCAGAACGACACCAAGGGCAACTACGTCATCAAGAAGCTGCCCGGACGGCCGAAGGCCGGGGAGCTCACCGTGACCCGGCCGCTGAACGCCGACAACAGCTTCAAGGACTGGATCAAGAGCGCGCAGCTCGGGAAGATGACGGAGGTGCGCAAGGGCGGCGCGGTCATCCTCTACGACTACGAGAACCAGCCGGTCGCGCGCTACAACTTCACCAACGCCTGGCCCAAGAGCCTGGAGATGAGCACGCTGAAGGCCGGTGACACCTCGGTGCTCACCGAGAAGCTCGTGCTGACCTTCGAGACGCTGGCGGCTGAGTAATGCGCAGGTCGGCGGTCCTCCCGGTTCCTGGTGACGAGCTCCCTGACACCGGGGAGGACGTCAGCGAGCGCCGAGAGGAGCGCCGGCAGGAGCGGGACGAGCTGCGCACCGAGTTCCCCTTCGTCCTCCCGAGGGGGTATGTCGACGGCAACGGGACGGTCCACCGCGACGGTGTGATGCGGCTGGCCACCGCCCGCGACGAGCTGGTCCCGCTGACGGACGACCGGGTGCGGGAGAACCCGGCCTGGTTGACGGTGGTGCTCCTGGGCCGGGTGGTGACCCGGATCGGGGGCATCGAGAACGTCCACGCCGAGATCATCCAGGAGCTGTTCGCCGCAGACCTGGCGTTCCTGCAGGACCTGTACCGCAGGATCAACCAGGAGGGCCACACCCGCGCTGCCGTCACCTGCCCGTCGTGCAAGGAGTCCTTCGAGGTGGACATCGCCGGTGGTCGCCTGGGGGAATCGTGACGTACGCGCCCGAGCGCCTCTATGAGGAGGTCGCGTACGTCGCCTACCACTTCCACTGGTCGCGCGAGGACATCCTCGACCTCGAGCACCCCGAGCGGGATCGTTTTGTCCGCGAGATCGGCAAGATCAACCGCCGGATCAGCGAGGGGGATTGAGCCGTGGCCTGGTGGCCCGAGAGCTGGCGGTTCGGCCGGGCAGGTCCGGCCGCGACCCCGGCGAGCCCTGCGAGCAACCTGCCGGCTGACCCGCCCCGTGAGGTGGCAGGGGGCGACGCAGGTCGGCCCGTCGACAGCTGGCCCGGGGACGCCCAGCCTGCGGACATCCGGCCTGCGGACCCGGGATGGCGCGCGATGGCGCCACTGCAGCGCAGCATCACCGCTATTCAGCCCGTGGCCCCACTCGATCGGTTCACCGCCGATCTCCGCAGCCACCAGGACCCCCGCTTCCTGGCACCGCTCAGCCACCTGCGCGGCCCGTCCGGTCCCGCCGGTCAGGTCGAGGGGCTGATCCGCGCCGGACGGCCAGTGCAGCGGGTCGAGACCAGCGAGCTGGCGGTCCGCACGGACACGTCGGCCCCGCAGCGTCCCCGGCCGGAGCGCACGGTGCAGGGCTTCACCCAGCCGGGAGTCAGCGCCGCCCCGATGATCACCGCCGCTCCCGCCGACCCGCCCGAGGCGGTCGTGCCTGTCACCCATGAGGAGCCAGTGCCGCCGCTCGACGAGGTAGCTGAGGCTCCGCCGGTCGTCGCGCCGACGGCCGGCACGGAGGGCTCCGGCCCCGGTGTGACGACCAGCCCGCCAGCCCCGTCGGTGCAGCGCAGCCCAGAACCTCAGCGCGCGGCCGAACCGCAGCGCCCGGCCGAGCTCTGGCAGAGCGCCCAGCCGCAGGGCGTGGACCGGCCGGCGACCAGCCCCGAACTTCCCCCGCTCGTGCTCCGGCGGCTGGTCTCGGAACCAGCAACCGGGCGCACCCCGCGGCCTGCCGACCTCCCGCCGGTTCAGCCCTTCCCCACACCGGTGCTGACCCTTCCCGCCAGCGGGTTGCCGGAGGGGGGCGGGCCGCGGGTGGATCCCGGGGCGCCTGAGGCTTCCTTGCCAGAAGCCTCGTCGCCGGAGGCGGCGGCACCCGCGGCCTCCGTGCAACGGGAGAGCCCGGTGCAGCACGAGGCCCCCGGGAAGCACGAGGTCCCGGGGTCGGACGAAGTCCCCGTCGCTCCGACCCCGGGACCCGTGGACCAGGCCGCCTCCGCAGGGTCGCTGGACCTGGTCGCGCCGCCAGCGGAGGACGCGCCACTGCTCGGCATGCGCGACCTCCCGGGCGAGCCCTCCACGTCGGTCCCGACGCCGCCCGGCGCGGCAGCGGCCGACCCGTCGTCGGAGCGGGGGGCGCCTCGCTATCGCACCGTGGTCGGCCCTCCACTGGTGCAGCGGTCGCACCCGGTCGACCCGGTGTCCGACCTCCACGACGCCCCGCACCTCCGCCCGCCACCGGCCGCGGTCCCCGACCTCACCGTGAGCCGTACGGTGTCGACACCCGAGAGCACCACGGCACCCAGGACGGCTGCCTCGCCAGAACCCGATCCATCTCCTGCCCCGGAGCTCACCACCGGGCCGGAGCCGGCCGCTGCACCAGTGCACTCCTCGGCGCCGGTCCCCACCAGCGTCGAGGCCGCGCCACCGCCGTCAGCGACGATGGATGACGCCCCGCCTGACACGGTCCCGTCGGAGCCCGAGGCCATGGACGCACCACTCACGGCGGACGCACCGCTCACCGCGGACGCACCGCTCACCGGGGACGCCCCGCTCACGGGAGACGCCCCGCCGCTGAGCACACCGACGAGCACGTCCGACCCCCAGGAGTCTCCTGCACCCTCGCCACAGGCTACCGGCCCGGAACTCACCGTCAGCAGGCTGACCGCACCGGCCCCGGGCGAGCAGTCGGGCGACGATCCCGACATCGGAGGCGGTGGGTGGGACGGGCCAGGACACCACCAGCCAGACCAGCGAAGGTCGGGCCAGCAGGGGCCGGAGCAGCGAGATCCCCACGACGACGTGGGTCCGCAGACCCACCTCACCGCTGACGACGAGGCCCCACTCACCGGTGGGGCCGACGTGCTGGGTGCGTTCGTCGCACCACCCAGCGACGCCAGCACCACAGCGCTCGGGAGCAGGTCGGTGCCCGACCTCGTCGTCAGCCGGCTGCCCTCCTCACCGGCAGCGAAGGACGGCACCTCGATGGCTCCCGGCTCCCCCGCCGCCGACGTCGCAGCCGACGTCGCAACGGGCTTCTCCGAGGCCCCGCTCACCGGCCACACCGGGTCCCTCACCCGGAACGCCGTGCATCAGCCGACCGAGGCGGCTGGCGCGCCGTTGCCCGGAACACCGAGGGCACCGGACCCGGTCGTCAGCCGACAGACCACCGCCCCCTCGACCGGACCCCTCAGCACCACTCGCAGCGACAGCACAACTCAGACGGGCACCACGCCCCCTGGCGACGCGCACCCCAGCGGCACGAGCCAGCGCGAGCCGTGGAGCCCGCCCGGGCTGCCGATGGCCGTGCCGCACGAGTCGGCCGGCGGCGATCAGTCGGGGGCCGCGGAGCAGCGCGAGCTCTCGGATCTTCCTGCCCCGGCCGAGAGCCTCGAGGTGCCGCTGACGGGTGGCCTCGGCCCGCTGGTGCCACAGACCGACGACGGGCACGACGATGGCCCCGACGGCCCCAGACTGGTCCCGGACGGCTGGAACCCGCTGCAGCGGCTCCCGCTCGCCGGACGCCCCGAGGCCCTGCCGCTCGACCACGCCGCTCCCCTCACCGGGCGCGCCGGCCCGCTGACCCAGGTCCAGACCCTCGGGGTCGTCGACACGCCCTCCGGCACGCTGACGGACCAGGCGTCGTCACGTCGCCCGACCGGATCGCTGCGCGTCGGCGCGCCGGTGCGGACCTGGACCGCTGCCGACCCGTCAGCTCCCGGCGCGGCCCCCAACACCTCGCTGACCGACCTGCCGGCCCCCCGGTCGCTGGTCACCCTGAACCGCCTGGCCGACGGTGTCCCGGAGACCCACCCGACGCAGGACCAGGACGTAGCGAGCGACCCGGTGAGTCTCCCGAACCTGCCGAGTCTCCCGGGCGTGCCCGGGCGCGTCCCGCGGCTCGGCATCGGCCTGCCCGCTCACAGCACCCCCGATCAGGCGCCCATGATGGCCCCGTCGGGGCAGCTCCCGCTGCAGCGCACGGCATACCAGGGGGGTTCGGCGACCGAACGGACCAGCGAGCCCGCGCCGCCCGCGGAAGCACCCGACCAGGGACCGATGACGCCCGGCTTCACCGAGGTGCTGCTGCAGCGCGCCCAGGCGCCGGGGTCTGTGGAGCCCACCGAGACGGCGGAGGCATCTGCCGGGGCCGGGTCGGCGGCCGGAGCCGGCAGCCCCGCGGCGCCCGCCGACGCGCTGGCCGGGCTGCCGTCCGGCCGGGCCCTGGACGAGCTGGTCGAGCGGATCTACGAGCCGCTCACCGCCCGGCTCAAGACCGAGCTGTGGCTGGACCGGGAACGGTCCGGCCTGATGGTGAACCTGCGACGGTGAGGAGGAGGACATGGCCGACGAAGAACCCTCGGTGACGGCGTGCTGGAGCGTGGACGTCGGAGAACAGAACCTCGGTGCCTTCATCACCTGTGACGGGCTCGGGATGGAGCTGGTGATGGAGCAGCGGGAGGAGGGCGGCAACAACAGCTTCGTGTGGCAGCTGCCGACCCGGATCAAGTACTCCAACATCAAGCTGTCCCGGCCGATCTGCCAAGACACCGACAAGGTCGTCGCCTGGATCAACAGCATCCTCCAGCAGACCCGGCCGGTGACCGCCACCATCCGCGCCCTCACCGCCGAGAAAACGCCGGTCGCCGTGTGGACCCTGCAGGGGGTCATCCCCATCCGGTGGACCGGACCGAGCCTGTCCACGGACTCGCCCAAGGTGGCCACCGAGACCATCGAGCTGGCCCACCACGGGTTCACCGTCGGGAGGACGTGAGCACCATGTCCTCATCGATGGCCCTGGCGGTCACCAAGTCCGCGAAGGCACCACCACTCCCGCCCGTGCCTGCGGACGCCAAGGGAGCGGTCACGGAGGGAACCCGGGCCCAGCTGGAACGCGCCAACCTGGTCATCTACGAGTTGCAGCCCTCCCCCGACGGGACCACCGCCAAGGTCGGCTCCGAGCAGGCCCGGATCACCTTCCAGTTCAACCCCAAGGAGCTGACCGTCCAGAAGGCCGCCAAGTGGGAGCGCAAGCCGAGCACCGGCGCGGAGAAGGCCGGGCCCCCGCAGTTCACCGGTGCCGACCCCTGCAAGATGACCCTGGAGATGTTCCTGGACGCGACCGCGACCCACGACACCAGCGTGGTCACCACGGTCGAGACCCTCTTCGCCTGCTGCACCCCGACCGAGACGAGCGCCAAGAAGGAGAAGCCGTCTCCACCGCTGGTCGCCCTGCAGTGGGGGAAGGTCACCAGCTTCGCCGCGTTCATCGTCTCGGTGAACGCGAAGTACACCCTGTTCAGCGCCGACGGCACCCCCATCCGGGCGCTGTGCCAGGTCTCCCTGGAGGAGATGCCGGTCGCGCCGTGGCGGCAGAACCCCACCTCCGGCGGCCGGTCGGTCCGCCGGGCCCACCAGCTCATCGACGGTGACAGCCTCGCGTCGGTGGCGTACGCCGAGTACGGCGACCCGGCGATGTGGCGGTCGATCGCGGCCTTCAACGGGATCGACGACCCGCTGCGGGTGCCCCGCGGCACCCGGCTGCTGCTGCCCACCCCCGCCGAGCTGGGGGTGGGCTGATGCCGATCAGCAGCACCTGCCAGATCACGGTCGACGGCAGCCCCCTGCCCCTGGACATCGCCGGGCTGCTCACCGACGCCTGCGTCGAGGACAGCCAGCGACTGCCCGACCTGTTCACCCTCCGCTTCCGCGACGTGGGTCGCACCGTCGTGAAGAAGAGCGGCGCCAAGATCGGGGCCAAGGTCGAGATCTCGGTGCAGACGGTCGACGCCGCCTCCCCCGTGCTGCTCATGGCCGGCGAGGTGACCGCGATCGAGGCGGAGTTCGACTCGGCCGGCACGTTCACCGTCATTCGCGGCTACGACCCGGCCCACCGGCTGTTCCACGGCCGGCGCACCGCCGCCTACACCCAGGTCACCGCCTCCGACATCGTCAGCAAGGTGGTCAAGGAAGCCGGGCTCCGCGTCGGGAAGATCCAGTCCACCACGACCGTGTACGAGCAGGTCTCGCAGTGCGCACAGACCGACTGGGAGTTCCTGGAGGCGCTGGCCCGGGAGGAGGGCATGGACTTGTGGGTCCGGGAGGGCAAGGTGAACCTGGGGCCGCCCGAGGGCGCCTCGTCGGCGCCTGCGGCGGGAGGTCCTGGCCAGCGGGTGCCGCTCGCGCTGCGGCTGGGCATTGACCTGCTGCGCGTCCGGACCGTCGTCACCTCGGCCCAGCAGGTCAAGGAGGTCGAGGTCCGCGGCTGGGACGTGAAGAGCAAGAAGGCCCTCACCGCCACCGAACCTGCCAAGACCGAGACGGTGGACCTGCCGGAGGTGAGTGCCCAGAAGCTCGCCGGGATCTTCGGCAACAAGAAGTACGTCTCCACGGACGTGCCCTTCGGGGTGCAGGCCGAGGTGGCCAGCGCGGCCAAGTCGCTCGCCCGCGAGGTCGCCGGCAGCTTCGCCGCGGTCGAGGGCGTGGTCCGCGGCAACCCGGAGCTGAGCGCCAACAGCGCCATCACCCTCACGGGCCTGGGCGAACCCTTCGACGGCAAGTACACCGTCACCTCGTCCCGGCACCGGTTCGACGCCCACTCCGGCTACCTGACGACCTTCACCGTGTCCGGACGCAACGACCGCACGATGCTCGGGCTCGCGGCCAACGGCGCCGGTCCGGGCGGCCCCCGTGGCCCGGTCATCGGGCAGGTCACCGACGTCAAGGACCCCGAGAAGATGGGGCGCGTCAAGGTGAAGCTGCCGTGGCTCGACGACGCCTACGTCTCACCGTGGGCACGCACCGTCCATGCCGGTGCGGGCAACGAGCGGGGATGGCTGGTCATGCCCGAGGTGGGCGACGAGGTGCTGGTCGACTTCGAGCTGGGCGACGTGCGCAGACCCTACGTCCTCGGCGGTCTCTACAACGGCGTCGACAAGCTGGCCAAGGGCCCGGAACTGGTCGACGGGGGCAGCGGCGCCATCAACCGGCGCTCCATGGTCTCGCGGCTGGGGCACCACATCGACCTGCTCGACCAGAAGGGGAAGTCCGACGGCGTCACCGTCGCGACCAGCGACGACAAGCTGATGCTCACGCTCGACGCCGCCGGCACGAAGATCACCCTGCACAGCGACGGCACCGTGCTGATCGAAGGCAGCAAGGGGATCGTGGTCGACGCGGCCACCAGCGACCTGGAGCTCAAGGGCGGCAAGGTCACCATCGCCGGCCAGAACGGGGTCGACCTCAGCAGCAGCGGGGGCAGCGTCTCCGTCAAGGCCCAGACCCAGCTCAACCTCACCGGCCTGACCGCCAAGCTCGAGGGCAGCACCCAGACCGAGGTGAAGGGAGGCGCGGCCTGCACCATCAAGGCGGCCTTGGTCCAGATCAACTAACCCGACCCACGCACCAGCCCACCAGCCCGGGAGACCCGGCTCACGGCATACGAAGGAGATGAACGGCGATGCGCCCAGCAGCCAGGGTCGGCGATCCCACCGGACACCCCGGCACGATCGCCCCGCCCGGTGTGCCCACCGTCCTGATCGGCGGGATGCCCGCGGCCACCGTCGGCGCGCAGCACATCTGCTCCTTCCCCGGGGTGCCCCCGCACCCGCCCTCCGTGATCATCCCGCCCGGCAGCCTGACCGTGCTGATCGGCGGGAAGCCGGCCGCCCGCATGGGTGACATGTCCGCCTGCGGGGCGCCGATCGTCATGGGCTGCCCGACGGTGCTGATCGGAGGATGACGACGATGACCAGCCACCTCGACAACGGGCTCGACTTCGTCGGCGCCGGGTGGGCCTTCCCGCTGGGCGTGGACGCCACCGGCCGGGTCGCCCTGGTCTCCCGCGAGCGCGAGATCCAGGAGTCGCTGCGGCTGATCCTGGGCACCGCCCCGGGCGAGCGGCCGATGCGCCCGGAGTTCGGCTGCCGGATCCACGAGCACGTCTTCGGGCCGGCCAACTCCACCACGGCGGGGCGGGTGGCGCACGACGTGCGGGAGGCGATCGAGCGGTGGGAGCCCCGCGTGGACCTGCTCGACGTCGGGGTCAGCTTCGACGCCCACGCCGAGGGCACCCTCTATGTCGACATCCGCTACACGCTGCGCGGTGACAACGACCCGCGCAACCTGGTCTTCCCGTTCTACGTGATCCCCGACGAGCAGGAATAGGTGGTGACCCGTGGCACTCCCCGCTCCCGACCTGGACGACCGCCGCTTCCAGCAGCTGGTCGACGACGCCAAGCGCCTGGTCCAGCAACGCTGCCCCGACTGGACCGACCACAACGTGTCCGACCCCGGCGTGACGCTCATCGAGGCGTTCGCGCAGATGGTCGACCAGTTGATCTACCGGCTCAACCGGGTGCCGGACCGCAACTACGTCAAGTTCCTGGAGATGATCGGCGTCGAGCTGCGCTCCTCGGCCGCCGCGCGGGGGGCGGTGACCTTCTGGCTGTCGGCGCCCCAACCCCAGACGGTGCTGGTGCGGGCCGGGTCCGAGGTGGCCACGCCCCGGACCGACCTGCAGGACCCGCTCGTCTTCACCACGCTGAAGGACCTGCACGTCGTGCCGTGCTCCTTCGCGCATGCCGCCGTGCGGCCGCTGGACAAGCAGCCGGCCGAGACCACCCGGTCGCTGGACACCGAGCAGGGCTTCGCCTGTTTCTCCCGCACCCCGCAGGTCGGTGACGAGCTGCTCGTCGGACTCTCCGACCCCGTCCCCTCGTGCGCCGTCCTGCTCCGCCTGGACTGCACCGTCGCGGGTGTGGGCGTCGACCCCCGGCGCCCCCCGCTGGTGTGGGAGGCCTGGCAGGGCACCGACTGGGTGCCCTGCCAGGTGGACAGCGACGGCACCGGCGGGCTGAACCGGCCGGGCGACATCGTCCTGCACGTCCCCGACACCCACCAGGCCTCCGTGATCGCCCGGCACCGGGCGGGGTGGCTGCGCTGCCGCCTCGTGGAGGCGGAGCCCGAGCAGCCCACCTACACCGCCTCGCCGCGGATCATGGGGATCGAGGCGATGACCGTCGGCGGGACCACGGGCTACGTGCACGCCGAGATCATCGGCCGGGAGGACGTCGGGCGCTCCGACGGCACCCCCGGGCAGCGGATGCGGCTGAGCCGCCACCCGGTGCTGCCGGCCGACGACCCCGTGGTCCTGGAGGTGGTCACCGACGCCGGGAGCGAGGCGTGGGAGCAGGTCGCCCACTTCGCCGCCTCGGGCCCGGAGGACCGGCACTTCCGGCTGGACGCGTATGCCGGGGAGGTCCAGTTCGGACCGGCGGTCCGGCAGGCCGACGGCGGGCTGCGCTACTACGGCGCGGTCCCGCCCCGCGGGGCGAGCGTGCAGATCCAGGGCTACCGGTGCGGCGGTGGCCGCCGGGGCAACGTGGCGGCCGGCCAGATCCGGGTGCTGAAGTCGAGCGTGCCCTATGTCGGCAGCGTCGAGAACCGGACCGCCGCCGTGGGCGGCGCGGACCCGGAGACCCTCGAGGACGCCAAGGTCCGCGGGCCGATGCTGCTGCGCTCCCGCGGCCGCGCGGTGACCGCGGAGGACTTCGTCGAGCTGACCCTGGAGGTCGCGCCCGACGTCGCGCGGGTCGAGTGCGTCACCAGCCACACCCCGGAGGACGCCGGCGGCGTCCGGCTGCTCGTCGTCCCGCACGTGGCCAGCGACGACCTCGGCCGGGTCGAGCGGACCGAGCTCGACCCGCCGGAGGCGACGCTCGAGCGGATCAGCGAGAGCCTGGACCAGCGCCGGCTCATCGGCACCCGGATCCTGGTCACCCCGCCGGACTACGTCTGGGTGACCGCGGTCGTCAGCGTCACGGCCCTGCCCCAGCACGACCCGCAGGAGGTGCGCGACGCGGTCCTGCGGGCGCTCTACCGGCACTTCCACCCGCTGCAGGGCGGACCCGACGGCACCGGCTGGCCCTTCGGCCGGCACGTCCAGGCCCACGAGCTGCACGCCACCCTGGCCCATGTGCCCGGCGTGGACATGTCCGAGGAGATCAGCGTGTCGCTGTTCCCGGCGGAGGCGGGCAGCGGCCGACGGGACAAGGCGGTGCAACGGGTCGACCTCGGCCCCACCTCGCTGGTCTACTCCTACGAGCACCAGGTCCGGGTGCGCTGATGCGGGGCACCATCGCCGGACTGGCCACGCCGCACCCCCTGGGCGCGACGCTGCCCGGGCTGTATGCCGACGACGAGTTCGCGCAGGCGCTCTGCTCGGGGCTCGACGAGGTCCTCGCCCCCGTGATCGGCACGCTCGACAACCTCCCGGCCTATCTCGACCTGGCGACCGCCCCGGACGACCTGGTGCCGTGGCTGGCCCGCTGGGTCGGCATGGCGGTCCAGGCGAACCTGCCGGTGGAGCGGCAGCGCGAGCTCCTGCAGTCCGCGGTGGACCTGCAGGGCTGGCTCGGCACCCCCCTGGGCGTGCACCTGACCCTGGAGGCGCTCTTCGGCGCCACCGCCGAGCTCGAGGAGTCGGGGGGATCGTCGTGGTCCACGGACCCGCACGCCCCCCTGCCCGGCGACCCGGTGCCGTCGGTCCGGGTGCGGGTGTCCGGCGGAGGGCCCGCGCTGGACGGCGACCAGGTCGAGGCCGTGGTCGCCGCGGTCACGCCCGCGCACGTGCTGCGGCAGGTGGATCTGAGCTAGCCGGGTCCGGCACCCGCCCGTTGACCAGGTCGCGGACCCGGCTGTGCTCGGCGAGGGTCACCTGCGCCGCACTGTGGTCACCGAGCTCCTGCTGGATCCGGGCCAGGACGAGCCAGGCGGTGTCCCGCAGCGGGTCGAGCTGCACCACCCGCCTGGCCTGCCACAGCCCGAGGTCGGGCCGTCCCAGGTCCAGGCAGGCCGCGGCCGAGGACGCCAGGGCGGTGGCCACGCCGAGCCGCAGCCGGTCCCGCTCGTCCAGCACCCACTCGGCGGACCCGACCTCCGGCAGCAGGTCCCCCTGGTAGAGCTCCAGCACCTCGGCCGCCCGGTCCGCCAGCAGCACCGGGTCAGCGTCCCGCACCGCCCGGCCGACGGCGGTGATCGCCCGGTCGAGCAGGTGCACGTCGACGCTGGCACCGGGCAGCGCCAGCCGGTAGGCGTCCCCGTGCCGCTGGACGACCCCCGCGGGGACGCCGTGGTCCTCCAGGAGCCGGCGGACGCTGGACACCGCGACCTGCAGCCGGTGGGTGCCCACGTCGAGCCGGGCGCCCGGCCAGAGGCTGTCGATGAGCCGCTCCCGGTGCACGTCGACGCCGTGCTGCATGGCCAGGAGCATGAGCAGCAGCCGCGCCCTGGGCCGCAGCGGCATCACGTCGATGTCCGTCCCGTGGTGCAGCCGGAACCCTCCCAGGCACTGCACCCAGGCGCCCCCGCCGGCCGCGGCCGCTGGCGCACCGTGACCCGGGCCGCGCTGCACCACGGCCCGGCACGTGGCCAGGACCGCGGCGACGTCCTCCAGGCCCACCTGGCGGGCCAGCCCGGTCAGCTCCCGGTCGGCCAGCGGGCCCGGTGCGGCCCCGGTCGCCGCCATGACGGCGAGGATCAGCGAGCGCACCCACAGCTCCAGCACCGGCGCCCCGAGGGTCGCGGCGGTCGCCGCCGCATGGTCCAGGTGGACCCGCGCCTCGGCATACTCCCCCTGGCGCGACAGCGCCACGCTGGTGAGGGCCCGCACCACGAGCTCGCCCCAGGCGTCCCCGTCCCGCTGGCAGGCGGCGACGGCGCTGCGGCAGGCGTCGATCCGCCAGGACTGGCCCGCGGTCTCCAGGACCAGGCAGGCCTGCAGCCCCTGGGCGACCCGCGCCAGCCAGGGATAACCCTCGACGTCCGCGGTCAGGCTCAGGTTCTCCAGGGTCGCGACGCACTGGTCCCGCTGGCCCGGCGCGCCCACGTCGAGGAGGGCCCCGAGCATCCCGGCCGCGAGCCAGGGCCAGGTCGCGCCCACGAGCGCCGGATAGGCGCGGTCCAGCTCGGCGCGGGCCTCGGCCAGCCGGCCCGCGAACAGGTGGGCGACGGCGGACACCAGGCCCCACTCCGGACCGGTGTCGGCCGGGAGGCGGGGCGGCTGGACCGTGCGGGTCAGCGAGCGCACCGCGCTCAGCGGCGTGTGGGCGACCTCGACGCCGGTGGCGCGGCTGCCCAACCAGGCCGAGGCGTGCCGTCGCTCGGAGGCGCAGTGGGCGGCCAGGTCGGGGTCGTCGACCGCGGCCTCGACCAGGCGCAGGGAGAGCAGGGCGTCGTCGATCGACCCCTGGCGCAGCAGCCGACGGATCCGGGCCACGGCCAGCCACGGGTCGTTCTGCTCCGCCGGGTGCAGGTCGCCGGTGGTCAGGGCCCCGACGTCGGGGTCCGCGACCCCGGCCCGCTCGCGGACCAGCCGGGCCGCCGCGCCCCAGTCACCAGCCCGTTTGTAGGCCCGCAGCGCCTCGGTGTGGTGCCCCGCCTGCTCCAGGAGCCGCGCGGCCCGGACGTGCAGGGCCGTCACCTCCCCCACCGGCAGCTCGTCCTCGAGGGTGACCTCGAGGTGGTCCCGGAGCACCTGGTGGTAGCGGTAGGAGCGGCCCTCGTCCGGGGTGGTGGTGAACAGCTGCTCGGCCTCCAGTCCGCGCAGCACGGACCCGCTGTCGACCCGGTCCAGCAGCGCGTCGCACAGGGGTCCGTCCAGGATGCCCAGCGGGGAGGTCCGCAGCAGGAACTGGCGCCGCTCGGCGCTCAGCCCGTCGAGGACGGTGCGGGTCAGGTAGGACCGGATCAGCCGGGACCGGCCGTTCAGGCGGACGACCTCGGCCTCCCGCTCCACGTGGGTGAGGTTGCGCACGGACAGGTGGAAGAGCTGTAGCGCCGCCGCCAGGCCGCCGACGCGACGGCACAGCAGCGCCGCGGTCTCGGGGCTGAGCGGTGCGCCGTAGACGCTGCGGAAGAGGTCCTCGACCTCCCAGGACCGGAACCGCAGGTCGTCCCCGGACAGCTCGACGAGGTCGCCGGAGGCCAGCATGCGGGTGGTGTTGAACGAGGGTGACCGCCGGGCCCCGAGCAGCACCCGGACCGTGGCGGGACGCAGCAGCAGGAAACGCTCCAGGGCGTCCTCGGCCGCCGAGCCGGCGATCTCGTGCACGTCGTCGAGGACCAGCAGCTGGGGACCTCCGGCCGTCCCGTCTCCGAGCGCCGCGAGCAGACCGTCGACGCCGGAGTCCGGGGCGAGGGCCGGGGCGCCCGGGGGCAGGAGCGCCAGGGCGAGGTACCGGACCAGGGCCGCCTCGTCGTGGTCCTCGACGCCGGCGGTGTACCAGGCAGCCAGGGTCCCCGACCCGGCCGCCACCCGGCCCAGCAGGGTGGTCTTGCCGGCGCCGGGCGGGGCGACGACCAGCCCCGTCGCAGGGGTGTCGGGGCCGAGCAGGGCGTCCTCGAGCCGCGCTCTGGCGAGACCGACCGGCTTGGGGCACTGGGTCTTGAAGGGCACGGTCAGCCAGGCGTCCGCCCCCGCGGACGCCTGGCTCATGGCGCCCAGTCCGGATCGGTGATCTCGGCGGTCTGCTCGAACCCGTCGGTGAGACCGTCCCCGTCCGAGTCCGCGAGCAGCGGGTTGCTGCCGGTCGCGACCTCCCAGGCGTCGGAGAGCCCGTCGCCGTCGGTGTCGGCCGAGGTGGGGTCCAGCCCGGTGCGGATCTCGAAGCTGTCGGAGAGCCCGTCGCCGTCGGTGTCGACGAACCCGTCGCGGATGTTCTCGGCGAACTCGCCCCGGCCCACGACCCCGGCGACCCCCGGCAGGGCGCCCGGGTCGGTCCCGTCCATCAACTCCTGGGCGTCGGAGACGCCGTCGCCGTCGGTGTCCGCGCTGAGCGGGTCGGTCCGGGAGACCATCGCCTCGTAGCCGTCGCTCAGGCCGTCACCGTCGGTGTCCGCCGACATCGGGTCGGTCCCGGCCAGCGCCTCGAAGGCGTCGGTCAGGCCGTCGCCGTCAGAGTCGCGGGACTGGTCGGGAGGCAGCCCCGCGTCGATGAGGTCGTAGCCCGTGCCTACCGGCTCCACCGGCTGCGGGACGGGTGGGGGGAAGGTCGGTGCGGTCGGGAGCCCGGCCGTGCCGGCGAGTCCGGGCACGACCCCGGCGTGGGTGAAGCGGTCCCCGGCGTCCATGACCGCCACGCCCGTGCCCGGCGTGGTCTCCACCGTGCGCCCGTCACCCAGGCTGATGGCCACGTGGGCGCCGGGGGGCCGCGGTCCGCCGGTGGGCTCGTAGGGGAAGTAGAACAGCAGGGCGCCCTTGGTGTGCAGCGCCTCCTCGACCGAGATCGTCGCGGACTGCGCCTTCAGGTCGAGGTACTGCCCCTGGGAGGTCCGCGGGATGTCCACGCCCACCTGCTCCGCGGCCCACTGGGTGAGTTTGGAGCAGTCGAACTGCTCCGGGTCCGGCCCCTCCGCGTCGGTCCCGAAGACGTACGGGTCGCCATACTGGTCCATCGCGGCGTCCACGAACCCGTCCACGGCACTGGTCGGAGCCGCACTGATCGGGGCTGCGCCGGCCGGAGCCCCGCCGGCCGGAGCCGCCCAGGCCGCCCCGCCGTTGCCGGACGGGGCTGCGGCCCCTGCGGGCGCGCCGCCCGGGTAGTAGGTCACGTGGACCACGTCCGGGCCGGTGCCCGTCTGCGTGGGCGGGGACGGCAGGATGACGCCGCCGGGCGGAACCCCCGGGGTCGGTATGCCGGGGGTCGGTATGCCGGGGGTCGGGAACCCGGGTGGCTGGGACCCGGGTGGCTGGAAGCCGGGGGCCGGTATGCCGGGCGCTCCCGTTGCGGGCGTCGGCGGCGCCGGTGCGTGGATGCCCTCACCGGCGTCCTGCTGCAGGGGGTCGGTGCCGTAGCGGAGCTCGGCCGCGTCGGTGAGCCCGTCGCCGTCGGTGTCCGCGCGGGTCGGGTCGGTGCCGTGGAGGTACTCCATCGAGTCCGAGAGCCCGTCACCGTCGGTGTCCACCGAGGTCGGGTCGCTGCGCAGCACGCCGACCTCGACGGCGTCGCTCAGGCCGTCGCCGTCGGTGTCCGCGACGGTTGGGTCCGAGCCGGCCGCCAGCTCCAGGGCGTCGATGAGGCCGTCACCGTCGGTGTCGGTCTGCCGGGCACCGGTCATCCAGGCCGTCGCCGCGTCCTGCTGAGCGTGCTGCACAGGCTGGCCGCGCTGGGCGAAGTACCCCGAGGTCATCACCGGCTCCGGCGCGGGGCCGGTGGGCGCCGGGGCGTCGTAGCCGGACACCCCGGACCAGTCGCCGGGCACCCCGACAGCCGCCTCCACGTCGTCCAGGTAGGTGCGGTAGTCGCGGGCGGTCCCCCGGTTGATGTCGTGGGTGGTGGTCCACGGACGCAGGTCGATCCCGCCACGGGAGATGTCATAGGCCGCCTGCGCGTTCACCCTGGGATCGGCGAGGTTGCCCCACTGGTTGGTGCGGACGTTGGGGTCGATGTTGACCTGCCACAGGCCCCGGGAGTCCTCACCCTGGTCGTTGACCGCGTCAACGCGACCCCCCGACTCGGCAAGCGCTATCGCCGTCCACGTCGCAGCCTGACTCGGTGTGAACCCTGCTTCCAACGCAACTTGGTAGATCTGTTCAATTGAATAGGTCGCCATGGCATGCTCCTTGCCGCCCTTGGCCCCGGCGCTTACCTCCATCTTAGGGATTCCGCCTCCCCGCGGCTAGGGGGTCACGGCTCGCCCGCGCCTGACCGAGCTTGCGCGAGAACACGGCCCGTCACTGACGGCCGACGAAGCCGGACTCGTAGGCCAGGACCACGACCTGCACGCGATCCCGGAGGGCGAGCTTGCCCAGGATGTGGCTGACGTGCGCCTTGACCGTGGTCTCCCCGAGGAACAGCTCGGCCCCGATCTCCGCGTTCGACAGACCCCGGGCGATGCCGGACACGACGTCCAGCTCGCGCTCGGTGAGGGACTCCAGCGCGGGTGGCACACCGTCGCTGGGGGGCGGGGTGCGCACATACGCCTCGACCAGCCGCCGCGTCACGGTCGGGGAGAACAGCAGCTCCCCCTCGTGGACGTCGCGGACGGCGCGGACGATCTCCTCGGGCTGGGCCGACTTGAGCAGGAAGCCGGAGGCACCCGCCCGGAGCGCGCTGTAGAGGTACTCGTCGAGGTCGAACATCGTCAGCATCAGGGCCTTGGCCCGGACTCCCCCGGAGGCGATGCGGCGCACCCCCTCGATGCCGTCGACGGAGGGCATCTGGATGTCCATCAGCACGATGTCGGCATCCAGCACCTGCGCCATACGGGCCGCCTCCGCCCCGTCGGACGCCTCCCCGACGACGGTGAGGTCCTCCTCGGCCGACAGGACCGATCGCAGCCCGGCCCGCAACAGCGCCTGGTCGTCGGCGAGCACGATGCGGATCACGGCAGGACCACCGGTCGGGCCGTGGAGGAGGTGGGGTAGTCCGCCCGCAGCTCGTGGTGGTCGCCGTCCGAGCTGGTCGCGAGCTCCCCGCCGCGCTCGGTGATCAGCTCGCGCAGTCCGCGCAGCCCCAGGCCCAGTCCGACAGAGGTGGTCACGGGGACATCCTGCCCTGGGACACGACCGGCTGGCCCGTTGCCGACCGCCACCGTGACCCGTGTCGCGTCCACCACCACCTCCAGCGTCACCTCGCTCCCGGGTGCATGACGCATGGCATTGGCCAGGCCCTCCCGGACCACGCGCAGCAGCAGCGCGACGTCCTGCGGCGACGGGTCGGTGCGCACGTCGAGCATCGTGCTGACCTGCGCCCCTCCGCGGCGGGCGGTCGCCACGAGCGGCGCGACCGCCTCGGCCAGGTCGACCCGCCCGTCCGCCCCGGTCGCGGCCTCCGCGAGCATGCGGGGCGCCGGTGGCGCGGCCGACCTGATGCCCTGCAGTTCCGCGGCCGACTCACGCCCGATGTCGGCGATGGCGTCGAGGGCGGCGCGGGCCGCCCCTGGATCGCGGTCCCGGAGCACCCGGGCCGCGTTGGCCTGCATCATCATGGTGCCGACCGCGTGGCTCGCCGCGTCGTGCAGGTCGCGGGCCAGGCGCAGTCGCTCGCGGGCGACCGCGGCCTGCTCGGCTGCCTCGATCTCGGCCTGCCGGCTCAGGGCCCGGGTCCGGTGCTCGATCTCCACCGCGTGGTGACCAGCCCACACGGCCGCGGCACCGTAGGACAGGACGTGCACGCTGATCTGGATCCACAGGTAGTACTGCGTGTCGAGCCAGACGAGCGACCAGGTGGTGACGCTGAAGACGAGCCAGGCCAGCAGCGTCGACCGCGTCCCCGCCCGCCCGGCGGACCAGGACAGGGCGACCCCGACCACGTAGAGCCAGAACCCCTCCCGCCCCACGTCGGCGATGCCGGCGAGGGTGCCGACCAGCAGGATGACCGCAGCGGCCAGCAGAGCGCCCACGGTGAAGCGTGACCGCAGGAAGACGGTGACCGCCAGCGGCAGGATGACGACCAGGAGGAAGGGCATCGTGGGCAGGTCGGGCGGGTCGGCCATCCCCAGTGCCGACACCGCCCACGGGACGGTCACCACGTCGAGGAGGAGCAGTGCCACCGGCCAGCCGTCGCGGAGCACGCGGCGCCAGGACGGGACCCCGGCCTCCTCGGGCGAGCGGTCGGTCCCCGGCGTCGGGGATTCGTCCTCGTCACCGGTGTCCCGCTCCCGCAGCAGGACCAGGAGCTCACGCAGCCGCCGGGTCGCCCCCTCACCGAGGTCGTGGATCCTGGTGATGCCCTCCAGCCGCAGGGTCTCCCGGCTCACGGTCGCCGTCTCGGTCATCTCCTCGAGCGACCGACCGATCGCGCCGAACGCCGCAGCGGCCACCTCCTCGCGCTCGGTCGCCGCGGCGCGCTGCGCCCGCACCGACGGGTCCACCCGGGACAGTCGCTCGGCGTTGGCCACCGCCTGGCGACGGCGCCCGTCGCGCAGGCGCAGCTGCACCCCGAACCACCAGGGCAGGATCAGGAGCAGGCCCCCGAAGACGACGCTGTAGATCTCCCACTGAGCGGGCACCGCTGTCGTCACGAGCAGGAAGGGGATGGCCCAGACGCTCCATCGGGGCGAGCACAGGTACCCGACGACCACCAGGGTGATGAACACCGGGCCGAGGGGCACGGGGGTCTCCGGCCCGATCCCGAGCAGCCCCAGCAGGATGAGTCCGCCGGCCGTGAGCAGGACCCCGGGCAGCGGACGCTGGGTGGTGACCCAGGCGGCCAGCCCGAAGAGCAGAGCCAGCGCGAGGCAGTGCCACGGACGCGGCGGCCAGGCGACGGACAGCACGCCCCACACCCACACGTAGCTCGCGGCGGTCAACCACCACGAGGCACGGATCGGCAGGCTTTGCATACAGGGGAGCGTAGGTGAGCCACGGGGCCGGGCGGCACCATCCTGGGTCGGTCCGGTGTCATCCCTGCGATGGTGACAGGACGTGCCCAGGGCGAGTCACGGCATACGAGATGGTGGCCGTCGGGGACCCGGGGGTCCCTGCTTGACTACAGTGGCGACACCGAGCCCGGACGGGAGGGGACATGGAAGTCCAGTGGTGGAGCGTCCTGCCGTTCGTCGCCATGCTCTGCACGATCGCGCTGGCCCCGCTCATCCCGGCGACCGCGCACTGGTGGGAGAAGCAGCGGGTCCAGCTCCTGGTCGCCCTCGTCCTGGGTCTGCCGGTCGCGCTGTGGTTCATCCTCGGCGGTGACACCAGCGCCGTGGTGCACGCCCTGTTCGAGTACGCCCAGTTCATCACGCTGCTGCTCGGCCTCTTCGTCGTCTCCGGGGGCATCTTCCTCAAGGGGGACATCGAGGCGACCCCCCGCAACAACACCCTGTTCCTGGCCTTCGGTGGTCTCATCGCCTCCTTCATCGGCACCACCGGCGCCGCGATGCTGCTCATCCGGCCCCTGCTGAACACCAACGCGGAGCGCAAGTTCCGGGTCCACACGGTCGTGTTCACGATCTTCGTCGTGGCCAACTGCGGCGGCCTGCTGACCCCGCTGGGAGACCCACCGCTCTTCCTCGGGATGCTGCGGGGCGTCCCGTTCACCTGGACCTTCACGCTCTTCCCGATGTGGCTGTTCGTGAACCTGCTGCTGCTGGTCACCTACTACGCGCTGGACCACCGGTACTACGCCCGGGAGCGCCCAGAGGACCTGACCCGGGACCGGGGCACGGTCACCAGGCTGGGTGTCAAGGGCAAGGTCAACTTCCTCTTCCTGGCCGTCATCGTCGGCGCGGTCGCCCTGGCCCCGTCCCTGGACCTGCACGCCATCGAGACCGGCACCGCCGGGCTGCTGGACTGGATCCCCTGGCGTGAGGTCATCATCCTGGGGGCGGCCGCCGCCTCCTACCTCACCGGCGACAAGGTGGCCCGCTTCGAGGACAACGCCTTCACCTGGGGACCGATCCTGGAGGTGGCGGCGATCTTCATCGGCATCTTCCTGACGATGATCCCGGCGCTGAAGTACCTCTCCCAGCTGGCCCCGAGCCTCCCGCTCAACGAGGTCACCTTCTTCATCTTCACCGGCGGGCTCTCCTCGGTGCTGGACAACGCCCCGACCTACGTGACTTTCTTCGAGATGGCCGCCACCCTCGGCGGGGAGCCGTCGGTCGGGGACACCGGCATCTACGAGCCCTACCTCGTCGCGATCAGCCTGGGTGCCGTCTTCTGCGGGGCGATCACCTACATCGGCAACGGCCCCAACTTCATGGTCAAGGCCGTCGCCGACAGCGCCGGCGTGACGATGCCCAGCTTCGGCGGCTACGTCGTGCAGGCCTTCGTCTACCTGGTGCCGACCCTGGTCGCGATGGTCCTGATCTTCATCGCGACGTCCACGTGGACCACCGTCGTCGGGATCGCCCTCGCCGCGGCCCTGCTCGTCCGGGCCCTGCTCACGGCCCGGACCCACCGCGCCGCCGCCGCCACGCCGGGCTGACCGGGCGCACGGCAGGACGCCGTATGCCGTCAGTCGCCCGGCCCTGCATCTCCCCTCAGCGCTGGGTGGCGGGGTCGGCCGTGGGGGCCAGGCCCTGCCGGGCCAGGTCGAAGGCCACCGAGTCGGCGACCGGGTGCGGGACGAGCCCGAACGTCTGCTGGGCCGCGGTGGAGTCCAGGATGAACGGTCGGGTGAACTGGTGCCGGGTCTCGCGCAGCTCGCGCAGGAAGGGGACGAAGACCCCCGCGACCCAGGCCACCGACCACGGGATCTCCCGCACCGCTGGCCGGGCCCCCAACTGTTCTGCGACCACGGTCGTCAGCTCACGCAGCGTGAGCGGCTCGGCGCTGGGCACGTGCCAGGCACGGCCCCAGGCGCGCTCGTCCTGCGCACCGGTGGCCAGCAGGGCTGCCACGTCACGCACGTCGGTCCAGGTGTGCTTGACGTTCAGCGGCGCCGGCACCCACGCGGTCCGGCCCTTGGCCAGGGCCGGGGCCACCATCCCCACCAGCGAGTTGCCCCCGAGGTAGTCGCTGCCCCGCACCTCGAAGGCCCGCACCCGCTCCGCCTCGTGCGCCGCGAGGGCGTCGGCCCACATCGCGGCGCGCACCCGGCCCTTGTTCCCGGTGGCTGCCAGCGGCGTCGCCTCGGTCATCGGGGCGCTCACCTCGCCGTAGCCGTAGAGGTTGCCGGTCGTGGCCAGGACCGCGCCATGCCGCTCGGCCGCCCGCAGCAACGCGTCGGCCACCGGGGGCCAGTCAGTGGCCCAGCGGTGGTACGGCGGGTTGACGCAGTTGTAGATCGCCTCGGCGCCCACGGTGACGGCGAGCACGCGGTCGGCGTCCGACGCGTCAGCGACGACTGCCTCGGCTCCCTCGACCGCCGACCCGCTGCGGGTGACCACCCGGACGCTCTCGCCTCGGTCCAGCAGGGTCCGTGCGAGAGCGCTGCCCACCGGCCCGGCCCCGAAGATGACGTGCTTTCCCATGTCTCATTCCTCCACTCTGTGAGCACTGCTCTCTCATTGAGTATGACGAAGGGTCGCCTGAAATGCAAGAGCACCGCTCTCGCTATCAATCGACCGAGCGCGCCGGGTTGCGCCCCACAGCCCCACCGAGCGCGTCGAGTTGCGATCCTGATCAGTGCGCCCACCACGCCGTGCGCTCAGTCGCGGAAAATCCCGCAACACGGTGCGCTCGGTCGGGAGGGGAGGGCGGTCGGGTCAGGTCAGACGGGGTCGGATCAGACCGGGTCGGGCTCCGCCTCGGCGTGGAGGGCCGCCATCTCCGCCTCCATGACCGTCTCCGCGTCAGCGTCGAGACGCACGTGCGCCAGGAGGCTGTGCAGCACCCGGGTGGCGGCAGCGAGCCGCTCGCCCCAGGTCGACAGGTAGCTGAACTGCCACCACCAGAGGGCCTCCTGGCACCGGCCGGCCTCGTAGTGGTGCAGCCCGTGGGCCAGGTCAGACGCGACCTGCGTCAGGTCGTCGGAGACCAGCCCCCGCACCACCTCGCCCGAGAGGACCGGGTCCTCCACCTCGACGTACTCGTCGACGCCGGCGAGCAGGTCGTGCAGGCCGTTGCGGACGCCCTCGAGGTTGGCGTCGGGACCCGTATCGGCCTCGAACTGCTCATGGGGCACGACGTCGACCATGGCCCCCAGCCGGGCGCCGGCCGCGTGCAGCTGGGTGCTGGCCAGCAAGAGCAGCGGGAGCGCGGTGTCGGGCGCCCCGCCGGAGGCCAGCTCCCGGAGCGTGACGAGGTAGGTGCCGGCCTCGCGTGCCGTGTCCTCCGCGAGCTCGGTCAGCTGCCGGTCCATCGACTCACCCATCACGCCTCCCCTGTGCGCTGTCAGCGGGTCACGCTTCGATCAGCCTACGCCCTTCGAACGCCCTCCCCAGGGTGACTTCGTCGGCATACTCCAGATCCCCGCCCACCGGCAGACCGGATGCGAGGCGGCTGACGCGCAGCCCAAGGGTCACCAGCGTCCGGGCCAGGAAGGCCGCGGTCGCCTCCCCCTCGAGATTGGGGTCCGTGGCGATGATGACCTCGGTGACCGTGCCGTCGGTCAGGCGGGTCATCAGCTCGCGGATCCGCAGGTCGCCCGGACCGATGCCGTCCATCGGGCTCAGCGCGCCGCCGAGCACGTGGTAGAGCCCCCGGAACTCGCGGGTGCGCTCGATCGCGACCACGTCCTTGGGCTCCTCGACCACGCAGATCAGGGTCTGGTCGCGGCGGGGGTCGGCGCAGATGCGGCAGCGCTCGGACTCCGCGACGTTGCCGCACAGCTCGCAGAAGCGCACCTTCTCCTTCACCTCGGTCAGCGCCGCGACGAGCCGGGTGACGTCGTCGGGGTCGGCCGCCAGCAGGTGGAAGGCGATGCGTTGCGCGCTCTTGGGCCCGATGCCGGGCAGCCGGCCGAGCTCGTCGATCAGGTCCTGGACCACACCTTCATACACAGTGACCTGACTCTAGGCGCTTCGGCTGACAATCACGTCAGGCGCACCCATGGCCGAGCCGGTAACGTCGGGGGCGGTCGTCCGTGGAATGGGGGTTGCGATGGACCGCACGCACTCAGGCACCGGCACGAGGGTCCAGGGGACGGGAGGAGATCGGAGTCCGCCGCGCAGGCGCTCCCTGGCGGTCGCCAGTGCCGCGACCCTGGTCCTCCTGACGGCCTGCTCCGGGAGCACCCCGGCAGCCGACCCCTGCCAGGCGCTGCCTGAGGGTCAGGCCCCCGCCGTGGACACCGAACTGGTGGGACCGTTCACGAGCTTCGTCCGCCACGAGGGCACCCCGGAGGACGACGCGCGGACCGTGGACCTGTTCGCGTGCGCGGGCACAGAGCGGCCGCCGGCCGAGCTGCGGGCCCTGTATGCCGGGCTGTTCACCGACGCCGTCGCCGGTCAGGACGACGGAAGGTCGGCCGCCCTGGCCGGGCGGTACATCCTGCTCGTCGAGAGCATCGAGTCCTGGCCGGACGGACTGGACGCCACGACGGTCCTGCATGGCACGGCCGCAGATCTCCTGGCGGGGGCCGGCGGCCCCAGTGCCGCCGCCCTGGCTGCCGACTCGGGCGAACGGGCCGAGAACGACGTCGACCCGACCGTCGCCGAGGCCATCACAGACGTCGTGGCGGACGCCCGACAGCAGCAGCTCCACACCCTGTTCGCCCTGACGTCCTTTCTCGGTGCGACGGAGTCGTCCCGGGCGCGCGAGGTGGTCGCGGTCATCACGGACGACTACGACGGGGACGTCGGCCACTTCGTGGCGGACGAGTCGCGCGCGGGGGCCGACCACCAGGCCGTCGCTGTGCGTCTGCTGGAGCTGCGGCAGGTGATCAACTGGGAGGCGACGCCGTGACACGGGCGTGACGCGTGCCCGGTCTAGGTGAGTATGCCGAGCAGGTCACCCGCCGCGTCGGCCACGGCCGACGGGCCGGCAGCGGTGAGGTCACCGGGCGTCCCGGCCCCCCAGGTGACTCCCACGGGACGCATCCCGGCGGCCTGCGCGGCGCGGATGTCCACGACGGCGTCCCCCACGTAGGCGCAGTCGGACGGCTCGACACCGAGCGTCTCCGCCGCATGCAACAGCGGGTCGGGGTGCGGCTTGTGCCGGGCGGTCGCCTCCAGGCCGATGACGGCCGCGAAGTCGTGGTCCAGCCGGACTGCGGCCAGCCCGCGGCGCACGGTGTCGCCGAACTTTGAGGAGACGACGGCGAGCCGGGACCCGGCGGACAGGAGGCCGTCGAGGACCTCCGGAATGCCGTCGACCGCGCGGATCAGCTCGTCGTGGTGGGCGAGGTTCCAGTCGCGGTAGGTCTCGACCATCGCATCGGCCCGACCGGGATAGCGCTCGCGGAAGGTGTCGATGAGCGTGCGGCCGATCCACGAGCGGGCCTCCTGCTCGCTGACGGATTCGCCGAGGTGGTGGCTGACGGTGTGCTGGAAGGAGGCCACGATCAGCGGGATGGTGTCTGCCAGGGTGCCGTCGAAGTCGAAGAACACCACGGGGTGCCGGGGAGCTGTCGGGGGCCGGGGCGCAGCGCGCTGTCCCGGGGTCGAGAAGGTCATGCGGTCGGCTGCTCGGGCGTGCGCTCGTTGTAGCGGCCGGCGAGCTCCTGCCCGGACATCGCGTGGATGGCCGCCATGATCTCGTCGGTGGCCTCACGTCGGGCGCGTCCGGCCGGGACGCCGTCGAACCGGCCGGTGAAGTCGATGGGGGTGCCGAACTCGACCCGGAACTTGACCACCTTGGGGATGCGCGAGCCCACGGGCTGCAGCTTGTCCGTGCCGGTCAGCGCCACCGGCACGACCGGGCACCCGGCGGTCAGCGCCAGCCAGGCCACGCCCGTGCGGCCGCGGTAGAGGAGCCCGTCCCGGGAGCGGGTGCCCTCGGGGTAGATCCCGAACGCGCCGCCCTCCCTCAGGTGCGCCAGCGCGAGGTCCAGCGACAGCTGCGCGGCGCGGGTGTCGTCACGGTCGACGGGGATGGAACCGATGGCGGTGAAGAAGTGCCGGCTGACGAACCCCTTGACACCCGTGCCGGTCCAGTAGTCGTCCTTGGCCAGGAACGACACCTGCCGCGGGGAGGTGAGCGGGATGACCAGGCTGTCGGCGAACGACAGGTGGTTGCTCGCCAGGATCACCGCGCCCTCGGCGGGCACGTTGTCGGCGCCGATCACCTCGGGTCGGTAGATCGCGAACGCGGTCGGTCGGACCACGACGCGCAGCGCGCGATACAACATGTGGCCTCCAGCAGGCGTGCGGACCGGTCAGTGGGTCGGGTCGTCCTCGACTGCAATCACGGTACCGCCGAGGACGCTCTCGATCACCGGCAGTCCCACCGCGCCGGAGCTCTCCAGGTCCTCGTCGTCGTCCCGGGGCACGTCACCGCCGGGCTGGGGTGCCGGAGGCGGGGCAGCCTGGGGCGTCGGCGTTCGGTCCGGTGCCGCTGCCTGCGGTGGCGTGGCGGTCGGTCCAGTTGACGGCGAGCCTGTATGACGAGGTGCTGGCCTGGGTGGATCCGTCGGCGTCTCTGCTGGTGCCGGAGTCGCGGCCGACCCCTGACGGGGCCCGGGTGCCGTCCGCTGCTCGTCCTCCGGGCCTGGGCCGCGGCTCGGGCCCGGCGCGGGGTTGTCTGCCGGCTGGGAGGGCTCAGGGGCATCCGGGGCCGGGTCGGTCGCCCAGGAGGGCGGTGCCTGGCGCGCCGTCTGGGACCACTCCTGCGCCGGCGGCGCACCCGCCGGCGGCGCTCCGCGACCGGACTGCGCGCCGTAACCCCGGCCACCGGCGGCGCCGAGCTGTTCCGCCGCGCTCGGCTCGTCCGGCGCCGTCGGGGATGGCGCCGTCGGGGGTGGCACCGCCCGGGCCGGGTCTGGTCCAGGACCAGGCGTGGGCGGCGGTGCACCGGCCGATCCTCCCCGCGGGCCTCCTCCCCCGGGTGCCACGCCCCCCTCGACGCGGGTGTCCAGACCGATGGCGTCGATGAGGGCCTGGCGCACGACCTCGGCGTGCGCACCCTGGTTGAAGGTCGAGGCCAGCCCCTCGCTGCTCAGCCCGAGCAGCACCCGGCGTCCGTCGAAGTCCAGGACGGTGCTGTTCACGGAGACCAGGGTCCAGGTGACCCGCCGGATCTCCTTGATCTTGTCGAGCACCTCTGGCCAGGCGCGGCGCACCGCGTCGGTGTCCAGGGAACCCGGCGCCCCGGTCGGGGGCGGAGCAGGACTCGCCTGGGGGGCGGGCCCCGACAAGGCAGGACCCGGCTCCGGGGCGGGACCCCGCTCCGGGGCGGGACCCCGTTCCGGGGCGGCTGGCGCGGAGATCGGCTCGGAGGCGGCGGGCGCGGGTCGGGCGTGCAACGGTGCGGACGCTGCCGGCTGAGCCTCAGGTGCGGGCCGCTCGACCGGCGCTGCGGACGCGGCGGGGGCAGGGGCTGGGGGCCGGACCTCCCCGCCGGGCGCAGACTCCGGAACCTCCCGACGGGTCGCGGGCTGCGGCACCTCCCGACGGGCCGCGGCCTCGGGCTGCTGACCCGGCCCCGCGGCCAGGCGACGCTCGATGCGGTCCAGGCGCGCGGCATACCCCTCCTCGCCCGCGGCAGCGGGCAGCAGGAGACGCGCGCAGATCAGCTCCAGGTGCAGGCGGTAGGAGACCGCCCCGGTCATCTCCGACAGCCCCCGGGAGACGACGTCGGCGCACCGGGTCAGGGTGCTCGGGCCGTAGACCGAGGCCTGCTGGCGCAGCCGCTCGACCTGGTCCTCCGGCATGCCCCGCAGCAGCCCGCCGGCGCGGTCGCCCACAGCGGAGACGACGATGAGGTCGCGGTAGCGCTCGAGGAGGTCCTCCACGAAGCGGCGCGGGTCGTGACCGGACTCCATGACGCGGTCGACCTGGCGGAAGACCGCGGCGGTGTCCTGGGCGCCGACCGCGTCGACGACCGAGTCGAGCAGCTCGACGTCGGTGAAGCCCAGCAGCGCCGCGGCACCGTCGTAGGTCAGGCCACGGTCGTCCGCACCGGAGATCAGCTGGTCCAGGACCGACAGCGAGTCGCGGACCGAGCCGCCGCCCGCCCGCGTCACGAACGAGAGCACCCCCGGCTCCAGCGTGACGCCCTCGGCCGCGCAGAGCTCCTCCAGGTAGGAGGTGAGCCGCTGCGGCGGCACCAGGTGGAAGGGGTAGTGGTGGGTCCGCGACCGGATCGTGGAGAGCACCTTGTCGGGCTCGGTCGTGGCAAAGATGAACTTCACGTGCTCCGGCGGCTCCTCGACCACCTTGAGCAGGGCGTTGAAGCCGTGCGAGGTCACCATGTGCGCCTCGTCGATGATGTAGACCTTGTAGCGCGACTGGGCCGGGCCGAAGGCGGCCCGCTCGCGCAGGTCGCGGGCGTCGTCCACGCCGCCGTGGCTGGCCGCGTCGATCTCGATCACGTCGACCGAGCCGGGACCGCCGCGCGCGAGCGCGACGCACGACTCGCACTCCCCGCACGGGTCCGGCGTGGGGCCCTGCTCGCAGTTGAGGCAGCGGGCCAGGATCCGCGCGCTGGTGGTCTTGCCGCAGCCCCGGGGGCCGCTGAACAGGTAGGCGTGGTTGACCCGGCCGGAGCGCAGCGCCTGCATCAGGGGATCGGTGACGTGCTCCTGCCCGATGACGTCGGCGAAGGTCTCGGGCCGGTAGCGGCGGTACAGCGCGGTGCTCACGGGGAAGACCCTAGCCGCCGCCCCCGACGGCCACCGACCCTCGCCCACAGCCTGTGGATCAGCCCACCTGCAGCACGGTCATCCGGTGCGCGGCCCGGGTCAGCACGACATACAGCACCCGGGGTCCGCCCGGTGACTCCTCGATGATCTCGTCCGGGTCGACCACCACCGTGGCGTCCCACTCCAGCCCCTTGGAGGACAGCGGGTCGATGAGCACCACCCGGCCGTCGTAGCGGCTCGTCACCCCGGTCAGGTCCGCCCACCAGCGCTGCGGCGCGATCACCGCGAGGGACCCGCCGATCTCGTCGGCCAGCTCCGCGACGGCCCGCTCGACCGCCGCGGACACCGCCGCACCGTCCGCGGGCACGGACAGCTCTACCGGCTCGACGCCGGTCTCCCGGACCGCCTGCGGGATGTCCGCGTCGGGGACGTGCTGGCGGATCAGGCGCTCGGCATACTCGAAGATCTCCCGGGCGTTGCGGTAGTTGGTGTCCATGTGGAACCCGCGGCGCACCGAGCTGCCGAAGGCCTCCTCGCGGGCGGTGAGCGACTCCTCCGGGTCCGGCCAGGAGCTCTGCGCGGCGTCGCCGACCACGGTCCACGAGGCGAAGCGCCCGCGGCGCCCGAGCATCCGCCACTGCATCGGGGACAGGTCCTGGGCCTCGTCGACGAGCACGTGGGCGTACTCGTCCGCGGCGGTCACCCGGCCGCTCATGAGCCGCTCACGGGGGTCGCTGGAGACCCGGGTCCCGGCCCCGCCGACCGACTCGCCCGGCGCCCCGGGGATGTCGCCGTCCACGCCGACGCGCAGGGCGGACATGCCGTATTGCGAGGCGTCGTCCAGCTCCTCGATCTCGTAGAAGCCGCGCTCCTCCGAGGGCAGGTCGACCATCGGGCCGAGGCGGGCGGCCAGCTCGTCGACCAGGGCCACGTCGGCCACCGACCACGTGCCCGTCTCGAGGGCTGTCTGCAGGGAGTCGGACAGTATGCCGGCAGCCGCCTCTCCCAGGACACCGCCGGCGAGCCGGCGGGCCAGGTCGGGGTCGGCGAGCCAGAGCAGGACCTCCCGGGGGTCGACCGGGCGCCACCACTCGCGCAGGAAGGCCTCGACGTCGCCGGAGTCCGCGAACTTGTCGAGGAACTGCTCCCGGTCGCCCTCCCGCACCTGCGCCCAGGCGGCCTCGGCGAGCTCCCGCTGCGCGACGTCGTAGGAGTTGTTGCGCTGGTGGTGCCGCAGCACCGCGCGGCGCACCCGCTCCAGAGCGGGCTTCTCCAACCGGACCGCGTGGCCGGCGACGAAGGACCGGAACAGGTTCGGCGACCCCGGGATCGGCTCCCGCACCAGGGCGTTCAGCACCTGCCGGACCCGCAGGCTGCCCTTGAGCGCGGCCGCCTCGGGCGGGTCCATCCGGGTGGCGGTGATGCCGCCGACCAGGTCCCCGACCGAGCGCAGGACGACCGAGTCCTCGCCCAGCCCGGGCAGCACCCGCTCGATATAGGCGGTGTAGGCCGCAGAGGGCCCCACGACGAGCACCCCGCCGGACTCGAACTTACGTCGGTCGGAGTAGAGCAGGTAGGCGGCACGGTGCAACGCCACCACCGTCTTGCCGGTCCCGGGTCCCCCGGTGATCTCGGTGACTCCGCGGGCGGCCGCGCGGATCGCCTCGTCCTGGTGTTGCTGGATGGTGGCCACGATGTCCCGCATCCGCTGACCGCGGGTGCGGGTCAGGGCCGCGAGGAGCGCACCGTCGCCGACCACCACGAGGTCGTCCGGCGGCTCGGCGACCATGAGGTCGTCCTCCACCCCGACGACCAACTCGCCCTGGCAGCGCAGCACCCGGCGCCGCAGCACGCCCTGGGGGTCCACCGGGGTGGCGCGGTAGAACGCGGAGGCCGCGGGCGCGCGCCAGTCGATGACCAGCGGCTCGTAGTCGTCGTCCCGCACGCCGAGCCGACCGATGTAGCGGACCTCCCGGCCCGAGGGGTGCCCGTCGTCCGCGTGGTCCAGGTCGAGCCGGCCGAAGACCAGCCCCTCGTGCTGGTTCTGCAGGGAGGCGGTGCGCCGCGAGGCCGAGAAGACCAGCGCGTCGCGCTCGAAGAGCCCGGCCAGCTCCTCCTCGCGGGGGTCGCCGGTGCCCCGGCGGTCGGTCTGTCCCCGAGCCATGCCCTCCGCGTGCACGAGCTGTGCCCGGTCCACGGCCTTGGCCAGCTCGGTGTACACCCGGTCGACGTGCGCCTGCTCGATGGCAATCTCACGTGCGACGAGGTCCTCGGCGGCTTCGCTCACCTTCGGTTCCATCCCCTCCACCCGACGGCCGGGTCACGGTCGTTGGTCCGTCAACGGGTCGGACTAGCCTACCCGCCCGGGTGCCGGATCACGGCCCCGCCACCTGCGGACCGGCGGTGGCCACCCGGACCCTGGCCCACGTCATACGGCGCCGGCGCCTCTCAGATCCACTCGCGGCGCGTCGCCTGCACACCGGCCTGGAAACGGGTGGCGGCCCCGAGGGTGTTCATCAGGACCGATACCCGACGCTCCACGGTGCGGGTCGAGACGTTCAGGCTGCGCGCGATCTGCTGGTCCGTCGCGCCGGTCGCGAGCAGTCCCAGGATCCGGCGGTCCCGTTCGACCAGGGGCGGCTGGTCGGACCCGCCGGTGAGCCGCGCGAGGGTGGGCGCCATGGGGGTGGACAGCTCGAAGGCCACCTCGAACAGCGCCTCGACCGCGGCGATCGGAGCCCGTCGTCGCACGACGAACGACCCGTCAGCCCGGGCGTCGTGACGCGACAGGTCGATCAGGGCCGCCCGGTCGTCCACGATCAGCCCGCTGAACGGGAGCCCGTCGGCCACCGCGATCCGCTGCCCTGCCGCGGCGCCCGCCTCGAGCGCAGCCAGCACACCGTCGTGCGCGAACAACCTGACGTCCACCACGAGACCGACCTCCGACGGCCGCAGGCTCGCCCGGGAGAACAGGCCTCCCTCCTCCAGCACGAGGCGCCGGGAGACGGGCGAGTCGTCCAGGAAGGCTCGGAGTCGCTGGTCCGCCGTGGCCGCCATGGAGTAGGCGGCGAGCACCACCAGATCTACCGACCGGAGCATCTCCACCCCGACGAATCCCGGCGGCTCAGGCTCGTCCCGGGCCTTGCGCCACAACGCGCCGAGCTCCGTGGCGGTGTTGCGGGTTGACCGGGCCCGGGTCTCCAGCGCGGTGGCCAGCCTGGGGAGCGCCACCTCGGGCGGGACGATGTCCCACACGCCGGGTCCGGCGTCGCTGATCAGCTGTCGCGCCGCCAGGAAGGCCGCGGCCCGGTCGACGTCCTCGGGGTGGTGCCCCGCCTCGACCAGGGCCTCCCGGGTCGGTCGACCGAGTCGCAGCATCGTGAGGTAGAGCGCCGACAGGAACTCCTCGAACTGGGGATCGGTGAGTTCGTCGAGCCGAGCCATCTGTCCGCCTGTCATCGCGATGTCGGATTGCCGCCATTGACTATAAACCGACATCTGTGGGCGTGACATCTGTCAGCGGACGTGTCACAGTGGTCGAACCGGCTTAGCCGGCGTGGGGATCGTGAGCGTCGGTTGTTATCCCCCCCGAAGCAACCAGACCCTGCCTCACAGCGTGGCCCACCTGGGAGATGACCCCCCCTGCCTCCCAGGTGGGCCCACGCATTTTCTGGCTCTGGAGCACGACGCCCCGCCCACCTGGCTCGACCCCAGTGGCTCGCGGGTCAATGGGGCGCACTCTGACCACCCCCAGCCTCCCCACGAGAAGGCTGCCCGACTCACCTAAGTCGGCCCCGGTGGCTCGCGGGTCAACCCAGCGCACTCTGACCACCCCCAGCCTCCCCACGAGAAGGCTGCCCGCTCCACCTGCCGGCACCAGTCCCGCCTCGGGCCCGGGACCCGGCACCCCTCGGGCGCCCTTCCTGGCTTAGTGTCGTCTCGTGAGGGTTCTCGTCATAGGCTCCGGCGCGCGCGAGCACGCCATCGTCCGCGCGCTGGCCGCCGACCCGACCGTCGACGCCGTGCTCGCCGCGCCGGGCAACCCCGGCATCGACCTCATCGCGCAGTGCCTGCCCGACGCCGGCCCGGTCACCGACCCCGCCGCCATGTCGGCGCTGGCCGAGGAGGTAGGGGCCGACCTCGTCGTCGTCGGGCCCGAGGCGCCCCTGGTTGCCGGCGTCGCGGACGCGATCCGGGCCCGGGGCATCGCCTGCTTCGGCCCCAGCGGGGCCGCCGCCGCGCTGGAGGGCAGCAAGGCCTTCGCCAAGGAGGTCATGGCCGCCGCCGGTGTGCCAACCGCCCTCGCCCACGTCTGCGAGACGGAGGACGAGCTCGTCACGGCGCTCGACGCCACGGGCGCCCCGTATGTCGTCAAGGACGACGGCCTGGCCGCGGGCAAGGGTGTCGTGGTCACCGACGACCGCGACGAGGCGCTGGCCCACGGACTGGCCTGCCTGGCCAAGGGGGACGGACGGGTGGTGGTCGAGGAGTTCCTCGACGGCCCCGAGATCTCGGTGTTCTGCCTCAGCGACGGCACCGAGGTGCGGGCGCTGGTCCCGGCCCAGGACTTCAAGCGCATCGGGGACGGCGACACCGGCCCGAACACCGGCGGGATGGGGGCCTACAGCCCTCTGCCGTGGGCGCCGGACGACCTCGTGGAGCAGGTCCTCGACCGGGTCGCGCGCCCCACGATCGCCGAGATGCACCGCCGGGGCACCCCGTTCACCGGCGTCCTCTACGTCGGGCTCGCCCTCACCTCCCGCGGGCTGCGGGTGGTGGAGTTCAACGCCCGCTTCGGCGACCCCGAGACGCAGGTCGTGCTGGCCCGGCTGCGCACCCCGCTGGGGCAGCTGCTGGACGCCGCCGCCCACGGGCGACTGGCCGAGCAGCCCGAGCTGAGCTGGCACGACGACGCGGCCGTGGCCGTCGTCCTCGCCTGCCAGGGCTATCCGGCGGCGCCAGTGATCGGCGCCGCGATCGCCGGGCTCGAGGAGTGTGGCGCCCTGGAGCACGTGCAGGTCCTGCACGCCGGCACCAGGGACACCCCGGAGGGAGTGATCGCCTCCGGCGGTCGCGTCCTGTCGGTGGTCGGCACCGGCGACGACCTGGCCCAGGCCCGGGCCCGGGCCTACGCCGGGGTGCACGCGATCCACTGCGAGGGCTCCCAGTTCCGCGGTGACATCGCCCGCGCCGCCGAGCAGGGCGACATCCGCATCCCCGTGCCCATCGAGCTCGGGCCGACCGAGCTCGGTCCCGACGGGAAGGTCCTGGCGTGACCGAGACCGCGGGGCTCCCGGGCGAGCTGCCCGGCTACATGCCGGTCTACTCCGGCAAGGTCCGCGAGCTGTTCGCACCGATCGACCCCGAGACCGGCCTGGTCGACGAGTCCCGCCTGCTGCTCGTCGCCTCCGACCGCATCTCGGCCTTCGACCACGTCATCGACAGCCCGATCCCCGACAAGGGTGCGGTGCTGACCCAGCTGTCGCTGTGGTGGTTCGACCAGCTGGCCGACCTGATCCCCCACCACGTCCTCGACACCGCCGTGCCCCGTCGGGTCGCCGGGCGCGCCCTCACCGTGCGCCGCCTGCGGATGCTGCCCGTCGAGTGCATCGCCCGGGCCTACCTCACCGGCGGTGGCCTCACCGAGTACCGCGCCACCGGCGCCGTCTCCGGGGTCGCCCTCCCCGCGGGCCTGGAGGACGGGTCGCTCCTGCCCGAGCCGATCTTCACGCCCACCACGAAGGCTCCCGCCGGCCAGCACGACGAGCCGATGACCTTCGAGGATGTCGAGGACGAGCTGGGCACCGCCCTGGCGACGCGCGTGCGGGACCTGACCCTCGGCATACTGGCCCGCGGCAACGAGATCGCCGCGGACCGGGGCATCCTGATCGCCGACACCAAGGTGGAGTATGGCGTGGACCCGGTCTCCCTCGGCCTCACCTCCGTGGACGAGGAGATCGACTGGACGACGGTGGATCCCGACCGCGTGCAGGTCGTCCTCGCCGACGAGGTGCTCACCCCCGACAGCAGCCGGTTCTGGCGGGCCTCGGAGTGGGCTCCCGGCCGGGCGCAGACCTCCTACGACAAGCAGGTGCTGCGCGACTGGCTGCTCTCCGAGGCGAGCGGCTGGGACCGCGCCTCCGGGCAGGCGCCGCCGCCGCTGCCGCAGGACGTGATCGAGCTGACCCGGGCCCGCTACGTCGAGGCCTACGAGACCCTGACCGGGCAGGAGTTCGTGCCGACCTCCCCGCCCGACACCCCCGCCTGACACCACCTGCCCCGCCCCGAGGAGACCGACGTCCATGGCCCCGCACGACTACGTGTTGACCTCCGTGCCCGGGGGCTCGGCCCTCTCCGACTTCCGCGCCGCGGCCCTGCTGCGCCGGCTCCAGGCGGTCGCGCCGAAGGTCACCGGGGTCGGCGCCCGGTTCGAGCACTGGGTGGCGACCGACGCGCCCCTCGACGAGGCGGCCCACGGCCGGCTCGTGGCGCTGCTGACCTATGGCGAACCGGCGGTGGACGAGCCCGGTGACGACGAGGTCGGGGACGCGATGACCATCGTCATCGGGCCGCGCCTAGGGACCATCTCGCCGTGGGCCAGCAAGGCCACCGACATCCTGCGCAACTGCGGGCTGGACGTGCACCGGGTCGAGCGGGTCGTCGCCTACACCCTGCAGCTGGACGGGCCGGGTGGCCTGAGCCCCGAGGAGCGGGACGCCTGCGCCGCGCTGCTGCACGACCGGATGACCGAGTCGGTGCTGCCGGCCGGCGAGCGCCTCGACGTCCTGTTCGCCGAGCGGGACGCCGAGCCGATGGAACACGTCGACGTGCTCGGCCGGGGCCGCGAGGCCCTGGTCGAGGCCGACGCGACCTGGGGGCTTGCGCTGGCCGAGGACGAGATCGACTACCTGGTGGAGGCGTTCACCGGCCTCGGCCGCAACCCCACCGACGTCGAGCTGACGATGTTCGCCCAGGCCAACTCCGAGCACTGCCGGCACAAGATCTTCAACGCCGACTTCGTGATCGACGGCGACGCCCAGCCGCGGAGCCTGTTCGGGATGATCCGGCACACCGAGGAGGTCGCCGGTCACGGGACGGTCGTGGCCTACAAGGACAACGCCTCGGTGATGGCGGGCGGCCCCGTGACCCGGTGGCTGCCCGAGAGCGGGGCCAACGGACCCAGCCGCTACGTGGCCCGCGAGGAGGACACGCACGTCCTCATGAAGGTCGAGACGCACAACCACCCGACCGCCATCTCCCCCTTCGCCGGTGCCGCGACCGGCGCCGGCGGCGAGATCCGGGACGAGGGCGCCACCGGGCGCGGGTCGGCCCCGAAAGCCGGGCTGACCGGCTTCGTCGTCTCCAACCTGCACCTGCCCGGGACCGACGAGCCGTGGGAGGCCGACCCCTACGGCGCCCCGGACCACCTGGCCAGCCCGCTGGACATCATGATCGAGGGCCCGATCGGGGCGGCCGCGTTCAACAACGAGTTCGGCCGGCCGGCGCTCGGCGGGTTCTTCCGCGTCTACGAGCAGACGGTCGACGGGGTGCGCCGCGGCTACCACAAGCCGATCATGAGCGCTGGCGGCCTCGGCCAGATCAGCGCCGAGCAGACCGAGAAGGTCCGCTTCCCCGGCGGCACCCTCCTCGTGCAGATCGGCGGCCCGGGCATGCGGATCGGCATGGGCGGCGGCGCGGCCAGCTCGATGGCCTCCGGCGCCAACGCCGCCGAGCTCGACTTCGACTCCGTCCAGCGCGGGAACCCCGAGATGGAGCGGCGGGCCCAGGAGGTCATCAACCACTGCGCGGCGCTCGGCGCCGACAACCCGATCCTGGCGATCCACGACGTGGGTGCCGGCGGGCTGAGCAACGCCTTCCCCGAGCTGGTCGACGACGCCGGGCTCGGCGCCCGGTTCGACCTCTCCTCGGTGCCGCTGGAGGAGTCCGGCCTGGCCCCCAAGGAGATCTGGTCCAACGAGAGCCAGGAGCGCTACGTCCTGGCGATCGCGCCCGAGTCGCTAGACGCGTTCGCCGCGCTCTGCGAGCGCGAGCGGTGCCCGTATGCCGTGGTGGGCGTCGCCGTGGACGACGGCCAGCTGACCCTGGGCGAGGAGGGCGACGGCGGCGATCCCGATCCTGCGTCCCGGGCCGTGGACATGCCCATGGAGGTGCTCCTCGGCAAGCCCCCCAGGATGACCCGCGACGCTCAGCGCGTCACCTGGTCGGCTCCTGACCTGGACCGTGCGGGACTGGACGACCCTGCGGAACTGGCGCGCACGGCATACGACGTCCTGCGGCACCCCACCGTGGCGTCCAAGCGGTTCCTGATCACCATCGGTGACCGGACCGTCGGCGGCCTGAGCCATCGGGACCAGATGGTCGGCCCGTGGCAGGTGCCGGTGGCCGACGTGGCCGTCACCCTCTCGGACCTGGTCGGGCTCGCGGGGCAGGCGATGGCCAGCGGCGAGCGGACCCCGCTGGCGGCGGTCGACGGGCCGGCGTCCGGGCGGATGGCCGTCGGTGAGGCGCTGACCAACCTGCTGGCCGCGCCGGTGACGCTCGGCGGCGTGAAGCTGTCCTGCAACTGGATGGCCTCGGCCGGCACCCGCGGCGAGGACGCCGCGCTGTATGACACGGTCCACGCCGTGGCGATGGAGCTGTGCCCGGCGCTGGGCATCTCGGTGCCGGTCGGCAAGGACTCGATGTCGATGCGCACCACCTGGACGGACGAGGAGGGCACGGCGCGGGCGGTGATCTCGCCGGTGTCGCTGGTGGTCTCGGCCTTCGCGTCGCTGCCGGACGTGACCGGGACCCTGACGCCGCAGCTGCTGCCCGACTCGGCGCTGCTGCTGGTCGACCTGGGCGCCGGGCGCAACCGGCTCGGCGGGTCGATGCTGGCCCAGGTGCGGGGCGAGTTCGGCGGGACGGTGCCCGACCTGGACGACCCGCAGCGGCTGGTGGCCCTGGCCGACGCACTGACGGAACTGCGCGCGCGGGGGCTTGTCACGGCATACCACGACCGGTCCGACGGAGGGTTGTGGGCGACGGTGTGCGAGATGGCCTTCGCGGGGGCCGTGGGCGTGGATGTCGAGGTGCCCGGCGAGGACGGTGTGGGGGCCCTCTTCGCCGAGGAGCTGGGTGCCGTCCTGGGCGTCCCGGCTGACCGGGTCGGGGAGGCCGAGGCGGTGCTCGCCGAGCACGGGCTGGGCGACCTGACCCACGTGCTGGGGCGGGCCACGGACGCGCGGCGGGTGCGCGTGCGCGGTGCGGGCGTGGAGCTGGACGAGCCGGTGCGCGACCTGGCGCAGGCGTGGGACGAGGTCTCCTGGCGGATCAGCGCGCTGCGGGACAACCCGGAGTGCGCCGACGAGGAGCACGCGGGCGTGGGCGCCGACGAGGACCCGGGGCTGCACCTGGAGACCACCTTCGACCCGGCCGAGGACGTCACCGCGCCCTACCTGAACTTGGGGGCGCGGCCGGCGGTGGCGATCCTGCGGGAGCAGGGGGTCAACTCCCACGTCGAGACCGCCTTCGCCTTCGACCGGGCCGGGTTCGACGCCTATGACGTGCACATGACCGACCTGCAGTCCGGTCGCTTCGCGCTGTCCGACGTGGTGGGTCTGGTGGCGTGCGGCGGCTTCTCCTACGGCGACACGCTGGGGGCCGGTGAGGGCTGGGCGCGGTCGGTGCTCTTCAACGAGCGGCTCACCGAGGAGTTCGGGGCCTTCTTCGCGCGGCCGGACACCTTCGGGCTGGGCATCTGCAACGGCTGCCAGATGTTCGCGGCGCTGGCCGAGCTGATCCCCGGTGCCGAGGCGTGGCCCCGGTTCACCCGCAACCGCAGCGAGCAGTATGAGGCGCGGCTGAGTCTCGTGGAGGTCCTGGAGACGCCCTCGGTCTTCTTCACCGGGATGGCCAGCTCGCGGATCCCGATCGCGGTGGCGCACGGCGAGGGCCGTGCCAACTTCTCCGCCCAGGGGGACGAGGCGTCGGTGCTCGCCGCGGCCCGGTATGTCGACAACCACGGTCGTCCGACCGAGCTCTACCCGGCCAACCCCAACGGGTCCCGCGGCGGCCTCACCGCTGTCACCACCCCCGATGGGCGGTTCACCGCGATGATGCCGCACCCCGAGCGGGTGCAGCGCAACGCCCAGCTGTCGTGGACCCCTGGCCCGATCGGCGAGGCAAGCCCATGGCTGCGGATGTTCCGCAACGCCCGCGTCTGGGTGGAATGATTCTCGAGGACTGACCGAGCGCGCGGTGTTGCGAGATTTCACCCCACCGAGCGCGCGGGGCGTTGCTCCTACACCCCACCGAGCGCATCGTGTTGCGGCTCTGGACCTCACCGAGCGCCCGGCGTTGCGGTTGGACTGAGCCGATGTCGTTGGCCCCAGGAAGGTGCGGATCAACCCAGGAAGCGTTCTTGGGTCGACCCGCACGTTCCTGGGTCAATGCGCGCGCGATGCGCTCGGTCGGGGTTGGGGGCCGCAACACGATGCGCTCGGTCGCCCCCAGGGCCGCAACACCGTGCGCTCGGTCGAGGGGGGTGGGGGCTACGTGGCGCCAGCGTCGGCCCACTCGTCGAGTGCGGCCTGGATCTCCTCGTCGGTCTTGGTGAGCTCGGTGCCGGCGATCCACTGGTGCCCGAAGGGATCGCGGATCCGGCCCTGGCGCGCGCCGTAGGGCTGGTCGTCCACCGGGAAGACCACCTCGGCGCCACGCTCGACCGCCACTGCCACGACCGCGTCGGGGTCGTCGCACTGGATGTCCATCACCACGCCCACGCCACCGTCACCGGGGCTGCGGTCGACGTCATCGGGATCCTTGAGCTGCAGCACGTCGCCGCTCGGCAGCTCCAGCTGGGCGAAGACGACGGAGTCGCCCATCGCGTAGCGGCTGACCAGGGTCGCCCCCAGCACCTGGCTGTAGAACTCGATGGCGCGGTCGGCGCCGTCGACGACGAGCTTGGGTCGCACCCGCATCTGTCCCATCCACCCACGCTAACCAGGCCGCTCCCGCGCAGCATCCGGGACGGACGGCGTGCCTGTCGGACCGGATGGACCCCGGTGGATCTTCGGGGCCTGCTGCATCTTGTGCGGGGTCAGGGGCGGTGCGACGATTAAACGTTGGGCATTCGCAGGACCAGGCACCCGTGACACAGACCGCCGCAACTCCGGAAGCCGGCCGCCAAGCCGTCGGGCTTGGCCACTGGAAGGATGCCTACGGCCTGTTCCAGGCCGTCGACGCCGACACTCTCACCGGGGATGACCTGGCAGCCTACGCCGAGTCTGCCTTCTGGACCTGTCGCCAGGACGAGGCGATGGCGTTGCGCGAGCGGGCGTTTGCCGCCTACATCTCGGAGGGCAAACCCCTGCTCGCCGCCACCGTCGCTTCCTGGCTGTCCTGGGACCACTCGGGCCGCGGCGCCTTCGCCGTGGCCAGCGGATGGCTCGCCCGCGCGGACCGGTTGTTGGCTCCCCTCCCCGAGTCCGCGGAGCACGCACTGGTGGCGCTCAACCACACCATGCAGTCGATGGAGTCAGGCGACAGCGCGAACGCCCAGTCGAGTCTCGATCGCGCCCTCGACATCGCCGAACGCCTCGGCGTCACCGAGGTCCTCTCGCTCGGGAGGACGATCCGGGGGCGGATGCTCATCCACAGCGGCCAGGTCGACGCGGGCCTGGCGATGCTCGACGAGTCGGCCGCCGAGGCACTGAGCGGGGAGCTGGCTCCCCTCTCGGCCGGACTCATCTATTGCATGACCATCCAGGCCTGCCAGGAGGTGGGCGACTTCCGGCGGGCCGCCGAGTGGACGGACGTGGCAAACCGCTTCTGCGACCGGCTGGACGTGAGCGGATTCCCGGGCGCGTGCCGCATCCACCGCGCCCAAGCGCTGCGGCTGACCGGCAACTGGTCAGCCGCCGAGGAGCAGGCGATCACCGCGTGTGCGGAGCTGCGCGAGTTCAACTACTGGGCAACCGGCGACGGGCTCTACGAGGTGGCTGAGATCCGGCGCGTCCGCGGGGACTTCGCCGCCGCACTGGAGACCTACCGTGAGGTGCACGAGCTCGGCCGCGACCCGCAACCCGGGCTCGCGCTGCTCCGGCTCGCCGAGGGCAAGGTGGACGCAGCCGGCACCGCCGTGCGCCGCTCCCTGGATGCCACGCCCGAGCCGCTCAGGCGGCTGCAGCTGCTGCCCGCCCAGGTCCAGATCGCGATCGCCGCCGGCGACCTGCGCACCGCCCGGGCCGCCCGGGACGAGATCGAGGCGACGGTCACGTCATACCTGATCGCCCACCAGGTCGCCCCGGCCTTCGAGGCGACCCTGGCCATGGCGACGGCCCGGATCGCCCTCGCGGACGCGGACTGGCCGCAGGCCGTGCAGCAACTTCGCCTGGCCCGTGATCGCTGGCTCCGGGTCGGGGCGCCGTATGACGTGGCGCAGGCGCGCCTGTACCTGGGCATGGCCTACCGCCGGCAGGGCGACGAGGAGGGGGCGACCGCCGAGCTCGAGTCCGCCCAGGCCACCTTCGAACGGCTGGGAGCGCGCCTGGACGAGGAGCACGCCAGGGAGCTGCTGGGCCGGCTGGAGAAGCGGCGCACCTTCCTCTTCACCGACATCGTGGGCTCCACCCAGCTGCTGGAGAGCCTCGGTGACGACAAGTGGAGCAAGCTGCTCGCTCGCCACGACGAGCTGGTGCGGGGCCGGATCGCCGAGGGGGGCGGGGAGGTCATCAAGCACACCGGCGACGGGTTCTTCGCCGCCTTCGAGCAGCCGGGGGCGGCGGTCCAGGCCGCGATCGCGATCCAGCGGGCCCTCGACGGCGAGGTCGTCGCCCCCGACGTGCGGATCGGGATCCACACCGGCGGGGCCTTCCACACCGACCAGGACCAGTCCGACTACGGCGGCCTGGGCGTGCACGTGGCCGCGCGGGTCGGCGCGGCGGCCGGGGCGGGCGAGATCCTGGTCAGCAGCGAGTCGCTGGAGGGGGCGCAAGGCGCCTTCGCGCTCTCCGAGCCGCGCGAGGTCGCCCTCAAGGGGGTGGCCGACGCGGTGTCGATCGTGTCGGTCGACTGGCGCTGATCGGCGGTCGACGCGGTGCGCTCGGTGGGGTGGATCTTCGCAACCCCGTGCGCTCGGTGGGCTGGATTCTCGCAACCCCGTGCGCTCGGTGGGCTGGATTCTCGCAACCCCGTGCGCTCGGTAGGGTGGATTTTCGCAACCCCGTGCGCTCGGTCGATTGGGGGGAGTTGCTACTGGGCGGTCCAGCCGCCGTCCATCGTGTAGGACGTGCCCGTCACCATGCCGGCGTCGTCGGACATCAGGAACGAGGCCAGCGCCGCGACCTCGTCGGGCTCGCACATCCGCTTGATGGCCGACCGGGTGAGCATGATCTTCCCGATCACCTCGTCCTCCGGGATGCCATGGGTGGCCGCCTGGTCGGCGATCTGCTTCTCCACCAGCGGGGTCCGCACGTAGCCGGGGTTGATGCAGTTGGAGGTCACCCCCTGGGGCGCACCCTCCAGGGCGGTCACCTTCGAGAGCCCCTTCAGCCCGTGCTTGGCCGACACGTAGGCCACCTTGAAGGCCGAGGCCCGCAGCCCGTGGGCCGAGGAGATGTTGATGATCCGGCCCCGCACCGGCGGGCCCGCCAGGGCCTGGGCTGGGTGCAGGACGACCGCGGCATCTACGCCTCCCTGACGGTGGAGGAGAACCTCCTACTGCCACCGGTGACCGACCGCGACAAGGCCTGGTCGGTCAAGGAGGTCTACGCAGCCTTCCCCGCCCTGTCCGACCGGCGGCTGGCGCCCGGCACGACCCTGTCCGGCGGCGAGCAGCAGATGCTCGCGGTCGCCCGGGTGCTGCGCACCGGATCCCGGCTGCTGCTGCTGGACGAGCCCAGCGAGGGCCTGGCCCCCGTGATCGTGCAGCAGATCAGGGACATCCTGCTGCAGATCAAGGAGCGCGGGACCACCGTGCTCCTGGTCGAGCAGAACGTGAAGTTCGCGGCCACCGTCGCCGACCGGCACTACGTCCTCGCCGAGGGCGCGGTCGCCGCCAACCTGGACAACGAGGAGTTCACCCAGCGACAGGGCGAGCTGCTCAGCTTCCTCGGCATGTAGCCCCCATGTAGCCCCCAACCCCCCCGAAGCCCCCGACCGGAGGCGACCACCCCACCCACACGCGGGTCCGCGCCCAGCGGCCTGCACGGCATACAGACAGTCATGAACACAGGCACCACCTCAAAGGAGAGAACCAGCATGACCAACAAGGCACTCGTCGCGACGGCAGTCGTGTCCGCCAGCGCCCTCATCCTGTCGGCCTGCGGCAACGCCGGCCCCGGTGGTGGGGACGAGGACGCGTTCACCGACGGCAAGGTCGTCATCGCCGTCCTGAACGACCAGTCCGGCGTCTACAAGGACCTGTCCGGCCCGAACAGCGTCAAGGCCGTGGAGATGGCCGTGGCCGACTACAAGGCGGAGTACGGCGACGACGCGGTGATCGACGAGATCGAGGTCATCACCGCCGACCACCAGAACAAGCCGGACATCGCCAACACCAAGGCCCAGGAGATGTACGAGCGCCAGGGCGCAGACATCATCCTCGACGTGCCGACCTCCTCCGCGGCCCTGGCCGTGGCCGAGCAGGCCA
>Ga0123333_10000383_pt1 | contig 49499 bp, 32 predicted proteins | sample BioC12SIPDNA_3_FD_89957 | JGI IMG/M metagenome (GOLD analysis project Ga0123333, IMG submission 89957) | Anaerobic biogas reactor microbial communites from Washington, USA - Biogas_R2_B C12 SIP DNA | ecosystem: Engineered > Bioreactor > Anaerobic > Unclassified | place: Washington, USA...
AGCTACATGGGCTTAGCCAGTGGGCAGTGAGGGACTCGAACCCCCGAAGGCGTGTGCCAGCTGATTTACAGTCAGCCTCCTTTGCCGCTCGGATCAACTGCCCATTCAAGCCGACGGTGGGAATTGAACCCACAACCCTCCGCTTACAAGGCGGATGCTCCGCCGTTTGAGCTACGTCGGCGCAGTGCGGATTATAGCACAGCCGACCTTCGGGTCAAGGTCTCCCACCAAGCAGCGGTTAGTATACACGATTCGGAGTGCTTGTCAACTTCATGCAACGTCGATTTCCTGCTGCGCCGGCGTCAGCCGAACCGCTGCCCGAGATCGACCCGCCGGCTCAAGAGCTCTTCCAGCTCATGGGGCGTCGCAGCCACCAGCGGGTCGTAGCGTATGCCAGGATAGTACTGACTGAAGAACGCCTCGAGGCCATCTGGCCAGCGGTGAGGATTGACCACGGTAACCGCTCGCTCGGTAAGTCCCGGGCCGTAAGCTGCATCGTCGGCACTGAAGCCGATCGTGACCTTGAAGGTTTCCCAATACCGGCGGCACGCTGCGATCCAGCTCCAGGTGGCGCCTTGGGGCAGCAGCAGATAGTGACGGCTGTAGGCTTCTCGTGGCGCGCTGGGAGGCGTCTCCTGATCCGGCGATGGCGTGGGCGGTGTCTCTTCCGCAGGCCACGGCGGGTCCACCGCGCCCCTGACTGAGGCAATATGGGCCGTGAGCTGTGGCAGGAACCGTCCGAAATCGTAGTTGCTCCAGGAACCGGCGCTTCCCAGGGTGAAGAGATGCGCACCCACGACGTAGTAGTCTTCGCGCAGCCGCGCATCGTACCAGGCCATCTGCATGATCCATTCCTGCGCCGTCAGGAGGGGCAGTTCTCGAGCCACGTTAACCTCGGTGAGAAAGAGGGGGATCACCTCACCACGTGGGATGAGGAAGTCCTCGTACCACCAGCGGTACCGGCAGGCGAGCGGCCCCCGGCGGGGATAGGCGGGACGCCCGGGAAGCGGCTCGCCGTACCAGCGATTCATAGGATAGGCGTACTCGTGCAATGAGAATGCATGGCCTTCGGCCTTGGCCGCGCCGAAGACGCCGGTCTCGACAACAGCGGCCATCTCCTCCCATTCCGGCACGCCCATGCTGTAGGAGAAGAGCGCCAGTCTGTAACCCTCTGCGTTGGCGATGTCGATGCAGTGCAGGAAGAATTCCGCGAGGCGGCGATGACCGTCTGTCCCGATTGGGTCCTGCTCGTTGACGATTTCCCAGTAGTCGACGTAGGCGCGATGTGGGTCCCACACCGGCAACAAGCTGTTCATCACGCGCGAGGCACTTTTCCGGAGGTCGCCGTACAGCTCCGGCCCTTCCACATTGACACTGGGGTCGGCACCTCTCATAAAGCGGCCCACCGTGGTCGTTTCCGGGTCGATCGCCTTGATCTCGCCCAACCAGCCAATCGAGGAGACGGCCTTTACGGTGCTCATCCGGGCCCCGGCTGCCCGCAGTTGCTGAATCACGGCCGGCGTCTCGCCGGGCATGATCCCGTGAATCCCGAGCTTGCTTGGCATACCAGAACTCCCTTCGGTTCGGAATTCAGACCAGGTCCTCGGCCCAGTAATACTGGTCGTAGAGGTGCACGAGGTTCTTCGGATTGTCGGCCAGAACTTCCTCGAACAGCATCGCCTTGATCTCCCGCATAGGGCCTGGCGCATCGTCGCGATAAACGGCCTCGCGCGCTGCGCGTTCGCTGGTGAACGCGATCAACTGCCCGAGATCATCGCGGAAGGCGTAGACCGTGCTGTGGGTAGTCGGTAGCACCTCGGTGCGTTCCTCCACAAAGGGCCGCAGCCGCTCCTCAGAGGCGCCGTGCATCTCCAGGAAGGAGATCCATGCTGCCTTCATCCGCTTGGCGATGTCCGGGTGCGCATCGATGACATTGTCATGTTGTTGTGGGTCGTCAAGCAGGTTATACAGCTCCGAGGGCCGCCCCCCGGTCGTGCAGATATAGGCCCACTCCCCGTCGGTTACGGTGCCCGGCTCAACGACGCGGTCCGAGCCGACCCACCCATCGAATGCCGCCCCACCGAGGGTGCTGCTGTCCTGTGGATAGCGATTAGAGAAGGCGTAGCGACGGCTGACGCCGGCCTCACCCTGGACCAATGGCCAAAAAGACCGGCCTTCCACGGACTCGGGGATGGGCACGCCCATGAACTCCAGGATGGAGGGTAGGATATCGGGCGGCTGGACCAGGCCCTTCACGTGGGTGCCAGCGCCCAAACCGTCAGGATGGGAGACCAGCAGTGGAATGTGCGTCGTCTCCTCATAAAGGCGGCCCATCTCGGCGCCAGGCTTTCCCTGCAGGTCGTGTTCGCCAAAGAGATGCCCGTGGTCTGTGGTCCAGATGATGAGCGTGTTCTTGAACAAGCCAAGTCGCTCGGCCATCGCCAGGAAGTAGCCGACCCAACGGTCGACGAGCGTGACTTGGCCTGCGTAGAGCGCTTTGACGTTCCGGTGCTCGGCCTCTGTCATATACGTATAGCGCCCGTATTGCGGGTAATCCAGCCTGTCGCCGTCGAAGTCTGGGTCCGCATAGAGCCGGTAATCGTACCACGGGGCGTCAAAGGGCTCGTGCGGGTCCCACATGTCGATGTAGAGAAAGAAGCTGTCGTGGCTGTAGTTTGTCTCCAGCCATTCGGCGGCGGCTGTCATGGTGCGTGCTACGCAATACTCCCGCTCGTGCCGGCGGTCGAAGTGGTTGCGAAGGTAACCGTCCAGGCTCTTCACCGACTTGATCTTGTGAGGCTGTGCTTGGAAGCGTACGGGCAGGCTGGGGTTGGTGATCCAGGGGTCGCCCTTTTGTGTATGTACGAACTCGATCCCCTTGAACCCCCGGGTGTAGTTGTAGTCGTGCATACCGAGCATCGGGGTGTCCCAGATCATCTGCGTGTGCACGTCGCGGCGCGCCAGCAGTTGGGCCAGCGTAACGTCCTCTCGGCGCAGGGGTTCCCAACCGTGGGACGGGAAACCGTAGCGGCCCACGACGAGGTCCCAACGGTTGGGAACGGTGGGGTAGGACGCGATATAGGCCTGGTCAAAGATCATCGACCGCGCGGCAAACGCGTCCAGGTTCGGTGTCTTGATCCAATCGCTGCCATAGCAACCCAAGTGGTCGCGCCTAAAGGTGTCGTTGACGATCAGGATGACGTTCATAGCCGATCAGCCCAACCACTCGCGCATCTTGGCCACGTATTGTGGGAAGGCCAGCTCCGGCTCTGGGAGGTCAGGGATCCAGCGCTTTTCCCATTCGAGGATTGCATAGCCGGTATATCCTCCCGCGACCAAGAGGTCGAGCATCGTCTTCACCGGCACGTCACCTTCGCCCAAGAACACATACTGGTGTCCGCCGTCGGCAGTGGGGACAGAATCCTTGACGTGGATACTGACCGTGTAGGGCGCAAGATGCCTGTAGGTGACATCGGCGGGCTCGCCGTTGGTTCGGTAGGGATGGTGTAGGTCCCACAGCACACGGACCCGTGGATGGTTGGCTTCGGCCATCAGCCGGGCAAAGACCGATGAGTCGGTCCAATCGTCGTGCGTCTCCAGCGCCAGAGTCACACCGTATTCCTCGGCTTCATCGCCGATGTTGCGCAGGTTCTGCACCAGGGTGGGCAAGATCGTATCGGCGGAATGTCCCTCGGGCACCCGTCCGCCATAGACTCGCAGGACCGGCGCTCCCAGTTCAGCAGCCAGCGCCATGTTGCGCCGCGCCTCGTCGAAGTTCTTCTCTAGCTGCGTTGCGTCGGTGACAGCGAACTGCGCGGATGTGGCGATTCCCGACACGGCCAGGCCACGGTCAGCGAACATCCGTTTGGTCGCGGCAAGGCCGGTGGTGAACTCCGGTCGCGTGGTCACGTCCAACGCATCGAGCAAGCCGCGCAGGTCGACGCCGGCGAAGCCCATCGTGGCAGCGTTGTCGACAATCTGGCGCAGCGTCCATCCGGGGCAGCCCAGAGTCGTGAAAGATAACGGCAACATGGGAACCTCCTTGCTATACCTGGATCAATGAGGCCGGCGCCGGGTCACCGACCAGCACGCCAACGCGTGGCAGGCCTCAGGGGCCTACCGATATACGCTGATCGCTTCCTCCGGCGCCCCAATCTCCGTCAGCCACTGAACGAGCCGACTATGCAGATCCTTCGCGATGTCGGCGTGGTCGGCCAGCACGTTTGTCTCGCCATAGGGGTCGGCAGCCAGATCGAAGAGCTCGGGCTGGCTGTCCGGGCCAATCGGCGCATACGCCCAGCGCTCGGTGTAGACCACGGGGGTGACCGCTGTGCCGGACACCCTGCCCTCAGGCGCGCGCAGGAAGCATCCGCAGATGGCCACGTCATGGATCGGCGCTTGCTCGTCGCCGAACAGGGCGGGCGCGAACGAGCGCCCGTGGAACGGGTCGGGCGGGCCGACCTGGAGCCCGTTGAGCTCGATCAGCGTGGGCAGGATGTCTGCCGGCTGGGCCAGCACATCGACGGTGGTGCCTTTCGGAAGGCCCGGCGCGGCGATGAGGAAGGGGATGTGGGCGACCTCGGGATAGAGCGGCCAACGGCGGGGATCGGCGTCGTTGATGTTGCTCTTCCCGGTGCGATTGTGCTCCCCAAGGCTCATACCGTGATCCGTCGTGAAGATCACGACAGTCCTGTCCCACAGCTCCAGGTCATCCAGCTTCTGCAAGATGCGCCCAACCCAGCGGTCGACCAGTTCGGCTTCGGCGCAGTAGTGTGCCCGCAGGTTGCGCAGCTCTTCCGATGTATAGTCGCTCGCCTTACCGTAGTTGGGATGCATCATCGGTGTGCCGGTGTAGGTCGGGTCGTATTTCCTGACCATATACTCCGGCGGATCCCACGGCTCGTGAGGATCGAAGAAGTCGACCCAGAGGAGGAAAGGCCGGTAATCGTCGTTTTCCTCCAGCCACCGGACGGCGTGTGCAGCGGTCTGTGGGGGGAAGGTGTCCTCCTCACAACGCCAGTAGCGGTTGGTCCACCGGTGCAAGTCAACCAGATTCCGGTCCTGGAAGTGGTGGCCTGTACGGGTCTTTTCCCGTGGCATCACCTGCTCAATTGGATCGTTCATACGCAGGAAGGGCATATCGCCTTCCTGACCGCGCAGCACGTAGGAGGCATTGAAGGCCTGATTGAAGTTGGCGTTAAAGAGGTGTGGACAGTCGCAGATCAGTTGGGTGATATATCCGTGCTTGTTGAGCAACTGCGGCATGCGGTTGCGTTCGGCGAGTTGTTGCCACGGATACCAGGGCCACGCATAGCGCCCCGAGATCAGATCGGTGCGCTCGGGGATCGTTGGAAAGCTGCCGGTGTAGAACTGGGACATGCTGACTGCACGGTTGGAAAACGCATCGAGACTTGGCGTGGCCACCGGGATTGCTGCGCGATCGAACAGGTTGTCGTAGCGGTAGGTGTCCGAGTTGATAATGAGGATGTTGTAAGGTTGATCGGGCGCGCCGGAACGCACGATGTCCCGCGTGCGTGCGTCCTGGTATTCGGGGCCGGTCATCTTGGGTGATTCGGCTTTCGTCATGGCGGTTCAGGCCTCCTGTGGTTATGAATAGAGTAGCCAGGGCGCGGGGGTTCGACTTGGCAGCGGGCACGACCACGCGTTAGGCGCGGCGCGGCATGTCACGGCTGGCTACAACGTTGATATCTGTCCCCAGGACGTTGGCCAGCACCACCTGTTGGGCTGCCACGGGCGCTTCGATCTCGATGTCCCGCAGCTCTTTCAGCAAGGCGAAGATCTGGGGCTTGGGAAAGGGCGCGGAGGTGGAGACCGGTACCAGGGGGTGTCTCCCGTTGCGCACACGCACCGTTGTCGCCACCATGCGCCGCGGATCGGTCAGCTCCCGCTCGACGTAGGCCAGTCCGCGCGGACAGGTGTTTCCGTCGACGTTGAGGACTGTGCTACCCTCGTGGGTGACCTCCAACGTGCAGCCCATAGGGCAGGTGATGCAGATCATTTCCTCGGTCACTTCGGTCATCGCTTCATCTCCATCTCAATACTAGCTGTCGAGGCACTGTGCGTCGGCGACGGGCTATCGTGGCACGACGCTCACACGCAGTTCTTGGGCCTGGCGCACACGCTCGAAGTCGCGCGGGCGCAGTGTGAGGTTCACCATCTCCCCAGGCCGGGCGTAGCGAGCGCCCTGGCGCGCGATCAGCGTGTCGCCGTCCTCTACCTTGATCCAGACAGCCTGCTCGAGCGGCGTCGTGACGCGCATCTGCAGGCGCACTTCGCTTTCCTGCAGCCGCTGCGGGTTGACCCGGTGAGGCACAACGTAGCGCACGTGCTCGCCGGGCGTCGTACGCACGTAGGTTGGCGCGACGGTGCTCCTCGCCAGAGCATAGGCTGCAGCCTCTCGCCCGGCTGCCATCCCGGCCTCGGTGACCCAATCCACCAGGTCGTAGACATGCACGACGTTGCCCGCGGCGAAGATACCCGGCACGCTGGTTTGGTATCGCTCGTCGACGTATGGCCCGCCGGTGACCGGATCGAGACGTACGCCGGCTTTCTCGGAGAGCTCGTTCTCTGGAATCAGGCCCACCGACAGCAGGAGCGTATCACAGGGGATGATCTCCTCGGTACCGGGGATCGGCTGCCAGCGCTCGTCGACGGCGACCGCTTCCACGGCCTCCACCCGGTCCCTGCCTAACACGCGCTTGACGGTGTGGCGTAGCTGCAATGGGATATCGAAATCGAGCAGACACTGGACGTAGTTGCGGCTCAGCCCGGTCAGGTAGGGCATCACTTCGAGCACGCGTTCCACCTTGGCGCCTTCAAAGGTCAGACGGCGGGCCATAATCATGCCTATGTCGCCGGAGCCAAGGATCACGACGCGCTTGCCGGGCATGTAGCCCTCGACATTGACCCAGCGCTGCGCGGTCCCGGCAGTGTAGACCCCCGAAGGCCGCATGCCGGGAATGCGGATCTGCGCACGGGTGCGCTCGCGGCAGCCCATCGCCATCACCAGCGCGCGGGCCTGTAGCTCCGAGAAACCGCTGCGCGTGCCCGTCGCGTAGATCTTGCGGTCTGGCGTCACATCAAGGACCATGGTGTCCAGCAGCACGTCGATGCCCAACTGCTCGACTTCGTCGATGAACCGCTGCGCATACGCCGGGCCAGGGAGATCCTCACCAAAGACCTCCACGCCGAATCCGTTATGGATACACTGGAGCAGGATGCCGCCCAGTTCCACATCCCGCTCGATGATGAGCACGGCATCCGCCCCGGCCTTCTTGGCCTCGGCGGCGGCCGCCAGCCCACCCGGGCCGCTTCCGATCACAATGACGTCGTATGTGTCCTTCATCGCGGTCAATCCTCTTCGAGTGCCTTCGTTCTGCGGGTTAGAAACTCGGACCCGGTGCCCTTCTTGCTGACGTCCAGCGGATCGCAGCCAAGTTCGCGGGCCAGGATTTCGGTCACCCGGGGCATGTCAAAGGCGCCCTGGCAGCGCCCGGTACCCAACCACGTGCGACGCTTGATCGCGTCATACGTGTCGGCGGGAATGGGCGCATGGATCTCTGCGACGATCTCGCCCTCGGTCACATACTCACAGCGGCAGATGATGCGCCCGTAGCGCGGGTCGTGCTGCACCAGCTCGGCCTGTTCGGCGTGGGAGAGGTGGCGGAAAACCGGTCGCGCGGGGCGGATTGGATTCCAGTCACGCTTCTCACGGAGTGGCTCGCCGGTGTCGCGCAGCAGCTCGATGACGCGGAGCGCGATCGCCGGAGCGGCTGTCAGGCCGGGCGACTCGATCCCGCCGAGGTTGATCAGCCCGCGGAGCGCGCCGCGCGACGAAGTGGTCGGGATCTCGACAATGAAGTCCTTATGGTAGTCGACTGCAGGGTTGGGCGCCGGCGCGTTGCCGCCGGGCCGAAGCCCAGCAAAGACAGCGATGGCATCCCGGACGGCCAGATCCGGCACGAGCTTCAGTGCGCCATCCCAGACCTCGCGTAATCCCTCCGCCGTGACCGCGGTGTCTTCCTTATCATCGATCTCTTCAGCATTCGGGCCGACGATCGTGTTGCCGTGTACGGTCGTCGTTACCAAGATACCTTTGCTGATCTTCGATGGAACGGGAAAGAGAACGCTATGCATCTCGAACCGGTTGCGGTCGATCACATAGTATTCACCGCGACGTGGCGTGATCTTGAACTCGGGTCGCACCCCGGCCTTGTGCATCACGCCGTCGGCGTAGAGCCCCGCCGCGTTGATAACCCACCGTGCACGGAAGTCGCCTTGGCTGGTTCTAGCGCCGACGATCCTGCCAGGGTCATCGGGATCCCACAGGAAGTCCTCGAACGTCGTACGGCGGAACAGCGTCACACCGTTGGATACCGCGTTTTCCCCCGCTGCGAGGGTCGCGCCCCAGGGATCGCAAACGCCGCCGGTGGGACAGTAGAGCGCGCCGGAGGTCTCTGGTGTGACCTTTGGCTCGCGGCTGCGCATCGTGTCACCGGAGATGATCTCGACGGGCACGCCGTTGACTTTGCCGCGGGCTTCCAGCTCGGAGAGAGCCAGCCGTTCGTCTTCACCCACGGCCACGACGTACGTGCCACAGCGGTCGATGCTGAAGTGCAACTCCTCAGCGAGCTGGTCCCACATGGCGTTGCCCCGAACGTTCATCGCGGCCTTGAGTGTGCCGGGCACAGCGTCGTAGCCGCCGTGGAGTATGGCAGAGTTGGCCGCGGTGGCGCCGGTGCAGATATCGGCATCCTTCTCGACCCAGAGGATGCGCAGATCGTAGCGCGAGAGGAATCGCGCTACCATGGCGCCGACGATGCCGGCGCCGACGATGATGATGTCGTAGTCAGTCTGTTGGGTGTGCATACGGCTGGTGCTCCCTAGCCTCTCCTTTCCCGAGATGGCGCTGGAATCGATCGTCACTGCGGGCCCGTGGTGATGCGGCGCCGAGCCTGCACCGGCTGTCGTGGGTGTGCAATGCGCTCAGGCTTCTACCCATCCGAGAGTCCGTTCGACCGCGCGCTGCCACCCGTGGTACAGGCGCTCGCGACGCTCCGGGGCCATAGATGGCTCGAAGACGACGTCGACGTCCCAGTTAGCACGTAGCGCCTCCTGGTCCTCCCAGAAGCCCACGGCGAGCCCGGCTGCATACGCGGCGCCCAAGGCGGTCGTCTCCGTCACGGTAGGGCGCACGACGGGCACCCCGAGAATATCGGCCTGGAATCGCATAAGGAGCGCGTTCGCAACCATCCCGCCATCGACTTTGAGGGTGGTTAACTCGACGCCCGAGTCCGCCGCCATCGCCTCAATGACGTCGCGGGTCTGGTAGGCCGTGGCCTCCAGGGCAGCACGGCAGATATGACGCTTGTCGATGTAGCGCGTGAGTCCGACCATCACGCCGCGGGCGTCGCTGCGCCAGTAGGGCGCGAAGAGGCCGGAAAAGGCAGGGACAATGTACATCCCGCCCGCATCCTCGACCTGGCTCGCCAGGTCCTCGATCTGGGGCGCACGGGTGAAGAACCCCAGGTTATCTCGCAGCCACTGTACGAGCGCGCCCGTGATGGCGATCGATCCCTCAAGCGCGTAGACCGGCTCGGCATCGCCGAACCGGTAGCCCAGTGTAGTCAACAAGCCCCGCGCCGATGGCACGATCTCCGTGCCGGTATTGAGCAGCATAAAGCAGCCCGTCCCATAGGTGTTCTTGGCCTCGCCCGGGCTGAAGCACGTTTGCCCAACTAACGCAGCCTGCTGGTCACCCAGGTCGCCGGTGACGGCAATGCTCTCGCCAAACGGGCCATCGCTGCGGGTAAAGCCATAGGGCCGGAGGGCACTGGAGGGACGTATTTCTGGCAACATCGAGCGCGGCACGCCGAGGATCTCCAGGATCTCCTGGTCCCAGTCCAGGGTGCGCAGGTTCATCATCAGGGTGCGGCTGGCATTGGTGACGTCCGTGACGTGGGCGCCTCCCTGTGGCCCGCCGGTGAGCCACCAGATGATCCAACTGTCGATCGTGCCGAAGAGTGCGTTACCCCGATCGGCGGCCTCGCGCACAGCGTGTACCTCATTCAGCATCCACGCCAGCTTGGGGCCGGAAAAATAGGTGGCAAGGGGCAGGCCCACGGTTGGGCGGAAGCGGTCCTGCCCGCCCTCGCGGGCCAGTGCATCGCAGATCTCCTTGGTGCGGGTGTCTTGCCAGACGATGGCGTTGTAGAGCGGCTCGCCGGTGCGGCGGTCCCAGACCACCGTTGTCTCTCGCTGATTGGTGATGCCGACCGCCGCAATGCGCCCGCCGGCGACATTGCCCTGGGTCAGCGTCTGCTGGATCACTTTGCGCGTCTTTTCCCAGATCTCCAGCGGGTCGTGCTCGACCCAGCCGGGCTGGGGATAGATCTGGCGGTGCTCCTCATAGGACCAGTGGACAGGGTGTCCACCGTGATCGAAGAGGATACAGCGGGTACCCGTTGTGCCCTGGTCGAGCGCGGCAATGAAGTGCGCTTGAGGCATCTGAACCTCCCGTGTCCGGTCGCTGGTGGGATTGGACATCGGGGGGATTATACTCTTCGGCTGCGGATTTGTCGATGCGGGCGCGCTTAGTGTGTTCGCGTCATTGCGTCGCCAAGGGTTCCGCTATTGGCTGTCACCTGCACACTGTTGCGCACGACCATCGGAATGTAGATACGCGCCGTGATGAGTATCGACTGGCTGTTGCTCCAAGGACTCTTGCCCACGCCCGTCTGCGCCCGGACGCGATAGTAGCGCGTGCCGGCGAGGTGATCGGTTACCGTGACCTGCGTGAGTGCGCCGCTGTAGTAGAGCGTTGCCCCTACGAAGTAGGGCGAGCCACTCATCTCCAGGAGATACCCCGTCGCTGTGGGGACTGCGGTCCACTGCGCCGTGTAGATCGTGTCATGGTCGGGATCGACGATAGGCTGTAGTGTGGGCGCCGGGATGGTTGGCACGGTGACGGTGAAGCTGCGGGTGTTGCTGGGCGGGCTGGCGCCAGCGGCGTTCACCGCGCGTACTCGGTAATACCAGGTCCCACCGGGTTGGCCCGTCACCGGGTAGTTGGTCAGCACACCGAGGTAACGGGTCACCGGCGCGGTGAACGCTGCGTCCGCAGCCTCTTCGAGCCGGTAGGCTGTGGCGCCTACGGCGGCCGACCAACTGAGGGTATAGGCGTCGGGTTCTGCGGTGGTCGCGATAGGGTTGAGCGCCGGGGGATCGGGGATAACCGTGGCAGACTGCACGGCACTCCACGGGCTGGCGCCCCCGGTGTTGTAGGCCTGGACACGGTAGTACCAGGAGCCGCCATCGCGGCCCACGATGTTGAGGAAGAGGCTCGAGCCGACGTCGTACGTTGTGGCGCCGGCAAAGTCGGCGTATGCCGATTCCTGGAGCCGGTAACCCGTGGCTCCCGTCACGGGTTGCCACGTTACCGAATAGCTATCGGCTCCGTCATTGTTGATTGGAAGCAGACTCGGGGCGGCGAGACCAACGGCGACGGTCTGGGTCGTGCTCCAGGGACTATAGAGGCCGGTGCTTGACCGGACTGCGCGCACCCGATAATACCACTGCCCGGGCGGCTTGTTGGTCACGGTGAACTGGCGGGCCGCACCATTGTAGACCGTCGTGGGAGAGGTAAATCCGGAGTTGTCATCCTCCTGCAGTTCATAGCTGGTTGCATACGAAACACCGGTCCACTCGACAACATAGTCTCCGTTGCCATCTGAGTTAGCGATGGGCGAGATTTCTGGCGTGGCCCGCCGAGCAAGATCCAGTGCCGCCAGTGCGTCGATGCGCCCGTGGCCGTATAGCTCATCCCAGCCGGCAGTTCCCAAGTCGGTGGCCGTGTTCTGGATCGCCTGCTGCACCTGGTCGGGCGTGAGCGTGGGATCGACTGACCACATCAGGGCGGCGAGTCCCGAGACGAAGGGCGTGGCCTGCGATGTGCCCTTCATCGTGTCGTATCCCTTGTAGTAGGTGCAGCCGGTTGGGTTGGGAACCGTTAGCCACGCGTCATAGGTCGGCAGTGTGCTCAAGATGCCGGTGGCCTGATGACAGAGCTGCATCTGACCGCCGGGGGCGGCAATGTCGGAGTGCGTACCGTAGTTGGAGTAGCTGGCGCGGACGTCATTCTGATCCGTTGCAGCCACGGCCATAACGTGGGCGTTAGCGGCAGGATAGTAGGGCGTAGCGGTACCGCCGTTGCCCATTGCGGCGACGACAAGGATCCCTGCATTATGCGCGCGGGTGATAGCATCCTGGAGTGTCGCGGCACCATCCGGACCTCCGAGGCTGAGGTTGATGATCTTCGCACCGCTGTTGCGTGCCCAATCGATGGCAGAGGCAACCTGGGAAGCATATCCCTCGCCCGCAGCATTCAACGCGCGCACGGGCATAATTCTGGCGCCCCACGCCATCCCGGCCACGCCGATGCCATTGTTCGTTATCGCAGCAGCAATGCCCGCGACGTGGGTGCCGTGTCCGTTCTCATCGTTGGGAAGGGGATCGTTGCTCACGAAGTCCCAGCCGGACACAAGCTTGCTGGCAAGATCCGGATGGCCTGTGTCGACCCCGGTGTCAACAACGGCGATGACCACGGTGCTTGAGCCAGTCGTAATATCCCATGCGGCGGCAGCACGAATGTTGGTGTAGGCCCACTGCCCGCTGAAGCCCGGGTCGTTGGGGACGCCTTGGATGGAGTAGACATAGTTGGGCTCGGCATAGCGAATGCCCGCTTCTGCGTCCAATGCACGGCTGATGGCGAGTTCGCGGCCTTCGGGTACCTGTACGACCTGGACTGCGCTGCCATACAGGGCACGGATGGGCGTCGCGGTGTAACGGTCAAGCAACGCCTGTGTGGACTGGGCCGTCATGGCACCAGGCTCGAACGCGACGAGAATCTCGCCGGGCGCAAACCGCGGCGCGGGCTGGGGAGGCCCCTCAGCCGCTGCCGTGGGATGGCCTGGCAGCGCCGGCAGCAAGACCAGACCAAGCACTGCGCAAAGCAGGATCCGGACAACCCGGACAGCCTTCATACCCATGCCCCCTTAGCGACTATAGTTATGGTAGTATAGCGCCTTTCGGCCAAAGGACCGTCTGTCACTTGCGGTTTTCCGTTCCTGAATGTACAATTTCAGCGCTTGCGATCTACTAAACGCTGGACGAATGGCGGGATGTATGGGTGATGCAGGCTTCTGGTCACCGTGCAGCTTGCCGTCGTTCTTAATGGGAGGGAGCGCGTGATGGCAGATTTCCTTTTCCGTGAACCACTTGATGTTCTCGATCCTGAGTTGTCGGATCTGATTCGCTTCGAGACTGAGCGACAAGCGCGCAAGTTGATCATGGTGCCTTCGGAGTCCATCGCGCCGGCGGCGGTTCACCGGGCGCTGGCTTCGTCATTCTCGCACCTCTACGCGGAAGGGTACCCCGATGAGCGCACCCGCCATCTGACCGAGGATGAGATCCTCGATTATGCCCGCGAGTTGGGACACTTCCGGCGTTACTCGGACCCGCGCTACTACAAGGGTGTGGAGTATGCCGACGTTCTGGAAGCGTTGGCCCGACGGCGGATTGCCGAGATCTTCGCGACCTCGAAGATGCCAGCCGACAAGTTGTATGTCAACGTTCAGTCGCTGTCCGGCGCTCCGGCAAACACGGCGATCCAGTATGCGTTGATGGAGCCCGGTGACACGTTGATGTCGATGGCGCTGCATGTGGGCGGGCACCTGAGCCACGGGAGCAAGGTCGCCTATTCGGGGAAGACCTTCAACGTGGTGCACTACACCGTCGATGGGCAGAGCGAGTTACTTGACTACGACGCCATCCGAGACCTGGCCTTGCAGACACGGCCCAAGATGATCATCGGCGGCTACACCTCCTATCCCTGGGCGCCGGATTGGCAGCGGTTCCGCGCCATCGCAGACGAGGTTGGCGCTTATCTGCTTGCGGACATCGCGCACGTCGCCGGGCTGGTCTGCGCGGGAGTCTATCCCACGCCGGTGGGCATCGCCGATGTTGTGATGTTCACGACGCACAAGACGTTTGGCGGCCCGCGTGGCGCGGTCATCATCACACACAAGGCACCGCTGGCGCGGCAGATCGACCGGGCGGTCTTCCCGGGGTTCCAGGGCGGTCCGCACATGGAGAATGTGGCTGCGATTTCGGCTGCTGCGACGATCGCGCGCACCGACCAGTTCCGCGCGCTGCAGAAGCAGACGGTGGCGAATGCCGTGGCTCTGGCACAAGCGCTGGAGGCCGAGGGGGTGCGCGTCGCCTATGGTGGCACCGATACTCATATGGTGCTCATTGACTGCAAGACTGTCAAGGGCGTGCACGACACGCCTCTCATGGGCGATCCGGCAGCCCAGATCCTGGACGTCGCCGGCATCGTGGCCAACCGAAACACCATACCGGGCGATTCAACTGCACTCTACCCCTCGGGTGTGAGGCTGGGGACCCCATGGATTACGCAGCGGGGATTGGTCGAGGCGGATATGGCTCAGATCGCCTCGGTGATCGGCGGCCTATTCCGGGCCATGATGCCCTATGTGCTTGTGAAGCGGAGCCCCAAGTACGACTACCGCGCGCGTGTCGCCTTTGACGTGCTGGAAGAGGCCAAGCTCAAGGTGGCTGCCCTGGCTGCCAGGGCCGGTGATCCCTATGAAGTGCCCCTGGCGACCGGCTACCCGCACTTCTACTATCTCTCCGACGTGCCCAAGGGTGACGGTCCCTACGAGCGCCTGGCCCTGGTGGGGCGTCAGGTGAAACCTTTTGTGGATTGGTTGGTGCCTTCGAATACAACGGTCATGGACGCTGGCGAGGTTCGTCCGGTGACGCTCCTCGAAGCCGATGGGGCGGTGATGACCGCCGGCGTATTGACCCGCGTTGACGCCGACACCTATCACCTTGATGTTCCGCGAGAGTTCGCCAGCCGCGTCATGACATGGCTGCGCGCGCTGGTGGACGGCTATGTCGCGACCGACGATGCGTTTGGGCGACTGCCTTTCCTAGACGCCGTGTGGGATCTGGGGGAGGCACCGGTGCCTGCTCGGGTGCCCCAGGTGGAGACGGGGCCCTTTGCGAAGCCCTACTTCGTCGGCGCGTGGTCGCGAAAGGAGCCTGCCGGCGAGCCCTTGCCGCGGTTCGAGTGGCACGAGGATGAGGATGCGCCACTGCGCAAGACGGGACTCCACGAGGCCCATCGCGCGCTCGGGGCACGGATGGTTCCGTTCGGCGGTTGGGACATGCCGGTCTGGTATACCGGCAACCTCGACGAGCACCGTGCGGTGCGCGAGGCGGCTGGTCTCTTCGACGTCAGTCACATGGGGTGCTGGGACGTGCAGGGGCCTGAGGCGGCGTCCTTCCTCAACTTGGTGCTGGTCAATGATGTGAATCTTTTGGCGGTCGGCGAATCACAGTACACGGCGTTCTTCGACGTCGACGGCATTCCTCTGGATGACCTGCTCGTCTATATGATCGGCGAGGCGCACTACCTGCTTGTCGTCAATGCTGCGAACAACGACAAGGACTGGGCGTGGGTCAACGGCGTGCTCAGGGGCGAGGTGATGATCGATCCGCAGCGGCCCTGGGTCCGTTGGGAAGCACCAGCGGAGTCTATGGTGCTGCGTGATCTGCGGCAGCCGGACGCCGGTGAGGACATGCGGGTAGAGCTGGCGATCCAGGGCCCCAAGTCGCGAGACATTCTGCTCGCACTAGGGGGGGCTCCTGCTGACTTGGCTGCGCTGCGTAACCTGCCGTGGTCAGGGATTGCCCGGGTCACACTGGGTGGGTTCGATATGCTGATCAGCCGGACCGGCTATACAGGCGAGCGCGTGGCGTACGAGGTGTTTGTCCATCCCGACCGGCTTGTCGAGCTGTGGGAGAAGTTGCTCGAGCTCGGCAGAGACGCCGGGATCAAGCCGTGTGGCCTGGCGGCGCGCGATAGCCTGCGCATCGAGGCTGGGTTGCCGCTCTACGGTCACGAGATGGCGGGCCCGCTGAACCTGACGATGGCTGAGGCCGGTTTCGGCATCTATCCCAAGCTCTACAAGCCGTTCTTCGTGGGACGCGAGGCCTTTGCTGCCCACGAAGCCCAGCGCGATGCGGGCGTGGTGCGCTTCCGGGTGCCTGAGAAGGGACAGCCGATGCCTCAGCAGCTCGATCCGGTCGTCGACGACAAGGCCCGAGTGGTGGGCAAGGTGACGAGCTGCAGTGTCGATACCGACGGCTACCTATTGGGTCAGGCCTTCGTTCGCGAGGACTACCAGAAGTCCGGCACTCGCCTCGTGGTGCTCGTGACGCCGCGCCGCGAGCCCAAACCGCGAGAGGCGCTCAAGATTGGGGACCGTGTGCCCCTGCCTGTTGCGATCGAGGTGCTTACCCGCTTCCCGAAGTAACTGTGCCAACGCCGTTTCAGCATCTCGTATACGCGGAGCGTGTTGTATGCCATCCGGCGCTTCCTGAGCCGGTGCGGGCGGTGCTGCGCCGCGAGCCAGGGGCTTATCTTCTCGGGAGCACCGCCGGCGACGTGCAGACTGTGAGCGGCCAGAGCCGGCCCGAGACCCACTTCCACCGTATCTCCGACGGGCCGGCAGTTCCGGCGACCTACCCTCAGTTGGCGGATCCTTACAGCCTTGCGGAACCTCAGGCGGCATTCGTCAGCGGCTACTTGACACACCTGGTGTGGGATGAGCTATGGGCCTGGGAGATCTTCGTGCCCTTCTATCGCGATAATGCTGCGCGTTGGCCGGACCGCCGTGCCTATTCGCTCAACCACAATGCACTGCGAGTACTCTTGGATCGCACGGCCACCGCCGCGCTCCGTCATGGCCCTGCGCTCCTGGCGTTGCTCCAGGAGGTGACTGTCGACGCGTGGCTGCCCTTCGTACCGGTCTGGGCGCTGAAGCGATGGCGGGACTGGCTGGTGGGGCAACTCAGCAATCCCGATGCTATCGAGACCGCCCAGGTCTTCGCCGACCGGATGCATTTGCCGGTCGACGAGTTGGAGCGAGCTGTCGAGATGCTGGCGGGCGACCCCGATGCGCACGTGTCTGGGTTGACCGCCGCTCTGGCCCGCTACGAGGCCGCCGCGCTGCGTGGGAGCCTCACTGCGGTTGCGGGCTATTGGCAGCTTAGCGAGGGATCAGCTTGTGAGGGCGAGTGCAAGGTGCCTGACCCTGAGGTTATGGCTCTGGGAACGCCTGACCTCGCCACCAGTTGTTTGGCGATGAGGGGCGTATGAGAATCCTCGTCACCGGCGGCGCTGGGTACATCGGCAGTGTCGTTGCTGATCAACTCCTTAGCGCCGGTCACCAGGTTACAGTCTACGATAGCTTGATCAAGGGCCATCGCGAGGCGATTCCTGCCGGTGCCGATTTTGTCGAGGGCGATATCCTTGATCGTGCCACTCTGAACGTTACGCTCAGTAAGCGCTCGCCGAGCGCTGGGGGCTACGACGCGATCATGCACTTCGCCGCGTTCATCGAGGCGGGCGCGTCGATGCGCGAGGCCTCGCAGTTCTATCGCAACAATGTGGCGGGCAGCATTGCCGTGATCAACGCGGCGGTCGAGCATGGCGTGCCGAGATTCGTGTTCTCTTCCAGCGCCGGTGTCTGCGCCGGCAAGGATACGCCCATCACAGAGGACGATCCCATTGGTCCAGCCAGTGTGTATGGCCATACCAAGAGGATGATCGAGGAAGCTCTGGGCTGGTATCAGCGTGTCCACGGCCTGCGTTTTGCGGCGTTGCGTTACTTCAATGCGGCGGGAGCCACCTCTCCCGAGCGCGGCGAGGATCACGCTCCAGAGACGCATCTGATTCCGCTTGTCCTTCAGGTGGCTCTGGGGCAGCAGGACTGCGCCTGTATCTTCGGCGACGACTATCCCACGCCCGACGGCACGTGCATTCGCGACTACATCCACGTTGTCGATCTCTCCGAGGCTCACGTGTTGGCGCTGGGCGCGCTTGATGATCATCCTGCGTTGATCTGCAATCTGGGGAATGGGGCCGGCTATTCGGTCAAAGAGGTGATTGAGGCCGCGCGAGCGGTCACCGGGCAGCCGATCCCGACGCAGATTGAGCCCCGCAGGGCCGGCGATGCGGCGATCCTGGTCGCCGATGCGGGCAAGGCCCGTCGTCTGTTGGGGTGGCAGCCGCGGATCCCCGACCTGCGTGATATCATCGCCAGTGCGTGGGACTGGCATCGGGCACATCCGTGTGGCTATGCCCATAAGGCGAGGATCGATCCAGCGTGCCCGGATCTGAGACCGGTGGATTGGCGCGTATGAGGTGGCGGTGGTGTCTTTTGGGTTCGCTACGTAAGGGGCGTTGGTCGATGGCGCGCCTGTGGAGCGCTATCGCTGTAGTCCTGACCTTGGCACTGGTCCTGGGACCTTCGGCTGCTGCGGCGCCAGGCATGGCAAAGAGCACAGCGCTCGCTGCCGCACAAGCGGTCTCGCCGCCCGAAATCGCGTCCTATGTTATCTCAGCCACGTACGAGCCTGCCACGCACATGCTCGCAGCAAACCAGACAGCGACCTACCGCAATACGACCGCTGCGCCGATTCCCGATGTGGTCTTTCACCTCTATCTGAACGCGTTCCGCAGCGCAGACACACTGTGGATGCGCGAGGCGGGGCCGGGCCACCGTGGATACGGTTACGACGCTGAACATCCCGGCTGGATCACAGTCGAATCGGCACAGCTTGCCGACGGCACCCTCCTGACGCTGGAGCCTCTGGACGTGGACGAGACTCTAGTCCGGGCTGTGTTGCCCGTGCCTGTGGCTCCCGGCGACTCCGTCGTAGTGGAGATGGCGTTCACGGCCCAGCTCCCGCGGGTCTTCGCGCGCACGGGATGGGCTGACGATGGCGACTTTGTTATGGTAGGCCAGTGGTTCCCAAAGTTCGGTGTCTGGGAGTATGGCGACACAGACTCACTTGGCGAGGCGAACTTATCTGGCGGGTGGAACGCACATCCCTTTCACGCTAACAGCGAGTTCTACGCCGATTTCGGCACGTACGACGTGACGCTCACTTTGCCCGAGCCATGGCGGGTCGGCGCAACAGGAGTAGCGGTGACCCAACCGCAGCCAAACGGCGAAGGTACCGCAACGCACCACTGGCGCGCCGAATCTGTCATCGACTTCGCCTGGACTGCTTCGCCTCACTTCCGGTCGATGGCGCGCGTGGTTGACGATGTGGTGGTCGAGGTCCTCCACTATCCGCGGAACCGCCCTGCCGCGCGCCGGGTGATGGCGGCGACCCGGCGCACGCTCGGCCACTACGGCGCCTGGTATGGGCCCTATGGTCACGGGCTCTATCCACGCCTGACCGTGGTCTTGGTCCCTCCGGGAGCGGGCGGTGCTGGCGGTATGGAGTATCCCACGCTCTTCACCGTTGGCGCCCTGACGGGCACCGGGATGTCAGGCTGTGTCCATCTGCTGGAAGTGGAGACCGTCCACGAGCTGGCGCACCAGTGGTTCCAGTCTATGGTTGCGACCAACGAAGCCGAAGCGCCGTGGCTCGATGAAGGGTTTGCCGACTACAGCACCGTCCGGGCGATGCGGGCGCTCGGGTTGGACCCGGTCAGGTGTGGGGGGTGGACCTATTCCTATCTTGGCCTGCGCCGTTCGGAGTACGCGCTGGCACCCCAGACGCCTATGGCGGGCAAGGCTTGGGAGTTTAGTGGGTTTGAGTATGGCATTGCGACCTACTCCAAACCCGTAGTGGCGTTCACAACGCTTGAACGCTTGGTGGGGGAAGCGGCGATGCTGGATTTCCTAGGCCGTTACGCCAGCACCTATGCCTTTGCGCACCCTACGGCTGAAGATCTGCGGGCGGTGATGACGGATACACTGGGCGAAGAGGTGAGCACGTGGTTCTTTGAGGCGCTGGTCGACGGCGAGGCGACGATGGATGCGCAGATCGTCGACCTTGGCACTGAACAAGCGCAGGTGATCCGCGAGGGCGCTCTGTGTGTCCCGGTGACTGTGGCTGTGGTTCGAGACGGCGCTACCTCGGATGTGACGTGGGCCTGTGAGATGTCCGTTCAGCTTGGAGGGCCTGATCTGTCGGAGGTGGTGGTCGACCCTGAACGGATCGCTGTTGTGGATCTCAACTGGGCTAACAACGGCGTACGGCTCAGCCCGGATGATGGGGCCTGGCTTGGAGCGACAGCGCGCGTTCTCCGCCTACTGCAGATGCTGTTCCGAGGAGGGGCCGTGTGGTAATGGGCGTCGAAGCGATGACTGGTATGCTCCGGCGTGTCTTCAGCCGTCCGCGGCCCTGGGTGATGAGGTATGTGCTCCTTACCTTGCCAGCGCTCGTGCTGGCGCCGCTCATCACGTTCCCCTTCAGGGCGTGGTTCCGCTATCCATTGCTTGTCGAGGCGTTGGAGACGCAGTCGCTGGACTTGCTCCTGGAGCTGCTCAGGCTATCTTCTGTCGAGGCTCCGGCTGGACAGCTGCTCGGCCTGGCGGTTCTACTGATCCTGCTGACCTGGGTTTTCGTCCGGGGTCTGTGGCTCTGGCTGGAAGGAGGAGTCCTGCTCACCTACGTTCAGGCTGCGCCTCCCTCGTGGCGCGAGTTCTTTTATGCCTGTACCCGCTGGCTGGGCAGTTTCCTTCTGCTCAGTGTGTTGGGTTGGCTCGCGATTGGCCTGGTGGGGGCGGCGTTCGCGGCAGCTGCATTTCTGGGGAATCTGGTCTGGCCTCCGCTCGCGACATTCACGCTGGGTGTCGGAGCGGTTCTGGTTGTGGCCTGCTGGCTGTGGGTCGACTTTGCGCGCGTGGTTGCGGTGGTCCGCGACGACCGGCACGTCTTCCGGGCTTTGACCGGTGCGGCGCGCGTCGCGGGACGGCGTTGGCTGCCGCTATTTGGGCTGATGCTCGGGCTATTGGCCGTGCGCCTCGTTGTGGCTTTGGCTTCCCGTGCTCTGTCCTCGGCTATGCCGTACAGCTGGTGGCTACCCACGCTCGCCATCCAGCAGCTTATGCACATTCTGGCGGTGGGCGTGTCGCTGATCCGTAGAGCCGGGGAGGCGGGATTGGCTCTGGATGCGTTGGCGACGGGCACTGCAGATGGGTAGTTGTTTCTACCTGGGGTTGGGAAGCATCCAACCTAGTCAGCTCTACATAAGCCGAGTGAAGCTTGTCCGGGTGCAGCGCACGTGGGGACCGCCACGTCTGGAGACGCTTGCTCCGATTCCGGTGGTGCTGCTGGATGGCATTGTGACAAGCACCGATGGGCACACACGGGCGCTCGCCGCCTATCGCGAGGGGGTCAGTGGCGTTCCTGTCTATTGGGATGAGGATGCTCTTGACCTCGAAGCCTACCGTATCTGTGTCGGTTGGTGTCGTGAGGCCGGCATCCACACACTCCGCGATCTGGAAGGGCGCTTGCTGGCTGAGGCGGATTACCAGACCCTGTGGTTGGGGCGCTGTCAGGAGATGCAGGCCACGTTAGCGAGCACCCGGGAGTAGCGTTCGAGTGATCGCCGTGCCAGTGGGGGGGAGCGCCGGTATGGCCGGCGGCGGCGTACCGCACGCGACCACGATCAGGCCGCGGAGGCCCCGACTACACCCCTCTTTACACGAGGTCGCTGTCCGGCTTCGCACCACGTTGTGGGGTGCTCCCGTCAGACGCGTCACGGAGTGAGATCTCATAGGGCGGCTGCATCAGGCGTTCCAGATAGATGCGGTCGACCTGGCGTTTCGCCTGAATCGCGCGACGTTTGCGCCACATCTTGGGCATGCCCACAATGCCGGCGACAACGCCCCGTAAGGTGGCACGCGCGGCTCTGCCCCGCCAGGCCTTGACGGCGGTCGAGATCAGTTGCCACTGGGCCGCCAGGATGGCGCGACGATGGTCGTGCCACATGTCGCTTGGATAGTTCTTCACTAGCGTATAGATGCGGTTGCGACCGTCGTAGTAGGAAGCGGTCGCGCCGCCCCCAGATGCCTTCAGCTTGTGGTAGACCACTGCCTCGGGGACGAACAGACAGCGCCACCCGGCCAGTTGGGCGCGCCATGCCAGGTCGATATCCTCAAAGGAAAAGAAGAAGTCGTCGTCCAGCAGTCCGATGTCATCCAGCATGGCAGCACGGTATGCGGCGCTACCACCACAGGCGCTGAATACATAGGCGCGGTGGTCGTACTGCCCGATATCCTGCTTCCAGACACCCCGGTTGTGGGCCAAGCCGTCAGGTGTCACGTAGTCGCCCGCTGTATGCAGGATGTCGCGACGGTCGAAGAGCAGCATTTTCGAAGCCACCATACCCACCTCGGGGTGACGTGCCAACGCATCGATGACAGTCTGTAGCCAATCGGGGTGGGCTTCGGTGTCGTTGTTCAAAAGCACGCGGATCGGGCCCCTGGCTGCTTGGAGCCCCACGTTGCAGGCACCTGTGAACCCAAGGTTTGTGGCCTGGGGGAGGACGCGCACCTCGGGGTAGGACTCAAGAAGCTCCAGCGAACCGTCCCTGGATGCGTTGTCAACGACGATGATCTCGACGCTTTTCTGTGATTGCTGACGCAGGCTCTCTATGCAAACGGGCAAGTGCTGGGCCCCGTTCCAATTGGGGATCACGACCGTAACCGTGGGCTTAGTATCGGCTGAGTCTTCAGGTGCAGTGACGTGCGCCGTTGGCGGCGCGGCATCTGAGGCGGTCACGGCTTCCGGTATCCGGCCTCCTCGACGAAGGCCGCGACGGCCTCCTCCCACGGTCGCAACCGGATCCCCAGCGCGGCTGCTGCGTTGTTGGCAAGTGGCGTATAAGGGGGGGGCGTGCTTGCCCGCTGGAAAGCTGCCGATGTGATTGGCTCGATCGGCACGCCTCCGCGCCCGCTGTGATGGATCAGCGCCCGCGCCAGTTCGTAGCGCGACACAGTTCCCTCGTTCACCAGGTGGTAGATGCCGTAGGCGTGGGTCTGCAGCAACTGAACGATGGCCTCCACCAGGTCCGGGACAAAGGTGGGGCTGCTAACCTCGTCGTCGACGACGCTCAGCGCTCCCCGCTCGTCTGCCAACTGGATAATACGGTGCGGAAAGTTCCGCCCCCCTACAGCATACAGCCAGGCGGTGCGCACGATGTAGAACCGCTGCAGAAGTCTTTCGGCGTACCATTCGCCTGCGAGCTTGGAGATGCCGTATGCATTGATGGGATGGCGGTCCGCCCATTCGTAGTAAGGAGACTGCGCGGTACCCTCGAATACCTCGTTGGTGCTGATCTGCATGAACTCCGCGCCGCTGGCGCGAGCGGCGAGCGCCAAGTTCTGCGTGCCCATCCCGTTGACGCGATAGGCCAGCTCGGGGTTGCGAGCGCAGCCGTCGACGTCTGTCATCGCGGCGGAGTTGATGACCACGTCTGGACTTGCCTCGGTTACGAGCGCCTGCACGGCGTGGCGGTTCGTAATATCGTGCTCCGGCAAATCCAATCCTTGCACCTCGTGGTTCGACTGCAGCCGCGCCAGCAAGGCATTACCCAACTGGCCCCGATGACCCGTGACGATAACTCGCATTTGGTGTCGCTCCTTAGCGGATGGTGGGGTGCTGGTGGCACCGTCCCAACTGTACCATAGGTAGGTGGATTCGCCATGGCCTGGAGGGGACAGCACGGGGCCGCGCTGTGCCACGTACCATGGGTGCTGCCCTAGAGCCGTCGGCCGTTTGCGGGTCCTGCTATTGTGAGACCTGGTGTCGTGCCTGCGGATCGTCGACGCGGCGCGGGAAGGGCCGTACCCATCCCTCGCGCCCGAATCCAGGGTCTTGAGAGAGGTCGTGGAAGTAGACACGGTGGTCGAAGTGACCCTCGGCGGTGTACGTCATCACCGTTCGCGTTAACGCGATGTCGAGGGTATCACGCGCCTCCCGGCACGCAGGATCATCGATGCGGTTGCACTGCTCGCCGGGGTCGTTCAGGCCATCGAAGAGGAAGCGCTCTCCGCCGGCGTACTTGCAGAGCCGCCAACGCCCATCATCGATCCACCAGCCGCCCTGTGTGGCGCCTACGATGTAGTCGCGGCTCGTTGCCCCCGGCAGCCCCAGTCCGGGCAGCGGGCGCGAGTCCATATACGCCGGCGCGTCTAGGCCCGCACAGCCCAGGAGCGTGGCGGTCACGTCGGTGAGGGTTACCAGATCATCGCGCACCTCGACCTGCGCGCTCTGGGGCAGTCGCACAATCAGGGGGACGTGCAGGCTGCTCTCGTAGAAGGTGCCCTTTCCGATCATGCCGTGGTCGCCCAGGTAGTCGCCGTGGTCAGAGGAAAAGACGATCACCGTCTTTTCCAGGAGGCCCTGTCGCTCTAGCGTTTCGAGGATCTGGCCGACCTCGTGGTCGATCTGCTGGACAAGCCCGGCGTAGTGCGTGCGCACCTTGCGTACTTGGTCCGGTGTGAACTCGCTGTAGTCCACCCCGTTCCAGGGGAGGCGGTTGCCTTCGACATTGTTGAGGCGCAGCCCTTCAGCCGCCGCTGTGGGCGGGACAGCGTGTGGAATCTGTGCAGGATCGATGCCGTTAAGGAACTCGGGCGATGGGTCATAGGGGCAGTGCGGCCCGGGGAACCCCACCATCATGGCAAAGGGGCCTTCGTTGCCGTGACGTTCGATGAAGGCGCAGGCCTCGCCGCCCACGAAGTGGTCGACTGCGGCCTCCCAGGGCAACGGGCTGACGACCGCGCCCTTATTCGCGAAGTAGCCTGGGCACTCGCTGCCGTGATACTTTCGCAGCCCTTGCGCACGCAAGGCACGGTCGTAATCATCGCGTATGTGAATCCAACGCTTGTCCTCGGCAATCGAACGGAACTGAAACCCCATTCGGGCGTCCCACGGGTAGAAATGCATCTTGCCAATCGCGGCGGTATAGTAGCCTGCGGCATTGAGGAGTTCGGGCCAGGTCTGCAGGCCCATCGCCTGGTAGTCGGGTCGCAGAAACTGGCCGTTGTCGAGCACACCCGTCTTCAAGCCGTGAAGCCCGGTGAGCAGGGCGACCCTGGCGGGGACGCATAGCGGGTGTCCGGAATAACAGCGGGTGTAGCGCACGCCCTCGGCACTGAGCCGGTCGATATTGGGCGTACTCAGGAACCCGGCGCCGTAACACCCTAGGAAGTCGTGCCGCAACTGGTCGGGCATCAGGAAGATAAGGTTGGGTTGGTGACTGCTGCCTGGTCGGTCGCTCATCAGACTGCTCCTTTCTTATGGGGCGTCACGCTTCTCACGGGATCAGGCCTGGGTCCAGCATCGCGCCGAGAGCACTCGCGAGCTGGTCGCCTTCCGCATCCACATCCGTCGTGTAGACGTTCATGCCGAGGTCGTGATTCAGCGCGTCGATGTCTCGAGCCGGCAGTATTGCCCCCGCTCCGGTGCGGGGGTTCACGATCTTCACAGGACAGGTCAACGCAGCAACCAGGTCGGGCAGATCGTAGTACAAGAGCACGCCGGGCACGAACGTATCTGCCGGCCACGTGTACGCTTCAGTTTCGAGCAGCGTTCTGAAGCTGACGAGACAATCCCACACGATGACGCCCCCGACCTGCCCGTCGATCAGGGCGGTGTGCAGGGCCACGATGCCTGCATTCCCGCAGCCCGACACGATGATGCCTCCGGGGACTACCTCGGGCCGCGTACGCAGGTATGCAAGTGTTGCCAGGGCATCGCGGACGCGCATCGACATGAGTGGATCGCCCAATGCCGCACTAGTGTAGGCCAGGTAGCGGTCGATGCCACCCCAACCCGCCATCTCGTAGGGGTACATCGCTGGGGCGGTGTCTCCCCAACCACGCAGGTCAACACAGAAGGCTGCGCGACCGGAGGCCTCTCGCTGTATGAAGCGAACCGCGTCTGCTACAGGCCCGTGGCGATAGAGCAGGCGGTTGCGGCCCCGATCGTCCAGGTGCAAGACAGCCCGTGCCGCTCCCAGGATCGGGTAGACGAACGTCGCAGGGAGCTCTATACCGGGCTCTGGCCTGAGGAGGATCTGCTGCCACATATGTGTCCAGACCTGGAAGGGCTGGCTTGTGAGCGCTTGGGGCGTGGGGACGGCGTCCTGCGTGCGCACCAGAGCACTCGCTGCGGCACGGACGCGTCTCGCGTCTCGTGAGCGGGTCACCTCCAGTGCGCCGGCGCGTTCGAGCGTGAGCGTACGCATATTGACGTCCGGTCGAGGGTGGCATTGGAGCTCGGGATATGGATCGAGCGCGAAGCTCGCGTCCGAGAGGTCCGGTATGGATCGGTCGGGTTTCCCCAGCAGCCAGCGGTTCATAAAGCTTACGAACCGCCTGGCCTGGGCAAGCGAGTAGGCATGCCCGCCATCGTCCACAAAGAACTCGAAACGATCGGGTCTGCCGAGGCTGTTGTAGAAACGCTGCACCTCGCCTGCCAACCGGCGTGTATCGTCGATATGGAAGACCTCGTCAAGCGCGCCTGCCATCAAGAGCACAGGCGTCGGCGAAGCAGCGCACAACAAGTCGACCTCGTCGATCCCTTCAGCGTAGCGACCGGTCATGTGGGTCTCGGGGCATCCGGCGTAGCATTGGGTGATGTCGAGTTGGGCAAGGGGCGAAAGGCAGCACGATGGACCGGTTACCGAGATTCGTGCATCCAGGAGCGTCGCGAAGGTCGTCGTCGTGCCTCCGCCCGAGACTCCGGTCATGGCCACTCCGTCGCTCAAGTCGACGTCCTCCCGCGTCTCCAAGTAGTCGATACAGCGCAGGGCATCGGCGACGAAGTACTGGCTCGATGTTTCGCCTACCAGGTAGCACCGCACCCCGTCGTGAAAGTGATCGTTGCCCGGCTGTTTCTCGCCGGCCTGCCCTGGAGGGTCAAACAGCAGAGCCAGGTAGCCGCAGCGCGCAAAGAACTGAGCCGGAAGCTGATAACTTTCGAACTGCTTACCCGAGTGGCCGACAGGAATGACGACTGCGGGATAGGGTGGCGCGTAGTCGAGCGGCACGTAGACGGTGGCATTCACTTGCCACTCGGGGTAGGTGTCGAAGAGCACGTTCTCGAGGCGATAGCCACGCTTGTCGAATTGGCTGACCCGGATGACAGTGGGGCGCACTGCGTGTGGTCCAACGGGCAGATCCCCGTAGAATGCTCGCACGGCTTCTCGGATCGTCTGCCGGTAAGTTGCGATGTCGCCGGTCGCCAGTGCGGCGGTTCTGCGTTGCGCGGAGGCTTGCATAGAGCCTAGGCCGCGCTCGATGAGATAGCGGCGCAGCATATCCCGTAGGTCTGTCGTTGCCACGATGGGGCTTGGCGACGCGTTGTCACTCGTCATAGATGCCTCCATCAGGCAGTTATGGATGAGGTCTGGAAGCCGTCGACGTGTCCCGTGGTGTGCAGATAGTCCCTTGCACGACATGCGGTGTCGTAGTCGCCGGCCCAGAACACGCGTGAGAACCCGGTGCGGATGCGCTCGCGGCATCTCTCGTCAACCCGCGAGGTCCACTGCACAATGGGGACTCTGGTCTGTTCACACGCCTCGGCCATGCAATATAGGTCGTAGAACTCACCCTGATAGGGGTTGATGCCCTTGAGGTTGGGAATAGCGAGCAGTGTCTGCCACCAGTTGGCTTTGCCGCAGAAGTGAATCCACCCGCCGTAAGGCCCCAGAAGCTGTCGATCGTACGGCTGCACGAACTCGACGTACTGGCGGGCGCTCAGGTTGATGGAGGAGTCATTGCGTACGCAGAGACCCCCCAAGTGGTTCCACTGCCCGCCGTGTTCGTTGAGCGCTCCCCTATCGATGCGACGGTGCTCCCTCACCACGGCCAGGATCGTGTCGACGATGATGCCCATCAGCGCGTGAAGCTTCTCCGGGTCATCGTAGAAGGCGTAGTAGAGGCTCGATCCCCAGATGATACTGGCATTGTCAAACGGTCCCTGAATGTCCAGCATTTGCGATCCGACCAGTGACGCCAGCTTGGAATACGGGGCAAGCGTCTCCCGGTAGTAGGCGACTGTGTCGAGCGCGCGCTCGATCAGCTCGCTGTGCGGCCCACCTCGCAGAGGAGGTGTGCCGGCTTCGAGGACACGGTCGAGTTGTTCCTCTGAGACGGCCAGCCCGATGGGCAGCGAATCCTCGAAGGTCACGGTACGGCAGCCGAACATGGCACTGATGATCCCGGTCCCGTAGTTGGCGCGGATGCCATAGAGCCGATCGTCTGCCAGTTTGGCGCCGGCGTAGATGTCGCGCAACTCGTGCAACAGCATCTTGCCCGGATCGTCATAGATCTCCTGGAAGTTGTAGTCGGGCCATTCGTCCTCAGGGATGGGATAGATGATCATAGTGGGAGCGTGATCCACCGGCTCGTAGGCGAAGGCGCGCGCCTGAAGCTCGTGGGTGCGCGCCACGTGCTCGGGGTCGACGATCGCTTCCAGTCTCTCCAGATAGGGTGCTATCTCTGCTTCTGCCAGCTCGGTTCTCATTCAGCTTCTCACTTGTAGATGCCGTATTTGCGGAACGCCGCACTCATCGCAATGAGTTTCTCCTGCGTATGGTGCACGGCCTCCGGCGTGCTGTAGGCCATGCTGATGAGGCCACCGTTGTGGCTACCTATCGTCTGCACCATCCGCCTTACGTACTGCACAATGTCTTCGATAGAGCCGTGGACCATCGTTTGCTGGATGTCGACAGGGCACCAGAAGGCGATTCTGCCACCCACGCACGCATCCAGAGCCTCCAACCCCATATTCTCCTGCTGATCCATTTGAATAACGTCGAGCCCGGTATCCACGAAGGTTGGCAGCAGGTCGATGATATGGCCGCACGAGTGCAGCCAGACATCCATCCCTAGCTGGTGCGCCAGTCGCCAGTTTCTACGGTAATGCGGCATGAAGAACCGCTCGATCATCTGCGGGCGTACCATCAGCCGGTCCTGAAGGCCCCAATCATCGTAGCCCATCACCCCGTCACAGCCAATCGCGGCGAGCATACGGATCGAGTGGCGCTGATGCTCAGCAAGCCTGCCGATCAGCGCATGGAGCTCGTCGGGGTGTTCATAGTATGCTACGAACATATTCTGCAACCCTGTGATGTTGTGGGTTCCCTCGTTCAGCGAGGAGAATGGCATCACACCCAGGCAGTATTTCGGGTTGGGGGTGCGGTTGTTTCTCTCAATCTGAAGTCCGGCGTCCTCATAGTACGCAGGGTTGTTCATCTCGGGGAAGACGTAGCCTGCTTGTTGACTGACGTCGGCCACGGGCCACGCGACGGCTTCGCCGAAGGTTTCCTCGTTGACGCGTTCCCACACTACGCCCCACGCGTCGATGCGACGCTGGTGTCCGCCTGTGTTGGTCCACGGCTGGACGTCCGGCGGGCGCTCCAGCCAGAGCCACAGAATGTCGTTGGCGTTCCCGTCGGGCAGGTAGTGCGGGACATGGTCGGGCCCCTGGAAGTGGATCGCGCGCTTGACCCGTTCGCGTGAGTTCATCGTTAGCTCGCGGGCGTCACCGGTTCTGGCGTTACCACAAACACTGCGCTACTGTATCGCTCCGCCAGCTCGACAGCGAGGCCATCGCTGACCAACTGCTTGCCACTGAATACGGCGCCCTCCCCGTCGGCAGGATCTTCGTTGCGCACCAGGTAAGCGCCATCAGCACGCAACTCCTGGAGGGGGAACCACCGGCGACGGGTGCCATCATCGAGCCGGTAGACGAACACGAGTGAGGTGTCGCTGCCGGGATCCTGGAGTTGCAGTGCGGCCCAGCCTGTCTCCTCTGTCTTCGCGTGCACGGGGCTGAGCAGATGGCCCGCGGCGTTGGCGATCAGGTGTCGCCAACGCTTCCAGAACGTGATGTGGTGTTGAAGGCGTTCGCGCGCAGGCTGCGGCAATCCGGCGATGTCGCCACTCAGCCCCAACATACCCGGCAGCGCGACGCGCGCGGCGAAGTCGACGCCGGACGTCACTGCCTCTTTCCAGATGGCGCCGCAGGGAGTAACCAGGGACTCGGGCGCTTCGTTCAGGGGTGAGCCGTAGCTGGGGATAGTCGCGCCGACCGACCGGAGCACGATCCACGCGCCCAGCTTGCCCGGAGGCAGTCGAAGCCATGCGCCTTGGCGGATCCGCAGTACGTCGACTGGATGCACCGTGTCCGAGAGAAAGTGGCAGTCGAAGTGCGATACCGTGTTGAGGTCTGACCGCATACCGCCGCTCGCGCAGCCCTCGAAGACAACGTTCGGGTAGGTGCTGTGAAGGTCATCGAGCAACCTGTACCACTGGCGGTAGTAGGAGCTCAGTTCTGCGGCATCGTCGCCCAGTTCGAAGTTGAAGTCTACCTTCATCCAGGCAAGTCCATAGGCCTCGACAAGGCGCGACATCTCCGAACGGATGTGGCCATAGGCGTTCGGATTCGCCAGATCCGGATAGCAGTAGCCGTCTGCGCCGGGCAGGAACCAGTCTGGGTGGGCCTGAACAGCTGGCGCGGTTGGATGGTTGCGCTCTGGCTCCATCCACAACCCGAAGCCAAGCCCGGCAGCACGCACTTCGTCTGCAAACGCAGCCATCTCACCCCTGAAGGCTGTGTCGGGGTTCTCTCTCCAGTCACCGACCTTGTGGCCCCAACTGCCGGTACCGGCGCCGTACCACCCGGCATCCACTGCGAAGACCTCGCAGCCCAACTCCGCCGCGGTCGTCAATTGACGCCTTAGCCGGTCCGGGTCGAGGAACTCAAAGACGTCAAACCACGTGTTGTAAACGACTGGCAGGCTGCGGCTGCGTCTGGTTGTGGGCGACGTGCCGAGATAGTGGTGGAGCTTGGGTGCGCCGAGTTCAGGTTGTCCCTGTGGCAGATACTGCACGAGGATGTCGGGCAAGTCGAGTTCGGCGCCTGCTGGCAGCTCGAGCGCTAGCCCTTCATCGGAAAGCCCGAGCTCCACGATGGCGAAGGGCAACGAGTCGCCCCCGGCGACACACGTGCTGACCTTCATGACCCAGTTTCCCCGCGGCAAAACGTGGAAGGCTACGGCTGTGCGCAACTCAGGGTCACGGAGTACAAGATAGGGTGTGCTGCCCTGCGTCGTGCGTCCGCCACGGCAATACAGATGGATACTGCCGTGATCGAGGCTCTGCCACCTGCCCTGGTTCTCGTTACACCAACTGCTCCGTTGGCTGTAGACTTCGTAGTGGGCTGGGGAGAAGGGAAACCGGGCCAGGCACCGATGCAGGATGATTGGCTCCGGGCCGGCATTCCGTAGGACGTCGGTGCGTCGCCATATCGCTGTGTCCGGTGAAAGGGTCCAGGTGCTCCTCCACTCAAGCTCCCCCGCGATATCCCACACAAAGGACAGCATGTTGCTGCCGCTCTTGGCCTCCGCCAACTGCAGCCGGTCGCCCTCGAAACGTCCCCTGTCGCAGACGAGCACTCCAAGTCCGCGCGCGCGAGGTGGCCCGACGTCGTCCCCGTCGTAGCCGCATGTCAGACCCCACAGACGTCTCAACCAGAGGCGGCTCCCCGCCTCGTGGGCAAAGCATGTGGTGCTCAACTGAGCCTCAAATGCAGTTTCCTGGGCCATGGCTTTCACTCCTGTTCGCCGATGCTCTCTGTGCCGCTACGATTCTCGAAGTTATGGTGCCGCTCGCTCATTGCCCCCCGAGCAACCGGTGTGCAAACAGCCACGCAACCGGATTGTGTCGCGTCCTGTCCGCCAAGGCCAGTTGGCAGATCCTGAAATAGCCTTCGCCGTGAGTCTTCTCCGCAACTGCGAACGCCGGCCCCCACATGCCGGACCAATCGCCGTTGCCGCTGGTGAGGATGGGCGTCCAGCCTGGCGCCGTGACCGTCGTGGCGAGCAAAGGGGTCACGTAGCCTGCAGCGGCGTCATACCAGAACCAGAAGTCGTCCGGTCTCAGGTCAGCTACCAACGGGTGCCCCGGTGCGCGCCCACAGAAGTGCCGCGGATTCATGCCACACGGAACGACCTGCACGGGGCCCCCAGCGATCTCATATGCGCCGGGCGGCAGGTCGAGGAGCACGGCGATTGCTCCGTGCGTTACCCATGGCGTGATGACCTCCAGGCCTTCACTGATGTCACTGATCAGAATGACGTCACCCGGCTCCACCGCTTCCAGCGGGATTGTCAGCAAATCCATCTCGACAGCGAGGCGCGCGGCTGCGCTCTGAGGTGGACCGATGACACAGACACGCTTTGTCGCACGGCCCAGGGTGGGGAACACCTCCAGGTCCACTGACGTATCGTGCAGCACGCGTCCCTTCTTGTCGATCAATGCCAAACGCGCGACCAACGTGGCGCGGCTACGGACTGCCGGGACGCCAAAGTGCAAGAAGCCCTGGAAGGTGCTGTTGCACCGTGCCACGTCCGCGGGACCGCGTTGCGCGGCAATCACTTCTCCGTGCAGCTCCAATTGGTAGCTGAGCTCCAACCCATCGGGCACCACGTCCAAATCGTTACACACCCAGGCCTCCAGGGTCACGGTCTCACCGGCGAAGAACGCGTGGCGATCGGTGCGGAGGTTGGCCATCAGGGGTGTCAACGCCTCGCGATAGGCGAAGTAGGCCGGCTTGGGCTGGCGCTCCACGTCCATGATTGCTTTCATCCAGCCGGAGGGAAACGCGTCAATGAACAGGTGGATCGCGAACGAGGCCATCTGGCTATCGCGGCGGAAGGCCTCGGTCATCAAACGGGTCATCCGTGCCTGGTGTGCCTGGCTCGCAGCGACCCAGTCCACGAGAGTATGCTGCGTCTCGAACCACATGTAGTGGAAGCGGCCTGTCTGCGCCTTGACAATGCGGTCCGGCGTCCAGGTGCGTTCGTCCTCCGGTGTCTGGGGGAGCCATTCCGGGGGATAGTGTCTGCGCATGATGTTGACCGGGTCGAGCCCTTCCGCACCAAACTCGCCACAGCCATAGCGCCATCCCGGCTTCACCTTCTGCCAGTAGCCCTTGTGCAGCTCTCCCAGGTCCACGCCGTGGCCGTTGTACCACCCACAGTAGCAGTGGTTATCCGGCAGCCCCGGGGCAGGTGGATCATAGTCTCCGTCCACCGGCTTGATGACCCGGTCGGGATTGGCCAGGTGCACCGCTTGGTTGGCAGCCGCGAAGAACGATTCCAGTTCGGGGCGCAGGACAAAGCGGTGGGGTCTGCCCTGAGCGTCGGGAAAGGGTTCGTTGATGTAGGAGACCACTACGTTGCAGGGGTGGCTGCGGACGAGACGCTCCATCTCCTCTGCCTGCCGGATCGCCTCGCAGAACTGGTTGCGGCGCAACACGCCGAAGAGCGGCAGGTCGGTCTGGGTCATGATGCCCAGCCGATCACACATTTCGTAGATCTCGCGCTGCACGGGGCGCTGTGTCAGCCGGAAGAAGTTCATGTGGCAGATCTTGGCAAGCAGGATATCGTCTCGCAACTGCTCCCAGTCTGACCGGATCACACACTGCTGCATGTGACCCATTGTGTTTGCGCCGCGCAGTCGCACCTCGACGCCGTTGAGGTAGAAGCGTCCCTTGGGCTCGTGCTCGGTCTCCATATGAAAAGAGCGCATGCCGAACTGGAGACGCTGAATGTCCAGCGTTTCGCCAACGCCGTTCGTCAACCGAACCTGGAGCTGGTAGAGCCAGGGGGTCTCCGTATCCCACAGGCGGGCATTGGCGATCTCGAATGGCAGGCGATAGGTATTCACCGTTGGCCCGGCGGGGCCGGCGAGTTCATAAGCCTGGTCTTCGAAGATCGTCTGCGCGAAGTTCTGACCGTATAGGGAGAGGCTCAGGCCGATCTCCTCGCGCAGACGTCCGGTATTGTAGACCTCGATCCAGGCCTCGGCTGCCGACTGCTCGGGCAGCGGTCGCACGAAGATGTCATAGATGAAGAGCGATGGGCGAGCCTCGATGGTGATGTTCTGGAAGATGCCCATGCCCGGTGGGCAGTGATGCCAGCCAACCAGTGGGTCGTCGTAACCCGGCCCGGTGGCGGCGTAGATTTTGTCCCCTTCGTAGAGGTGACCGTCCTCTCCCCACGAATCGTTGCCCATCAGAATCGCGTCGTTTTCCACTCGCACGACCAGTACGTTCGCACCCACGTGGACAGCGCGCGTGGCCTCAAGCTCAAAGGGCGCGAAGAACCCCTCGTGCGAACCGATATACTGTCCGTTGACGAAGGCGTGTGCGCGATAGTCGATCCCCTGACAGCACAGAAAGACGTCGCCCTGGGCGAGCATCGTCTCGGTTATGTCAAAGGTGGTGCGGTAGAGCGTGGCGGCGCGCCCAAGCGGACCGCCATAGTGCGGAATCTGCACGGTCTCCCATTCGCCCAGGCCAGCTACAACGCGCCCAAAGTCCGCTTGGTCGCCATCGGTCTCCACGCGCCAATCGAAGGTCTCGAGCGGCAGCACGAGTCGCGTCTCCTCGATGGGGGGTGCCAGATTCTCCATGAACGGCGCGTAACGAGCGCGGAGTTCGTCGAGCTCCCGATCCAGCTTCTCGGCAGTATCCAGCCTGTCTTGCGGTGCGAACACTGCGTTGGGGTCGACAGCCGCCAGAGGCAACACCTTTCTTGGCAGGCTGGGGGGCTGGGGCTCGACCAGAGCATCGGTGCGGCGGCTGACAGGCTGGGGTTGGCTAGGCCTGTCCTGTGGTCCGGCGATATCGGCGAAGATGTCGCGGCGTCTATGCTGTGACATTGGTACCTCTTGATCGTGTATCTGTGTGGGCTCATCAACGGTTGCTTACGGTCCGGTCCGGCTGCGTACCGTGCCGCTGGTACCAGTCGATGGCTTCTCGCGACAGAGGGGCACCCACTTGCCCCGATAGCGTCTTTACTTCTCGCCGGCCGGCGTCGTGGATCAGCAAAGCAGCTTCGTCCCGATCGGCTTGCGCCGTGGTCCGTGACATCGAGCACAAGGATAGTTGCCGCCGCGACTCAGGATACGAATCCCAGCAGCGACAGCTACTGCGACCCCTGCCGCAATCACGCCGGCGCTACTCTCCGCCCAATCGGTCGTGTTCGTTCAGTGACATAGCTTATACCATTCCTGGAAAATCGAGAGCCTCACTTATAGAGGGACTGCGGACCTCACCAGCGCTAGACAAGGTGGGGCGTCTGGGATGGGCGGACATCCGGATAGATTACCCTACTTCTCGCGGAGAATGAGGGGCTCAATGAGACCGTGGACAGAAACTGGAAAGCGGTCTATACTCTCGGCGTATGCTCACAGGCGTACGACGGCGGGCACCGTGAGCGTCGAGCGCATCCTACGCGCTCTGGTTGAGGAGGTAATAGGGATGAACAAGGCTGAGTTCTTTGGGCGTGGTCGGGTGGCGATTGTGCGTACGTCTCCGGAGACCGTGTTGGATGACTATGCACGCCTGATGTCGCTGGCGGGATACCAGGAGATACTACCCCGCGACAAGACGACGCTCCTCAAGATCAACATCTCGTGGCAGACGTGGTATCCGGCTTGTTCGACGACGCCCTGGCAGTTGGAGGGCGTCATCCGCACGCTGCAGAGCGCGGGATATGACCTGGTTGGTGTCCACAACGACACGGTCGTCGTGGACACGAGCGATGGTGAGGCGAACAACAAACAGCGCTACGTTACCGACGCCTATGGCGTGCCATGCGTCTACATCTACAAGCCGGACGTCAAATGGGTTCGCTATGAACCCAAGCGTCGCTTCCTGGTGCTTGACAAGATCTACCCCGAGGGTGTTCACATTCCCGAGGTCCTGATCGGCAAGAATATTGTGCAGCTACCCACTGTCAAGACCCACGTGTTCACGACGATCACCGGCGCTATGAAGAACGCATTTGGCGGGCTCCTGGGGCGGAAGCGCCACTGGACCCACAGCGTCATCCACGAGACTCTCGTAGATCTGCTGATGATCCAACAGGCCATTCACCCTGGGCTGATGGCCGTGATGGATGGCACCTTTGCGGGCGATGGTCCCGGCCCGCGGGCGATGCACTGGCACGAGAAGAACGTCTTGCTGGCTTCGGCGGATCAGGTCGCCATCGATGCGGCCTCGGCGCTGCTTCAGGGCTTTGATCCTTTGACCATTCCATTCCTCAGGATCGCGCACGAGCTCGGACTAGGCGTTGCTGATCCGCGCGAAATCGAGTTCGTGGGCGATGTGGACGCCTCTGCGGAACGTTGGGACTTCGTGCAGGAAGACACCTTTGCCAGCCAGGGGCAGAAGATGATCTACCACGGCATGCTAAAGCCCTTTGAGGCGCTGTTGCTGCGCAGTCCTATTGTGCCGTGGTCGTACTTTGCCAGCAACTTCTACCATAACGTCTACTGGTATCCGGTGGTTGGCCGGAAACGGGTCGAGGCCGCGCTCCAGACGCCCTGGGGGCAGCTCTTCGAGCGCTATGGCGCGGATGCCGGCCTAGAGGGCGCGGTATTGCCTACAGTCGAGGCCAAAACGTTGGCTCAGGGCCTTGGCGCGCTCGCCGGTGCTGCGGCGTTGACCTGCGGCGGACTGTCTCTGTTGCGGTCGCTCTCTTCGCGTCACTGACGGCAGGATCCCTGGAGGAAGAACCGGAATGATCGGCGGTGCCCTCGCGATCTTGGTCCTCAGCTTCGTCCCGATGCTGATCTATGCCGCGATTCTCTGGTGGCTCGACCGGTACGAGAAGGAGCCGCTGGGCCTGCTGACGTTGGCTTTCATCTGGGGAGCTCTGCCTTCAGTCGTGCTGGCGCTCATCATGCAGCTTGTGCTCGATGTGCCACTCACTTCCGTTCAGGACTCTAGCCAGTTGACATATGAACTCCTGGGGGCGTCGGTCGTTGCACCGCTCACCGAGGAGGGGATCAAGGCTGTGGCGCTGCTGTTGCTCCTGTTGCTTCTGCGACATCAGATCGATAGTCCCCTCGACGGTCTCATCTACGGTGGTATGGTGGGCTTCGGATTCGCGGCCGTGGAGAACATCTTCTATCTGTTTGGGGCCTACTCTGGGGGTGGCCTTGGCAGCGTCATAGGTCTGGCGTTCTTGCGGGCGGGGGTCTTTGGGCTGAATCACGCGATGTACACCGGGTTCACCGGTCTGGGGGTGGCTCTCGCCTTGGAGGTCAGGCATGGTCTGCTCAAGGTGGCCTTGCCCGTTGCGGGGCTTGCCGCTGCCGTAGCGACTCATGCGCTGCACAATGCGCTGGCGACCGTCGCGAGCTACGCCGGAGGCTTGGCGCTGCTTGCCGCTGTTCTGGTGGACTGGTCCGGCGTCCTCGCGCTCATAGGCGTAGCGTTCGGGACGTTCTTCCTGGAACGTCGGCGTATCATTGCCTATGGCCAGGCCTTGGTACAGGTCAACACCCTGTCCCCAGACGAGCTTAATGTGCTGAAATCCACGTTCCAGCGACGACTGGCGCGGCTCGATCTGCTGTTCCGCGGCGACGTGCAGCGCTGGTGGAAGATCCGGCGTTACCACCAGAAGGTGACGAAGGCAGCTTTTGCCTGGCACCGCCTGCAGCAAGGCGATACCAGGGCCCGCCCCAGGCTGGTCCGGCTGGAGCAGGAGTTCCGGCAGTTGCGGGGGGAGTTGACGGCACAGGCATAGACGGGAGAACGGCTCCTGCTGGGGCCGCCGGCCCGTTTCGCATCGGTGCTCACGCCTGGCCTACGCCAGGACTGAGTCGTGTTTGCATCCTTCGAGTGATGGTTGCCCCATTGCGGGACCGTTACGCTGGTCGCTGAATCGCCCAATCTGGAGGAGTAGGCCACTATGCTTGCAAAGATCCACAGTGCCGCGGTCTTGGGCCTTGAGGCAGAGCCTGTCGATGTCGAGGTCGATGTGGGGCGTGGGATGGCCTCGCTGACGTTAGTGGGGTTGCCGGACGCTGCGGTGCGTGAAAGCAGCGAGCGCATGCGGGCGGCGATTCGCAATAGCGGCTACGGTTTTCCTTACGATCAGCGTATCACGATCAACCTGGCGCCTGCTGATCTGCGCAAGGAAGGGCCAGCTTACGATCTGCCTATTGCCATGGGCGTTATGGCGGCCGTTGGCCAGATCCCGCCTTCGGCGCTGGATGGTGCGTTGATGGTGGGCGAGCTCTCGCTGGATGGGGCCTTACGCCACGTTCGAGGCGTTCTGCCGGTAGCGGATCTGGCGCGACGCGACGGCACGCGGGTGCTCTATGTCCCAGCAGTCGATGCTCCGGAGGCAGCGCTCATCCCGGGCCTGGAGGTCTATCCCGTGGCATCGTTGGCGGAGCTGGTGGCGCATCTGCAAGGGAGGGCGCCGATTGCCCCGCTGGAGCCAGGGCTTGGGTTCAGCGCGCAGACGGTGACGGTGGCGACTGACTTCGCCGAGATTCAGGGGCAGGAGCACGCCAAGCGTGCGTTCGAGGTTGCGGCCGCCGGGGGGCATAATCTGCTTCTCGTAGGGCCGCCTGGCGCGGGAAAGACCCTGATGGCTCGTGCGATGCCCGGCATCATGCCGAACTTGACGCTCGAGGAGGCGCTTGAGGTCACGCGTATCTATAGCGTCGCGGACATGCTGCCCGCCGACACGCCCCTTATCCAACAGCGTCCCTTCCGGTCACCCCATCACACGATCAGCCACGCTGGGCTCGTGGGGGGCGGGCAGTGGCCCCGCCCCGGTGAGATCAGCCTGGCGCACCGGGGTGTGCTCTTTCTCGACGAGATGCCGGAGTTCAACCGTCACGTCCTTGAGGTGATGCGCCAGCCGATGGAGGACAAGGTTGTTACCATCAGTCGCGCTCAGGGCAGCCTGACCTTCCCCGCTAACTTCACTCTGGTAGCAGCACTCAATCCCTGTCCGTGCGGTTACTTCGGTGACGCGGAGCGTGCCTGCACGTGTTCGGTGGGCGCCATCGAGCGGTATCGCAAACGCATCTCAGGCCCGCTGCTGGACCGCATCGACATCAACATCGAGGTGCCGCGTGTGGACTATGAGAAGCTCGCGAAGGCTACCCGTTCGGAGGCTTCATCATCTATCCGTGCGCGCGTGGAAGCAGCGCGTGTGCGACAGACGCGCCGTTATGCCGGCGACGGATCTGACCGCCAGCAACCGCTAGTCTGCAATGCTGACATGGGGCCAGCCGAAATCCGGGAGCACTGCGCGCTGCCGCATGACGCTGAGTCTCTGATGCGCTCTGCTATGCGGCAGATGCACCTGAGTGCGCGAGCGTACCATCGTGTTTTGAAGGTCAGTCGCACGATCGCGGATCTGGAGGGTGCTGAGGTGATCCAGATGCACCATCTGGCAGAGGCGCTGCAGTATCGGACGCGGGTGCTTGATCTGTAGTCGGCTCGCCGAACACCTAGACTGACGTCGTATAGGCGAGACAGGGGGGCATTGCGCATGTCTTCGGAACTCCGAACGCCGTCCACTGACGCTCTGCTGCCTGCGCAGGAGCCCGATGCGTGGCAGCCTGGAGAGGAGATCGAGCGCCTGAGCCGTGACCTGGATCGACGCGCCAGGGAGCTGGGCGTGCTCAGCCGGGTGGGCCAGATCCTGACCTCCACGCTTGATCTGGAGTCCGTTCTGCACATCGTGATCGCTCAGGTTCGTGATTCGCTGGGGGCGGCGAATGCCTCTGTCGTCCTTCAGGAGGGCGATGAGCTCGTGTGGGTCGCGGCTGCCGGTCCCTATTCGGAGCGGCTCCGCGGGACGCGGATTGGATTGGGGCAGGGCGTCGTTGGCTGGGTCGTCAAGGAGGGCCGTTCGGTGTCCGTGGCCGACGCGACCCAGGATCCGCGTTTCTTTGGTGGCGTCGATGCCATCACCGGCATGCAGACACGCTCGCTCTTGGCTGTCCCCCTGATGTACAAAGGGGTCCCCCGGGGCGCCATCGAGGCGATCAGCGAGGAATGCGGCAGCTTCGATGAGCGCGACCTCAGGTTCATTGAGGGCATCGCCCTACACGCGGCCATCGCTATCGAGAACGCTCGACTGTTCGCTGCCGTGGAGCAGGAGCTGATCCGACGCCAGGAGGCCGAGTTAAGGATCAGAGAACTCAACCGCGACCTGGAATACCGGGCGATGCAGCTGGCGGCACTCAACCGTGCCGGACAGGCCATCGTGTCAACCCTGGACACCGAGACCGTGCTGCAGCTCGTGCTCAAGGAGGTCGAGGACCTACTGCAAGTGGAGGGGGCGACGATCTTTCTGCGTGTCCCGACCCTCGACGAAGAAGGGGAGGAGCTGCAGATGGCCGCGGCCCGGCCCGCGACACTGGCGCAGGTGGGCGCCCGCATTCCCCTGTCGACGGGGATAGTGGGGGCTGTTACCCAGTCCGGACGGCCGGCGATTGTGCCCGATATTCAGAGAGTCGCCGGGATGTCTGAGGGTCAGCCGGCGGCCACAGGGGTGCTCATGCCTGGCTGCACCCGTCACGTCAGCGATTTGACCGGCATGGCCGAGCGCTCGTTGCTCGTTGTGCCGCTGATGTACCAGGGCGTTGCCGAGGGGGCCATCCGCGCGGTGAACAAGACCCGCGGAGCCTTCGACGAGCACGACCGTGAGGTGCTGGAGGTTGTGGCTCACGCCGCAGCAACGGCGATTCGCAACGCCCGGCTTTACCGGCATTTGGAAGCTGCATTGCAGCAAGAACAGAAAGCCCGCGCGCAACTGATTCAGGCTGGCAAGCTGAGCGTGGTAGGGCGCATGGTGGCGTCGGTGGCCCACGAACTCAACAATCCTTTGCAGACCATCCGTAACTCGCTCTTCCTGATTCAGGGTGATGTTGCGCCGGACTCTTCCGCGCGCCGTTTTGTCGGGATTGCGATCGAAGAGGCACAGCGGGTGACGCGACTGGTGGACCAGCTCCGGGATGTCTACCGGCCCGGCATGGCAGATCAGATCCAGTCTGTCGATCTCGCCGAAATCCTCAGTCAGGTCCACGCCCTCGTTGCACCTCATCTTGCGGAGAACGACGTCGCTTGGCAGTTCACGCCTGCAGCGCCCAGGGTGGTCAATGGGCTGCCCGATCAGCTCAAGCAGGTTTTCATCAACCTGTGCCTGAATGCATGCGATGCGATGAGGGATGGTGGTGGCACCTTGCGTGTGGACGTGCAGCTCTCTGAAGACGGGCGTCAATTCGGAGTCGCGTTCCGCGATTCCGGCCCCGGAGTCGATCCTGAGGACGCCCCCTATCTCTTCGATCCGTTTTTCACCACGAAGCAGAGCGGCATAGGCTTGGGGCTGCCGATTTGCTATGACATTGTGCAGCGTCACGGGGGTAGGATCGACTTCGAGAGTCAGTCAGGGGAGGGCGCCACCTTCATCGTGTGGCTGCCGGCTGCGAAACGTAGCCAACCGGGTCCGGCATAGCGGTTCATCCCGCGAAGCATGATCGACGAGGGGGACTGAGACGATGCCCACACACACGATACTCGTAGTCGATGATGAAGCCAACCTGCGTTTGACCCTAAGCGCGTGCCTTCAGGCGGCAGGATACTCCGTGACGGATGTCGGGCATCCGCGGGACGCCTTAAGCAGCCTGGCCGCGGGCCCCTTCGATCTCGTTTTCCTCGATCTCCGTATGCCGGACATGGACGGCACCAGGTTGCTGGGCGAGATTCGCCAGCTCTACCCCGACATGCCGGTCTTGATCCTGACAGCTCACGCGACGGTGGAATCTGCTGTCGAAGCCGTTCGTCTGGGCGCACGCGATTACCTGCTCAAGCCCGTCGACCCACCGGTCATTCTCGCACGCGTCAAGGCAATCCTCGCGGAACAGCGACAATCGGCCCGGAGGCGCGAGATCGTCGACCAGATTCAGAGTCTGCTTGACGAGTTGCAGCAGCTTGACGGCGAATCAGCGGCGGCCGAGACGGTCCGGCAGGCGCTGCCTGCGACGCCCGCCGATCTGCTGGCGGCGATCCCACCGACGTCTTCCTCGCGCTTCCTCCAGCGCGGCGCCTACACAGTCGACCTGCACGCACGTCACGTGCTCGTAGACGGCCGGCTGGTCACTCTCCCGGCCTCAGCATTCGACTATCTGGTGACTCTGTTGCGCCATGCGCCCGTTCCTGTTTCGTGTGAGGCACTGGTGATGCAGTCACAGGGGTACGAGGTGAGCCGCCCCGAGGCGCGAACCCTTGCACGTTGGCGGATCTACCAGCTGCGCCAGGCGCTGGAACCCGACCCCGCCAATCCTCGCCATATCTTCACCGAACGAGGCGTCGGCTACCGGCTCCTCCCATAGTCAGACCTCTGCTCAGTTTCTGGTCATTGCTTGGAGGTCATCTTCCGCTGCGGCATTCCCCTTTGCCGCGCAGTTCTAGACCTGTCCCCCATTCAGCGTTGGCTGTTCCCAACGATTCCTAACGATATTCAAACTGTCCGAGGGTAGAATATCGTTAGAATAGACTCAGGGTAATAGGCTATTCGGTCTGTGTGGTTGGCGCCGGCCCTGAGGGAGGAGATGGACCGTGAACGCAGCGAATCAGGAACGCCAGCACAGGAAAGCTAATCGCGAGATTCCGCACCTCAGTAACGCCAGCACATCCCAAGCTGGGCGAACCCGTGCAGCACGCCACTTGATGGTCTGTGAGGTCAATCAGCAGTTGTATGCCCTGCCCATCGAGCCTATCGAGCAGATTATCGAGATGGTGACGATCACACCAGTCCCTCAGGTCAACACCCATCTGGAGGGCATCATCAACGTGAGGGGGATGATGGTACCGGTGGTGAACTTGGGCCTTGGGCTGGGGTACGCAGCAACGAAGCTGCTCTTGCACACACCGATCGTTCTGGTTTGGATCCGAGGGCGAATGGTGGGCCTGGTTGTCGATCAGGTGGTCGATGTCATCAGTGTCGATGAGGGCCAGGTTACCGATCCTGTGGACATGCTGCCGGAGGGATTAGGAGAGTTGCCCTTGCTGGAAGGGGTGGTTCGGGACTCAAGCCGCACGATGCTACTGTTGGATCTTGAGCGTCTCTTCACGACGCGGCGCGCAGGACTTGCAGAGACGCTGGCTGCGTTTTCGGTCCTTGACTCTTCGTTCGATGCGGCGTGGCTTTCCCCCTCCGGAGGCGATGACGAGGCAGTGCTTAGCCAAGCTGGCTCGGGGCTCCTGTCCCCGCCGGGCGGGAGCCACAAGCCGTCAAGAACGTCCCAAGCCGGCAATCAGACCCTGACCGAGTTGACTGATGATGAGGGCGTCCAAAAGCACAACAGGTGGACGGTCGACAAGCTGGTACGCAGAAGGCGCGCGGCTAGCAGGCGCCCGACCATCGATCTGGAAGATGGCGAGGGATCCGGGGAGGTGACCACGTGAACACTGCCTCGCCGCCGGCGTGCGCCGCACGAGATGCACGTAAGCCACCTGAGGCTGCCAAGGAAGCACGTCCTGGGGGTGGACTCCTGGACTTGGGAAGGGAGCAGTACGAGCGGTTCAGCTATCTGGTGGAGGAGCATTCAGGATTGAGTTTCCCGGAGAGCCGGCGGTTGGAGTTGGAAGCCGGTGTACGCCAGGCGTTCGCGGCCTCCACCTGCACTGACCTCGATGACTACTATCGTCTGCTGCTAGATCCGGTCGCAGGCAAGATCGAGTTGGATCGGCTTATCAACGCCGTCACCGTCAATGAGACCCATTTCTTCCGCGACGCTGCCCAGTTCGATGCGCTCTACGACCACGTTCTGCCGCAGCTGATCGAGCGCAAACGCCCTCTGCGAACCCTACGTATCTGGAGCGCGGGCTGTGCTACCGGGGAGGAGGCGTTCTCAATCGCACTATGTCTCCGCGAGCTGCTCCCAGATGTAGACGACTGGGCCATCACAATCCTGGGCACTGACATCAACACAGAGGCTCTGGCTCGCGCGCGCCAGGGGGTGTATGGCGACTGGGCCTTTCGCGAAGATCGTGCCAAGGATATGCGTCTACGCTACTTCCGGGCTTGCGGCGCGCGCTATGAGCTACTGCCAGAGGTGCGCAGCATGGTGACCTTCGCCCGGCTCAATCTGGCAGAGTCCATCTACCCGGCATACGAGTCCAACACAATGCTGATGGACCTGATTCTATGCCGGAATGTGACGATCTACTTCCGCGAGGCGGTGACGCATCGCGTGGTCGAGCGGTTCTATGAGGCGCTGTTGGAGGGAGGGTGGCTCGCAGTGGGGCACTCTGAGCCATCACCGTTTACCTACCAGAAGTTCCAGGCCCATATTTTCCCCAATACGGTTCTCTATCAACGGAACGCGCAACCCACGACCCTGCCTGGAGATTCGGACGCCTTCGGGGGGAAGGCCAGTTCTTCTTTCCTGTCTGCGGGATCTCGCACTCTGTCGAGCGGTAATGCCGAGTGTTTCTGTGCGCCGTCCGGGGCGCATAAGGATACATATGCACCTGATGGCCGAGATCGATTGGGAGATGACGGTGGGGGGCCTGTGGCAGCAGTCCGTTGTGATGGCGATGCGTTCGAGCATGCGAGGGAGCTCATTGACTACGGCCATTCCGAAGAGGCGCGCACCGTCCTTCTGGAGCTGGTGACCCGTGATCCATCGCGAGCCGACGCCTACGCCTTACTCGGTCAGGTGTGCGCGAACGCAGGACGGTGGAGCGACGCGGAGAGTTGGTGCCGGCGAGCCGTCGCGGTGGATAACCTGCGGCTGGATGCGTACTACACACTTGCTTTGGTGATGCAGCACCAGGGTGAAGTAGAAGCGGCGATTGAGGCCTTGAGGAAAGTGGTTTACATCGACCACGACTACGTACTGGGTCATTACGGTCTGGCGGATCTCTACCACGCGGCGGGATCGATGCCACAAGCGCTCAAGTCGCTGGACAATGCTCTGCGGTTGCTCGAGCGAGGTATCGACCACGAGACCATCCCGGGGTCCGGCGGCATCACGGTGGGGCGGCTGCGCGAGACCGTGATGCGACAGCAACAGCAGTGGAGGGCCGAAGTTGACCCGTTGCTCTCGTCAGGCAGATAGCACAACGGGCCCTGCGCGAGATCGGCGTACACGCGGCGCGGAGACGGGCACGATGAGGATATCCTGCGAAGGTGAGATCGGAGGAGGCTACGACATCCATGGAGAACCCTAAGCGGCAGACTCCCTCGGGCTGGGATGACGCAGACTGGAGCGAGATCCGACAGGCGATCGTCGTGGCCAGCGCGGCTTGGGAGATCGAGGAGGAGATGTCGGCCGAGACGATCAAGCGGATTTGGGCGCGCCGGGCAGAGCAATTGGCGGAGGTGCCCGAGGTAGAGGAGGCAGGCGAGCGGTTGCAGATAGTGCCCCTACGCTTGGGACGAGAGGTCTACGGCGTCGACGCGCAGTGCATCACCGATATCCGGCCGGTAGCAGCGAGTGAGATCACGCGAGTGCCCAGAGTTCCCCCATGGGTGGCGGGCGTGGCCAACCTCAGAGGCCGCATCTACTCCGTCCTGGATCTGGGCCGCTACCTTGGTGTGGCGCTTGCGGATGCGGCTCCGGTATCGGAGACGTCGCAGGTCGCGCACGCGAGTAGGCACACAGTCACGGGCGCCCAGGCGCCGGTGAAGCAACGCAAGCCACCACCGCGTGCCGGCGGCCCCGGGCGGCGCACGACGACGGGTTACCTGGTCGTGGTAGAGACGCCGGCGATGGAGACCGCACTGCTTGTTGATGAAGTGCTGCCGATTGAGATTGTGCCGGCCAGTCGCATCGATGAAGCATCTGGCTCGGTACGGGGCGTTCGTTCGGAATACGTGCGGGGCATTGCTAGCGGGCAGCAGCTTCACCACGATGCGTCCGGACGCTCACTGGTGATCCTGGATTTGCTGGCGTTGTTGGGAGACGGGCGGCTGATCGTCTATGACGAGCTTGGGTGAAATCTCTGGCCTAACATTGCAGATAAGCGAGGGCGACGACCATGGTTTTCGAGAACCTTTCTAAGCTGGGCAGGGTAACGGATGAGGAAAGAGGCTACGTCAAGGGGGTGCTCTATGTGGTATTGATTACCGCACTGGTGGCCCTAACGGCTCTGACGATTGCCAACTTCGCCCTCGGGTGGCAGGGTACCGGCGTGATCACGGGCGTTACCAGCATCGTGTGTGCCGCCTTGCTGTGGTTGACGTGGAAGGGACACCTGGCTGCGCCGCGGTTGCTGTTGCCCCTGGTTGCTGTGACTGTTGCGGTGTATCTGGTCAGGCGTGGCGAAGGCCTTCGCGATGAAGCGATGCTGCTGTTCCCGTTGGCTATCGTGATGTCTGGGCTGCTGCTAGGCCCTGGTGGGCTCGGCGCGGCAACGGCGCTAAGCTTGACCGCGATCGCCATACAGGCGGTTGGCGAGATGAATGGAACCATTGTGACCCCGTTCAGCAGCAGGACGGTCGTCCAGACGTTGATCTCGCAGGAAGTGCTGCTGCTTGTCATCGCCGTTCTTCTCTACACAGGGATATGGCACCTTACCACCGGCCTTGCGCGGGCACGGGCCAACGAGCGCCAACTCGTCGAGAGCAACCGCGAGCTCGCACACATCCAGAGTTCTCTTGAGCAGCGCAACGCTCAACTCCGGGAGGTCGTGCGGCGCTACGATGCGTATATGACTGCCGTTGGGCACGGTGACCTGACGGCACGGCTGGCGCTGGAAGAACACAAGGTGGGCGTGGATGACCCCTTGACCGCGCTCGGTCATAGACTGAACGCGACAACGGGGAGCCTTCAGGGGATGATCGTGGAGATTCGAGACGCGGCGACGGCGTTGAGCGCAGCGTCAACGGAGATTCTGGCGACGACGACGCAGCAGGCAAGTGCGGCAAGTGAGCAGTCTGCAGCAATCTCGCAGACGACCACGACGGTGGAGGAGGTACGGACGATCGCCGAGCAAGTTTCGGCGCGGGCGCAGGAGGTGGCTGGTGGGGCGCAACGGACGGTCGAGGTCGCGCGATCGGGACGACGGGCGGTGGGTGAGACGATTGGGAGCATGGGACAGATCAAGGAACGGGTGGAGGGGATTGCAGAAAACATCCTGGCGCTGTCGGAACAGACGCAGCAGATTGGGGAGATCATCGCGACAGTGAACGACATCGCGTCGCAGTCGAACATCCTAGCGCTCAACGCATCGGTGGAAGCAGCGCGGGCCGGGGAGCACGGGAAAGGCTTCGCGGTGGTGGCGGTGGAAGTGCGAAACCTGGCGGAGCAGTCAAAGGCAGCGACGGCGCAGGTGAGGGCAATTCTGGGAGAAATCCAGAAAGCGACGAACGCAACGGTCATGGCGACGGAGGAGGGGACGAAGCAGGTCGACGCGGGCGTGGCGAAAGCAGCGGAGGCGCGAGCGGCGATCGAGGCGTTGAGCGAGGTGATCGAGACGTCGGCGCAGGCGGCAACGCAGATGGTGGCTGGGGGACGGCAGCAGGTGAGCGGAGTCGAGCAGGTGGCGCTGGCAATGCGTAACATCAATCAGGCAACCGTGCAGAGCCTGGCCAGCACCCGCCAGGCCGAGCGCTCTGCACAGGAGCTCAATGATCTGGCCCGCCGGCTCAATGAGATCGTAGGCCAGTACAACATCTAGCCGGCGCCGATATCGTAGGTCCAATCCGTTTCAAGGTGGATGGATGTAGGATGGAGGCCCTATGTCCTTGAGTGCTGAGATCCGCGAACAACTCATCAGCAGTTTCCGGGCGGAGCTTGCGGAGCATGTCCAGACTATGACCGATGGCCTCCTTGGGCTGGAGCAGCACCGTGTCGATGCCAAGGATAGCAGCGCCACGCTTGAGGACATCTTCCGGGCTGCCCATAGTCTCAAGGGAGCTGCGCGTGCCATTGGCGTGACTGCGGTAGAGCAACTGGCGCACGGACTTGAGGATGTGCTCGCCGCCATGCAGACAGACGCTGTCGCCCGGAGCCCAGGGCTGTTCACCGCCTGCTATCATGCGTTGGATGCAATCCAGGCAGTGCAGGTGGCCTACGAGGCCGGCGAACTCACGCCCCCGACGAAAGCCCTGCATGCGCTGGCGGAGCTCCAGCCGTTTCGTGAGGCACGCGGCGATGCCTTACCGCTGAACCCAAACGCTGCTCATGCGCCACAGAACTCTGCAACTCCTCCCATCCCGGAAACGCCTACGAGCACCGGGGTTTCTGCGGCCGACGAGACGATACGCGTGAGTGTGGGCAAACTCGATGCGCTCATGACGCAGCTGAGCGAGCTTCTGATCACCAAGATCCGCATTGAGCAGCGCGCAACGCAAATGCGCAACCTGCTGGACTATGTGGCGGAATGGCAGAAGGAATGGCTTTCGGCTCGCAGTGCCTACAACCGCCTGGCACGGAAGCAGCGCCAAGGGATCGTGGGCGAGGAAGCATCCAGGCCTGATCGTGACCTGCACCGGATGATGACGTACATCGACGCAGGCCAGGAGCGTCTGCGAGAGCTTGCGACCGTGGTTGGAGTGCTCTCGCGCGACTACAGCAACGACGTGATGCAGACGTCACTGGTCATTGATGCCCTCGAAGAGGAGATCAAGCGTGTGCGGATGCTGCCGCTCAACACGATCACGGCCACGTTCGGCCGCATGGTCCGCGACCTTGCTCAGGCCGCCGGGAAAGAGGCCACGCTCGAGACCGCGGGCGGCGAGGTAGAACTCGACAAGCGCGTCCTCGAGCAGATCAAGGATCCGCTGGTGCACCTGCTGCGCAACGCCATCGACCATGGGATCGAGCCACCGGAGACGCGCGAGGCGGCCGGAAAGGCCCGTCGCGGCACCGTTTCCCTGAGCGCCCAGCAGCTTGGCAAGGACGTAGTCGTTACGGTCTCCGACGACGGGGCCGGCCTCGACATCACGGCCATCCGCCGCGTGGCGGCCCGACGGAAGGGAGCCAGTGAGGACGTTCAGGGGTTGAGTGAGGCTGAACTGGCCGAACTCATTTTCTACAGCGGGTTCAGCACAAGCCCGATCATCACCGACACATCGGGGCGAGGGGTTGGCCTGGACGTGGTCCGCCGCAATGTCGAGGCCCTCGGTGGACGTATCGACGTGGAGTGGCAGCCTGCCGGCGGCTCGGCTTTCCGGCTCACGCTGCCGCTCACGCTCACGAGCTCGCGCGGCCTTTTGGTGCGTACCGCCAATCAGGTCTTCGCCATCCCATTGAGCGCCATTGAACGTATCCTCCGTGTTGGAGCCGAACAGATCACGCCACTGGGAGGGCAAGACACCGTCCTCTTTGATGGGCGTCCAATTCCGCTCGTACGCCTCAATGACGTGCTGGATTTGCCGAACGCTGCCGCAAAAGAGGGGCGTATTCCCGTCGTGGTCCTAGCTGCTGCCGAACGCCGCATCGCGTTCGCCGTCGACGACCTTGTGGGAGAGCAGGAGGTCGTGATGAAGGGCTTGGGCAAGCAACTGGCACGCGTCGGTGGGATTGCTGGTGCGACGATTATGGGAAGTGGCGAGGTGGTGCTCATCCTTCACGTTGCGGATCTGATGAAGCTCGCAACGAGAGCAGAGCACCGGTCTGTCGTGCAGGCTGTGCCTGTTCACGGCGTTGTCCCGAATCCTACCGCGCCCCGCATTCTGATCGTGGATGACTCCATCACGACGCGTACGTTGGAGAAGAACATCCTGGAGGCGG
>Ga0123333_10000384_pt1 | contig 49489 bp, 31 predicted proteins | sample BioC12SIPDNA_3_FD_89957 | JGI IMG/M metagenome (GOLD analysis project Ga0123333, IMG submission 89957) | Anaerobic biogas reactor microbial communites from Washington, USA - Biogas_R2_B C12 SIP DNA | ecosystem: Engineered > Bioreactor > Anaerobic > Unclassified | place: Washington, USA...
GCAAAGCCCGGCCGAACGCCTCAACCAACACCGTTACCATGAAAACTGGCTCCAAAACCTCCTGGTCTCCGCTTCTCTCGGTGGATACCAACATCACCCTCCCCAAAATCCGTGACGGTCAGCGTTTTTTCCACGCTCGTCGAATCGATCGCCCCCAGAACTCGTCTGCTTGACACCGTAACCAACGGCGTTCCATGATACACGAGATTCCGGTCCGGCGTCCGTAGCGCTCCCCTTTGACGAAGAACCAGAAAGGAAATCTGATGAATTTGCATAGAGCAGGCGTCTGCGTCTTCCGCCTTTTCGGACTGATCCCAAGTCTGATTGCGATCCTCTTCGCCAGCGAACTCAGGCCTGCACCGGCGGCTGACAACGTCGTTGCGCTGGCTTCGACCGGGACGCTGGCGATATCGAATGTGGCGCTTAGCAAGTCGCAGGTACCGCGCTTCGAAACCGTGGAGTACACCTTCCGGATGACGGGGCAATGGGAAAACCCGTTCGACCCGGATGAAGTTCGGGTGGATGCGGTGATCACGGGCGAGGATGGAACGCGAACCGTCGTGCCTGGCTTCTTCTACCAGGGATATCGCCGATCGGACGCGGACGGACGCGAGTCTTACCAGCCCGTGGGCGATCCTTGTTGGAAGGTCCGTTTCGCGCCGCCAAAGCCGGGGCGGTACTCGTGTGAACTGACCGCGAAAAGCGGCGACAAAAAGATCAGCGCCGAAGCTCCGGCTTTCGTCTGCATCACAGCAGGCGACGGCCACGGCTATCTTCGGATCTCTCCGCACAACTCGCTCTATTTCGAGTTTGACGACGGCACGCCCTTCTGCGCCGTTGCCATGGACAAGGCGTTGGGAACCGTTTCCCAGTTTCAACACACCTACAAGCGATTTGCCGGGTCCGGAGGCAATTTCAACCGTCTGTTCCTGACGCACGGCAACTTGAACGTCATGGAACGCGTCGTTTCCACGACACGGCCTGACAAGGGCGTTGGGAAGCTGAACCTGGAGTATTGCTGGTGTGTGGATCAGATCTTGCAGTTGGGTGAACAGCTCGGCATCTATCACATGCTGACGCTCACCAACCAGACCAACTTCCGCACGGATAACGGCGGCTGGGATGTGAACGTGTACAACGTCAAGAACGGCGGTTTCCTGGACGACCCCGGGGACTACTTCACCGACCAGCGGGCACAGCGCGTTTTCGAACACCTGTTGCGTTATGCCGTCGCCCGTTGGGACGCGTCGACATCCGTTTTCTCCTGGGACCTGTGGAACGAAGTCAGCGCAGCCAAGGGTTTTCAGCCCGCGACTGCCGCACAGTGGCACCAACGGATGGCGAGGTACTTGCGGTCCGTCGATGAAGCGAAGCACGTCATTCACACCAATTTCGGCCACTTGAACAGTTTCGCCGAAATCGACGGTCTGCCGGAAATGGAACTCGTCTCGACCAACATCTACGCGGTGAAGGACGTCGCGAACATCGGCGAGATCTGGACGAAACGGCTGATCGAGCGGTTCGGCAAGCCGTACATGCTCACCGAGTACGGCATCGGCCACAACATGGGCTCGGGCGGCTACGCGTCGCACGACCCTGAACGGGTGATGGTCCACAACGGGCTGTGGAGCCCGCTGCTGAGCGGCAGCGCGGGCACGGGCATGGCGTGGGATTGGAACTGGCTGGACGACGATCACTTCTACCGCTACATCCAGGCCGTGGCTCAAACCGTCAAAGACATCCCTTTCAGCCGGCGCACGTGGCACGACGTACAGGTGCGGGCGTTCGAGTTTGCCGACACTTCGCGAAGGCCGTATTACGCGGATACGCTGATTGAAGGCTTTCCGGGGAACTACAAGTTTCCGCCGGAGGCGGTGGAGAGAGATCTATTCACCGTTCAGGAAGACGGCCGACTGGACCGTCAAGACCTGCTCCATGCGCGGCTCGGACCGCGCCAGAGCTGGTCTCCCCCGGCCAAGTCGTTTCAGGTGCGCTATCCGGTCGACGGCCAGTTCGTCGTCTACGTTCCGGAACTGGGCGGAGGGCCGAAGCGCGCTCCCCGGCTGACGGTTGCCCTGGACGGCAACGTTGTGCTGGAGCAGGACCTTCTGCCTTACGGCCCGGCGGACACTTATAATCCACGGGCCTACTACCGGAAGTACGCCGTCGACGTTCCGGCCGGTGCTCACACCGTCCGCGTAGCCAACGCCGGCGGCGGTACGATTGCGACCGCCTTCGAGTTGACCAACTATGTGCGACGCGACGGTCCGAACCTGGAGGTCCGCGGCATGCAGACCGACGATTGCATCCTGCTTTGGCTGAAACATCCTGAATTCAACTGGATGTACCGCCGGATGGGCATGACCAGCGACGAGCAGCCCGCGGGTCGGCTCACGTTGCGTAACGTCCCGGACGGCACATGGTCGGCAAGCTGGATGGACACCGTCGAGGCGCGGCCCATCCGCCAGGAGACGGTGACGTCAAAGGGCGGCGAGCTGTTGCTCCAAACGCCGCCGACCACGAAGAGTGTGGTAGTGCGACTCCAGCAGGCATCTCTTCGCCGCTAGCCGATCCCAAGTGCTTCAACCGGTCCTTCTCCGTTCGAGGCAACAACCGCCCCGCGTCGCTCTACTCGTCGACCTTCGGGCGGGTCTCATGGCCACGACAACATCAAGAAACCCGCTGAACCGGCGATTTTCTTCCCATTACAGGCTACCTATCCCCCCTCGAAGTCGCTACAATCAGTGCAGGGTATACCGCTCTGATTTGGGGATCGTCGATTCGTTTGTCTGGCCTGCGGGCCACCTGGAGTCTTTCCATTTCAGCCCGACTGCAGCAGGAGGGAGCTTATGCGAAAGGCCACCACATCCGTTCGTAGAGACTTTTCTTGCCCTTTGGGGGGGCGTTTCTCGTCGTGTGTGCGTCCGGTCAGCTAATGCTTGGTGCCTCATGAGGTCGCGGTTCGCTTTCTCCGATGGACTATCGTGTTGTGTTACTCATCAGCGGGCTTCACCCTTTCGAAGCCGGAAATGGCAGGGGCGGTCAATCATGCTCAGAAAAGCTCTCGTTCCGCTTACGTTCCTTCTTCTGCTGGCCGGTCTCCTTCGATCGACTGCCGAGGCGCTACCCAAGGTCGTCCTCGAGGCGCTGGCCCAAGCCGCTGAGGATGCCCGACAGAGAAGACCTTCCACACTTACCGACGGCCAGAAAGCGGTGCTGGTCTGGTACAACGACGACGTCAACCGCGCCCGGATGAGCGGCTGGGTCACCAATGATATGTATCAGGCCGGGCAGAATGTCCATCACGGCGTCAGTTCGGGACAGGCCGACAAGGCAGGACGCCAGGTCGGCGCGAAATTCACCGTGCAGCAGAGCACGCAACCCAAGCAAGGCGGGCTCCAGACGTTCATGGAGGGTACGGACTCGGACTACATTTACGAGCTTGATGGCAAATCCGCCAATCCGGTCGACGACGTCCGGCGGATCCAGCAGGGGTACAACGACGGGCTGAACGATTTCATGCGACGGTCGATTGACGCCGACTCCAAGGTGAAGGCTGCCCTTGAGGCCGAGGGGATTCGCTTCCAGCCGCGATCCGACTGGCACAGGAAACTGGACGTGGACTTCATGGCCGATCCGAAGACGGTGAACCAGAGCCAATTTGAGGAGATCGGCAAGCTGAACAACGACGCCTACAAGCGACCCGAGGCAGCCGAGTTTGAGCGGATCTCCCGTGCCAAGGACGGAACGCAGGTGACGCCGGAGATGTACACGAAGTACACGGACGAGATGCGGGACTTCATCAAGAAGAAGCGGGATACGCTCGCCAAGATACGTCAGAATCCCAGCCTTCTCAACGATCCCAACGCCCTGGCCGACTATCACCGCATCATGGCGCAAGAGCAGAAGTATATTGCGCGAATCGAAGGAGCGAACGCTCATCTCCGCGGGCAGGAGGGACTCGGCGCTCCGGCCCGTCCCCAGGCGTCTTCGACCTATGTTGTTCATTACGACGAGCAAGGCCGGGCCGTCCTCACCCAGCGGTCCGACGCTACGCTGGCCAAGCGAGCATCCAGTCGCAGGCCGGGAAACATGGCAACTTCGACGGTGGGAAGCAGCCTGGGTATCCAATCGGAGAATCGGGCGTTGATCGAACTGAGCGAGTCGATGGCCGAGGCCGCACGGCGCAACCCGTCGAAGTGGGCCACCGCATCGGAAGATATCGCCCGGCTGACCGAGCATCTTTCGCCTGCCGAGAAAGGACAGTTGATTGAAACCATCAAGCGGAGCTCCGGGCGCGATATGGCACGGCAGATCGCGGAGTCGATGCGCAAGCAGGCATCCGGCGGGGGAGGCATTCGGGCATCGATGGGTCGCGCCTCGGCACAGCTCGACGAAGCCCTGCGTGGTGCTCTGGGAGTCTCCGACGATCTCAGCCGTATGGGCCGCATGCGTCGCGGTTTCAATGAGGCAGCCGCGAAGGCGTTGGGGGGACTAGAGAATCTCAGCAAGGGGGCTGTCGCCGTCGAAGTCGTCATGGCTGCCAGCAGCATGCAGACGTTCATAGCAAACATCCAGAAAGGCATGGACCCGAATACTCCAGATGACGAGGCGGAGGAGTGTTTTCAGCGGGCAATGGAAGCTGGAAAGGCTATGGTGGTTCAGGGAGGTCTCGGGGTGTTGTTTGAGGCCGTGCCCACAACGGGGGTCGTCTTCCTTGGCTGGACGATCGGCTATGACGGGACGAGCTACATTCTGACGAATACGGAGACGGGCGAAGAGTTCAACCGGCGGGCTGCCGACTACTTCGATAGTCACAAGAAGGCGTCGGAGCAGGCGTGGGACGACATCAACGAGTTTCTGGGAAACGAGAGCGAGCGAAGCCGGGCGGCCGATCAAATAGCGGATCTGGAGTCCAGCCTGACGGAAGCGATTCGCCAGGGCCGGGTCGTGCTCAAGCCGGGCGTCTCGGTCAAGGATATCGTCGAGATGATTCGCAACGGCGATATCCTCGGGGCTCGCGAGCTGATCGAGCAGGTGGACCCCGGCAACTCCACGGTCGTCCTCGACCATCTGCAGAACGAATTGCTCGCCTTGTACCAGTTGGCGGGGAAGATCAAGGCCGACTACGAGATCCTGCAGACGGAATCGCAAACTGCCCGGGCTCAGATGACGATCGCCAACGGACATCTCGCCCAGGTTGAAGACATACAGAAGAAGCTGTTTGACGTCGACACGGACTGCCGGCGGGTTTCTGAATTGCAGGCACAGATCCAGGAGGACAGTTCCGGGGCGGTGAAGCTCGAAAATGTCGTTCGGCGGGATTGCGACGCGATCGACTCGCGTGCCGCGAATGTGCGGACAGAGGGAGAACTGAAGCGTCTGCGGGACGGGTATGAAGCCGCGGTGCAGGCGGCGGGAAAGGTCGGTGCTGCGGCACGCCACGCCAAGAGCCAGAACGAGGATCTGCGTAAGGTCGTTCAAGCTGCCCAGAAGGCCGCCGATGAATACGGGCGGGCCCTCGTCTTGATCGACAAGGGGCGCGACGCGGCCCAGGCCGGAATCAGCTCATGTCTCCGAATTGACGACATCGCCCCGCGCCACGAAGAACGAACCGCGGAACTCAATCAGCGGAGGGCCGCTCTATTCGGGCAGATCGAGCGGATGCAAGGGGCCTATGCGGAACTGCCGGAAGCGGCCGCACGTTTGGGTGGCATCCAACAAGGCGTCGGAGGTGTGAACCCGGGGCCTCCCTCTGCCGGACTGCTCGCCGAGGCGAAGGCGTCGCGCGAAGGACTCGATCTGATCCGTGAGCGGCTGGCGGCATTGCGAGGCCAGTTGGTCGATCCCCAGCCGTGCGGCGAGCAGAAGACCGAAGACGATGCCGTGACGACCGCGGACCAGGCCGCCCATCTCGCGGCACTTCGGGTCGCCCAGACGAAACTGGTACTCGACGGCGTGCAAATCGCCGACTCGAAACCGGTCGACATCCATGACCTGACCGTGGGAATCGGAGATCGTCCGCCGACCGTCGACATTAACGACCTGACCGTCGGCATCGGCGATCGTCCGCCGGCCGTCGATATCAATGATCTGACCGTTGGTATCGGCGATCGTCCGCCCATGGACGAAAAGGGCCCCGATCCAGGGGACCTGGTCGGTGGGATCGAGGATCGCAATCCCGGTTCCCAACGTGAGGAGGAACCGCTTCCGAGGAAGCCCGTCGTGCCTGTGGAGGACGAGAAGCCGCTGTATGCCGTCTATGGGGTACACGCCTATCCGACACCGCCTCGCGACCTGCAGCAGATGCAGGCGTGGATGCAGCGGGCCCTCAACGCGCAAACGTTCCAGCCTCAAGCCAAACCAATGGGCTATCTCGCCTTTCGAGTGACCGGGGAGACTTTGGCGGAGTATCGACAGCATCAGCAGAAGATTGAGGCGGGTGAAACCGACGAGGCGTTCACGCTATTTCGTCCGAAAGCCTGCTATCATCAATCGTTCGAGGCGCCCGACGGCGCGGGCGGACGTGTCAAGGCTCCGTTGTGCATGACGTTCTTCCGGCTCGAGGAGCAGGAACCGACCTGGGTCCAGCGAACGAAGATCGGACTCCAGGGCGATTCGGGCATGGCCGGGAGCATTCAGATCCTTGGGGATTCGCGGACCCGCGGCTCCTGGACCGGCGTGCTCGAAGGCCAGCGCGTTGCGTTTGGCCCGTTGCAATATGACGGCGACACCAACTGGACGCTGGCAACGCGGAGCGAAGCCGTCGGATTCATGAGGACTGTATTTCGGGCAATCGAGGATATCTTTCGGAATTGGTGACAACAACGACTGTCCAGGACGAGTTGCATGGTGGCTCCGCCGTGCGTTGGCACGATGCACTTGGGGGGAGATAGGAACATGACGAAACCCAACTGTTTTCTGCATCGAGGTACCGTCGTTGCAGCGGCCGCGATATGGTACTGTCTTGTAACTCCAGGCCCGGCCCAGACAAAGCGATCGGTCAAACACGTGCACGAAGTGTCGCCCGGTGTTTCAAAGCTCACGGACATCCAGGGCAAGGCGTGGAGCAACAAGACCTCGGAAACAGCAGCGGCCGACGGGACGCGCTGTCTCGAGTATGCCATCAAGCCGTGGAAGAAAGTCGTGGTTATCGCCAAAGGCGGCGAGGTGATCGGCATCGATCTGTACCCGCCGCCCAAGTTCACGCCGAAGGCGATCGGCGAGGTGTTCAAGTTGGGCCGTCTGGATTCGATCGAGCAACTGCCGGCGGAAGCCCGCTTTGCGACGGAGGGAATCTCCGGCGATTTGCTGGAATCACAAGAGGCGTTTGTTGTCCTCGAAGTGGAGGACGCGGAAGGCAAGCAGGTCGTCAAACGCATCCGCTTCTTCGGCGAGAAGCCAGTCGTCCTCGAATCGTCGCAGCAACCGGGATCGGTCCGGCCTTCGAGCCGTCCGACGGCAAACTACTTCGGCGTCGTGCCGGGCTGCACCACACGCGACGAACTGTTTGCACTGCCGAACTGGGGAAAGCCGTTGAAAACGGTCTCGTCGGACGAGGCTTTTAACACATTCGAGTACTTCGGGGTCGAACCGGCGCCAGTAGACCGTAAGCCAGATGAACTCCGACGCAAGCTTGAGTTGGCCAAGAACCAAGCCCTCCATCCCTGGGAGAAGAGGGACGTGGAATCGGCCATAGCTGTCCAAGGATTGCAGGGGACGGTGATTCTGGAATACCGCATTGCTGCCTGGACCAAGGTCATTGCCATCGTCCAGGGGGACATCGTCTGGGCCGTGGACCTGTTTCCTCGTCCGGGCATGAGGGTTCAAGACGTTGAGAAGGCCCTGGAAGTCAAAGAGATTTTACCATGGAACCAGTCATTGGATACCGAGCCCGCTGAATGCGGCGACGAGAAGAGTATTCATTCACGCGGTTATTTCATGCATCAGGGGTTGCGCATCTGGACTGACTGTATGCCGAGCACCGTGTACTACCAAGAGTATTTGGAGCGCCGAGTCGGCATCTTCTTCATCCCCGACCTCTCTGGGGACCCTGAACAAGATCAATATCGCGGAACCCCGTGGGCGGTATTTGTATGGAAGAAAACGAGGCCACCCACACACACCGGCGAGGTCAAGGCCATACGATTGTTCGCAGACATTCCCCTCCGGCATCCTAGGCTGGGTATTGACATCTCGGATGTTGTGGGAGATGAAGTCCCGAAAGGTCTGGAGAGAGAGAAGGCCGTGCTGGTGAACGCGGTGCTGCCGGGCTCGGCGGCGGCGGAGGCCGGTTTCGAGGTTGGCGATGTGGTTCTCTCGGTAGGAAGTAATCGCATCGACGATTGCGCTCATCTCCAGAGACGTGTCCTCAGTCGCTCGCTATGCAGCCTAGGTGTCTTCGACGTCTGGCGTGACGGCAAGGAAGAGAAGTTGCGTGTCCGGCCCAAACTCGAATCTCTTGCGTCGGCGGTTCGGCGTCGAGGTTATTTCTATTTCAAGGGCCAGATGTTCAAAGAGGCGATCGCCGACATGAGCACGGCCCTGAAACTGAACCCCGACGATGTGCCGACCCGGGTCAATCGAGGTACTGCCTTCTGGAAGGTCGGGGATTCTGAGAAAGCGTTGGAGGACTGGAACCGGGCACTTGAGATCGACCCCCACTGCGCCCCCGCCCACGCAAATCGTGCGGTCTTTTCGGCGCGGCGAGGTGACGACGAGCAGGCCCTCAAGGACTTCAACGAGGCCGTCCGGCTCGATCCGAAGTGCATCCTCGCACTTCGCGGTCGGGCGGCCTTGTATCGCAGACTTGGTGAAAACGAGAAGGCTGCTGCCGATGAGGCCCGAGCTCGGGCGATGGAAGAAAGAACGTCTCAGAGAACGTTGGAGGAGTGACCGACGAACGGTGCCGCTCGGCTGCGGAGCATCACGTTGGGGTAGTTCCCATGCGCATGGGCGGCATGGTACGGGGTGTCTGCGCTGTCCATGGCCCGCTTCAGGAAGAGAAGCTATCCTGTCTTCCACCTCCCATCTTTGCTCGGTGGCGACCATAAACTCCTCTCCCTTCTCACCAGACACTTGACGCAGCAGGGCGTGTTTCCCAGAATGACCACCGATAAGGTCTCTTTTCGGATTACGGATGATTGAGGAGAGCAATCTTCAAGTAACACGACCTTATGGGGGGAGATCGCCATGTTCAACGGTATCTTTCGCGTTCCACAGCCCGTCAACGAACCCGTTTTGAGCTACGCACCCGGCACGCCCGAGCGGGCCGAGCTTCAGGGCAGGGTGCAGGAATTGCTCGGAACCCGGTCCGAGGTCCCGATGATCATCGATGGGGAGGAGGTGAGGAACGGCTCGCTGGCCGATATGATTTGCCCCCACAACCATCAGCATGTCCTGGGCCAGTATCACCAGGCGAACGCGTTGTTCGTGGAGAAGGCGATCGCAGCCGCCGATCGGGCCAAGCCCCAGTGGAGCCGGATGCCGTGGGACGCCCGGGCGATCATTTTCTTGAAGGCGGCCCAATTGCTGGCCGGCAAGTACCGCCAGATTCTCAATGCGGCCACCATGCTCAATATGAGCAAGACTCCGCACCAGGCCGAAATCGACTCGGCCTGCGAGCTGATCGACTTCTGGCGATTCAACCCGCACTTCATGGAAGAGGTCTACAGCGACCAGCCTCTGTCGACTCCCGGAGTGCTGAACTACATGGAGCACCGTCCGCTGGACGGTTTCGTGATGGCGATCACGCCGTTCAATTTCACCTCGATCGCCGGCAATCTCCCCACGGCGCCGGCCCTGATGGGCAACACGGTGGTGTGGAAACCGGCTTCGAGCGCCGTTCTGCCGGCCCATTTCATCATGCAGGTGCTGGCTGAGGCGGGCCTGCCGCCCGGTGTGATCAACATGGTTCCCGGGTCCGGATCGATCGTGGGGCCCGCCGCCCTGAGCAACCCGAGCCTCGGGGGCATCCACTTCACGGGCAGTACCAAGGTCTTTTCGACCATCTATCTGGAGGTGGGCTCCGACATCCGCAAATATGTCTGCTATCCGCGGATCGTGGGCGAAACAGGCGGCAAGGACTTCATCTTTGCCCACGCCAGCAGCGACGTCGACGCCCTGGTGACGGCCCTGGTCCGCGGAGCCTTCGAATACCAGGGCCAGAAGTGCTCGGCTGCCAGCCGCGCGTACATTCCTGATTCGATCTGGCCGCAGGTCAAGGAGCAGCTTCTCGACAAGATCGGCCAGATCAAGATGGGCGACGTCGCCGACTTCACCAGTTTCATGGGTGCGGTGATCGACAAAGCCTCGTTCACAAACATCAAGGGCTACGTCGACTATGCCAACAGCAGCCCCGACCTGGAAATCCTCTGCGGCGGCGGTTGCGACGATTCGGTCGGCTATTATGTCGAACCGACCGTGATCCTGTCGAAAACGCCCGATTCGAAACTCATGGCCGAAGAGATTTTCGGCCCCGTACTCAGCGTCTACGTCTACCCGGAAGGGGAGTACGAAGAGACGCTCCACGTGTGCGATCAAACGTCGCCCTACGCACTGACCGGGGCAATTTTCGCCCGGGACCGCGCTGCCATCGTCAAGGCCATGGATGCCCTGCGGCACGCGGCGGGCAACTTCTATATCAACGACAAACCCACCGGCGCCGTCGTCGGGCAGCAACCCTTCGGCGGCTCCCGCGCCTCGGGCACGAACGACAAAGCCGGCAGTTGGTTGAACCTGGAACGCTGGGTTACGCCGCGAACGATCAAGGAGACGTTCCTGCCGCCGACGGATTTCAGGTATCCTTATATGGAGCCGTGATACGCAGGCTCGGTTGAATCGTCAGAGCCGCCTGCCGAGAGGTGCAGATCTCCATCCGTACTCTCCGCGAACGATCAGGCCGCTTCGTCCGTCATCTTGATATTTGTGAACCGGCAGAATCGCTCCATGTCCTTGGTGACGTCGCCGTAGCAGGTCACTCGGTGCAATCCGTTGGACCAGTTCCTCCACAGTTTCTCCACGTTGCCGTCCACCTTGACGGTGATCTTGGTGCGGCAGCCCCGGTCGACGTCCGGGGCGTCGATGATCTCACCGGTGAAGTAGATGATCTCGTCGACGCCGACGAGCAGGGACTGAGTCACCCGTTCCCCCGTGCGCATGAAGACCTGGGGGACAACGCCTTCCTGGCGTTCCAACACGGTGCGGAGCCTGTACGGTTCGCCAGGTTCATTTGGCCCGGCCATTTTGGGTGTGCCCAGGCAATGGGCCAGGATGATGGCGTCCTGCGACTCGTCGACCGTCGGATCGCTGATGAAGCCGGGCCTGCCCGACAGGCCCTGGAAGAGGATGTGCGTCATCGCCGAGCGCAGATCAGACTCGCAGATCCCGCCAAGTCCCATGTTGTTGAGCCTGGCGAAACCGAGGCATGGATAAGCCGGCAGCTTGATGGTCCCTTGCCACATCGTTCCGTAGCAGTCGACGGTCATGACCGTGGCGTCCTCTTCGGCAAGCAGGTGTTCGAAGGCCAGGGCCAGCCTGCACGACTTCAGCACGTTTTCCTTGGATGGCTCGACGACCGCCGCCGCCTGCTCGATCCAACGCTGACTCTCGGCCTTGGCCGCGACCTCGTCCACGGCATTGTAGGCGTCGACAACGCGGGCAAGCTCAATCGTCTTGATTTCCGTGCCGAACGCCTTCTTGACCAAGGCGACAAAGTCGGATGGCTGGCGAGTGGAAACGTTGAGGACCTTGGCTTCTCTCAAGTGATGGATCGCCCTGAAGGGCCGGACGGCGGCCGCCAATTGTGTGCGGTCGCTGGTCAGCATGCAGTCCATCCTGACGCCTGCGGGGTCCTTGAGCATCTCGCCGAAGCCGGCCCATTCGTGCCCAGAGTAGGGAACCGCGAAGACCATGGTCGGCCGTCCGGCGGCGAGGATCCCACGGAGGATCGGACGAATTCCGATGGTCAGGTGGATTGCCAGGATGCCGTCGGCCGTTTTCAGCGTTTCCTGGAGAGCCTTGATTTCATCCTCAGAGGTGACCAACTGGTCCACGAAGAAATCCACATCAGTCAGTTCCTCCTTCATCGTCTCGAAAACGGCCTTGTACGAGCGGACTTCCTCTTCAAGATTCAGCTTGGGCTTGGGCCAGAGCCCTTGTGGATTGGCCATGAAGATCCTCGCTACCTTGACTTTGCTCCTCCGGCAACCCGGACTGATGAGGGACGATGGTCGGGGCGTGGTGAAGCCTGCCATGCACGGTGCGCCCAGACCCATCGCGGTCCCGGCCAGGGTCAATTGCAGGAACGTTCTTCGCTGAATTTCGCTGTTCATGGCAACCTCCGGTTTTCGTAGGGTACGAAGTCCTCGGCAACGCCATTCATTATCGAAAGGCCTGATGGCGACGCAAGAGCCGCAAACAGCAGCCGCAGTTCCAGTGGGACGACACGGCCGCGCACACGGGACGGCGCAGCCTGTTCATCGCCAACGGGCGCCGGGAAGACGACGGGGTCTGGTCCTTGGACGGTGTCGCCGTGCCGCCGGACGCGAAGTTTTTCAAGCTTCAGGCGTGGATCAAGACCCGCGACATCAAGGACACGCAGGCCCTCGTTTCAGTCGTCTTCCAGGGAGAAGGACGCAAGTACCTCGACGCCGACTACAACGCCATCGCCGTCAACACCGATCGGGATTGGACGCGGTACACGGCCTATCTCACTCCTCCCCTCGGCACGCAGACGTTGCGCATCCGCCTGTGGCTGAATATGAACTACTCGGGCACCGGTGCCGTCTGGTATGACGACCTGACCCTCGCGGCCGTCGACAAGTTCGAGCCTCCTATCCAGCGTTACGAGGACGACCGGACCATGCCCGAGCTGACTGCCGAGCAGACGGAAAACGGATATATCGTCTACGCACGCCACTGTCTCCGGCTGATCTTCCCCACCTCGGTGCCGGACCATGGGGAGATCGGCCGACCGCTGGCCTGCTTCGCCGCGCCGGGCGAGCGTGAGCCGATGGCGGTTGCCGTCCGCTCGCTTCGCGACCTGAAAGGCCTATGCGTGACTTGCACGCCGCTGACGGCTGGCAGTCCTTTCTCGATCGTACTCGCAAGGACGGCAAGGAGATCTGGTTCTACAACATCGATCTGACCGGCTGGCATCCCGAGGTGCTGCGTTTCGGCTACGGATTCGGGCTCTACCAGGCCGGCGGTACGGGGATGCTCGAGTGGAGTTATCAGACTGCGTTAAGTGTACGACAAGCTCAACACGATCATCTACCAGTATCCGCAGGCCGGCGACGAGACGGGCGGTCCGGCCATCGCCTGGGAGGCAGCGCGTGAAGGGGCAGACGACTACCGATACCTCTTCACCCTGAAACAACTCGTGGAGGAGATCTCGTCGCGCCGCGGCCAGCAGGCGGCTCGGGCCAAGGCGATCTGGAGCGCGGTCGAGCAGAGACTCTCCGCCATCGACTTCGGCGGCTCCACCGGCAGCGCCGCCCAGGGGGACTGGACCGGCCGGAAAGAGGTTGTGCCGGAAGGCGGCAAGGTCGTTTCCGGCGACCACAAAATGGCCAACGGATTGCGTTTCGACGATTACGACGGCTTGCGCCGCCAGATCGCGGACGCGATTGTGGAACTGGGGGGTGACGAGTAAGTTTGGCGTGGGAAGTCCACTTCACCCCGCCATCGCCCATGTTCCAGTCGAAAGCATCTGTCGATTCTTCGCCAAGCGACAGTTCCTCAGATTCACCAAGAACAGTTCACTACGTCGTTACGTCACCCAGGAGAGCCATTCCGCTTTGCGACGCGAATTGGCCAGGGATCAGGCCGGTGTGAGCTTGCCCGAGGAATTGTATTCTCGTTCCAGGCAAGAACCTCTCACGGCCGCTGCACGCCGAACTGCAGCAACTCCTCCACATCCCACAAGTACATCTTGCCGTCACGCCCCGTCGTTGCCAACAGTTTCCCATCCGGGCTGAATCGCGCCGACCTGACGCAACCACAGTGGACGTTGAACTTGGCAACCAGTTTACGTTGCTGGAAGTCCCAGAGACATACTTCCCCCTGATTGGCCTTCGGCGTCGTAGTGAAGAAGTCAATACCGCTGGTCGACGCAAGCAGCTTTTCGTCGGGCGACAGGTCGACGGAGTGGATCGTCTCGAGATGTTCCGCCGGCAACTCGGTGAAACTATAGGTGCTCATATCCCATATCCGGATCGTTCGGTCCTCACCCGCGGTAACCAATAGATTCTTGGACGAAAAGGCAATCGCGTTGATCCATTTCGTTCCATTTTCGAGCGGTTCCCGCAATTCTTCACCGGTGGCCGCGTCTAGGAGCATCACCAATCCACTCTTCGTGCCGACAGCCAGCATCTTTCCGGCCTTGTCGAATTCAATCGATCGAATAGGACCATGCTGCGAACCAACGCACCACACCGTCTTTCGCGCTGCAACATCAATCAGACTAATAGCTTTATCGCTGTTTGATGCAATTGCTGTATGCTTTCCATCCGGCGCGAGCGCCATGTACGCCGCGGCGAAGGGCTTGCCGGAAAGTATCATGTCAGGAGAGAATATCGCCCGCTTCACTTGCTTTGTCGTGTCCAGCAATCCGATCTTGGGCGCACCTTCGATGCTTAGGCATGTAATAAGCATGTGCGTACCAGGCAAAAACTCGATGCACTCTTGGAACATTAGTCCGTCTTTATTGTGCCGAACGTCGAAAGCAGCTACCGTTGAGTAGTCCTCAAGACTCCAGACGCGCAAATACGAGGGATATAGTCCTACTGAAGCCAACAACCTATTTGACGAAAACGTACTCCAGATGGACCAGTCCTCATGAACAACGAAGGTTGCCCGGGGTCGGGGGCCACCAGTCTCCAAATTAACCGTCTCAGGCAAGTCAGCAACAGACCAGATTCTCGTCGTGTTGTCGTCAGCACAAGTGATCAGCGTTTCTCCGTCCACTCCGAAAGCTATCGCTTCAATGTGCGCCCAATGGGCGTGGAAGTCGTTCAGCGGCGTACCCTTTGTCACATCCCAAAGACGCACTGTGTGTGACTGACCGCCTGCGGCTAGCTTCGTTCCCGTTCGATCGAATGCCAGTGCCTCAAGCGATCGAACGCTTGGCAGCGATTGCAGCATCCGACCTGATTCGCAATCCCATAGCTTCACTGTGCTGTCACCACTCGCTGATGCGATTGTCTTGCCATCCGGGCTGAAGGCAATCGCGCGGACACTACCTGTATGCCCCGGCATTACTCGTATGCACTCCCAAGAGGCTACATTCCACAGCTTCACCCTATACTCACTCCATCCGCCTGTAGCCAGGAGCGAACCGTCTGGCGAAAAGGCAAGACTAACGACCCCTTCGTTCTGGCAGGCCCTGAGACTCTTCACCCTCTGGCGCAATTCCACGTTCCAGACATTCACATCTCCACTAGCGTGGGCGGTCACAATGAGCGTGCTGTCCGGCGATACTGCCACATCATGAATTATTGAGCCGCTTTCCGCCAGTGTTGTCAGTTGCCGGTTGGAACCAACGTTCCAGAGCTTCAGCGAACCATCCTCGCAGCCCACCGCCAGCCAATCAGCTTTCGGCGAAAAAGCGATGGCGCGCACCACTGGATCCGGTTTCGGCATTTCGGCTTCCTTCTTCCACATTCCGTTTTCTGATCGCCAGAGAACGACGGTTCCGTTGCCGGCCGCCGTAGCAAGCAACATCCCGTCTTGCGATAGTTCCACGTCACGAATGGCCGAGGACTGACCGATAAGTTCTTGGAGCGGCTTAGGTTGCGCATCGGTAAAAAGCACTATGGCCTGAGGAGCGTCGAATGAAAGGTACGACACACAGCCTGGTTCTATCTCGATCGTACCGCTGCGAATTAGCGTGGAGTCGGCGCGAATCTCAACTCGATGTCGGCCCGTCGGCAGCAAACGATTGTGCGTTCCTTTCCCAAAAATGGGTGCTATTTCGGAGCCAGGAAGTGATACGGAGTAGGAGGTCCTGGTTGCCCATTCGCCTATCGAGACATGGAACAATCCTGGCTCTGGTGGTAGTGGCTCCAAATTAGTGTCGCATGTGATCGCCAGGCAGAACAGACTTGGTTTTGTGACATGGGTCCGCACCACATCAATCGTGGCGATCGTCTTCTCCGGACAAGGATTTTTCCAGCAACAATGGTAAGCAATGATTGTCTGTCCCTTTTCAGATGCCGCAGGATTCGTTCCGGACCAGGCAATTTCCGCCCGTGTTGCCCGACGCTGTTTGTCGCTCGGCCCGCACCACCACTCTCGCAAATGCCGCCCGGTAACCACCGGCATCGATTCGGTCGTTCCGTCGGCGTAGTGAAACGTGTATGTGGCGATCTCTTGTCCGAGGATGTCCTGGGTGTGCGTAGTCCCATGCAAGAAATGGACTTTCGCCGCTTTGCGGCCAAGCCTGATGTCGCGGACTGCATCAGGACAGTTCTGAACGTATTTGCCAGCCAATTGGATGTAACGGTGGCCAATCTGAAACGGAATACCCTTGAACGAAAGACTACCTTCGCTCAGCTCAGCAAAACTGTTATCAGGCGCAGATGTCCCCTCTCCGAGAAAGCGAGTTGCCTGCGCCTGAATATCGACCGGAAAGAACCGCTGTGGCGGGGATACCGTTACCGGTCCCGTTCCGCCCGGGTTCTCGGCGCTGCCCTGAGCTTTCTGCCCTGTCTTCTCCTTCAGCGACCCGTTCAACCAAACCCCGCCCACCATGAGCACTAGGGCCGCCAGCGATGTGGCCAACGTCGCGGTCAGCCAATTCCGGCGCGACACCGCCTTGCGCACAGTTGGTAAACCAGGCGGCAGCGCGGCCTGGGACGGCTGCTGAACGTGCGCCAAGTAGCGTCCCAGTATCTCCGCGACCTCTGACGAGGTGTGGAACCGTTCCTCCGGCTTCTTCGCCAGCAGGCGATCGATTATCTCGGCCAGCCACTCGGGGATATCAGGATTTGTGTCTGTGATGGGCCGTGGCGAGTCCTCGCATACACGATGGATTGCTCCGCTCGGGGTCTCGGCGCGAAAGGGCGAGCGGCCCGTACACATCGCGTAGAGCACACAACCAAGGCTGAACAAATCGCTCCGATGGTCGACTTTGTCGCCTCGCGCCTGCTCGGGCGACATGTACTGGGGGGTGCCCATGACCGCATTGGTCTGCGTGAGTTGGGCTTCGTGAACGACACGCGCCAGGCCAAAATCGGTGATCTTGACACGCTCAACGCCGTTTTCCAACAGGATGTTGCTCGGCTTGATGTCGCGATGAACCAGACCTTGCGCGTGGGCGGCGGCCAGTCCGGAAGCGGCCTGCATCCCGATACGGAGCACTTCTTCCACCTTCATCTGCCCGGTCCGCTGGATGCGATCTTCGAGCGACACGCCAACGATATACTCCATAACCAGGAACGGCACGTCGGCCGTGTCATGCACCGCATGGATCGTCACCACGTGCTCGTGGGTCACGGCAGCCGCCGATCGTGCCTCTCGGAGGAATCGTGCACGGGCCGCTCCGCTCGAAGCCAACTCGGGATTGAGCACTTTGATGGCCACGAGTCGTTCGAGCTTGGGGTCGCGGGCTTTGAGCACGATTCCCATTCCCCCGCGTCCGATGACCTCCAGGATCTCGTATTCGCCCAGTTTGCCCAGGTGGCGAGGATTCTTCGAAGGTTCGAGAAAGCCCAAGGACGGACGAACCGCGTGCGATTCTGCTTGAGTCGCAGTCTCAGCGACCGTTCTCTCTTTCAGTCGCGCCACGACTTCGTCCAGGGCTTCCGACCGCACGGGCGGATGGCCGAGCGACGCAACCTGATTGCCGATGGTGTCGCCTTCCCCGACGAGGCGATCCAGGTTCTGCCGGCACGACTCGCATCCTCCCAAATGGGCGGCCACGGCCTCTGACTCGGCTGCCGGCATCATACCGTCAAGCAAAGCCCTTAATTGAGCCTCATTCAGACAATCTTGAGAGTCAGCCATGGGAATGCTCCTTTGCCTTGCGGCATGATTCGTGCCTGAAAACGATTACTCTTCGAAAGCCTGAACTTGCTGCTTCAACCGGGCAAGCACCCGGGATCGTGCGATATAGACAGCCCCTTCGGACATTTCGAGGGACTGGGCGACTTCGCGAATCCCCTCACTCTCCACACTCGTTCGCCAAAAAGCCTGCCACGTCGAATCCTCAAAACTGTCACGGATTCGGTTCACAGCCAACTGGAACACGCTCCTCTGGTATTCTTGCTCCCACAGTTTGTCAGAACCGTCCGGAGAACAGACTTGTTCAAGATGGTCTTGAACTCGCGTGTCGCCGCTACCAGCGGGCTGCCGCCCGTGAGAAACCCAGAAATCGTTGAGTCGGTGGCGGACCACGGCCATCAGCCAGTTCCGGAAGCGCCCCTTCTGGCGATCGTATTTAGGGATCGATCGGGCAACCGACCGCAACACCTCCTGGACAAGGTCGGCGGCATCGGCATCCTGAAGCCCCTGCCGGCGGGCAAAACCGTAGATCACGGGAGAATAGAGGTCGATGAAATCGGACCAAGCCTGCTTGTCATTGCCGTCTTCCAGGCGAATGATTAGGCTCCCGTGTGTGGTTTGCGATTCGTCCATGCTCTCCCTCCACGTACGATTCCCCCGCCAGCCCAGGATTCTTTCAGGCTTTTTGGGAATTTCTTCGGAAAGCCCTTGGTCGCCTGCGGCACGCCCCAAGAAACGTCCGTGACTGCCCCCGAATTGGGGATGTGTGATTGTATGGAGACAGCGTAAGCGGCTGCATTGGCACAGACAAGCAGGGGCAAGTCCCAACAGGACTTGTGAATGTGCGTCCGGCTCGGAAAGGGGGGACGAAAGACGCGTTGAGAAGTGCTCGAAGATCCTCCGCGCAAGCGGGGAACCGCCAGAGGGAAGGTGTAGTTCGGAAACGAGTCTAGCGTGCGGAACCGATATGCAGGATTATTACCGTTGCGACTTTGACACCGACTACTCCTTTTGCAGAGGAATGTCTCATGAAGGACCGGCAGGTTCGTCCCGCACGCCATTGTCTACGTTTCATCATCTACGCTGCGCCAGCCATTGTCTTCTACGGTATGACGGCGTTGACTGTGGCTCTATCTGTTCCTTCGACAACTGCGGGGGCCGGAAACGAGGCGACCCCTGAACAGTACGTCGTGCCAAACGGTAATGTGACGGAGTTGGTCGCTTTCATTCAACGGGTGTCGACCTATCACCCAACCACGGTGGAAGAGGATATCCGGCATCGAACCGAGAGTCGTCCTGCATTGAAGCTGGCGGCGGAGAGAATACTGACCCTGGAAGAAGACAAGACCTCTATGGACTACGAGGCGGCCAGGTTTGTCCTGCTGATAGATCGAATACGCTCACTCGCCTGTTTAGCCAGGCAAGATCAGGAAACCACACTTGCCGACGTGAGGTCCTATGTCGCTCAAAGGATCGAGATGGGCCAAGACAATGTCGCCTTGCAGGTAGCAAAACTGACGGGAATGACATGCCGTGCCACGGGGCAATATGATCTGGCCGCCGATGCCTATGCTGCCTTTGGAAAACTCTTCGAGGGTTCCACCGAGCAGAATGTAGCCGAGGCAGGCCGGATCATGTATTCGACCAGCCAGCAATTGCTGGCAGCGAGCAAGAACGTTCCGCAGGTGCCGGCGGTTCCGGACTTTTCGAAGGCTGGCCGGCTCGTCCCGCTGGACCTTCAGGCTTGCAGCAATCTCAATGTCAGAGATACCGCCGATTCCGGACGCTTTGCCGGAAATGGCCTTGCAGAGTTGCCGGTAGGCAAACATGTCCTGGGCGGAGTCCCATTCGAGATCGGAAAGCAGGCTATTCAAACAAAGACAGGAGAGGAACCGAACGTCAAGTCCAAAGTGGAAGGCATTCCGGTCAACCTGAAGGTCGCGAGGCTCTTTCTGCTGCATGCGACGGGAAGCGGGTCACCCTATTTCACCGATGGCACGCAGATTGGCCGATATGTGATCCGATTCGACAACGGTTCGCAAGAGTTGATCCCTATCGTGTACGGCGAGGACGTACGTGACTGGTGGGATTTCGACGAGGGCAAGCCAGTAACGCGGGGGAGGGTCGTGTGGATCGGCCGAAATCGTGCGGCCGACACGTACGACGTGGGCATTCGCCTATACCTTGGCGTATGGGTCAATCCGCATCCGGAAGTGCAGGTGACCGCCATTGACTACATTGCAACGGACGAAACCTGTAACCCGTTTTGCGTTGCCATGACGGTTGAAGAACCTGCCAGAGAATGAAGATCGCTTCGGGCGGCTATACGAAGCCCGTCCGATGCTTCTGCGGGTACCCGGTAATGCCCGAAACGCCCAAGTGATGAAGACGCGGAACTTTGCTGGGTTGAGTGTCAAAGAGACCGCGGCCGGAATGAAGGTATCTACCTCAAGCGTCGAGCTGGACTGGAGTGACACCCGAGCGTGGCTATTCCGAGACTGGTAGCGGAACCCCCTTCTGGACGCTCCACTGCTTGAGGTAGTCGATATACAGATACTCCACGCCGCGGGCTTCCAGTATTCCGCCGAGCGTTCTGTTGAGCGTCTCGTATTCCTGCTTCACACGGGCGCAATTGACGTTGATGAACTCCTGAAGGCATTCGACCGCGTCATCGGTCTTGCCCTGGTCGAGCAGGCGGATGACTTTGGCCTCACACTCCGTCTGGCGTGCCATCTCCGATTGCTCGGTCACGTCGAAGACTTGCCGTACCTTCGCCTGGAGTGCGCGGTAGTTCAGGTCGCAGAGCAACTTCACGCGGTTGGCCTGCCACCAGGGCGAATCGGCAGAATAGGTACTGGTTCCCATGGCATAGTCCGCGGGAACCCGGGGCCCGTGCAGGTAGAACGGCTGAAACACGCCACAGCATGGATTGGAAAAACCGGACCAGCAGACTTGACGCAAGAGGGGCGGCATGTCGGCTCGCAGGTGCGCCACAAGAGATGCAGCGCTGTGATATCGGGAGCGAGGTGAATCGTGCATACAGGGGGTCGCCCAGAAGCAGTCGGCCGCCCCCCATCGCGGCTCCACAATCGTCCCCTCGTGATGACTTCGGTTGACCTTCATCATGCTCGCCGGAGAGATTCTCCCCGCTTCTGCTCGAAGGCAGGCAAGGGTCGAATTCCGCCGAATCTGCATAGCGCCCGGGTTGGGAGATTCCACTTTCCAGTAGTCGCTGTAGGCTCGCGCGAAATTGAATTCCTCCGCCGATTTCGCCCAGCCCTGCTCGACGGCATGCTTAACCAGGTTCGGATGCGCTTCGTCCCAGTCCTTCTCGATAGAATAGATGTTCGAGATCGAGTATACGCCGCGCGTGATTCTCTTGGCGGCCCAGTACCGGCCGGCGGTCTCCAGCACCCAGGCTTCCTTGGGATCGGCAATCAGAAAGCTGTTGTGGTAGTTGGCGCCTCCCCATTCGCCTTCGTGCTCACAGTCGCCGCACTGTCCGTATTCCTGCAGCAAGCCGATGATCACGTGCATGGCCTCATGGGCCGTCTTGCCGCGTTCCAGGCCCAATCTCAACAGGTCCATTCCCAGAAGCCCGTCGCCCCATTGATAAGGTTCCTTCGACCAGACCGCCTCGTTGCCGATGGCCACCCCGTGCTCGTTCATTCCGTGCTCGTACCCGAAGGTCCACCAGATCTTGGACCCGATGTGTTCGTACGTCTCGGGGACTTGCGGAATCTCGATGTAGGTGCATTTCACTTTTTCCTGCGGGTGATGCTTCTCGCCGGCGCGATGCACAAGCGGTTGTGCCTCCATGGGCGGGCGGTCGCTGTTCTTTGCCAGAATCACCGACCCATCCGCGGTGACATCCTGCATCGAAACCCAAGTGTCGCAGGACAGGGAAGGGGTGTTCGTCCAAGACAGCAGGGCGATCGTTGCCACCCCGACGAGGGTCATGCAGATTGAATGACGTGGTGAATTCATGATCTGTACTCCTCTCGATCTTGGGTGCTTGTCGTGTGACTGTGCCGGCCGGCAGCCACGCTACGCGACTATTGCGCTGCCACTCTACCGCCGATCCTGTGATCGGCGGCCCCAACGTAACGGCCGGTTTCCGGGTCCAGGCCGATCAGATGGGCGTCTCCCTGCTTCGACGCCTTCGGGTCGAGGTCGTGGCCCATTTGACGCAACCGCGCGACCGTCGCCGCATAGTCGGGAAGCTTGGCACCCTCGAAACGGACTTTGTCGGGGAACCACTGGTGATGGAGTCGTGGGGCATCCACGGCCTGCTGGGTGGCCATGCCGAAGTCGACGACGTTGAGGATCGTGCAGAGCACCGTGTTGATGATGGTGCGCCCGCCCGGACTGCCCGTCACCAGGACCAGACGACCGTTGCGGGCGACCAAAGTGGGCGTTTGCGAACTCAGCATGCGTTTGCCCGGTGCAATCACGTTGGCCGGGGTCCCGATCAGGCCCGTCCGGTCGGTTCGGCCGGGAACGTGGTTGAAATCCGTCGTCTCGTTGTTGAGCAGGAACCCCGCACCGCGAACCACCACGCGGCAGCCGTAGGAATTCTCGAGTGTGTAGGTGTTGGAAACGGCCATTCCGCTGCCGTCGATAATCGAGAAATGCGTGGTTTCGGGCGACTCGCCGGCCAGGGGAATGTCCGGCGCGATCGCCTCGCTCAGCGTGGCCTTGTCAGGATCGATCCCGGCCGCAAGCTCCTTGGCGTACTCCTTGGAAGTCAGATGAGACGGGATGGAAACGAAGTCGGCATCGCCCAGGTGCCGCGCCCGATCGCAATAGGCTCTGCGCATGGCCTCAATCACCAGGTGCATGGCCTGCGGCGACCAGTGGGCCGGTTGGCCGATGGGCGGTTGCCGGGAGGAATTCTCGTTGAGCTGGAAGTTCTCGAGGATATTGAGCATTTCGACGAGGCAGATCCCGCCGCTGGACGGCGGCGGCGGCCCGTACACGTCGTAGCCGCGATAGCTACCGTGGATCGGCTTGCGAAGTTTGGCCTGGTATCGAGCGAGGTCGTCCCTGGTGATCAGCCCGCCGCCGGCCTCCATTTCCGCCGCGATCAGGTCGGCGATCGGGCCGCGATAGAAAGCGTCGGGACCGCCGTCGGCGATGCTTTCGAGAGTGCGAGCCAGATCAGCTTGCACGAGGCGATCGCCTGCCTGCCACTTCTCCTTTCCCAGCGGCCGGTAGACTCGCTGCAACTCCGCATACTGCCGGTTGGCCTGAAGTGCACCGTTGAGCGACCCTGCCAAGGCCTCATCCACTTCGAATCCATCCCTGGCAAGCCGCACGGCCGGCATCACGAGTTCCCGCCACGGCAGCGTTCCCCACTCCTTGTGGGCCAGGGCCAGGCCGGCAACCGTGCCCGGCGTGGCGGCCACGCGATGGCCGTCCATGCGGAAATCGCGGACGAGCAGATCCGCTGTGGCCGCCGCCGGCGCCGTCTCGCGGTACTCGACGCAAACCGGGTCCCGGCCCGGGCCTGGATAGACCATCATGAACCCGCCGCCGCCGATGTTCCCTGCGGCGGGCCAGGTGACCGCAAGGGCGAAGGCCGTCGCCACGGCCGTGTCCACCGCGTTGCCGCCTCGGTTGAGCGTGGCCAGTCCCACATCGCTGGCCGGCGGCGAGACGGTAACAACGATGCCCTGGCCCGCGTCGGCCGCGTCCTCGCTGGCCGCGATCATTCCGCAGTACGGGCCGAGAACCGCCAGCAGAGAGAACCATCCTGCGACCACCAACCTGCAACTCGAAATCGAGATCTTCATCAATCGGCTTCTCCCGGCGTGTGCAATGCTCATATCCTGATCTACCGGCCGTTGAGGGGCGAGCCCGCACCGGGCTACCTGCTCAAATGGCCTCGCGGTTCGCCTGATAGTCTGAATTGGCCGCGTAGAGAAGTCAATCATCGAGCGAGAAATGCGGCAACAAGCCGTCCCTTCGACTGTTTCTATCGGGACGGCGCCGTGATAGAGTATTCGGAGGCGAAGTGGGAGGCAGGATTGCCGATTTCAGAGAGTGACGTGTACACACCCCTACTGCAAAGGACTTTTCCATGACATTCCCCATTGAGCGGCGTCGATTTCTTGAACTGGGTGGACTTGCTCTGGCGGGCAGCGCCGTATCGGCCCTGGTCGGTTCCTCGCCATTGGCCGTCGGCGCGGAACCTGCGGACCGCATCAAGAAGGCCGTCGGCTGGGAGATGATCCAGGAGAAGTTGTCAACCGAGGACAAGCTCCGTCTGGCCAAAGACGTCGGGTTCGAAGGAATCGAGGTGAACAGCCAACTCCTCAAGCCCGGCAGCGTGGATCCCAAGGAACTGGCCCGCGCCAGCGAGAAGATCGGCATTCCGATCCACGGAGTGTCGGGGGCCAGCCACGGCGACCTGTGCAGCATTCTCGACGAGGCCGCCATCTACGGCGCCACCTCGGTTCTGCACGTCGTGCGAGCCGATCCCCAGGGCTCCTACCTGGAAACTTACCGCCGCTCGCAGCAGGCGATTCGAGAGGCGATTCCACACGCCGAGAAGAAAGGAATTCCGATCCTCATCGAAAACGTCTGGGCGACGTTCCTTATCGAGCCGCTCACCATGGCCCGCTACATCGACGAGTTGGACAGCCCCTTCGTCAGGTCGTATTTCGACGTGGGCAACGTGATGCGATGGGGCGTGCCGCAGCAGTGGATCGAGGTACTCGGCAAGCGAATCAGCAAGATTCACGTCAAGGAGTTCAGCCTGAAGACCGCCATGGCCGAGGGAATGTCCAAGGCCTTCAACTTCCCCATGGGCCAAGGCGATATCGATTGGAAACGCGTGCTCGAGGAACTAAGGAAGATCGATTTCCATAGCTGGGCAACGGCCGAGGTCCGCGGCGGCGATCGGAAACGACTGGCCGAAGTCTCCGAAGAGATGGACAAGATCCTCGCGTGATGAAAGAGCCCCGTCTCTCGGGAGTCGCAACTCTCGTGCCATGCACGACGGGTTGATCCGGCAAACGGGGGATACTATCTGTGGTTCATCCGTCTCTGGCTTCCGAGCTGTGCTGAGAGCAACTCCTGCTGGCACATCGTGACTGGGCAGGCCCGGGCGAGGGGCCATGCGCCGTTACCAACGAGCGCAGAATCCCCAGTGGCACGCCGCCGTGAAGAAATTGCCCGGCGTGAACAAGTCGAACGCATTGACCATCGGATCAATAAAATCATAATAGATATAAAAGGCGGCGGCAACTGCTGTTGCAGGCTAGGCTCCAGGAGTGATGTCAATGTCGGTACAGAAGACGTTTGTTCAGAGGAACCGCTATGCCGATTCGGTCACGCTGATGGGAATTGCGGACCGTGTGAAACGAAGCTGTGGCGTTGATCTGGTTGAGGTGCAGATGGGCACTCCGGCCAATCTGGAAGTGTTGCGGGGGCTCGGTTTTAAGTTTTCCGACGGGACGGGCTCGGGTGACCTGATCGTGGCGATCGAAGCGAAAGACGAGGCGGCGCTGGAGACGGCGTATGGGCAGGTCGTGGATCGGCTGGATCACAAGGGGACGGCCCAGGAGGACGGAGCCAGTTTCAACACGCTGGAAGAGGCCGGCTCAGAGGCTGCCGATTGCGATCTTTGCCTGATCTCCCTGCCTGGCGAGTATGCGGCGGCGGAGGCGGAGAAGGCGATCAACATGGGGCTGGATGTCTTCATCTTCAGCGACAACGTCTCTCTCGAAGAGGAATTGCACCTGAAACGACTTGGGGAAGAAAAAGACGTGCTGGTCATGGGGCCGGACTGCGGAGTGGGGTTGCTAGGCGGCGTGGCGCTGGCCACCGGCAGCATCGTCGGAAGCGGTCCGGTTGGGATCGTGGCGGCCTCCGGCAGCGGGGCGCAGGAGGTGGCCTGCATTGTCGAAAAGGCCGGTTCGGGGGTTTCAGCGCTGATCGGCACCGGGGGGCGCGACCTCTATCCGCAGATCGGGGGCATCTCGATGCTCAAGGGCATGAAGCGTTTGGCGGCGGATCCCGCCACGGAGGTGATCGTGCTCGTATCCAAACTCGCGGATCGGGCGGTGATGGAAAACGTCCTCGATGCCGCAGACAAGATCGAGGACAAGCCGGTGATTGCGGTTTTTCTCGGCAGCGACGACGAGCTTTTTGCAGCTCATCGGGTCATCCCGGCATTCAGCCTGGAGGCGGCCGCGCTTCAGGCGGTGAAGGCGGCGACGGGCCGGGAGACGGATTTCGGCTACACCACGGCGGAAATCGACGAAATCGTCCGGCGCGAGACCGCCAAGTATGCCGAGGGGCAGAAGTATCTGCGCGGCATCTATTGCGGAGGCACGTTCGCGGAGGAAAGCCTGATCCATTTCCACAAGAGCTGTCCGGATATCGGCTTGTTCTGCAACCTGAAAACGCCCTATGCCAAACAGCTTGCAGACCCGCGTAAGAGTGTCGGACATACGCTGGTCGATATGGGTTCGGAAGACTTCACTCGGGAAAGCCCGCACCCGGTTTTCGATTTGGAACAGCGCCTCAAACGTTTCCGTCAGGAGGTGGAAGATTCGGAAGTGGCGGTCATCCTGCTGGATTTCATCACGGGACCGGGTGTCAATGAAGATCCTATTACTCCTTTTACCGAGGCGTGTGCCGAAGCACTGGCCAGACGCAACGGGGCCCTGACGATGATCGCCGCCGTCTGCGGTTCGGAAAACGATCCGCAGGATGTCGGAACGCGCGAGCGCGAGCTTCGGGAGGCCGGTGTGATCGTAACCGCCAGCAACTATCAGAGCACCAGGCTGGCGTCTGCTTTCCTAAAGGCACTTTCATAGGAGAATTCAGACATGTCAGATATGAAGACAGCACACTGCACGCCGCCGAAGGTGGTCCACAAGCCGCTGAAGGTAGTCAACATCGGACTTCAAAGCTTCACGGAATCGCTGAGGAGCCAGGGGGTCCAGGTGGTCCAGGTCAACTGGCGGCCGCCGGTCAATCGCGATCCGGAGATCGACACGTTGCTTGAGGATCTACTGTAAGGCGGCAGGGAGACGAGCACTATGACGATCAAAGAGAGAATCGCGGCGGCCAACGAAAAGGCCGTGGGCGAACTCATCAACGCCGATCCGGTCTGGGTGGACATTCTGCCGGCAGGGCAGGCGGTCGAGGGCTTGGAAGAGAACATGATTTTGCATTCCGGTCCGCCCATTGAATTCGCCGACATGGTGCCGCTGCACCGGCGCGGCATGGTCAGCGGGGCGTTGTTCGAAGGGCTTGCCTCGACCGAGGCGGAGGCCATGGCCATGCTCGAAAGGGGAGAGATCAAGGTCAGTGCCGCCCTGGATCACAATACCGTCGGGGCGGGCACCGGCATCATCACCGCTTCTGTGGAGATGATGGTGGTCGAGAACCGCAGGACCGGGAAGCGTGCGGCCACCTTTCCGGCCGAAGGGCCGTTTCAGGGCGGATTGTGCGGATGGGGACTCTACACCGAAGAGATTGCCGCGAATCTCCGGTATATGAAAAACGAATTGTTCCCGGCGATGCGCGAGCTGATCCACCAGCGCGGCGGCCTCGCCCTGAGACCCATCCTTGCCGAAAGCATGCAGATGGGGGACGAGAACCATACCCGCCAGTCGGCCTCCGACCTTATGTTCATCAAGCAGATCCTCCCGGATCTGGTGCGGATGGACGTCGACAAACCGACTTTACTGAAATGCATGGACTACATTGTCCAAACCCCACGCTTCTTCCACTGTTTCGGGCAGGGCGCCAGCCTCTCGGCATTGTGGTCGGCCAAGGGCACGTCGCATTCGACCATGGTCGTGGCCTTCGGAGGCAACGGCGTCGAATTCGGGATCAAGGTGGCCGGCCTCGGTGACGAGTGGTTTACCGCCCCGGCTCCGATGATCAACGGCCGTTACACGTCGTCGCAATACAGCGAAAAGGATCAGGTTCCCTGGCTCGGAGACAGTTGCATCGTCGAATGCGCCGGTCTCGGCGGCCTGGCCGCCGCAGCCAGCCCGGTTGTCGGCAACCTGCGCGGATTGAAGGTGAAGGACACCGTGGCCCTGACCAGGGAAATGCAGGAGATCTGCATATCGTCCAACCACAACTATCCGATTCCGAACCTGGACTTCGGGTTTCTTCCCGCCGGCATCGACATCCGCCTGGTACTCAAACGCGGGATAGCCTCGGAGATCCATGGCGGCATGTTGAATCATGAGGGGGGACTCATCGGGGCCGGCAGTGCCAGGGTCCCCATGGGCTGTTTCGAGAAGGCGCTGAAGGCCTTCGGGAAGAAGTACGCGGAGTAATCACGCCAGGAAGTGTCAGGGGCTCGCCAGATCATGCAACTGCTTTCTTTCTGATTCCATGAATGCGACAGCAACCTATCTGAGCAAGCGTCTTCTTACCTTGCCGACAGGGGTGGGGCGGGTTCATTCGGTTTTTCGACAGGCGGTGAATGTTGTGCTCGACGAGACCTTGCTGACCTTCCTACCCGATGCCGGGGTGGGGCTTCCCGACAGCATCGTGTTGACGGCCGCTGACTTCGCCATACTCGGCCAGACCTCCTGCGACGAACCGGTCCTGAAGCGAAGCGGGACGATTGCCATCCCGCAAAGCCGTATCACGATTCGGATCGGAGACAACAATCGAGACAATGCTTTTTTTCCGGGAGGCAAACTGGCCCCCGCCGCTGAACGGATTCAACGCCAAGAGCGGATCCGACGCGATCTTGCCGGGTTCCGCGCCGATATGCCGCCCCAGGTGGAACAGCGTTCCGCCGAGTTGGCCAATGCCTTGGGCAACCATGACCTGCCTGCTTGCGAGCGGATAGCCGCCTCACTGGTTGGGCTGGGTAACGGGCTTACGCCATCCGGCGACGATGTGCTTTTGGGCGTGCTGGCGGTGTTGAGGTTTCTGATCGAATCCGGGGCAACCGCCCCCTTTTACACGATGTTTACAGAGGCGGTTGTGAAACTGGCCGAAGGCAATACCACGGATGCCAGTCTCAAGTACTTGCGATGTGCGGGGCAGGGACGTTTCTCTCTGCCGCTTATCGCCGGTGTCCGCGCTCTTGGGGAGGCTGGACATGAGATCGACATGGCGAACCTCGAGCGTCTCGTTTCAACCGGGGATACCTCCGGTTCGGACATGCTCAACGGAATCGTGCTGGGAGTTCATGGAGTGTGCGATGCCGAGATTTGAAGAGGTGGTGTCGGGAATCAAGATTCTCCACTCACCGTTCGGAGGATTATGGAGCGGAATCGTGCTGATTCCGGGAACGGAAAACGTGTTGATCGACAGCGGCGCCAATGCCGAAGTCGTGGATGACTGCCTGGTTCCGGCGTTGCGTGGGGAAGGTTTGGAGCCGGCAGACATTCACTGGTTGCTGTGCACCCATTGCCACGGCGACCACATTGGGGGGCACTTTCGGCTCCGGGAGATCACCAGTGCCAGGATTGCCGCCTACCGCGGCTCGCTGGACAAGTTAAGAGATCCGCTGAAATACAGCAAGCTCATCCGGTCGCGCTTTCCGGAGTTCAGCCCCCCACCGCCTCCGGTGCTGCGCGGAGTGGAACCCGACCTGGTGCTGGACGAAGGCGATCGGGTTGCCAACCGGCTCCGTCTGGTCTATACCCCAGGACACGACGACGACACGGTCTGCTGGTACGACGAGACAACAAAATCCCTGATCAGCGGCGATTCCCTGCAGGGAAACGGCACGGTCCTGCAAGGGATCGGCTTCTATCAGAACCTGCCGGCCTACCGTGCCTCGCTGGGACGTCTGGGCGATATGGACATCGCCAACCTCATTGCCGGGCATCCATATCTGCCCGTCGGCGCCACGGCGATTGGACGCGAAGACGTTCGCGCCTACTTGAATGAATGCTCTCGCCTGGTCGATCTCTACGACAAGCTGATTGCCGAGATCCGGTATTCCGGCGAGCACGAACCCGCGAGTATTGCCAGGGAACTGATCCAACGAGTGAACGGTCAACAACCGGCGTTTCTCTTCCTGGCGCTTTACACGGTAACAGAACACCTGAAAACCGGGAATCCATGCGCAACATCGTTCAAATAACCGATGCGATCCGCAGGGGGAATAACAGCTTCTCCAAAAAGGACATCCATCGGGAAACCGGAATCCCATGGGGCACCATGTGCAAGGGCGTGGACGCTCTGCTGAAGAGCAATTCCATCTTTGCCCGAAGAGCCGAGCCGTCAGGCCGCGGCCGCCCCACCATTCCCCTTTGTATTAATCCTGATTCCGCGTACTTCGTGGGGATTGACGTCGGGGCGGGAAGCGCCAAGGCCGTTGTCTGCGATCTCGCTTTCAAGACAGCGCATTCAGCCAGAATCTCCACCCCGCGTTACGACGGAAAGGATGCCTTCTTCTCATGGCTGTTTGCCTTTTATGATGACGTTCTTCAAAAGAGCGGGATCGATCCGAGCCGGTTGAAAGGGGTCGGGGTATCCGTTTCGGGCAATGTGGATTCGGACAACGGCATCGTCGTGTCAGGCGGCAATCTCGGCATCAAATGGGGCGCGAACCTGCCGGTCGTCGACAGACTCTCTCTTCATGCCGGAGTGCCCGCATTGGCTCTCCCCACGCAGTCTGCGGCGGCGTGGGGTGAGTACCATTTCGGTTTGCACAAAGGTGAAGCTCGCCTCGTGACCGTCGGGCTTGGAGTAGGCATCGGCTCGGGGGTTGTGGCGAATCACCACCTGTTGATAAGCCAGCCCGGCGCTCCCGTCGGGTACATAGGGCACATTCACATACCCGGAAACGACTACCTCTGCGCCTGCGGCTTCAAGGGCTGCATTGAAGCCTATTCCGGGGGGCGTAGTCTGGCGAAAGTAGCCGCAGAGAAAATCCCCCGGCGTCCTGAACTCCATAGCGCACCGGCCCTGGATCGGGCGGCGGCAGGAGATCCTGATGCAAGGGAAATCCTCTCCAATGCCGCTTCCTATATCTCCGTAGGGGTCGTGAGCGTGATCCAGCTCTACTCTCCCACCGCGGTTGTTTTCTACGGCGGACAGTCGCACAAAGACGGCTTTCTGTTCAATCGCGTCATCCGGGATGTCACGGAGATCATTCCTCCCGAACGCCTGGAAGGCGTTTCCATGGATATCTCGATCCTGGGAGAACGGCAATCTGCGATGGGGGCGGCACGCCTGGCCTACGAAGAGTTTTTCTGACCGTCCCATTCCACTATTGACACGGCAAAACTCAGGGCGTCTAATTGAATCACACATGATACAAACAGCCGCTCAAGGGGGACTGTCCCCTTCCCCCAGCATCACGAGCACAGAATTCGGTACAGATCCGCTAGGGCATGCAAATGGCGAGAAATATCCTGATTACGGGCTCTTCCCACGGGATCGGCGCGGCGGCGGCCGTGGCTTTTGCCCAAGCGGGCTACGACGTCGGGGTCAACTATTGTAAGGACCCTGACGGCGCCGAGGAAACCGCCGCAAGAATCCGCGATCTGGGACGCAGAGCCGAGGTCTACCACGCCGATGTGAGTTCCTCTTCCGACTGCGAGAAGATGCTGGAGAGGTTCATTGCGGATTTCGGAAGGATCGACGTCCTTGTCAACAACGCGGGCGGCGCCTTGAAGATACCTGGCGGCGGCTTTGAGAGCATGCCGGTCGATTACTGGGACTCCCAGATCAACCTCAACCTGAACGCGGCCGCCTATTGCTCCCGGGTCGCGGTTCGCGACATGATTCAGAAAAAGACTCCCGGAAGAATCATCAACGTAGGCTCGATTCACGGTACCGTTTCCTGGGTGAAACGCAAGGCGCTGCCATACTGCGTGGCAAAGGCGGGGCTGGATATGCTCACCAAGTCGCTTGGAGCAGAGGTCGCGAAATACGGAATCAACGTGAACTGCATCGCGCCCGGATTCATTCTGACCAAGGCTACCGGCAGGTATTCGGATGAAGAAACCAACGCGTTCAAGCGCAAGATACCGGTTGGCGAACTGGGGCGAGTTGAAGACGTCACCCCGATGATGCTTCTTCTCGCCGACGTGGACAAGTCGCGTTTTATTGTAGGTCAGACTTTTGTAATCGACGGCGGTCAGTCGATCGACGGCGTTATTGACTACATGCTTCAAGTATAGAGAAGGGAAATACCCATGTGTGACGGTCTTTCGTCATGCCGTAGCAACTGGAGTTATGGAATAGCCAGGGAATGCCGCCGCGGGCTGGTGCGCGGCATGGGATATACGGAAGAGGAGTTCAGTCGTCCGATTGTCGCGGTCGTCAACTCTTGGAACGAATACAATCCCGGGCATGTGCATCTCCGCAATCTGAGCGAACGGGTCAAACAGGGCGTCCGGGAGGCCGGAGGCCTTCCCTTCGAGGTCATGACGACCGCGATTTGCGACGGCATGGTGCTCAAGAACCCGAACTACATCGAGCTTCCAAGCCGCAACTCCATTGCCGACGAAACCGAGCTTATTGTGGAAAGCAATATGTTCGACGCCATGGTGTTGCTGTCCACCTGCGACTCCATCGTTCCCGGCCACCTGATGGCGGCTGCCCGCCTGAATATCCCGACCATTATGGTCACCGGCGGCTACATGCCCATGCCCTTTCTGGACGGCAAGAGCGTCAATTACATTGAGCTGACCGACAACGTGGGAAAGACCATGCAGGGCCAGTACGACCGGGCAACGGCCGACCGCGAAGTGTCGCGCATGTACGCCCCGTGCGGCGCCTGCGGCGTCATGACCACTGCCAACAGCATGTGTGTGGTCGCGGAAGCTCTCGGCCTCACTCTTCCCGGCAATTCGATCATGAATGCTGTCAGTGCCGAATTGCTTGAGTGTTCTTATCTGGCCGGGCGGCAGATCATGGAGCTGCTGAAGAGAGGCATCAAGGCGCGGGACATTATTACCGAAGAAGCGGTGGAAAACGCCATTGCCGCCACCATGGCAATGGCCGGTTCGACCAATCTGCTGATGCATATTCCGGCCATCGCGTCCGAAGCCGGACTTGGCGATGTCGAATGGTGGCGCCGCTTCGACGTTGCGTCAAAAACGGTTCCCCAGATTGTCGCCGCATCTCCCAGCGGCCCTTGGCACTTGCAGGACGTCGATCGCGCCGGCGGTTCCCGGGCGGTGTTCCGTGAACTCATGCCGAAACTCCACGGCAACGCCCTGACCATAACCGGCAAGACTCTGGCGGAAAACTACGCGGACGCCGAGGTCTACGATCGCGAAATCATCCGGTCGCTGGACAACCCGGTATCCCAGTCAGGGGCCCTGTACGTCCTGTACGGCAACCTCGCCCCGGAAGGCGGCATTATCAAGGCCGGAGCGGTGGAAGACAGTATGCGCAAGTTCTCCGGTCCGGCAAGAACTTACGACTCGCTCGATGATGCCCTGGCGGCCTTGGCATGCAATGAGATCCGTCCCGGTGATGTTGCGGTCGTGCGCTATCTCGGTCCCAAGGCCCGGTTCGGCACCACTGCCTACACGTTTCAGAAGGAACTCAAGGGACGAGGCCTGGCCGATTCAGTAGCCATTGTCACCGATGGACGTTTTTCCGGCGGAACGAGCGGCTTGAGCATCGGCTACGTTTCGCCGGAAGCGGGGCTCGGAGGTCCGCTGGCGATGGTCGAAAACGGCGATGTGATCGACATCGATCTGGATGAGCGCAAACTGGATGTTCGGATTTCGGACGACGAACTGGCCAAGCGGAAGGCCCGATGGAACTGGGAGTTCCCAAAAGACCAGTATCCGCCGTTCCTGCGTCTGTTTTCGAAATGCGTAGGGTCGCTCGCTAAAGGAGCGGTGTGGGAATGAAGGCATACCCATGTGATGTCTTGATCGTCGGCGGCGGCCTGGCCGGGCTTCAGGCTGCCGTCACGATTCAGGAGAAGGCTCCTGCAAGCAAGGTCGTCATTGCCGATCTCGGCGGCGGAGCCTCATCGGAAATCATGGGATTCTGCGCCCCTCTGGCCCCAGGAGATTCTCCGGAACGTTTCGCTGAGGACATTCTCAGAGTCGGCGGCGGAGAAAATGACCCGGCGCTGGTCAAACGCCTGACGGAAGATGCCGTGGCAACCGTCCGGCGACTGGAAACGCTGGGAATAGAATTCGACAAGAACGACCGGCAGGAATATGACTTGCTGAAGCCGCTCGGTTCGAGTTGTCCGCGCGTTGTCCACCATAAGACCGTTACCGGAAAAGCGATCATCGAGAGATACCGGGCAATCCTCGCAAGAAACAACCATATCGCATTTCACAAATCGAGAATCGTAAAACTGTTCAAACACAAGGGACGCATCGCCGGAGCGCTTGGTTTTGAACGGGGGGCGCCTGTTGGTTACAGCACGAGCAATGTAATCCTTGCCAGTGGCGGCGGCGCGGGACTATTCGGTTTCTCGAGCTGGACCAAAATGCTGAATGGTTCCGGCTATGCCCTCGCTCATGACGCCGGGGCTGAACTTGTCGGAATGAACCGGATCCAGTTCGAGCCCTGTGTTTCTGTCTATCCCGAAAAGCTCTACGGTTTCCCGATCATCACAACGCTGCTCCACGAGGGAGTGCGTCTGGTCGACGGCAATGGCGATCCGGTTGTGAACGAACCGTTGCCCAAACGTGAACTTGCGTTACGTATCGCTTCCGTCGTTTCCGAGGGAAAAGACTGTGGACACGGGGGCGTCTGGTTTGATTTCTCAGGAGTCGAAGAAGAAGCGTTCAAGACCAGATATCCAGAGTATTACTCAAAACTGCGCCCCTATGCCGACCGGATGGCTGATTTGCGGATTGAAGTGAAGCCGGCGGCCCATACGACTCTCGGCGGGGTGGCAATCAACGCACATGCAGAAACATCGGTGCCGGGGCTGTTCGCCGCGGGCGAAGTCACCGGAGGAGTTCACGGAGCCGACCGCATCGGCGGCAACGCCGGACTCGAAGTGCTCGTGTTCGGCCGCGCCGCAGGAGAGTCGTCCGCAGCTTATGACGCTCCCGCCGTCGATATTGCCGGTCCGGCCGAGGATTTCCTATCGGCGATTCCCTGTGGCCGCTCCGAAAGAGAGTTTCTCTCCTCAATTGGCGAAATCCTGAATGATTTCTGCGGCGTGATCAGTTCCCGCAAGGATCTTCTGGCGGGACTGTCCCGGCTGAATCAATTGCATACCGAGTTCGTGAATGATCCTCCTGTGCGAAAAGAAGATCATGTCGTGTGTTGCCATGCGTTCACAACGGCAGCCGTCTTTTTGGAATCCAGGCTGGATTCGGCAGATACTTGAGCAACGTTCACAATCCGAGAACACGGGGGACTTGTCGATGTCGTTGATCGCCTGGTCATGGCTCTTTCTGCTTGTCTATATCGGCGTCATGCTCGCCTTGGGATTTGTCGCCAAAAGCATGATCCGAAACGCGGACGATTTCGCCACGGCGCGAGGCTCGTATGGACCGTACTTCCTTGCTTTGGCGTTTGCCGCCTCGACGGCCAGCGGGTCCACGTTCCTCGGCAGCCCCGCGCTTGCCTACGAATGGGGCATTCCCGGGGCCATGGCCACGTTCATATTTCCGTTAGGCGTCTACACGGGCATCTTCATTTCGATGCGGCTTATTGCGACGGCGGGCAACCGCTTCGGCAACCGATCGATTCCTGAGTATCTCGGCGACCGTTACCAGTCCGAAGGCATTCGCGTGCTCGTATCGCTCTTGTCGCTCGTGCTCCTCTTCTATTTGGCCGGCCAACTCGTGTCGGGAGTGGTCATGTTCCAGATCATGTTGGGGCTCGAGGCCGAGTGGGCTTTGATTATCACGACGGTCGTGCTGTTGATTTACGTGGTCCTCGGCGGGGCTCATGCCGACATCCTCACCGACGGCGCGCAAGGCCTTATGATGCTCGTCCTGGCGGTCGCCGTCATCGTGCTCTTTGCGATTGGCTACGGCGTACAAGGTGGCTTCTGCGGGATGATCGACAACTTGCGCGCTCAAGACGAACACCTCGTTGCGTGGGTGAACACGTCAACGCCGCTCTTCCGTTCCTGGTGGTCCTTTGTCGCGATTGTCCTGGCGCACATCCCGCTGGGACTCTTGCCGCATCTGGGCAACAAGCTGTGGGCGCTGAAGGACACCGGCGGGCAGATGCTGTTCGTCAAGCTCGCCTTCACCTTCACCGTGACCCTCGCCCTGCTCGCATCCGGCGGCCTGCTCGCACGTGCGGTATTCGGCGACGCGCTCTACAACGAAGGCTCCAATCCCAACGAAGCGTTGCCGCTCTTGTTCATCAAGTTCTTCCCGACCTGGCTTGCCGCACTGGTCGGCGTGGGCGTTCTGTCGGCCATCATGAGCACGGCCGACGGCCTGGTGATCTCCTCGTCCCAAGTGATCGCGAACGATCTTTACCGGCGCACGATCGCGCCGCGAATGAGTCCGACTCTCAGCGAAGGCGATCTCGATCGCCGGGTCCTCCTGATCAGCCGGGTCGCAACGGTCGTCGTGCTTTTGCTCTGCATGGGGATGGCGTGGACGCTCATCAAGGTCAACATCTCGCTCATCATTTGGATAGGCATCGGCGGCATGATGGCGGCTTTTGCGGGTCCGCTGGTCGTGGGGGCGTTGTGGAAGGGCGTCACTCGCCGCGGCGCCTATGCCGGACTGTTGGGAGGGTTTTGCACGTTTATCATCTTGCACACAAAGACGCTGAATCCCGATTGGTTTGCGCCGGAACTGTTGCACAAGGTGGTGACCTGGCTTCACGAGGAGGGGGTCAGTCCCTTCTCTTGCGCGGCGATGGGTGAATTCGTGGGTGTCACGTGCACCGTCGTTGTTTCCAAGCTGACAAAGCCGTTGCCGGAGAGCCACATCCGGGGTATGTTCGACGACGAGGCCGACTGACGTAGGTTTGTTTCCTGAGATGAGGACGGCTGTGTTTGCAGCTCCAGAGGCGGATCGCGTCTTACTGGAAGTCAGAAGCTGAAGAACCATGAGGAAATAGCATGTGCGTTTTCCATTTGTCGAACAGAGCATTCAAATCGGCGGTTGCTCTCGTCGCTATCATGCTGTTCATGATTTCGTGTGACTGTCTTCAGGCAGTTGCCGCGCCGCGACTCGAGAGCCGATGCAATCAGGACGGCACGTGGGGGATTGTGGTCAGCGGCGCGGGCATGGCCTCTATCGAGCAGGCGCAGCCCATGCAGTTGGAGATATGGGAAGCCGGCGAGGGTGACATACGCAGCATGAGTAGCGGCTATGATTCGCTGACCGACGACAAGGCCGGCCTGATCGGCACCGGCCGTCTGACCCTCGGTGACGGTGTTTCCTTCCAGTTCAAGGATTGCTGGAATCTCGACCATGGCGTGCTGTATCTTGACCGCACGGTGGAAGTCAACGGCAACGCTGCCGGCGGATTCCTCAGCGGTGCCGTGCTGCGCGTCGCCTCGCCGCAGACGTGGCCGCAGATTCAATGGTTCGCGCCTGGGATGCTCTACGGCAACTTCGATTCGATTCCCGATCACGCCATCGGCGGACGCGACTACTATCGGCCGGGCTCTTTCCTCGTCCGGATTCGTGAGGACCGGCTCCCCGCTCCGCTTGTTTCTGCGTTGTTCAAGGACGGCTCCACGCTGGCGGTCCTCAATCCGGCCCCGAAAGGCGACTCGACCGCTGAAGAATCGATGGGGTTTTCGTTTGATACGATGGTCGACCGGCGATTCCAGTTCGGAGCGATCGGAGCCGAAGAACACGGAGAGACCATCTCGCTGGGCTACTGGTTCCCCGGCAGTGAAGGGGAGAAGGCCTATTCGGAGAAGCGCGGGGGTGTCAACGGCGGGCAGGCCCATCGGCGGTGGCGATATCGGCTCCATCCGATCCAGGACGGAATGACGCAGGACTACAAGGTCGCTTTCCGTTTCGGACAGGCCGACGGCCCGAACGCTTCGATATTTCAAGCGTGGCGCTGGGCCTGGAAAGAACTCCAGCCGAAAACGAATTTCCAGGACATCGATCTGCTTCGACGGCACATCGTGGACGCTTTGGCCTCAACGGTCGTCGAAAAAGACACCTGCGCGGGCCCTCTCTACCATACGCCGGTCGCGCCCGACTTTCCGGAGTCAAAAAGCCCTCAACGGGCCTTGATGGGCTTTTGCGGTCGCTCGATCGAGACGGCCGCGTTTATGCTGGCGGAGTCGCTGCTCGACGCGAGTGATCGTGGAAAAGACCTGCGCCGAAGGGGCGAGAAAATCATCGACTCGTTCGTACGCCTGAAGATGGATCCTCCTGAGAGCGAAGGCTTCTTCTTCGCCGATGGGAAACTCGTTGTCCAAGAGGGGAAGTGGATCGCTACTTCGACAGGGAAACCGCGAATCTATCTCCGGTGTGTCGGCGACGGGATGAAGGCGATCCTGCGGGCTTATCAGCGCGAGAAAAAACACGGATTTGAGCATCCGGAATGGCTCGCCTGGGCAAAGCAGTTTGCCGATTGGCTCTTGATGCAGCAACAGCCCCAAGGAGGGTTTCCCCGTGCATGGAACGCAGGCAGTGCCGAAGTGCTCTACGACTCGCCGAACGCGAGCTTCTGCGTTATTACATTTCTGGTCCAACTGGGTCAGATTACCGGCGACTCGAAGTACACGGCAGCGGCAACCCGTGCAGGCGATTTCTGTTGGGGCTCGGCGCAAAAGCATGGCAAATTCATTGGCGGCACAATCGACAACGCCGACGTGATCGACAAGGAAGCCGCCACGATCTCTCTGGAAAGCTATCTGAATCTCTACGACGCAACGAAAGACCCCAAGTGGCTTCAGCGAGCTCGTGTCGCAGCGGATAACGCGGAGACTTGGATGTACATCTGGAACGTCCCGATGCCGCAGGATGCGGAGGAAGAAGACCTGCACTGGAAACGCGGAGCTTCGACCGTCGGCGTGCAGTTGATCGCGACGGGGCATACCCTGGTCGACGCATATATGAGTTTTAACGCGGACGAGTATGCGAATCTCTATCGCTTGACGGGTGACGGGCACTACCGCGAGGTAGCACGGATTCTGCTGCACAACACGAAAGCCATGGTCGAACTGCCCGACCGTCCTTTGGGCTTGAACGGCCCCGGCTGGCAGCAGGAGCACTACTCCTTTTCGCTTCCACGCGGCCAAGGGCGTCATCGTCTCTGGCTCCCTTGGGTATCCACCAGCCAACTCAACGGCATTTTTGGCCTGATGGAAGTTGATAAGGAATTGTATCAACAACTCAGCAAGCCGAACGAATGAAACGGCGAATGACAGAATCACGAGGACACAACATGTGCACTTTCAGTTCCTCGAACAAAGCGTTCAACCTGGCTGTTGCTCTTATCGCTGTCATGCTGTTCATGATTTCGTGTAACTGCCTTCAGGCAGTTGCCGCGCCGCGACTCGAGAGTCGATGCAATCAGGACGGCACGTGGGGGATCGTTGTCGGCGACGCGGGCATGGCGTCGATCGAGCAGCCGCAGCCCATGCAGTTGGAGATATGGGACGCCGCCAAGAGCGAGACGCGCAGCATGAGTGCCGGCTACGCTTCGCTTACCGAGGACGAGGCCGGCCTGATCGGTGCCGGCCGTCTGACCCTCGCTGACGATGTTTCCTTCCAGTTCAAGGACTGCTGGAATCTCGACCATGGCGTGCTGTATCTTGACCGTTCGGTGGAAGTCAACGGCAACGCTCCCGGTGGATTTCTCAGCGGTGCCGTGCTGCGTGTCGCCTCGCCGCAGACGTGGCCGCAGATTGAATGGTTCGCGCCGGGGATGATCTACGGCAATTTCGACCTCATTCCGGGCTTTGCCATCGGCGGGCGCGACTACTATCGTCCGGGCGCCTACACGGTTCGGATACGCGAAGACCGTCTCCCGGCGCCGCTGGTGGCTGCCTTGTTCGGCGACCACTCCAGCCTGGCCGTTCTGAATCGGGTCCCGCGGGGTGATTCGACGGCCGCCGAAGCCATGAGCTTCTCCTTCGACGTCATGGTCGACGAGCGCTTTCAGTTTGGGGCTATTGGCGCAGAGGAACACGATAAGACGATTTCTCTCGGATACTGGTTTCCCGGAAGCGAAGGCGAGCAGGCCTATTCGGAAAAGCGGCAGGGCGTCAACGGCGGCCAGGCACACCACCGCTGGCGACGCCGCTTCCATCCCATCGAATCGGGATTCACTCAACATTACCAAGTGGCTTTCCGCTTCGGGCAGGCCGAGGGACTGAACGATTTGTGCCGACAATCGTGGCGTTGGGCCTGGCAGCACCTGCAACCCAAGGTGAATCCACAGCCCATCGATGTGTTGCGCCGTTGCATCGTCGATGCCTTGGCGTCGCAGGTCATCGAGGCGGATGACCGTGCAGGGATCGCCGCAGCAATATCTGCCATTCCCGGTGAATCCAGACAGGCGAGGCACTACCGCAGCATCATGGGATTCATCGGCAAGACCATCGAGGGAGCGGAATTCATGCTCGCCGAATCGTTGCTCGACGATAGTGATCGCGGCAAGGAACTCCGCCGCCAGGCCGAGAAGATCATCAATACCTTCATACGCCTCAAGATGAATCCGCCGGAGAGCGAAGGGCTCTTTATCCAGAGCGGTCAAATTCAGGAAGGAAGAATCGCCGCCACGATCAACGGGCGCCCCGAGGTGTATCTGCGTTGTCTTTGCGACGACATGAAAGCCCTTTTGCGTGCCTATCAGCGTGAAAAAAGGCACGGGATCGAGCATCCCCAGTGGCTCGATTGGGCCCGCCAGTTTGCCGACTGGCTGTTGACGCAGCAGCAGCCCGGTGGCGGATTCCCGCGCGCATGGCATATGGGCAGTGGCGAAGTTCTCTACGAGTCGCCCAGTTCGAGCTTCAATGCCGTACCGTTCTTATTGCGTCTGCATCAGATCACAGGCGAGCAGAAGCACAAGCAAGCCGCGCTGCGTGCCGGTGAATTCGCCTGGCAAAACGGTCAAATCAACGGCCGTTTTGTGGGAGGCACCGTCGATAATGCGGATGTCATCGACAAGGAAGCAGCGACCATTTCCTTGGAATGCTATCTGGACCTCTACGACGCAACCAAGGATCCCAAGTGGATACAACGGGCCAAGGTCGCCGCAGACATCGCCGAAACATGGATGTATATCTGGGATGTCCCCATGCCCGTGGATGCGGAGGATAATGACTTGCAGTGGAAACGAGGCATACCCACGACGGGATTGCAGTTGATCTCCACCGGCCATACCCTGGTCGATGCCTATATGAGTTTTGATCTCGATGAATACGTGCGTCTGTACAAGTTGACCGGCGACAAACACTATCTCCAGGTGGCACGCATTCTGTTGCACAACACCAAGGCGATGGTGGAATTACCCGATCGCCCCTACGGCCTCCGCGGCCCTGGCTGGCAACAGGAACATTACTCTTTGGCCCAACCTCGCGGCCGCGGCCGCCACCAGTATTGGCTCCCCTGGGTGGCCACCAGCCAGCTCAACGGCATTTTTGGCCTGATGGAAGTTGATCCGGAATTGTATCAACGACTCTCCAAGCCGAACGAAGAAGACTGGAAATAGCCACGCCTGCAAATTGCCGTCGAGCGACGTGCGACTGACCATCAACCGGTTAATCCCGGTTCGCAGATTCAAAACGCCCGGCAGGGTTGCTCACCCGGCTGACGAACCTGCCGTCAAGTGACGGAAGAGGTCACAGAAGCCGCTCTGAACTTGGGAACCTCAGTCTATTGTCCAGTCCATACGAGCGGCTCAATCCGTGGTTTCGACGGCTGCGACACGAAGGAGAAGCCCTCGTTGACGACCTCACGGAGGTAGGGGTATACCGGACCGATCCGGCCGCTTATCATGGGGCGCGGAAGCGGATTCTTGCGGCACTGGCCCCCCCTGATGGACCTGGACCCGTCGTGAGTTTACACTTGGGTAGGTCGTTTCTGACGTCTGCAACCTGATCACGGTGGGACTGGGCGACACCCTGCAAACGTCACCCACGGTGCGAATGGCTCCAGGTCCAATATGTCGGCCTGGTCTCCGAATCAGGATACGGGGCTTCGTGTCGTAAGAACGAGAAGAGGGATCTAACCCATGCTTGCCGTGGAAACCAGCGGGTTGACGCGCTGTTTCGGGCCCGTCCGTGCTGTGGACGGGCTGAATCTCCGAGTGGAGGCCGGACAGTTCTTCGGATTCCTCGGCCCCAACGGGGCTGGGAAATCCACGACGATCAAGATGCTCACCGGGTTGCTCGCCCCCACCAGCGGTTCGATGCGGGTGCTGGAGACCGACCTGTCGACGACCGCGGCTGCCCGATCGGTCAAACGCCGCATCGGCGTCGTGCCCGAAGATCTGGCACTGTTCGACAACCTGACGGCCCGCGAGTATCTCACCTTCATCGGGCGGATGTACCTTCTGCCCTCCGAGACGGTTCGCCAGCGCTGCCAGGAACTGCTGGCCATGATGGATCTGGACCGCGAAGAAAAGAAGACCACGCTCGAATACTCTCACGGCATGAAGAAGAAGCTGGCCCTGGCCGCGGCCCTGCTGCCTAATCCGGACCTGCTCTTTCTCGACGAACCCTTCGAGGGCGTCGACGCCGTCGCCTCCCGCATGCTTCGCGACGTCCTGCTCGGCTTCGTCAAACGGGGCACCACGGTCTTTCTCACCTCCCACGTGCTGGAAATCGTCGAGAAGCTGTGCACCCACGTCGGCATTGTCGCCCAGGGCAAACTCGTTCTGCAGGCCTCAATGGACGACGTTCGGCAAAATGGCTCCCTTGAGGAACGCTTCCTCGAAGTCGTCGGCAACGGGCAGGTTGAGAAGCAGAAACTGAGCTGGTTGGAGGAATGACGTGGCAAATCCAACCCTGTCTCACCTGCGCACTATGCTCTGGCTCCGTTGGCGTCTGACCCGCAACCAGTGGCGCCGCGGCGGCGTGGTGAACGTGGTCATCATGTTCATCGTGGTGTACGCCGGTCTCGCCCTGGCCGCGATCGGCAGCGTTGCCGGCCTGGCGGCCGGGATATTCGGACTGCCTTATGCCCGTCCCGTAGAAATCCTGTTTGTGTTCGACGGGCTGATTGCCGTCTTCCTGTTCATGTGGATGATGGGACTGGTCACCGAACTGCAGCGGTCGGAGGTGTTCGACCTGACCCGCTTCCTGCATCTGCCCGTCGCTCTGCGCGACGTTTTCCTGCTCAACTATCTGGCGTCGCTCCTCTGCCTCAGCATGGCCGCGATCGTTCCCGCCATGCTCGGCCTGACCCTGGGTCTGGCCGTCGGATGCGGCCCCGCCATGCTGCTCCTGTTGCCCCTGGTGCTGGGTTTCTTCTTCATGATCACGGCCTGGACCTATCGGCTGCGGGGTTGGCTGGCCGCCCTGATGGTCAACAAGCGCCGGCGTCAGGCAGTCATTATGGGCGTCACGCTAGCCTTCATCCTGGTTTTTCAACTGCCCAACTTGATCGTGAACGTTTGGGGCGGTCCCGGGCACACCCGTCCGCCCCAGACGCCGGAAGGACTCGCCCAGTGGCAGGCCGAACGCCAAGCGGAGGAGTACGAGACGGAGGCCGTCTTCAACGCCGTGCACCAGGTCGTGCCGCTGCTGTGGCTGCCCAACGGCGCCAAGGGGTTGGCGGAAGGCCGTGTCTGGCCGGCCCTGTGGGGTGCCCTGGGCATGATCGCCCTCGGATCCTGGGGCTTCGCCGGGGCCTATCGCGGCACGCTTCGGTTCTACCAGGGAAACGGAACGGCCAAGGTGCCGGCCGCTTCACCCGTCACAAACACACGGCATGAAGCGGGCAAGACGATCTTTGTCGAAAGAAGCCTCCCCTTGGTTCCTCAGCCGGTGACGGCCCTGGGTCTGGCCGTTCTCCGGTCGATGTCGCGTGCGCCGGAAGTGAAGATGGCACTGACCATGAATATCGTGATCTTCGGAGTCATAGGCGCAGGGGTTATCATGCGACGACCAGGTACGGCGCCGGCCGAACTACTGCCCTTCCTGGCCTGCGGGGCGGCTGCCGTCACCTTCATGGGATTAACCCAGTTGCTGTTCAACCATTTCGGATTCGACCGCAACGGTTTCCGGGCCCTCGTGCTCCTGCCGACTCCCCGCCGCCACATCCTGATGGGCAAGAATCTCGCCCTGCTCGTGGTGGCCTTCGGCGTGTTCAGCGTGTTCCTCGTCATGGTGACCGCCTTGGCCCGTCTCCGCTTCAGCGACGTCGCCGCGGCCGTCCTCGAATTCGCCGCCGTGTTTCTGATCATGAGTGTGCTGGGGAACTTGGCTTCGATTCTCGCGCCCTATCGCGTCGGCGCAGGCACGATGAAGGCTACGAAGATGACGGGCCTCACCGCCCTGCTGGTCTTCGTGGGCCATTTCGTCTCGATGGCGGCCATCGTGCCCGCCTTCTTCCCCCCGTTGCTGGGAATGCTGATCGGGTATTTCACGCCCCTTTCCGTGACCGTGGCCACCCTGCTATGTGCCGCCGTCCTGGCGGGACTCGCCGCGCTCCTCTATTGGCAAACGCTGGCCCCTCTGGGACGCTTGCTGGAGCGCCGCGAACCGAAGATTCTCGAAATGGTGACCCACGAGGTGGAATAGCCCCCCCGTAGCTTGGCTCTCCAGAGCCGAGCACCTCGCAACGACAAACGCCCAACTTCACGAGCGCTCGCTCAATAATTGCCGGGCGAATCTTCCCTAGTTATCCCATGTTCTTTTGGTTATCACGGTCTGCCCGCAAAATCCCCGGAATCGTTACAGTTTAACAGTCCTTCCGTCGATGGATAGAACACCATGTGGTGTTCCATTTGCCGCCAAGACGTGCCCGGTTCAGTCGTTCCTGGCGGGGGTCAGTACTGCTGCCCCCGCTGCGGGGAGATGCTGCCGTCGTCGACCGGCAGGCCGGTGGAGCACTCGCCGGAGAAAAGGACACAGGGAGAGTCGTCGATGCCCGATGCCCCTCCCTCGCACGACTACGACGAATGGGAGATGGAAGAGCGGCTCCGCCACCTCGACCGGATCTACGCGCGAAGTCCCTTGAAGAGTCCGCTCGCCCTGTCGGATTCGCGCCACTTCCGCGTCGATCCCCATCATGCGTCCGTCCCCCGCGAGCAGATCCTCGCCGAGCGTCCTGCGGAACGACGTCCCGGTTGGGCCGCTCGTCTCGGGCTGATTGGGATCGGGCTGGGGTTGGCGATCACGGTCTGCGGCGGGTCGCTCATGGCCTTGGCCCACTATGGTGCTCGCCCCGATCTCATGCCCATGGGCATCCCAATCGCAGTGGCCGGCCAGATCTTCCTCCTCCTCGGCCTGGTTCTGCAACTCGATTCACCTGGCAGCACGCGGCACACCACCTCCCATACCGCCGGCAGCCGCCCGCCGCTCCCCATGGGCAACACCACCCTGCGTTTCGACGACGGCCCCGACTCGCCGCCGCAATTGGCCGACCTCGCTGCCCGGCTGGAAGAACTGTCGCGAAAGGTGGAGGATCGAGACGAGCGCTGGCGGCAGTAGGCCGGTCCCCTTTTGCAGCCTCCGTCTCCTGCAGATCGTCTCTCGCCGGTTGCCTCCGTGACAGCCCCCCGACGGATGAGATTGTGGGGTTCCAAGCAGACGCATTGCGCCGTGCATCATTCCCACGAAGGCAGGAATCCAGTCACTCGGCAAACGGCCTGGATTCCCGCCTTCGCGGGAATGACGGCTAATGGGATTTTCGCCTTGCCCCGCGAGCGCCGTTAATGGTCTCTACACCTCCGGCAACTCAAACCCCTTCCTCCGCGGCCGATCGAGAAACTCGTTTGCCTCGGTGTCGTCCGGGAAGATCTCCTTCTCCGGATCCCACTTCAGACGCCGCCCTGCCCATCGGGCGATATTGCCGAGATGGCAGAGAATCGCCGAACGGTGGCCGATCTCTACGTCGCAGATTGGTCGCTGGCGGTTCTTGATGCAGTCGAACCAGTTCTGGATGTGGTCGTTGATCTCCGGCAGACGCACCTTCAGGTCCTTGGCGGCCTCGGTCACCAACTCGGGCGGATTGCTGTCCACCGTGTTGTTGCCGATGCGGATCTTGCCGCCCGGTCCCACAAACGAGGCTCCCGCGGCCGATTCGCCCGGTTCCAACCGGATCTCGATTCCGTTGGCATAGCGCATTCGGACCCGGTAGCCTTCGCTGCAGAGCCGATCGCCCCGCGTCCGGTTCTCCGGCTCGGTGTAGACGGGGGCCTTGAAATCGTCTTTCTCACACCAGATCTCGACGGGTCCCGTGTGGTCCATGTCGAGTGCCCATTGGATCTGGTCGAACCCGTGGGCTCCCGTGCCCGTCATCTCGCCCCCCGACCAGGGTCTGAAGCTGATCCAGCCGGGGTTGGACCGCTGAATGAAGATGTCGTCGTGATAGGGGACCGGCTCGGTCGGCCCGCACCACTTGTCCCAATCGAGCCCCTCGCGCACCGGCTGCCCCGGCAGCCCGCATTCCCACGGGCTGGGGTAGTTCATGATCAGCACCGTCTCGATCTTGCCGACCAGGCCGTTGCGGACCATTTCGCAGCCCAGGCGATGGCCCTTCATGCATCGCCGCTGGCTTCCCGTCTGCAACACGCGGCCGAACTTGCGAACCGCATCCACCAGCACTCGCCCTTCCCGAATCGTGTGACTGAGCGGCTTCTCCAGATAAATGTCCTTGCCGGCCTGGCAGGCTTCGAGCGCCGGGGCCACGTGCCAATGGTCCGGCGTGGCAATCATCACGGCGTCCACGTCGCCGGCGTCCAGCATCTCGCGATAGTCGGCATGGGCCCGGCACTTGCGCTTCGCGGCCGCTTCCTCGCGCCGCGTGCGATCCAGGTCGGCCGCCGCCACGATCTGCCACTCCTGCGTCTTGGGGAGGGCGCCGATCAACTGGTTCCCGCGGCGTCCCACCCCGATGAACCCCAGACCGATCCGGTCGTTGGCTCCCGGCTGATCAGCAGCCGCCAGCACGTGCCGCGGGATGATCGTCGGCGCCGCAACCGCACAACCGGCTGCCGCCAGAAACTGTCGCCTTGTAGATCGTTTTAACATCGATTTATCTCCCGTCGTTGACCATCGACAGAAACCCTGTCATCTTTCTGTCATCAATCCTTCTGTCACAAACATGCCTTTCGCCGATACGTCGCAAACTCGTCGAACATAACCCGAGCCGTACGATCTTGAACGCCGATCGCCACCCAGTCCCCATAGTCAAACACAATCATTCCGCCTTCGGGCGTGCTCCAGTTTTCGACCAGACGCCTCGCTTCCTCCCGAACCTCCTGCTCGTCGCCCCGTGGCATCGTCGTCTGAATGTCCACCGTGGCGGCGAAGCACACCTTGCCCCGAAACTGACCGCCAAATTCCTCCAATCCGTAGCTCAAAGTCTGCTGCATGTTCATGACATCCACGCCGAGTTCGATGAACGTGGGTACGAAATCGTTGATCCGCCCGCAACTGTGAAGGATCACATGCCACCCGCAGTCGTGAATGGCGTCGAAGATCCGCCGATAGCGCGGCGAGAAGAATTCGTCGAGGGTCTTTTTGCCCACGAACGTGCCGCCCTGGGTCCCCCAATCGTCGGCCACAAACAGCCCGTGAATCCGGCTGCCGAAACGCCGCCTCAGCTCGTCGATCTGCTCCAGCTTGAAGTCGACGATCATGTCCAGCACGCGGTGCACCCGTTCCGGCTCAAGGTAGAAGTCCTCCATGGTGTTGGCAAACCCCCTAAGCTTGTGCAATCGCGAGAATAACAACGAGTGGGCTGTCAGGCATACGTAACGGCCGTTGGCTTCGTCGATCAGCGGCCCGAGCCGATCGTAGTAGAACGGGTTCCGCGGATTCGGCGGCCTGTAACCCTCGAGTGAGGACCAATCGGCGAGCGGAAACTCGTTTACCTGCCCGATGTTCTTTAGCTCGGTCGTGGTCCAGCCGCACCCCCAATCGTCCATCCCCGGATTGTCGAAGAACCATCCCGCTTCCGCGCGGTCCATCTCCCAAATATTGTGCACGTCGTCCGGAAACTCCGGCATCTTGTGATTCCAGTGCTGCCAGAACGGCAGCCGCGGCGGCTCGCGGAACGTGATGGCACGTTGGACAATCTCCACAGGTTCCACTGCTACACCTCCAGCGGCAATTTCACCGGCCCGCCCTCCTCGATGGACCGATCGATGGCCATACATAGCTCGTGGGTGCGATACGCGTCGGCCAGATTGCAGTGCGACTCGCGATCCTCGAGAATACAATCGACAAAATGGTTGATCTCCCCGTCGAACGGATGGTGGTGCACGTCGCCCGAGTCGGGAAGCACCGTGGCACACCTGGTCCATCCGGTCTGACCGGGAAACAACTTCTTCGACCAGACGCGATCGTCGCGGATCGCGCCTTCCGTGCCCGCGAGGTCCATGTTGAACGCATAGGGCATCTCGCAGTCGAACAGGGCCGACACTTTGCCGATGATCCCCGTTCGGAATCTGACGACGGCCACAACGTTGGCGTCGTATTCGAACAGCCCTTTCCGGTTATTGGAGACGGCCGAGACTTCCTCGGCCTCGTCGCCTGCCAGCCACCGCAGGGCATCCACGGCGTGGCACCCGGCCAACAGCATGGCGCTCCCGCCCGTCTTCTTCTTGCTGTGCAAGTTCCAAGCGTGATGCGACGGCCCCATTCCATGCCAGTAGTCGGTTTCCACGTAGAACAGGTCGCCGATCGCCCCCGATTCGACCAGTGACTTGATCGTCTGCACCGCCGGATTCCAACGAAGACAGAACCCCGCCAGGCTCTTCACGCCGGCCTTCGCCACAGCCTCGCGCAGAGCCCGATTTTCCTCCATCGTCAGGGCAATCGGTTTCTCGACCAGCACGTGCTTGCCCGCCTCGGCGGCCGCGATCCCGTGCTCCGTGTGAACGTGGTTCGGCCCCGTCACGTCGACGATGTCGACCGCAGGGTCCGCGAGCACTTCGCCGTAGTCCTCGCGAATCGCGCAGTGCAGCCCGTACCGTTCCGCCAACTGCTGCGATCGTTCCCTCCGGATGTCGCTGATCGACACGACTTCCACACGGGGGTTCTTCAACCAACTGGCCACGTGGGCCCCAGCCACCCAGCCGGCCCCATGAACGGCCACTCCCAGCTTTCCGTCTCGCACGGCGATCCCTCCTTCAGACAAGTGGACGATCTCTCTTGTACCAGCCCCCATCTCGCCGGGAAACTCCCATTTGTGCAATTTTCTCGTCATTTCGTGCAAGGTCGATTACAGTGAAGTTGCGCGTCCGGGCATGCCGCCGGGTCTTGTCCGCTATGCGTAAGTGTTTGAAGAGTAGTCGTTTAACCCGCTGCCGCAGGCGAGGTCTGCTGCCAGTCGCGACGCCGATTCTGATGGCCGAGCGGACCTCGCCTGCGGCAGCGGGTTAAACTCACATTCCGCTACCTGATGTTTTTCCAAAAGGGGGGTTGCGCCCTTCGTCGAAGTCCGTCATTTTACAGGCATGAATGGAACAACCTGGTATGGAA
>Ga0123333_10000385_pt1 | contig 49449 bp, 38 predicted proteins | sample BioC12SIPDNA_3_FD_89957 | JGI IMG/M metagenome (GOLD analysis project Ga0123333, IMG submission 89957) | Anaerobic biogas reactor microbial communites from Washington, USA - Biogas_R2_B C12 SIP DNA | ecosystem: Engineered > Bioreactor > Anaerobic > Unclassified | place: Washington, USA...
GCAGAGCTATACCGCCATCGGCTGGGCGCCGTTCCAGTGGTCGCTCGGCATCGCCTACCAGGAGATCCGCTTTATCCTGCCCGTGGAGCTTCCAGCAGAAGTGACGACGCCGGAGCAGGTCACGGATGAGATCGTCAACGCCGCAGGCCTTATCGCCAACAATGCCGATGCTTTCGATCGCTGGGTGTACTTTGTGACGCCCGATGAGGCCAGCGGCAATAACTATCTCTCTCTGCTCGTGGCAGAGAACAATCTGCCGCCCATGGGCCAGATGATCGCGCAGTTGTTCCTGCCCGGCAAGGAGATCACCACGACCAAAGAGACGCCGATTCCACTCGGCGTCACGACGCCGGAGACAGAGACAGAGTCGGAGCCCTTCCGCTTTGAGGATCTGTTCAATGAGCTGACGTGTTGCGTCGGTGGGGGCGTAACCGCGGCGGTTCTGGGCCTGGTGATCTGGGCGCTGCGCAAACGCAAGCCCAAGCCCACCTACATGCCCCCAGAGATCGAGGTAGAGACCTTCCAGACCGAAGGCGTAGTGCCGGATCTCAACGCGATCGAGACCGCCTTTTACATGGGCAACTCGACCAAGACCGTGGCCCTCATCGTGGTCTCTCTGGAGCAGAAAGCCTTTGTCAACATCCTGAACAGGCAGCCTCTGCAGCTGGAGTTCCTGCGCAGAACCCCCGCAGAGGTGGCGGCGCTGCCCGGCTACGAACAGGCGCTCCTCAAGGCCATCCAGGAGGATGGCACGATCGATAAGGAGCAGATTCCGGTCATCCTCAAGGCAGTGGCGGATGTCGTCCAGCCCAAGATGTGGAATGCCGATCCTGACAAAACGCGGGATTCCTACCGTCGCAGGATCGAGGATGCCTGGCGCGAGTACCAGCAGGAGACGCAATCGGGCACACCGGTCCACATGCCTTCGTACATGCCGTGGATCATTCTGAGCGACCATACCTACAGCCCCGCCGGCGTTCCGAGACCGGCAGCCAGCCAGAGCGCGCCGGGGCCGCTCTTTACCATGGCCGACGAAGCCGTCCGGCCGCTGGAGACGATGGCGACGCAGCTCACCCAGGGTGTGGAGCAAGTCATGGGGCGCACCGTGGATCGGATCGAACAGGGAGTGGGCCGGTTTCTGGGGGAAGATGTCACGGCGCCGAGCCACAGCGCCTGCCATAGCGCTTGTCATTCGGCCTGCGTGCACGATGCCTGTCACTCGGCCTGCGTGCATGACGCCTGTCACTCTGCGTGCCATAGCGCCTGCGTGCACTCGGCCTGCCACAGCGCCTGTCACTCTGCCTGCGTGAGCCGGGTGTAGAGGGGATGATGGTGCCCAACGAGAGCGCGACGCCGACCGAATTGAGCCGAGGCCCGGTGAGCCTGCAGTCCTTTGCGGAACAGGTAGTTAACTCGACCCGGGAGTACATCTATATACGGCCAGAGGATGGGCTGATGATCATCCGCCCCAGCCGGCTGCATCACCTGAACCCGATGGCCACGCAGATGCTGCAGAGCCTCTACAACAGGCCTGGCGGGCCTGATGTGGAGGGCCTGGTCTCCGAGATCAGCGAGCTCCATGGCGCAGACAGGGAGCGCGTCCGCACGGACCTGACCACGCTGCTGCAGGCGCTCGTATCGGTGCTGGATGATCGCATTATGGACGTCCCAGGCGTCAAGGTTACGGCCTTTGGCAGCCACAAGCGCACGTTGCCGGTGCTCTCGGAGATCGCGCTGACATACCGGTGCAACAACCGCTGCACGTTCTGCTACGCAAACGCACCGAACCGGGGAGACGCCGTACCGGAGATGTCGACCGAAGAGGTGCAAGCCATCATCGGCCGCATCGCCGATGAGGCCCACTGTCCGACGCTCTCCTTCACGGGCGGCGAGCCCACGCTGCGCGAGGATCTGGTGGAACTCGTGCGCTATGGCGCACAAAAGGGACTGCGCGTCAACCTGATCACCAACGGCGTGCGCTGCGGCAATGCCGCCTACGTCCAGGCGCTGGCGGACGCCGGGCTGGACTCGGCCCAGGTCAGCATAGAGGGAGGCAGCGCCCTCATCCATGACGCGATCACGCAGCACCCCGGTTCCTGGGCACTGGCAACTCAGGGGGTGCGGAACCTGCGCGAGGCGGGCATCCATACGCACACCAACACGACGCTTTGTGGCGGGAACCGTGCACACCTGCACGAACTCGTGGATTACCTCAAGGACGACCTGGGGAGCACCTACTTTTCGATGAACATGGTCATCCGGACGGGGACGGCACTCGACCATGCCGAAGATGACATGTCCTATGCCGAGGTAGGTCCCATCATCACCGAGATCCAGGATTATGCCACAGGAAGAGAGATCGAGTTCATCTGGTACTCGCCGATACCGTACTGCCTCTTCAATCCCGTGCAGGCCGGCCTGGGAAGCAAGTCCTGTGCCTGTGTGGATGGCCTCATCTCCGTGAATCCCTCCGGAGAGCTGTTGCCTTGCTCCAGCTTTGAGAAGGGGATCGGTGACCTGCTCCACAGGCCGTTTGAGGAGGTGTGGAACAGCCGGGCAGCGCACTACTGGAGGAACAAGGAGTTTATCCCGCCAGTGTGCGAGCGCTGCGAGATCCGGCACATCTGCTGCGGAGCCTGTCCGCTCTACTGGGCGCAGCGGGGCGGGTTTCAGGAACTCGCCGGCATCGCCCCGGGCGGATCGCTGAAAGCAGACGTGGCCTGGCGGGCCAAGAAGGCGTTGTTCTCCGGAACATTCGGCGTCGGCCTGGGGCCCAAGAGGGGGAGAGGGTAGACAAAGACATGGCTGTACAGAACGGACAGGGCTATGTACTGACTCTGAGAGAGTTCGACCGGTACCTTAAGGACAAGAACCGCGAACTCGACCAGTGCGTCTCGGAGGTGAGCGAGGTCCAGGAGCGCCTCCGCGCCGAGTTCCAGCGCGAACTGGAGGCCTGGCAGGGGCTCTTTGGGTACTGCTACCCGCAGGTGGTCACGCGCCGGCCAGAACTCCCCGCGGATTTCGGCGCGTACCTGGATCGCATCGAGGCCGAGGAACGAGCCAAGCTTGAGGGCGAAGTGGCCGAGTTGAGCGAACAGCTGGCCGCGGGCAGAGAGGCGATCGACCGGGGCACGCTATCGGCCCAGGAGGCTACACGCGCCCTCCGCGCCGCGAATCCGGGTCTGGATGCCCAGGAAGAAGCACTCAAGCGCACGATCGTCAGACTGCAGGACGAGTACACGGAGGCCTACCAGACGCTCCAGGAGGCTCGCCAGCCCTTGTTCGGGTGGCTGGCCAACGCCAGCGCCATCCGCAAGGCCAGGCGCAGCCAGGCCGAGATCAAGAAGAAGCAGGCCGAGGCGATCGCCAAGTTGCGCCAGGTTCGTCAGAACTGGCTGACCGCCGTCCAGGAGACCAGCGAAACGCAGTCCAAGCTGCGGGAGCAATGGCAGCAAGCCACCATTGACACGGCGGAGCGGCAGGCGCGCTATGACTATGTGCGCAACAACCTCGCCGAACTGGCCGCGCAGCAGGGAGTCCAGCGGGCGCTGAGTGAGATGACGGACGGGCCGTCCATGGACGATGAACTCGGCAGCAAGCTTGGAGAGCTAGCCGAGCACAACGCCATCCGCGCGCGCTTTGAGGAGGGACTGGCGGCCACCTCCGAATGCCTGGGCCTGGTACGCGGCATCGGCACCGGCCTGGCCAAGTTCAGCGAGAGCGTCAGCCAGGTGCTCGGCGAGCAGAAACGGTACGGCCTCAAGGAGATCCAGATCGTCGTCACCAAAGAGGTCGCTGCCGTCAACCAGACCTGGGCCGCCCTGGCTGAGAAAGCCACGGATGAGGAGCGAGCGGTTGGCTCTCCGCTAGAGTTTGCGCGGATCGCGCGTACCTATGTTAACGAGCGACTTACACCGCAGGCCATAGAGCGCTTTTTCGAGACCATGGGTGACGCACTGAACCTGGCTACCAAGACCTGGAACTAGCACACCGAATATGAGGAGCAACGCATGAAGAAACTCGGCGCAGCCCTAATTGCTCTGCTATCGATTCCCTTCTTCACTTTTGGTCTCATCTTTCTGATCGCCGCCAGCTCCACGTCACGGCTGCTCACGGCGCTGGCCCTGTTGGCGATCGGCGTCGTGCTGCTGGTGGTGGGCGTGCGCCGTTTGCGTCGTCTGGCGTCCATCAGCGAGGACGCCCTGATGAGCGGGGCGGTCGAGATGGCCAGGCGCATGGGCAGCGAACTGACCGTTGCCCAGCTCCAGGCAGAGTACAACATCCCGCAGTCGCTGGCCCAGCGCGTGATGGACAAGCTCACCGAGGCCGGCACAGCGGTGGCAGAACAGCGCGAGGATCGCGTCGTCTATGTATTCACCGGCCTGCTCCCTGCGATGGCGCGCAAGCTCTGCCCCTACTGCGGCACAGAGCTGCCCGTCCGGGAGGCCCTTCGCAAATGTCCGAACTGCGGCGCACAGCTGGAGATCACCAAAACCTGAGGATGGCGATGCGCCTCCGGCGAACGCTCACCATCGCGGCAGCCTGCCTCCTGCTCGGGGCAGGCTGTCGCTTCAGTGCGCCCGCGGGTCCTCGCTCAGAGCCGCCCACAAACCTAGCCGTGCGAGAGAATCCTGCTGAGCGTGACGATCCCGCACCGACGAACCCCACGCTCGCGCCCTCTCTGGCCGCGCCCACGCCAGCGGCGCACCTGGACGTAGACCTCGCGCCCATGCCGCCGCGCGCCGGTGAGCCCCGTGGGGCCACTGAACCGATAGCCGTGGGGCCCTACAAGCTGGGAGAGCGCCGTGCCTTTGCCGTTGCGGACCTGGATACGGCGGACCATCACCCGGTGTGGGCCACATTGGCCTACACGGGAACGCACGTCAGGATGTGGTTGGAGGAAGGGGCGTCGGCGAGCGCTGCGGACCTCGCACGGTCCGTGATGGCCATGGAGCAGCGCATCCTGCCCACCCTCGTAAGGATGTACGGATCGTCGGCCCCCGTGATCCCCCAGTATGAGGTCCTGAACCTGCGTACGGCCGGAGCCTCAGGGTACTATGTGGCGCACGCCGGATCCAGCGGAATTCACGCTGCTCCTTACTTTGTCATGAACCTGAGCGCCGGGCAGCCGGGCAGCGACCGGTACAACGCCGTTCTCGCGCACGAACTCCAGCATCTGTGGATGGCGCGCGTGGATCCCAATGAGGATATCTGGGTGAACGAAGGGGCCTCACAGCTGGCAGAGATGCTGGCCGGGTATCCGCCACCACTGTACGACATTCGCGCCTTTGAGGGCGACGCGTCTGTGGCGCTCAACGACTGGTCCACCGCGGCAGAGGCGGCGCACTATGGCGCCTCGTTCCTCTTCTTGTACTACTTCTACGAGCAGTATGGAGTAGCCGGTCTGCAGCAGTGGCTGGGCGATCCGGCGGAGGGCACCCGGGCGATCGAGCATGCCCTGAACGCGCTCGATGACACAACCACCGCTGCCTTGTACGCGGATTGGGCGGTGGCAAACTGGCTGGATGCCCCGGGCCTGCTGGACGGCCGCGGAGGCTACCGGGACCTGGACCTGGAGATCACCTCAACGCTCACGGTGAGCGACTATCCCGCGGACCTTTGGCTCACGCTGCAGCCCTATGCCTCCCACGTGATCGAACTGCTGCCCAACGCAACGAACCCTCTGGGGACGCTACGGATCACGATGGATGCTCCAGAAACGACGACGCTGGTGGCGGCGGATACGCGCGACGGCGAGCGGATTTGGTGGTCGAACCGGGGGGATAGCGGACACGCCTGGATGCAGCGTGCGATCGACATCAGCGAGACGAGGGAGGCCTGGCTCACCTTCGACCTCTGGTACGACATCGAGCCCGGCTGGGACTATGCGGGCGTGCGCGTATCCACAGACGGAGGCAGCACGTGGGCCTGGCTTGAAGGCCAGCACTCCGTCACGCCACCTGCCGGCACTGGCGCGCCGACGCATGTGTACACCGGCGCCTCTGGCGACGGGCCTGACGGCGGCCCAAGCTGGGTGCGGGAGCGCATCGACCTGACACCCTACGCCGAACGAGAGATCCTGCTGAGATGGGACATGTACACGGACGACGGGACCAACCGCCCGGGCCTGTGTCTCCGCGGGATCGGGATCGAGCAGATCGGATGGAACGACACCCCAGATGCGGTAGGGGGATGGGAGCTTTCCGGGTTCGCGCCGATAGCGAATCGCATCCCGGTCTCCTTCAGCGTTCAGGCGGTGGTGTATGGGGCGGGGCACCCGACGGTACACCGGCTCGAGACCGGGGACGGCACACGGGAGTGGCTCCTGGAAGAGGGGGATGACGACGTCGACAGGGTGGTGCTCATCATCAGCGCGCTGACGGAGCCAACGGGCCCCAAGAGCACGGAGCAGCTGCCCTACCTCCTGACGGTGCAGCCGGTGCCCTAGGCACACACATCCGCGAACCTACAGCAGGCCTGCCAGCCTTTCCCCGAGCGCCGGCAGGTCTTGATCGGCCACGGTGCGCAGGTCGAGGACCACACGATCATCCTGGATGCGGGCGATCACGGGCGGGTCACCGGACCGAAGCTGTTCGGCCAGCCATTCGGCATGGCCCGCCGGCAGCGCCAGCAGGGCGGTGGGGAGGGACTCGCCGGGCAGCGAACCCCCGCCGACCGTGGATAGGCCGGGCATCACCTCGCAGCCTTCCGCGCGCGAGCCGAGTGCGGCCAACAACTCCCGAGCTGCTCGCTCGATATCCTCGGCAGAGCGCGACATCATGCGCCAGACGGGGATCTCCTCAACCGCTTCGCCCCGCAGATAGTGCAGCAGGTTCGCCTGAATCCCCGCAAGCGTAGCCTTGTCCACGCGTAGAGCACGGGTGAGGGGATGCTCCCGTAGCCGCCGGATCAGGTCCGCCGAGCCGACGATCATTCCGGCCTGCGGACCGCCCAACAGCTTGTCGCCGCTGAACGTCACAAGATCGGCACCATCCGCGAGGCTCTCGGGCACAGTGGGCTCATGGTGAAGCCCATACCGGGCCGTATCAAGCAGGGTGCCGCTCCCCAGATCCTCCAGGCAGAGCAGGCCGCGTCCGTGGGCCAGTTCGGCCAGATCGCGCAAGGGCGCCTGGTGGACAAAGCCTTCCATGCGGTAGTTGCTGGTATGGACACGCAACAGCGCGACAGTTCGCTCGCCGATGGCGCAGCCATAGTCCTGGAGGTAGGTGCGGTTGGTCGTACCCACCTCCACCAGGTCGGCCCCACTCTGCGCCATCACATCGGGGATCCGAAAGCCGCCGCCGATCTCCACCAGCTGTCCCCTGGAGATCACCACCTCTCGATCCCGCGCCAGAGCAGAGAGCACCAGCAGGACGGCACCGGCGTTGTTGTTCACCACCAGCGCGGCTTCGGCTCCGGTCAGCCTGCGCAGCAGGCTCTCCGCGTGCACGTACCGGGAGCCCCGGCTACCGGCGGCCAGGTCGTACTCCAGGTTGCTGTACCCGGAGGCCGCTCGGCGCATCGCCTCCAGAACGGCAGCGCTCAACGGGGCGCGGCCGAGGTTGGTGTGCAGGATCACACCGGTTGCATTGATGACCGGATGGAGCGTGGGCTCGCCTGCGGCGCCCGCCAGCGACAGAGCCCGCGCGAGGAGGTCCAGAGTGGCGGGGCACGCAGCGCCGGCCAGGATGCTTTCACGCGCCTCAGCCAGGGCGCTGCGCAGCGCGTCCACGGCGAGATCTCTTCCCGCCGATGCGACCAGGGCCTCCCCCTGGGAAGTATGAAGAAGCGCATCTACCGCCGGCAGGGCGCGCAGCCGCTCGTTCGTATCATCCATCAATCTACTCCTCTCCGTCAGGCGGCCGCACGAGATATCGGACGCGAGGCCCGATTCCCCGATCATCCCAGCCAGGATCGATGACGCGCGGGCGGCTCAGCTCCGACGCAGGGCCATAGTAGAGCGCCCGCATCGGGCAGGCACGGACACAGGTCGGCCCGATCCCGGAGGCTACCTCATCAGCACACCCATCGCACTTTGTAGCGCGCCCGCCGGGATCGATCGAGATAGTACCGAACGGGCAACTGGCCACACAGGCCCCGCAACCGGTGCAGAGCCCCGGATCGATCTGAACCCACTGGCCCACTCGTCCGATGGCGTCCACAGGACAGACGCCGAAGCAGGGGGCCTCAGTACAGTGGAAGCAGTGCATGGGCCTGAAAGTCAGTTGTACCGCCGGGAAGCGCCCGCCCTCGGCGCGCTCCACCCAGAGCCAATCCAGGTCATCCGGCACGCCGGCGCGATCCTTGCAGGCGATCACACAGGTGAAACAGCCCGTGCAACGGGCCAGATCGATGGTGAACACGTCCCCTGCGTCACGGCCGGGCATCTTCACGCTCCACCTGCACCCAGTTGCTGTGAGTCGTTGGCCCGCCGGTGGGGGAGAGCGTCGTGGCGGTGAGGGTGTTGGCGCAGCCTCCTTCATCGATGCCGCCATCCCCCAGCAGCAGCCAGGCGCCCTGGGCCACCGAGACGACCCCCGGCATGATCCGCTCCGTTACATACGCCCTGATGCGAATGACTCCTCCCGGTGCCGATACGCGCACCGGTACCCCCTCGGTGATGTTGCGGGGAGCGGCATCCGCCGGGTTGATCCACACCGCGTGCGGTTCCACGCGCTGCAGCCAGGGGTTTGCGGCCAGGCAGGAGTTGGAGCGCGCCTTGTGGTGCGGGGTGAGGAGTTGCAGCGGATAATCCGGCGCCGGCGCCTTCTGCGGTACGTAGGCTGCGACCAGCGGCAGGCCGACATCCAGGGCTTCCGGGTTGGATAGTTCGATGCGGCCCGAGCGCGTACTCAGGGCGTGCTCATCCGGATTCTGGCGGTAGTCGGCGAGTTCGACGCGCGGTGCCGGGTCGCAACGCAGAATCCCCGCCTCGCGAGCGGCATCCCAGGGCAGCGGACTGCTGCGCCGGATCTCATCAAGCCAGGCAGCCTCATCCCTGCCCCGGGTGTAGGCCTGTCCGATGCCCAGGCGTTCGGCCAGCCGGGACATGACCCAGTAGTCGCTCTTGGCCTCGCCCGCGGGCGCGAGCGCCTGCCGGCTGTCGAACAGGTGGGCATCATGCCCCCACGAAGTCACCAGATCCGCGCGCTCCATCTCCATGCTCGCAGGGAGGACCAGATCGGCCTGGCGCGCAGTCGGGGTAAAGAACGGGTCCTGAACCACCACAAAGGGCACCTGGGCCAACGCGGCGACGCAGGCCAGGCTCTCCTGGCTGCGGTTCACCAAGTTGCTGGCGACCACATAGAGGACACGTGGCGGTGGCTCGAGCCGCCCGCCCAGGATCGCCGGTGCCCAGGAGCCAGGCGGCAGCATCCTACCCGGCGCATAGGGCCCCCAAGGCAAAGGAGCCAGATCGAAGAGGCTGCCGGAGCGACCACCATAGCCCCCCAATCCACCGCCGCACAGTCCCACGTTGCCGCTCAGGCAGGCAAGCGAGATCAAGGCGCGGGCGGATTGCTCGCCGGAGACCGTGCGTTGCGGGCCCCACCCGGCGAGCAGTGCCGCGGGCCGATCGGTCGCATAGCGCCGCGCCAGCGAGCGGATCGCGGCCGCGGAGACTCCGGTGATCGGCTCGGCCCACTCCGGCGTCCGAGGATCCCCGCCATCCTCACCCAGCACATAGGCGCGATAGTCCTCCAAGCCGGACACACAGCGACCGAGAAAGCCGGCATCCTCCAGGCCGTCACTCAGTATGACCCAGGCCATGGCGGCAGCGAGGGCGGCGTCCGTTCCCGGCCGGAGCGGAATCCATTCATCGGCCAGGACGCCGGTATCGGTATAGCGCGGATCCACCAGCACGATGCGGGCGCCCCGATCGCGCGCCTCTGCAACAAAGTGCGCCGTATTCGGCCCCATTTGCGTCTCGGCAGGGTTATTGCCCCAGAGCACAATCAGGCGGCTCTCCAGGAGCGTCGCACGATCCGAGCCGGAGAGGTGTCGCCCGACCATCCAGCGGTGAGCCCTGAGCACGTTGTGCACGGACATGTTCCCATCGATCCCCGTCACGGGGCCAAGGAACGAGAAAAAGCGACGCGAAGCCTCCGCGCCCGAGATGCCCCGCCCTGAAAGGGCTCCGGCTCCTGTGGCGTGAAGGATGGCCGCTGCTCCGTCTTTGGCGAGGGTTTCCCGCAGCCGCGTGGCGATGACGTCCAGCGCCTCATCCCAGGAGGCCGCCGCCCATGAGCCGGCCCCGCGCGGTCCGCTGTGTACCATGGGATGGAGCAGGCGCTCCGGTGCGTTCAGCGCGCGGCGGTGAGCACGCCCGCGCAGGCAGGGAACCAAGCGAGGCATAGCCGTCGAATCGGGCCGGCCGGCAGGCGTGTCTATCCGGACGAGGCGCCCGTTCTCGACGCAGGCCACCAGTTCACAGCGGCTGCCACAATCCAGGGTGCAGGTGAAAGGGATGCGTTCCACGAGCGCCTACAAGTCGGGTGGGGGGACGAGCGCAAAACTCCAGCCAAAGGTGCGCATGTCGATCGAGCCGTCGGCCCGGAAACTGACGCCCTCGTCTTCGAGCAAAGCCCTCTGCAACTCTTCGCCCTCTCCCGATCCGCGCTTGGTGATCTCCCCTCCGGCCGTAACGACCCGGTGCCAGGGATATCCCTCCGGACAGCTTCTCATCGCCCATCCGACAACCCGCGCACCGCGAGGCATGCCCAGGGCCCTGGCCATCTCGCCGTAGGAGACCACGTGCCCGGCGGGCACCTGGGCGAGGAGGTCATAGATGCGCTGATACAGGTTGCCTTCCATACGGCCTCCTAGGCGAGGGCCAGCCCAGGCAACACGTCCAGAGCCAGCGTCGCCCGGTCTCCAGACAGATAGCGATAGTAGGCCGCGGCGCCCATCATGGCGGCGTTGTCGGTGCAGTAGCGAATGGGCGGGTAGCGCACCGGCACGCTCACGGCACGCGTCAGTTCATCCCGCAGACGGTGGTTGGCGGCCACACCGCCTGCCACCAGCAGGGTTACAGCATGGTGGTCGTTCAGCGCCTGCAGGGTCTTGGCCACCAGAGCACCCACCAAAGCCTCCTGGAAGCTGGCTGCCAGATCGGCTACGGGGAGCGTGAGATCTCCGGCCTCCAGAGAGGCGTCGGCAAGCCTCGTGCCACGAAAGGGTATCTCCTGGCCCTGAGCACGCTGCAGGTCCTGTACGATCCGCAGCACGGCCGTCTTGAGGCCGCTGAAGGAAAAGTCGTATGGGCCCACGCTCAGCGCCCGGGGCAGATCAAAGGCGGCAGGGTTGCCTTCCCTGGCGCACCTTTCGATGGAGGGACCGCCGGGGTACTGGAGCCCAAGCAGCCGGGCCACCTTGTCAAAGGCCTCTCCGGCCGCGTCATCGATCGTGCCGCCGAGGCGCTCGTACTGGAGATGATCGTGCATCAGGATCAGCTCGGTATGCCCACCCGAGACGATCAGACAGATGAGGGGGAAAGCCGGATCGGACTCTGGCCCCCCTTCATAGCGGAGCCAGTTGGCGTAGATGTGCCCCTCCATATGGTTCAGGCCGATCAAGGGCAGGCCCAGGGCCGCCGTCAGCCCCTTGGCAAAGTTCACACCCACCAGAAGCGAGCCCGCCAGGCCGGGCCCGTGAACAGCGGCGATGGCGGACAGGTCGGTCCAGCTCAAGCCAGCCAAAGCCATGGCATCGCGCACGGCCGGCACGATCGCGAGCATGTGCTCGCGCGAGGCCATCTCAGGAAACACGCCACCGTACTGCCGGTGAAGCTGTACCTGGGATGCGACCGCACAGGAAAGGACGTGCCGACCATCCTCTACGACGGCCGCCGATGTCTCGTCACAGGAGGTCTCGATCGCAAGAATCTTGGTCAAGGCTGCCTCCCTATCCCTACTGGACCGGCGGAAGCGTGCACATCACAAAGTGCTGGCCGCTGACCAGGAACATCCGGCGCTCCGTCTCGTCCACATAGATGCCGCGCAGATTGTCCATGAACGGCTCGCTTTCGACCGCCCGGAACTGGCGCACAAAGTCGCCATCCTTGGTGAACTGCAGCACGCGCTGGTTGCCGGCATCCGCCACGTACACGTAGCCGGGCGCATCGGCCTGTTGCTCACCACTGACAAAGATGGCCACAGGGCTCCGCATGGTCCCGTAAAAACCGCGCATGCCGAACTCGACCTCGATGCCATTATTGTACTTTTTCACCGTCCCGTCGGCGTAGAGCACGTAGACGTTCGAGTCGATAGCCAGATCGACAGAGCCCGTGAGGTCGACGCCAAGAGCCGCGTCGAAATAGTCCAGAGGCGTCTTGACGTACTCGTTGTTGGAGGGCAGGTACTTGAACAGCCGGCCCAGCAGGGGATCCAGCACGTACAGGTTGCCGAAATAGCTGCCGATCGCCTGGGGGCTGAGCCACAGGTCCGCATTGGCCACCGGCTGCACGCGCATGCCGCGAGTAGCATCATAGCTCAGGAGGCTGCCCCCCCGATCCAGGGCAATGAAGCGCGCCAGAGTCTGGCTTCCTTCGCTCGCCATATAGCCCAGATCCACGAGATCGGTAATCGTAACGCCATCGATCACATCTCCGCTGCGAAGGACCACCGGGTTCGCCTCGGTAGGCTGCAGCGCATCGCCCACGTCGTTCAGGTAGAAGCGGTAGATGCGATCGCTGCCACGGTTCAGGACCATCACGTCCTTCCCATGTACCACAACTCGGGACGAATCCGTAGCGGAGGCGGGAGTGTCCTCAAAGTAGTACAGGCGCGCAAAGTTATAGATCACCTGGACGCCCTCTACCTGGTCGACTTGGTGCTGAGCCCGCCGCCTTAGGTCGAGCAAATCCACGTTATCCGGCGTGAGAGCCAGCCCCTGATCGACGACGTCGAGCGCACGGTAGAGGCCATCACGCTTGAGTTGAAGATCCTCCTGCCGGACGGCCTGATCGTACAGATACTGCGCCTGTTCCACGGCGTTAACGTACTGCGCCGCGCGTGCGCGATCGTACTGGATGCGCGTCATCACCACCGTAAACAGGACGATCAAGGGGATGATCATGGCCACGGCAACCAGCGCCCGGGCACCCAGGGATATGCCCGGCCGCGCCACATCGGGCGGGCGAGGGGGAACCTCCTTGGGCAGCACGCTCAGAAGGACATCCTCCGTACCGTCGCGCAGCTTGCGGGCGCCCTGTGCCAGCGCCTCCGATATCCGGCCCATGCCCGGCCCGGGCGTGCGGATGCCCTCGACGTCGTCGTCCCAGGTCTCGTCCAGCAGCTCAGAGTCATCGTCCAGATCCACATCGCGGAGCACGGGCGCGGAGGAGGCTGCCCTCTGCACGCGATCAGCGCTGCCGCTTTCTGCATGGCCCACGTCCGCATAGGCCATATCCGCATAGGCGAGGTCGGACTCTTCGGTCTCCAGGTCATCTGCGTCCGCCAGCGAGGCCTCGGATACTGGGACCAAGTCCTCTTCATCATCGGCGAGCTCGGATTCCGCGTCCAGCTCGAAGGCCAGGCGCTCCGTGCTCTCCGGCTCATCCTGGCTGGCCTGTGGCCTGTCGAAAGGCCGCAGCGGCAAGTCGCGGGCAGCGCCTCCGGACACGCCGGGCAGTGTCTCGATCTCCGGAAAGTCGGGAGCCTCCGCCGTGAGCGCGCCCGCCCGTTCAGAGGGCGTGCTGACGATCGGGCTCTGCGACTCTTCAGCCGGGATCTGCCTGGCCGGACGGATCACCAGCAGGTCCAGATCCCGTCCATTGGAGAGGTCGGTGAGAGACTGTGCCAGATCATCGCGGTCCGTGCGCAGGCTCGCCGCGACCACCTCGCCGTCACTCGCCTCGCGGAGCAGACCTGCCGAAACCAGTAACACCAGGTCCTCAGGGCGGTAGGCTGCATGGAAGAGGCTGGGTTCCGCGTCCTTGCGCAGCCCGAGGGGAGGCTCTCGATCGAGGTCTGCGCCCACCGGCGCATCATGGCTGATCCACACCGATCGATCGGGAAAGCGCAGCGCGTCCATCCCCCGGCCAACGAGGACGGCGGCCGGGCCCATCTGGGCGATATACAGATCGTCCAGCCGCACCACGACGCAGATACCGCCGGCTGTCAGGCGCATCGCGGGATCCGAGCGGACGTTGTGGTCAAACAGGCGCCCGTTTGCGGCGAGGAGTGCAGCCCGCAGCCCCCTCGTGATGCTGCCGGACAACTCGTAGTACGTCTCGCCCATGGCCGAGACGATCTCGGCGCTCAGGGCAGCGGGCAGTGGAGCCCCTGAGGCTGCGGTGAGGAGCACATAGAGCGAACCGCGGCTCTCCGCGGCCCGGCGGCTGGGCGCCGGCACGGCGCAGGCTGTGGTCGGGTCCAACTGCAGAGCGCCCCCGTACACCGAGACTCGTTCGATTCGGGGCGTTCCCGCGCTCTCCGCTCCTCTGCCGACGCGCGATATAAGCATGCTACATCACCTCAGGCTTGCAGCAGCGCGCTATTCCCATTCGATCGTCGCGGGCGGCTTGCTGCTGATGTCATATACAACACGGTTGACACCGGGCACCTCGTTCACAATGCGATTGGACATGCGCGCCAGCAGATCATACGGGAGGCGCGCCCAGTCCGCCGTCATGCCATCCACGGAAGTGACGGCTCGAACGGCCAGCACGTTGCTGTAGGTGCGATTATCTCCCATAACCCCGACGCTCAGGAGCGGCGTGAGCACGGCGAAATACTGCCACACGTCCCGACCGAGGCCCGCCGCCTCGATCTCTTCCCGCACGATGGCATCCGCCTCCTGGAGGGTCGCCACACGTTCATAGGTGACCTCCCCAATGATCCTCACGGCCAGGCCGGGCCCGGGGAACGGGGGCCGGTGAACAAGATCGGCCGGCAGGCCCAACGCCAGGCCTACCGCTCGCACCTCGTCCTTGAAGAGATAGCGCAGAGGCTCGATGAGCTTCATGCGCATCCCGTCCGGGAGCCCACCGACGTTGTGATGGGTCTTGATGCGGGCGGCCGCCCGGCCCACGCCCTGAGCGCTCTCGATCACATCGGGATACAGCGTACCCTGCGCCAGAAAACCCACCTGGCCGAGTAGCTCCGCCTCCCGATCGAACACGTCGATGAACGTATTGCCAATGATCACCCGTTTGCGCTCGGGATCCGTGACGCCATCGAGCGCGCTGAGGAAGGTCTCCGAGGCATCGACATAATGCAGCCGATCGCCCATCTCCTGGCGGAACCGAGTCACGGTCTCGACGGCCTCGTTCTTGCGAAGAAGGCCGGTGTTCACGAATATCGCCGTCAGCCGTTCACCGACGGCACGGTGAACGAGCGTGGCCACCACCGTGGAATCTACTCCGCCGGACAGCCCGCAGATCACCCTCCCGCCACCGACGGTCTGCTGAACGGAAGCAATCGAGTCCTCAATGATGGAGCTCGGCGTCCAGTCAGAACCGCAGGCGCAAATCCCGTGAACAAAGTTGGCCAGGATCGTGGCCCCATACTCGCTGTGAGCCACCTCGGGGTGAAACTGCAGGGCGTACCACGGATGTGTCCTGTGTTCGACGGCGCCGAAGGGAGTGTTTTCCGACCGAGCCACGGGACGAAAGCCCTCGGGAAGTGCCTCCACACGGTCACCATGGCTCATCCACACCTGTTGCCTGGCGGGCGTCCCGGCAAGTAGCGGGCCGCCGTCCCCTTCCAGCTCGATCTCCGCGAGTCCGTACTCGCGCCGGTCCGCCGAAACCACATGGCCACCAAGCTGGCGGGCGAGCAGGTGCATTCCATAGCAGATGCCGAGGACCGGTACGCCACGCTCCAGCACATGCTGGGCAAGATACGGAGCGCCGGGATCATAGACGCTGCTCGGGCCGCCGGAGAGAATGATCCCGCGCGGCATTATGCGATCGAGATCTGCCTTGGAGGCATCCCAGGGCAGGATCTCGGCATAGACTCTGCTCTCCCTCACCCGTCGTACGATCAGCTGGCTGTACTGCGATCCGTAATCCAGGACGACGATCGCTTCCCGTGGGCTGGCGGCTACAGGCATTCGCATCGTGCTCCATGCGCGTATTGAGGGACCTGACCAGACCGGCTCATTATAGTGTGCGGCCCGGCCTCCGACAAGTGCTCAACTGTCCTACCTCAATCCGCACCGGTGGCATGCACCAGAGCCCGCATGTACCCGATATGATAGGCCTCAGCAACGCGCCGGCCGCCAACCATGGAGGGCAGATGATCCGAGATGATCGCGCCATCGAACCGGACCGCCTGGAGAGCCGAGACCACGTCCAGCATGTCCATGTACCCATCGTCCAGATAGGTCTCCACGAATCCCTCGGGCAAGGGCGCCGAGACATTGCGCAGGTGCACCTTGAAGAGTTGCCGGCGCGACCCAAAGTAATGGATTGCCTCAACGACGTCCTTGCCCATGGCGGCGCCACCCTCCAACCAGCAGCCCACGCAAAGGCAAACGCCGATGTTCGGGCTTGAGGCCATCTCCAGGGCACGGCGGTAGCCCTCAAACGAAGAAAACAAGGGCCTGGGTATGCCGCCGAGGGCGGGGGCAGGGGGGTCGTCAGGATGGATGCCGATGTACACGCCCGATTCCTCAGCTACCGGCACGACCTTCCGGATAAAGTAGGCATAGTTGTCCCACAACTCGGCCTCCGTGTACGCGCGCCCATGGGTGAGCTCCCCCGCAAAGGTCGTATCGATCCACCGGCCTACCGGAGAGGATTCGAGGCGGAAGGCCCTGGATTCGGCCCCTCCACGAGTGCGCTCGCTGCCGGAGCTCCATATGCCGTTCGCCATGTGAGCATAGGTGGCATAGTGGATTCCCGCAGCGCCCAGATTCCGTATGTACTGGAGATACTCGGCGATCCTGGCGTCGCGCTCCGGGAGTCCAAGAGTCACCTCGGACATGTTGTGGCACCGGTGGTTGGCTATGCGGTAGATCTGGAGCCCAAAAGCGGCAAAACGCTCCTTGAGCTTGAGATATCCCTCAACGCTGTGAAGCGACGGATCGTCCACGCTCACCATGGCCCATTCCACGCCCAGTTGCTGAGCAAGGATCAGGTCGTCATCGCAGGCTGAGGAGGAGAACTGCGTACCGATCTGGATGCCAGGCCGTAAGGCATCGTAGCCTGGGATTGTCCGCAGCGGATAGCGTTCGCGATCAGGCACCGGCATGGTCACCATGGGGACCTCCCTTGCAGGACAAAGGCGCAGCCCCATTATAGCAGCGGCAGGGCAGCCCGCAATGGAACCTGCCTGTGTCCTCTGAGGTCCTCGCTCGAGCGGCGAAACGGCACTCAGCCGGCCATGCGCTCCAGGACGGGCCGGAACTTGAAGCTGTAGTCGATGAGGCCGCGATCGCCATCCCGCTTCATGAGCCGCGTGACCATCTCCACGGGCATGCCGATCGAGACCGCTTCGGGATCGACATCGGTGAGTTGAGCCGTCACCAGGGGCCCTTCATCGAGGGCAACCAACGCCACATAGTACGGGGCACCCGCCTCATAGCCCTCCGGCGCTGACATGATCCGCGAGAAGGAATAGACCGTGCCCCGACCACCGAGGGCATAGGGAATACGGGCCGGCCCGCCGCAGTGCGGGCAGACGTCTCTGGGCGGAAATAGCCTGGCGCTGCATTGCGGGCAGATTTCACCGGTGAGGGATAGACGTTGCTGCCGCCTGCGCCACTGTGATGGGCCACTCATAAGGGATGCCTCCTGCCTCTAGTTCCTGCGCTCGAGAATGTGCGTAATGACGTTTGCGCCGCTGCCGCCGATGTTCTGAGCCATACCGAGGCGTGCGCCGGCCAACTGGTTCGGCCCCGCTTCGCCCCGCAACTGCTGAACGGCCTCCACGATCTGATAGACGCCGGTGGCGCCCACGGGGTGGCCGCGGGCTTTGAGGCCCCCCAGCGTACAGATGGGCAGGCGCCCTTGCCGGGTGATCTCACCATCTATGGCCATGCCCACGCCATGCCCCCTGGGAGCGTACCCGCTCGCCTCGAGTGACAGGGCCGACATGATCGTGAACGCGTCATGAAGCTCGAAAAAGTCCATGTCCTCGGCCGTCGTCCCGGACATGGCGTAGGCTCGCTGAGCCGACACGTGTGCCGCCTCGAGAAAAAGCGGATCACGCCGATCATGCAGGGCAACGGTATCGGTCGCCGATGCGGACGCCAGTACGCGGACCACGGGATGAGGAGAGCGCGTCGCCAGGTCGAGCGGCACGAAAACTGCCGCGGCTGCCCCGTCGCCGATGCCGGAAGAGTCCAGCAGCGTGATCGGCGCTGCCACAGGCCGCGCCCGCTCGAACTGCTCGGCCGTGATGGCCGACGGAAACATGGCATTGGGATTGGTGGTGGCGTTCGCGTGCGAGTTGATGGCAAAGCCCGCAAAGTCGCTGTGCCTGTAGCCGTACTCGTGCATGTAGCGCTGCATCATGAGGGCGTTCAGCGCGACGAAGGAAAGCCCGTGCTCGCCCTCGTACTCGGCATCGGCCGCGTATGCGAGCGCCGCCGTCGCCTGCTCCGCCTTTCCATCCGTCATCTTTTCCACGCCCAGAGCCACTGCAATGTCGCAGAGCCCGCCTGCCACCGCCATCCAGGCCATTCGGGCCGCGGCGGCACCACTGGCGCAGGCGGCCTCGATCTTGAAGGCCTCCATGCCGCGCAACCCCGCATAGTCCGCGATCAGAGCGCCCACATTCTCCTGGCTGGCGAGCGCACCGGAGAGCATATTGCCCACAAAGAGCATCTGCGGGACGGGCACTCGAGCATCATCCAGGGCAGCCTGAAGCGCCCGGTACGCCAGATCGCGAAGGCTGGAATCCCAGTGCTCCGCGACGGGCGTCTGCCCGATGCCCAGTACAGCGACGTCTCTCACAGTGGCCATCCTCTAGCGTTGCAGCTTGCCCCGATACCGGGCATAGGTCGCATAGTCGATCTCTTTCCTGCGTCTAACATAGTCCTCGGTCCGGGGTGCAGCATCCCGGCGGGCTGTTATGCGCTCTGTGACGTGCCACACAAAGGCGTCGCTCCCCGCTCCGGAGCCAAAGGAAACGTGCAGAATCCGCTGGCCGGGGCGTGCCACATCGAGGACGGCGCTCAGGCCCAGGAGCGATGAGCCCGCGTAGGCGTTCCCGATCCGGTCCACCAGCATGCCGGGCGCGATCTGCTCTCGAGTAAAGCCCAGATCAAGCGCAGCGCGCTGCGGAAAGCGCCTGTTCGGCTGGTGGAACACGGCATAGTCCAGGTCGCTGGCGCCGTACCCCAGGGCCTGCATCAGGCCCCAGGACGCCGCCTCCACGTGCTCAAAGTAGGCAGGGTCTCCGGTGAAGCGACCGGCGTGCTCGGGGTAGGGAGCGCCCGGGCGCCGCCAAAAATCGGGCATGTCGCTGATGCGCGACGAGGATCCCTCCAGCAGGGCCACGCTCTCATCACCCGCGCCCACGATATAGCCGGCTCCACCCGCCGCCGCCGTATACTCCAGGGCATCGCCCGGGCGCCCCTGAGCGGTGTCCATACCGATCGCCAACGCATAGCGCCCCATGCCGGAACCGACGAGAGCAACCGCCGCCTGAAGGGCCTCCGTACCGGCCTTACAGGCGAACTGCCAGTCGGCACCGAGGGCCAGTGGGACGGCGCCGATGGCCTCCGCAACGATAGCTGAGGTCGGTTTGACGGCGTACGGATGAGACTCGCTGCCCACCCAGACGGCTCCCAGATCGGCCGGATCAACGGCCGCGCGTGCGAGCGCGTTGCGCGCCGCCTCGATGGACATGGTCACGGTATCCTCGTCCGGGCCGGGCACCGCCTTTTCGGTGATCGGCTCGGCATCCTCACCATCGTGCCAGATCCGGTTGACCTCAGAGGCAGGCAGTCGATAGCGCGGGACATAGGCCCCGTAGCCGATGATGCCGACCTCCAGCGTCGGGCGCATCACCGCCATAGCCCTGCCTCAGCCGTGTGCTGGTATCCTGACGGCGTACGGAGCCTGCTCAATTCTCCTGCCTCCCGCGCAGCAGTTCTCGCGCCCGTTCGGTGCTGATGGCCCCCTCGGCCACCATGCGCGCCGCCAGAACGTCGACCTCGGCGGCCGGCGCGCCGGCGGCGAGAGCCACCTGCCGGGCGTGCAGACGCATATGCCCCTGCTGAATACCCTCGGTTACCAGTGCCCGCAGGGCGGCAAGGTTCTGCACAAGCCCCACCGCAGCCATGATCTCAGCGAGCGACCGGGCGCTGTCCACACCCATGATCTTGAGGGCTACTGCGCTGGCGCGATGGGCACGAACGGCCGCGCCATGCGTTCCGACGGCCATCGGCAACTCAATCGCCCCCATCAGGTCCCCGGCCTCATCTCGTTCCCAGGAGGTCAAGGGCCGGTAGGTGCCCTCTCTGGTGGCGTACGCGTGGGCGCCGGCCTCGATGGCTCGCCAGTCATTCCCCGTCGCGAGGGCCACCGCGTCGATGCCGTTAAGAATGCCCTTGTTGTGCGTCGCGGCACGATACGGATCCGCTTCCGCCAACGCCTGAGCCGCCAGTATGCCGCCGACGACACGCTCCCCAGAGACGCCATCGCGGGCCAAGCTCTCCGCGGTGACGCGACAGGTCGCTCGGGCCACCCGCCGGTCGGCGAGGTTGCTGAGCACGCGCACACCGATCTCGCCCCCGGTCAGCGCCACAATCGCCGGCGCGAGCGCCTCACAGGCGCTGTTGACCAGGTTCGCGCCCATGGCATCTCGAACGTCGACGATGAGGTGGACAACCAGCATGTCGCCTGCCCGCGTGCGCAGCACGCGCCCATTGAGCGCGCGCGCACCGCCGCCCCGCTCAACCATGCGGGCCAGGCGCGTATTGGCGGCAGCGAGAAGCGTCTCGGCAGATTCCAGCACGCGAGCGCACGCAGACTGAGGATCCTCCAGCCCATAGACCTGGATTTGGCCGATGATCTCAGAATCCATGGAGGTTGCACTCACGCCACCGGTTCGGCGGGTGATCAGCGCGCCATACGAGAGGGCCGCCAAGACGGAGGGCTCCTCGATGGCCATGGGCACAAGGACGTCGTGGCCGTTGACGATGAGGTTCGTGGCGATAGCCAGCGGAAGGGAGAGGGAACCGATCACGTTTTCCAAGGCCGCATCGGCAGAGGTCGTCGCGTCGGAATCCGCCGCGAGCGCGAGGAGATCGGCCTCGGATAAGTCCGCCACGTCAGCCAGGAGCCGTTGCCGGTCGTCCAGCGGGAGCCGGTGAAACCCGCTCAAGCGGGACGTGTAGGCGACGCCGGCCTCGCCAGGATGGGCGGATTCGCGCATCTGTCCTGTTTGCGACTCACTCATAGGCAGAGTGTAGACCAGAGTAGCTGTCAGAAACTGTCACCGGGCGCCCACAACCTATCAGGAAGCCTCTGGAGGGCGTACAGCACCCAGCCAGGTTTCGGGGATCCGCGCATCTTGCCAACTGAAAAAAGAGAAGGGAGGGGCATGTGCCCCTCCCTTGTGCCAAAGGCTTTCGGCGCGTGACCACCGCGGTGGCGCAACGCGGAGTTGGCCGCAGCCTCTACAAGTCTGACAGCGGCTCACCGGGCAGCGACAGATCCGGCTCCAGGTCAAGCGTAGCGCCCGCCCCGACGATCGCGCCCGACTCGCGGGCGAACTGTCCGTAGGCATGCATGCCCACGATCTGGGCGTAGAACATGGTAAAGATGACACCGATGACGCATGCGATGGTGCCAAAGCTTCCGGCAATGCTCGCGATGATCGACACCACGATGGCCGTCACGTAGGCACCCAGATTGTTGGAGATGAGCTCCCAGATGCGCTGGAACTCAAAGAAGGCCGTGAACTCGCCCTTGGACACATAGTTGACCATCGCCGCGGGCGTCCAGAGCCCCACCAGTACACCCCAGATCCATGCCAGGCAGTTGATCCCCAGCATGAGCACGGCGGCGACGCCTTCGAGATCTCCGCCGGTATCACCGGCGACGACCGTGACAATGGCGCCGATGCCCGAGACGAAAATCGCGGGCAGGGCATAGATCAGCCCGGCCACCACCAGGATGAGCCCCTTGACGAAATCGCCTCCCCAATCGTCCCACTCGGGCAGCGGCTCCTGCCGCTCCTCGGCCACGTTCTTGAGCACACGCAGCCCGTAGCCGGTGGACACCAGATTCAGGATCGGGATGATCGTCACGACACCGCCGATCGCCACCTTCTTGACCCAGTCCTTGTCTTCAAGCACATACGAGAAAGACTTGCCGATATCCATCGAACCTCCTTTGCGCAGTCCATCCGCCCGCACCCTCGCCACGTGCCACAGCCCTCATATCGTTGCGCCGCTCATTATACCCGGCCCCACGGGTTCTCGTCTAGCCGGAGGGGTCGCCCCGCCAGCCTTTCAGCCCGCTAGAAGCCGATCCATCCTCGCACCGTTGCGATCGCACCGGTCTCTGCGAGGGCGAGGGCCACGCCCCCCAGGACGGCCAGAGGGCCGCTTCGGCGGGTTACCGTCATTACCAGTAACCCGTTCGCTCCCACAAGCAGCGCGACCACGCCCAATGCGCTCCAGATCGCCACCAACGCCCATGGCACACTGGGGCTCAACAGCAGTGCGCCCACCATGCCCGCCGTCGCCAACAGCCCTGCGAGATGCCAGCCTTTCTCGATGGCCGGCCGCTGGTCTTGGGCTTGCGACAGCATCTCCGCACCAAGCGCCCAGAGACCGGTCCCCATCGCCACACCCATGCCAAGCCCGGTGAGCAGGCGCAGGCCGTTGGTGGGCTGGTAGAGCAGGGGCCGCCCCATCATCTCAAAGGCCAGAGCATTGAGGCCATCCAGAGCCCACCAGACGGCCAACGCCAGAAGCGTACCCTGTACAAACCAGGGAAGTCGACCCCTGCGCCGCCAGGTCCCTCCGGCTGCCAGTACGACCAGGACGAACAATGCTCCGCAGAACAACCCCGTACACCGGGCGCAGAGCGGCGCGACCTGGCCATCGTACACCAGCGAGTGATCCGGCAGCTGGTGGCAGACGCCGCCGAGAAGCCAGTCAACCCAATCCGGCATGGGGCACGATCCTCCTCAAGCTCTCACTTACCATACGTGCTTTATCCTCTCAGGTTTCGTTGGCCGTGATTATAGATGTGGGGTCACATCCGCCAAGCCGCGGCGCCAGCGTTTCCATGCCGGACGCTTCCGGGTACAATGGGCACCATCTGCACCATACCCCTCCGGATGGGCATCCGCCCTCGGCAGTATCCGTTGAGTTGACCGCGAGCAGGAAGGCGTTCCATGGATCTCTTTGAGCTTGGCCGGCAAGCACAGATCGAGCGAGAGGCGCCGCTGGCGGCGCGCATGCGCCCGCGGACGCTGGATGAGTTCGTGGGGCAGGAACACGTCGTGGGCCCAGGCCGGCTCTTGCGCCGTGCCATCCAGGCCGACCAGATCTCGTCGCTGATCTTTTGCGGGCCGCCGGGCACCGGCAAGACCACCCTGGCCAGGATCATTGCCAACACCACCAACTCCCGCTTTGTGACGCTGAACGCTGTGCTCGCGGGAGTCGCCCAGCTGAGGGAAGTAGTCGCCGAGGCGCGGGAGCAGCGCTCGCTGTACAACAAACGCACCATTCTGTTTGTGGACGAGGTGCACCGCTGGAACAAGGCCCAACAGGACGCAATGCTCCCCTGGGTCGAAAACGGCACGATCATCATGATCGGCGCCACAACCGAGAACCCCTGGTTCTCGGTCAATTCGGCGCTCCTGAGCCGCAGCCGGGTCTTTCAGCTTGTTCCCCTGGACGAAGAGGCTCTCCGTCATGTGGCACAGGCGGCGCTGGAGGATCCGGATCGGGGCTACGGTGGGCGTGGGATTCGCATCACACCGGATGCGCTGGATCATCTGGTGCACGTCGCAAGCGGGGATGCGCGGTCGCTTCTCAATGCCCTGGAGCTCGCCATTGAGACGACGAGCCCTGGCGAGGAGGGCGAGGTCGTGGTCGACCTCGCGGTGGCCGAGGAGTCCATACAGCAGCGCGCGGTGCTCTACGACCGCGAAGGCGACTATCACTTTGATATCATCAGCGCCTTTATCAAGAGCCTGCGCGGCTCCGACCCGGACGCGGCCCTCTACTGGCTGGCCCGCATGGTCCACGCCGGCGAGGACCCGCGTTTCCTCTTCCGCCGAATGCTGATTGCGGCCAGTGAAGACGTCGGCCTTGCAGATCCGAACGCCCTGGTCGTTGTCGAGGCCGCGGCGGCCGCCTTTGAGCGCGTTGGCCTTCCCGAAGGCCAGTTCCATCTGGCTGAGGCAGCCCTGTATTTGGCCACTACCGCCAAATCCAACACGGCGATGGGCTACTTTGACGCTCTGGAATCCGTCAGATCCGAGCGCGATTCCGATGTGCCTGCGCATCTGAGGGATGCCAGCCGGGACAAAAAGGGCTTTGGACACGGCGAAGGATATCTCTACCCGCACGCCTACAGAGATCACTGGATCGAGCAGCAATACCTGCCGGATTCGCTCCGCGGGAAGGTGTTCTATCGCCCCAGCGATCAGGGTTATGAGCGCTCGATCAAGCAACGCGTCGAATGGCGGCGCGAAGCACAGCTGGCGGCGGCGCTGGAAGAAGACAGCCCGGCATACGAGATCCTGACGTACTCGCCCGATAGCCCGGGCCAGGAGAGGTGGTTGGCGCGCACCATCGACTCGTCCGCCCGCGGATTGGAGCAGGTGCGGCAGTGCGTCTTTGAGGCGCTCGAGATACGCCGGCACCATACCGTTCTGGATATCAATGCGGGGAGCGGCTTACTCACCTGGGAGGCTCTGCGGCGCGCACCCGAGGGCGGCGTTTGGGCGCTGGAGAGCGACCCGGTGCTGGCCAGGGCCCTCGTCGACCAGGCCGAACGCCTTCAGGAGCTCCAGCGCCCAGCTGTGCTGGTGTGCGACCTCGCAGAACTTGGGGAACTGCTCGCTGCCAGGGGAGACGCCGGGCTACGCTTTGACATCATCCTCGGGCGCAACGTCCTGACGCGCTCCGATCTCTGGAGCCAGCGGCTGGGCTATCTGGCGCGCTGGCTGGCTGCAGATGGCGCACTGAGCCTCGCGGAACGGCTTCCGGCAGCAAGTCAGCGCCTCTACCGGCTGGTGGATCCCCGCGGCCTGGAGGCAGGCTTTCTCGAACGCTGGATTCCGGCAGAGGAAGCCATGTATGACAGCCCCGACGATCCTGTGGTAAACTGGGGTTCAGAACAGTTGGTGCGAGCGCTCTCGGAGGCGGGCTTTGAGGACTGCGTCACGGAAGAGATCCGCCTGACGAGCGATCTGCTGGTGACCGTCGGACAGGTTGACCGGTGGTTCGGCCCGGGACTGCACGGCCGCCCGAGCTATGCTGAGCACCTCGCCCATCAACTCTCCAGTGATGAAGTAAGGCTCGTCGAGGACGCACTGCGGCGTTCCGTGGCGGGACGCACAGTCTCCTGGGAGCGAACGGTTCTGCACGTGCAGGCGCGTGTTCCGCCCGAGTCTTAGAGTGGCCGACACTGTGGGGGTGATGTGAGCCAGGAAGGCTACGTGATCATCGTCTTGGTGGCGATGGGTATCGCCATCCTTGTATTGGCCGGGGCTCTCCTTGGGCTGGCGCGGCGACATCGTGAGCTGGAGAAGAGCTACACGCGCATGTTCGAAGGTGTGTCTGGCGACAATCTCGCCGAGAACGTGCTGCGGCACCTTGCCGAACTGGAGGAGAACGCGCGGGAGCTGGCCGAGCTGCGCGAGCATACGCGTGCACTCCAGGTCGGGAGCCGGGAGGCCATCCGGCACGTTGGCCTGGTCCGCTACAACCCCTTTGACGATATGGGGGGCGACTACTCGGTGGCATTGACCCTGGCGGACGCCGAGGGACGCGGCATCGTCCTGAGCAGCCTGCACGGACGAACCGCAACGCGGCTGTACGTTCGAACGCTGCAGGACTGGGCTTCGAGCAACCCACTGAGCAGCGAGGAGCAGGAAGCGATCCGGATCGCCCGCGAGGGAAATGGCCAGCACATGCCGGCCACTGACGCCTGAGCAGCCAGGCGGGTACGCGCCACCGGCGGCGCAGATAAGGACATGAGATGGCACTGTTTCGGAGAGAGACCGTTCAGACCGCGGCATCGGGAGGCCTGGAAACCCTCCTCGGTAGCAGCACGAACTTTCAGGGCGTGCTCAAATCCGATGGCAACATTCGCATCGATGGGATTCTGCAAGGGCGCATCGAGACGGCGGGCAACCTGGTCATCGGCCCCACCGCTCGCGTCTCTGCTGATATCCTGGCCAATGCCGTTCAGGTTTGGGGGTACATACAGGGCAACATACGCACCATGGGGCGGCTGGAGATCCTCTCTACCGGCCGAGTGTTTGGCGAAGTCACCGTGGGGTCGTTGATGATCGACGAGGGAGGCCTCTTTCGCGGGCAGTGCTTTATGGATGGCCAGGATGTCGATGAGCTCGCGATGGAGCCCGAGCCCAAGCTGTTGGGCACAGGGGCCCCCGATGCAGGCGAGGGCCACAACGGTCAGCCTGTGAGCGAGCCAGACAAAGACACGATCGCAGAGGCCGGCCCAGCCGACGACGCGCCCTCTCCCGAATCAGCTCAGGCCGCAGAGGAAAACCAATAGAGGCAGTATGAAAGCCGTATTCATTCAGCAAGCGACGCTACTACGAGATAGCCACGTCGATACGAGCTCGGAAGGAGACTGGCAGCTCATGCCCGCGACGATCGAGGCGGTTCGCATGCTGTCAGGCGAGGACACGCTGGTGTTGGTCTATGGCGTCGCTCCAGAACGGGCGGAGCGCCATGAGGGAGATCAACAGCTGTCGGACACGCTGCTCAAGGTCGCCAGGCAGCTCGAGTCCGGCGGAGGGCGTGTGGACGCAGTCATCGGGGTCCAGCACCGCGCCCCAACAGGCGAGAGCGATGCCCCGCCTTACCCCTGATTGGTCTGGTCTGCCGCGGCCCGGTTCAACCTCCATCCCGAGCAGTGCTACCTGTTGGGCGACACCATTCAAGATGTGCAGACGGCTACGGCGGCCGGCGTACGCCCGGCAATCATCCTCGGGGGGCGCTCCATAGAGGATGTGTTCCAGCGGGCTGATCTGGACAAGGACTTTCCCCTGGCTCCTGACCTCATCACAGCCGTGCAATACATACAGGTGGAAGAGGAGATCGCTCGGCAGCTCGGCGCACCGCGAGGAGGTCCGGTACCGGTACCTTCAGAGGTGCTCTCTCCCGCTCAGCTTGACAGGCTGGCCACTCTGGTGGTGCTGTCGCCCCAGGGAAGGCTTCTCGCAGAGAGGACGGGGCGATCCCGCATCCAGCGCAATGATATCGCACGCTGGCTGTTCTTCCTTACCTTTGGCACGCTGGGGCTCTCGCTGGGAATCGCGTATTTGCTCACCCACCTGTATCGTGTGCAGCCGTTCCCCGAGTTCGTCTACTACCTGACGCTGCAGTTCATTTCGCGGCCGCTACGCGGGGTGCTGTTTATCCTGGCCGGCGTCGCGGTGCTTTCTGTGGGTGTTCGCAGCATCCTGCGTTCCAGCGCGGTGCGGGACTGGCTGAACGGGGCCAGACGCTACATCCGCTGAGGTAGAGGAACGCCTTGGGGAAGGCGGTTCCCAGTGGTGTAGCCCTTGCGGACGCTACTCGACGAGTATCTCCACGCGCTCGGAGCCTTCCTCATCGTAGATATCAGCCACCTGCCCGTGGGCGCCTTCGTCCTCGATGCGGCGCAGCAGATCGACCATGTCCACGCCCAACTCCTCCGGTGCGAACTGCGCCCCCAATCGCATTCCCACGGAGACCAACCCCAGTGGAATGGCGATGTTGACCTTGGTCCGTCCGGTTACCGCGTCGGTAATGCGCACACGAAGGCGGCGGTCACCGCGCGGGGCGGGGGCAGGCTCCTCTACGCTGCGCGAGAGCGCTTCGAGCAAGCGGGCTCCCTCGGCCGGGGTGATCTGTCCCTGCTCAACCATCTTGAGCACCTGTAGCCGTTCTGCATCAAGGCTCATGCGCCTTTCCTCCATGCCCCCTGGGAGCGCGATTGGCCGCTCAGTCGAGCCTCAGGACCATTCGATCGAGCGTTCTCAGTACGACAAAGCCTGCGTCATGCAGCGCATCGAGCGCATCAGGATGCCGGGTGGAGACGGTGGCTCGAAGCTCGCGCTGCGGATAGGCGCCTAGGCGGGCAATCACAGCCTGAAGCACCGCCTCACCGACGCCGGCCCCGGAACCCACAGGCACGGCCAGGCCGATCTCGTGGTAGGTTCCCAGCAGGCGAACCGCCAGCCATCCGACGCCAACCGGTTGCTCACCCGCGAGCGCAACCACGCTGGTATGCTCCAGCCCGCCAAGGCCCTGCTTGAGCGCCATCCAGACCCCTCTCAGAGTGCTTCGCTCCCATCTGGCGGGACACTCTAGCGGATCTGTGCCGCGCGCAATCCCAGCAAGATCGCCGAACTGGAGCGCAAGCAAGCCGGGCACATCCGACCGACGAGGGCTGCGGATCTCCAAATCCGAGCGGCGCTCGACGGGCATGGGCAGTGCCACATCAGCGGCCAGGGCCAGCTCGCACACGCGATCGACGGCCACAAAACCGCGCCGCTCATAGAGACCAACGGCCACCGTGTTCTCGGGGCGGACCTGAAGTATGACCCTATCCGCCCGAAGCCGACGCAACTCCATCAGGGCCGCGTCCACCAACAGGCCAGCGATGCCACGCCCCCGTGATTCCGGGCTCACGGCGACGTTGCTTAGCGACCAGATGCGGCCGCGCTCGCGCGCCATCGAAACGTTGCCCAGCATCCGTCCCCGATCCTCCCAGATCAGGCCGCGATAGGGCGATCCCGAGAGGGCCAGGAGGTAAAGCCAGGCGCCCAGGTGTGCCATTTCCCGCATGTCAGCCACGATCCGGCTGTTCGTGCGCTCAAGCTCGTCCTCAAAGCACACCTCAACAAGATCGGCAAGAGCAGGCAGATCCCTGGTGATAGAGAACGGCCGGATCGATGATAAGCTGCTTGTCTCGTCCGGTGCCAGTACGACCATCAAGCGCCTTGCTTTCGCCAACAGAACGGGGCAGAAACCCATGGACGGTAGCCTGTGGGGAGTTCCCCCTCCTCGTTCGGAGACACTATCACCTTCCTTGTTCCGAGCCGGCTGCCCGCGGACGTGACGGAAAGCGCGTAGATGCTGCGCTTCCCCCACGATGGAATCTCAAGCCTTTCGGCAGCCCATCGACCATCAGTGCTGGCCTGTAGCTCCCAACGGTCCGATATCCACATGATCGGCCAACTCGCCATCGCCCGAAACCAGCAGCCTTTCGCTCGTATCGAGGCGATACATGCCGACCTCCAATGAGGTCTCCTCTACCCGCACGGAGCGCGGCATCTCCAGGAGGTAATGGTCGCGCACCCCCTCGCCCATGGTCCACAGACCGGTGGGGTAGTTGCCGTCGAGCGGCTGGCTATCGGCCTGATCCAACAGTTCGCCATCCGAGTCGACCAGATGCACAAAGACCGTATAGTCGTGGATGATAGGCCCCTCGGCCCTCCAGTAGAGGGTCACCTCGAAGGCATCCCCAGGAACCGGTACAAGGGGATCGAGATCGTATCCCGTGAGCGTGATCTGGCCGTCCAGGCTGAGGCCCAACGTATGCTCGGGGACATAGTGGGCCTCCCGCTCTGGCCCGATGCGCACGCTGGTTATGGGGAGGACTTTTGACAGTTCCTCGCCGGAGGGGCTGATGGGGGACAGCACCTCGCCGGTGGACTCCTCAGAAACAGTCAAACCGATGATGCCTGCCGCAGGGGCGAGGGCACCAGCATCGATGGGCAGCGAGATATTCTGCAGCACTACATCGCCTGGCAGCCACATGGACGTCGGGTATACGCCTCCGCCAGCCCGGGTGAACACGCTGGACACCATCTCGCCTTTGTAGCCGGACACGGTAACGTGTGCGGAGTAATCGCTGGACATGGGCTCGCGAGCAAGCCAGTAGAGCCGCACGGGCACCTCTGCGCCAGGGCTCCCCGATTCCTCACCGAGGGAGTATCCCACCAGGTAGAGGCTATCTCCGTAAGACACGTCCAGGGGACGAAGGTCGCGCGGGAGTTGGGCCAGCGTCAGTCGCTCTGGCCTGGCATAGGCCGGCTCGATATATGCCTCCGGTGCCAAAAGCGCCACACCAAGAAAGAGCGCCACAACAGCTCCCATGAAAACGGCCCCGTACGTCTGCAGCCAGGTGTCCATGCCCAGGACCAGAAACAGGACCACGAGGGGAGCCAGGGGGAGCAGCGCTCCACCGAGATATGCGCTGGAGGGGCTGAGCAGGTGAATGATGATCAGGGCCACACCCAACCCGGCCCAGGCCAGCGCGACGGTCTGCCAGGGGTGGATGCGCTCCCGGACCTCTGTGATAAGCGAGGTCCGGTCCGGGGTGCGCCAGTACCATTGCACCAGCCGCAGAAGCAGGCCGCTCAGGCCGAGGATGGACAGCACGCCGACCGCAGTGTAGAACGCAGAGCCCACGGGAATGTTTAGCCATCCAAATACGCCCCAAAAGGCCTTGAGCGCCAAATCGGCTCTGTCCAGGAAGGGCATGTCGAGGATCCTCGCCCAGAGCAGCGCCGGCTCCTCGATGGGCCCCGAGAAGAGGACCTGGCCCGGCCACACCAATGCCATCAGGAGCATCGCGGCCAGGGCGAGCCAAACCCCGTGGTGGGCCGTGCCGCGGTAAGGTGCCCATTCCTTCCGACGCAAACGGTATCCCAGCGCCACGATGATGACCGCCATCCATCCCCACCAGACGGTCATGGCCGCGAGACCGGCGCACACAGCCGCGGCTCGGATGAGCGCATGGGGGTATCCTGGCTCCTCCACCATCCGGATCGCCAGATAGATCGCCGCGATGGTCAGGCACAAGCCGAGAGAGAGTGGGCCGACGCCCGAAGTCTGGTAAACGTAACCAGGCAGGAACGCATTCACCAACAGGGCCGCAAGCGAGAGCCAACGGCGACCGGAGGTGAAGACCAGAAGCAGGCGGAAGGTAAAGGCCAGGCTTGCCGCAGCCGCCGCCAGCGAGAACAGGCGCAGACGCCTCGCAGCCCTGGCCAGCGATTCATCCGCCCGCATCGCCTGACGGGCAACCATCGCGTTACGATTCGTAACGCCCTGGAGATCGGCCAATCGGGAGTGGGGGTTCAGCTCATAGACCGAAGCGTCAGCGGACCAGTCCAGCGAACGGACGAGCAAAGCGCCGATCCAATAGTAGAGGGGCGGTTGCCTCTCCACCGAAGGAACGCCTCCGCGCTGCGCCCACGATGCGTGACCATCAGGCAGTGCTCGTCCGGCCGTATCGGCGATACGCCGCAGATGCCACGGCTCCTCCGGCATCTCAAAGGGAGGGGTGGCCGTCGCATATTGGCTGGCCAGAGCCAGGAAGGCCAGCAGGGTGATCGCAAGGGCCACGTGTTCGCGCCAACCCATCCATAGTCGTTTCAGCCGGACAGTATGCCCGGAGCTTTTCTGCATGTCTGGAGCCTCTGCTGCGGGTGTACGAACGGGCATTATAGGGCACCCGCCCAAGAGGGTGCAATCCGCGTGCCTTCGCTTCCTGACTTACGGCGTGGGCTCATTCGAGCACCAGCCCGCCGAGCTCAATATGGTCGGCGCCCTCACCCGTGGCCACCCGCACCAGTGAAGTGCTCTCGTAGAACCCGACAATCAGCCGCGCCTGGCCCTTATAGCTCGTGTCCGCGAACGCCAGTTCGACCCGGTCGGCAATCATCTGCCCCGGCAGCCATGCGCGCGTGGGCCAGCGGCCCAGCGCCGGAACACCGTCGTGCTGCGCAATCACCCGGTCATCGACGGACAGGAGTTGCACGAACACGGTATAGTCCGCCTCGGGCTCGCCGAGCGCCTCCCAGTACAACGTGATGGCCAGGGGACCTCCCGGCGGCACACGTGCCGGGATGCCATCAATCCCCACCAGCCGAGCCCACTCCGCAAAGGCTCCGTCCACCGCCAGCTGCGGGGTCGCCTGGGCGTAACTGCGTTCGCTGGCCGCCAGTTGAATCGTCCCGAGCTCCAGGAGTCGATCCCCCAAGCGAACGCGCAGCGAGACAACGCCTGGAGCGGCCTCCGGCGCCGTTCTCAGGGTTCTGTGCTCGGTCACAAGTTCGCCCGGCCGCCACCGCTCCGTGGGGTACAACCCGTATACGGGGATGCCGCCGGATTCGGCAAGCACCTCCCCCTCTGCATTCACGATCTCCAGCACCGGCGCCAGCTTCGCCAGCGAGCGCCCCGCGTACCAAGAGACCGCGACATCGAGGGGCTCTGCCGGCGCCATGATTGCGGGAAGGGACCCAATGGCCGCAACCGACAGCCCGGGAGCCAGTTCCGCGCCGATGCGGGTCCATCCCTCGCCCATCGGAGACGTGTCGCCCAGGCGCACTGCCGGACCCAGCCTGACGCTGCCAAACGGCACAACAACCCCCAGTGGCTCGCCGTCACGCTCGGCCACCAGCGGCCCGCCCGCACCGTAGACGGTTGCGGTGATGGAGTAATCGACGGGGGGTGTGCCCGGTGGGACGTCCAGCAGGTAGTAGTTCAAGCTCTGTACGCCCCGCACCCAGTGGGTAGTGCCGGCGGCGCCGCGCTCAGAGAGCAACACTCTGTCATCGGCGCAGATCGTATGCCCGGCCGCATCGACCAACCTCACAGAAACCTTGAGATCCTCGTCAACCGTTCCTGCAAGCGTCCAGCCAAGGGCGACAGCCACCGTGTCGTCAGCGGCCGTCTGAGCGGGGAGATAGACGCCCGTCAGCGTGACCGGCCCGAAACGCACATCATCCGGAGTTGGCTCCGGGAGACTCGGCGGACCCCCCAGCTTGTAGACGCTGGCCCAGCGCTCGGCCTCCCAAAAGCGTTCCTCCAGACGTCCGTTGGACTCTAGGAACCAATCCAGTGCATCACGCGGATCGGCATGGATGTGTACCCACCGCAAGAGCACGGCCCGCTCGGCCCCCGCCATGCGCGGGATCGCCCACTTCAGGAGATCCACGTCGCCCACCCGAGTCTCCAGATAAAGCACCTCGGCCGGGCCATTGTAGTAATGCTCAAAGGCATAGTCCTGGTAGGGCAGGAGCACCGCGTCGCCAGGGGAGGTAAAGGCGCGGACGCGTTCGGCAAGGACGCGCACATCGGCGCGCTGCAGAGCGGGATCGACATAATACAGCACCAGCGTCAGGATCGCGAGCCCCAGGCTGATGAATATCCAGATTGCTGCGCCGGCGCGCCCGGCGATGTGCCCCCGAGAAGCCGCACGCGCGGGCCAAAGCTGCCAGAGCCAGTCCGCTATCCGCGAGCAGAGGAGGAGGAGAGGCACTGAGATCATCATCAGATGGCGGGGGTGGACGGTGCCCGGGCGCAAGCTGTACATCGCCGCAGCGACCGCCACGGGGATGATCACAAGCGCGAGCAGACCGGCATCGGACCAAGAGGCCGGGTGCTCGCGATCCCGGCGCAAAGCGCAAAGGCGGGACGCAAGAAACAGAGCAACAGCCACGATGAACGCCAGGCCGGCCACCTGTGCCCAGGTGCGCACCAGCGCCCAGTCACTGGTGGTTGGGCCGGTGCTGTAGAAAAGCCAGAGGCGGTTCAGAAAGGCCAGCACGCCCGGAACCTCTTCCAGAACCGGGCTGATCTCGGCCTGCACATAGTCCTCAGTGCCGCCGCGCCCCGAGAAGATAACGGCGAGCCACGGGACAAAGGCCGCGCCGGCCAGCGCGTGCACCGTGATCCAGCCACGGACAGGCTTCCATCTCCGCTGACGGGCAAGCATCAGCACTCCCAGCGCTCCCAGCGTAAGCACAAAGGGCAGCGCAAAGTAGTGGGTGTACATAGCCGCCACAAGCACGCCCCAGAACGCAGCCCACAGCCAGCGCGGCGGCTGCTCCTCACGGAGAAGTCGCGACGCTGCCCAGCAGAGCAACGCAGACTGCAGCCCCATGAGGCTGTACATGCGCAGCTCCTGAGCGTAGGCGACCAGGGCCGGGCTGAAGGCTGCCAGCGCCGCCGCCAGGATCCCGACGCGGCGGTTATACAGACGCCCGCCCAGGATTCCGATCAAGGGCGGTACCAGTGCCCCGGAGAGAGCAGAAGGCAGCCTGAGCCAGAACTCTGTCCCAGGGACGAAGGAAGCCCAGACGTGCAGGAGGAAGTGGTACAGCGGGGGACGGTAAGCCCGGCGGATGATCTCGCCAAAGGGGTAGCCGGCTACAGAAAGGGTCTGGGCCTCATCAAACCAGAAACACTGGATTCCGAGGTGGTAGAGCCGCAGGCCCAATCCGGCAACGAATAGAGCCAAGAGCGCCCACCGGTACCAGACGACGTGAGCCACATCGAGATCGCCACGCCTGGCCTGTGCGTCGCCTCGATCCATAACGCGGCCCCTGCTCACGACCCGGACGTCTGCAGCGGGCGGGACCGCTCCGCCAGGACGCGGCTGTACAGGGCGAGGGTTCGGTCAGCGATACCATCCCAGTCAAACAGGCGAGAGAGCTCTGAGGCGCCCGACCCCAGCTTTTCCCTCAGCCCTGCATCCATTGCCAGAGACCGTATGGCCCGGACGAGCGCGGCCACATCGGCAGGTGGCACGAGGTACATGTTCTCTCGATCGACGATCTCGGGGACCGGCACCTCAGGGTAGGTGCTGATGATCGCGACACCATGGGTCAGGGCAGCCATGAGCGAGCCTCGCCTAAAGGATGCCCCATCGGCAAAGGGCAGCACGCATATGTCCGAGCTTCTGAAGGCCGCAGATACCTCATGACTGGGCGAGTAGCCCGTCCAGAAGATATCGTCAGCAAGCCCCAGGTCCGTGATCGTCGACATCACGCGATCATAGTAGGGCTGGTTGGAGGCGTTGCTAGAGCTTACGGCCCCGCCAATCATCATGAGCGAAACGTCCATCCCGTCATCTCTCAGAACCTTGACGGCCTCGATAAGTTCGATGGCCCCCTTGGTGTCGTTCAGAAAGCCAAAAAAGCTGAGCAGAATCATGCGCTGGCTTACGCCCCATTGCCCCCGCCATACCGCCCGATCATAGCCTTCGGGCAGGTGGTAGCTGATGTTGCTGCCGATCGGGATCGCCTCCAGCCGACGTATGCCTGCAACTTGCGCGAGCTCGGCACGGTCCTGAGCGTTGGTGACGATGACGGCATCAGCGGAGCGGGCAAGATCCAGGTTGACCCAGCGACGAAGGGGGCCGGCTTTGGGAAGGAGGTACGGCACCCGCAGATCGTGGAAGGTCACAACCACCGGAATCTGCGGAAAAAAGCGCGGGAGAAGGTTGATCGCCGGATGCATGCCGTAGGCGGCGGTCTGATACTGAATGTTCACAACGTCCGGACGAACATCGGCGATAAGCTCACGCATCTTGCGCACGAGAGGCCCAAAGCCCCAGTCGTCCATCACGGCGTGCACCTGGGCCGATTCCGCTTCCCGAGCGTCCTGCGCTGCGTGCGAGGTCAGCACGTGCACCTGCGCTCCGCGGGCATGCAGCTTTTCGGATACGATCGCCGTAAAGTCCGCGACGCCTCCCTCCATGGGAGGATACTCGCCGCTGATCATCAGGACTCGGATGGGTTCAGTCATTAGGTCTCCTCTTCGGGGCGGGGGATGGCCTCAGGCCTGTGCCCAGCAGCCAGCGATAGGCAACGATGCGATCTCGTCTGAGAGCGCGTTTGTGTCCCAATACCCACTTGGAGCTCTCTACCGCGAGCTGGATGGCAAACGTTGCCAGCAGAAACGCCCTCAGCAACTCGCCCTTCACGCGACCGTGATGTTTGCACCAGTATAGCACTTTGCTTGCGTTAAAGAGATGGTGTCGCTGAGCGACGATCTGCCCGCTGCTCTGGCCCTCATGGTGGATGACATGTGCTTGGGGCAGGTACAGGCACTGCCAACCGGCATCAGCCGCCCGGCGACACCAATCGAGCTCCTCCGAATACATAAAAAACCGCTCATCCAGCGGACCGATCTGGTCCCATATCGCGCGGCGAGTGAGCAGACAGGCGCCCGTGAGCCAATCAACCCGCTGAGCGATCTCCGGCGTATCCTCCATGCGGTAAAGGCGTGCCCAGCGGTTGTGGGGGAACCACTGCTCGACCAGCGTGCTCTCGAACAGGGCCATCGGGAAAGTGGGGAATCGCCTGCGTGAGGATTGCGGCGAGCCATCACCGTACGTCAGCCGGGGCCCAACGATGCCCACCCGGGGAGAGGCCGCCAGCGCTTGCTGCATCGCCGCCAGGGCGCCAGGCGCCATCTCTGTATCCGGATTGAGCAGGAGTAGATAGTCCCCCCGTGCCTGGGGCAAAGCCCGATTGTTCCCGCCGGTGAATCCCAGATTCTCTGCGCTGGCCAACAGGTGAACCCACGGATGGAATGAACGCACCATCTCCACAGTGCCATCGGAGGAAGCGTTATCGATGACATGAACGCGCACCCGGTCCGCCCCCATGGCGAAGCCATCGCCATCGGGATCGCTGCCGCCCTGTGCCAGGATCGATCTCAGGCAGCGATCCAGGAGATCACGAACGTTCCAGCTCACGATGATGATGTCGATTTCGGCCATGTCAGGTGACGCCAAAGAGCCGGCGTCCGTTATCCGCCGTGATGCGCGCGAGTTCTTCAACGGGCATCCCGCGGATCTCGGCGAGCTTTTCGGCTACGTGGGGCACGTACGCCGGCTCGTTCCGCTTTCCACGGTGGGGATGAGGCGCCAGATACGGTGAGTCGGTCTCGATGAGCAATCGCTCCAACGGGGCATCCCGAAGGATGGCGCCGAGCCCGTCCATCCCACGAAATGTCACGGGCCCGGCCACTCCGAGGTACAGCCCACGGTCGAGAGCCCAGCGAGCAAGTTCAGCCGTACTGAGAAAGCAGTGCAGCACGCCCCGAATGCCCACGGGCCCCGATTCCAGCAAGCTCACAAAGTCGGGGTCGGACTCGCGATTGTGGAGTACCACCGGCAGCGAAAGCTCGTCCGCCACGCACAGCTGCGCGGCCAGGACGGCACACTGTGCGTCCCTGGGGGAAAAGTCATAGTGGTAGTCCAGCCCGATCTCGCCGATGGCCACGATGCGCTGCTCGGCGGCCCATTGCCGCAACTGATCCAGCGCTTCCGGCTGGACTACTGGCGCGCCCGCGCCGGCACAGATGCTGTGCGCCTCGTGAGGGTGTACGCCGGCGGAGGCGTACACCCTCTCGTACTCCTGCGCGATCTGAACACAGGCGGCACTGCTCGCGAGATCTGAGCCACAGGTGACGATACGCGTGACGCCAGCCTCCCGCGCCCGCGCAATCACGCCGGCAGCGTCGCCGCCAAAGCGGTCCGAATCCAGGTGGGCGTGCGTATCAAAGAACATGCGCTATGCCGAGATCCCCGCGATCTTGAGCCCTGCCTCCAGGATGGCCGGAACAAGCGCTTCGCGGGTGGTCTCGCAGTAGACGCGGATGACGGCCTCGGTGCCGGAGAAGCGGATCAGCAACCAGTCACCGCCCTCCAGCACATAGCGGAACCCGTCCCGCGTGTCGATCTCCTCCACTCTGAGGCCGGCGATGGCCTCCGGGCGCGCCGAGCGTACGCGCTCGATCACCGCGGGTCGATCTTGAGCGCGCATCTGGCCATCCACGCGATCGTAGTAGTGAGGTCCGACGAGCGCAAAGAGATGATCGATCAACTCGCTTGGGCTCTTGCCCATCCTTACCATCAGATCGAGCAGGTACAGCCCCGCCAGTATGCCATCGCGCTCCGGGATATGGTTGGCAAAGGCAAAGCCACCGCTTTCCTCACCGCCCAGCAGGGCGTTCACCTCGAGCATCTTGGGGGCGACGTACTTGAACCCGACGCCCGTCTCATAGACGTCCACACCATAGCGTGCAGCGAGCTTGTTGGCCATGGCCGTCGTGCTGATGGTGCGCACCAGTGGGCCTCGCTGCCCGCGACACTCGAGCAGGTAGAGCGCCAGCAGGGCGTACACCTGAAGCTGGTTCACAAAGTCGCCCTTTTCCGAGGCAAAGCCAACCCGGTCCGCATCGCCATCGAAGGCGATCCCCGCTGCTGCACCCACCTCGGGGATCGTGCGCAGCAGGACGCGGAGGTTATCGGCGATGGGCTCCGGGCGGGCCATCTCGGGAAAGAGCGGGTTGCGGCCGTTGTGGATTTCATGGATCGTGGTCGAGGCTGAAGCGAACAGGCTCGGGAGCCAACCCTGGCCAACGCCCCACATCGGGTCCGCGACGATCTTGAGACCCGCATCCCGCAACACATCCATATCGACGAGCTTGTTGATCTGCTCGAGGTAGGGCTCTGAGGGATCGATGATCTGGATCAGTCCCTTCTTCAACGCCTCGTCATAGTCCATGCGCTCGATCCGCTGCTGAGCCTGGGTGGCCCGAATGCGCTCCTCCACGGCGACCAGCGTCTCGGGAGCGGCCGCGCCGGCGTAGGACGATCGCAGCTTGAACCCATTGTCCGTGGGCGGGTTATGGCTCGCCGTGATCCAGATGCCGCCCGCTGTGGCGTAGGGAAGTATCGCATAGGACAGCACAGGTGTGGGCATAAAGCGGTTCGCGAGGTATGTGGTGATCCCGTTGCCCGCCAGAACCTCGGCAACGGCACGGGCAAAGTCCTCAGAACGGAACCTCGTATCATACCCGACGACCATCCCCTTGGCGGCTGAGCCGTCGGCCTTGAGCTCATCGGCGGTACCCTGTGCGCAGTAGCGCACGTTCTCAAAGGTATAGTCGTCGCCGATCCCCGCTCGCCAACCATCTGTCCCGAATCTGATACTGGTAGTGGCCATGAGCCCTCCTGTCCGAGCGCTGCGCGATAGACACGCGGATACTCGTCCTAACGCTGTTCCTGAAGCAGACGCAGATCGTTATCAACCATCACCTGAACCAGCTCCTCAAAGGTCACCTCAGGCATCCAGCCCAGCTTGCTGCGCGCCTTACTGGCATCCCCGGTGAGCTCGTACACGTCCGCCGGGCGGAGGAATTGCGGGTCTATCTCCACATAGTCCTCATAGTTAAGCCCCACGGCACCGAACGCCACATCGAGAAGCTCGCGCACCGAGTGCTGTACGCCCGTGGCGATCACATAGTCATCGGGCTGATCCTGCTGCAGCATCAGCCACATAGCCTTGACATAATCTCCGGCGAAACCCCAATCACGCCGCGCATCGAGGTTCCCCATCGCCAGGCGGGATGCCAGGCCGAGCTTGATCTGCGCGGCCGCATGGGTCACCTTTCGCGTGACGAACTCCATTCCGCGGCGCGGCGACTCGTGGTTAAAGAGGATCCCGGAGACGGCAAAGAGATCATAGCTCTCACGGTAGTTGACCGTGATCCAGTGACCATATACCTTGGCCACGCCATAAGGGCTGCGCGGATAGAACGGGGTGGTCTCTTTCTGCGGGACTTCCTGGACCTTGCCGAACATTTCGCTGCTGCTCGCCTGGTAGAATCGCGCCTCGGGCACCGCCATACGCAGAGCGTCCAGCAGCCGCGTCACGCCTACCGCGGTAAACTCGGCAGTGAGCACAGGCTGGTCCCACGACGTGGGTACAAAGGACTGGGCCGCAAGGTTGTACACCTCATCGGGCTTGTGCCTCTGCAGGATTTGCAGAAGCGAAACCTGATCCAGCAGATCGCCATTCACCAGCGTGATTCGATCCAGAATCGGGCTGATGCGCCCGAGGTTGGGCATGCTTGAGCGCCGTACCATGCCCACCACCTCATAGCCCTGGGCCAGCAGGAACTCGGCGAGATAGGAGCCGTCCTGCCCCGTGATACCTGTGATGAGGGCCTTCTTTGCCATGTAATGCTCCTTTGCGCGTTTCGTGCCGCTGTGATGACTAGTTGTCCGGCCGGCGTCGCCAGTAGTCCAGGGCATCCGCCAGCGTCTGATCCAGAGCCCACCGAGGCCGCCAGCCCGTGGCCTCGCAGAGCCTCGTGCAATCGGAAACGATTCGGGGGACGTCGCTCGGCCGCATGCGCGCCGGATCCTCGGTCACCTCGATGCGGGAATCGCTGAGCTCGAGCAGGTTCTGAAGCAACTGGCGCACGGCGATGGAACGAGAAGCGCCGACGTTGTATACCGCCCCCGGCTCCCCCTTGGTCAACGCCAGATGGTATGCCCGAACCACGTCACGCACATCGGAAAAATCACGCTCAGCGCTCAGATCGCCTACGCTGAGGACAGGAGGGTGGTGGCCGCGCTCGATCGACGCGATCTGCGAGGCAAAGTCGGATACCACAAAGCCCGTCTCCTGGCGCGGGCCGGCGTGGTTAAAGGGCCGCACACGGATAACCGGCAACCCGTGGCTGAGATGGTACTGCAGGCCCAGAAAATCCTGCGTTACCTTGCTCACAGCGTAGGGATTGACCGGCCTCAGTGGGGTATCCTCATCGACGGGGAGGTCCTGCGGCCGCACTCGTCCGTACTCGTCGGCCGAGGCGACGACCAGCACACGGGGCGACGCACCGGAATCGGCGAGCGCACTCAGAACGTTCAGCTGTGCGACCGCGTTATTCTGGAGCGTGGTAGCCGGATCGCGCCAGGCGGCGGGAACAGACGCGCGCGCTGCCAGGTGGTAGATGGCGTCCGGCGCCACGCTATCCAAGAGCCCACGAACGGCCGCGAGATCCGTGAGATCCAGCCTGTCCAGGTGGCAGTGTTCCTCAAAGCCGGCCAGATTGTCCGTTCGGCCGTGAGGGGACAGCGTGCCATAGACCTCACAGCCCGCATCCAGCAGATGCTCCGCGAGATGGCTACCCGCAAATCCCCCGATACCCGTGATTAGTGCGCGCAGTGTGATCGCTCCCCGGCCGCCGTATCGCCGGCGGCCTGGCTCCGGTCTCTCTTCTCCGGCGCATTATAGCAGAGTGACCGGCGCCCACAAGTGCTGGCAGCTCCCGGTTGGCGAGCGCTCGCTGGGCGCCCACGCAAGACGAGGGGTGATATCCAGCATCACCCCTCGTGTTCGCGCAGTCGCGATCAGTTCTTCAAGCCCGCGTCGGAGCGCAGAGCCGCTGCCCGATCGGTGAGCTCCCAGGGCGCGTCGATATCGGTGCGGCCAAAGTGCCCGTAAGCCGCCGTGGGCTTGTAGATCGGGCGCCGCAGGCGGAGATCGTGAATGATGGCGCCGGGCCGCAGGTCAAAGTGCGCCGCCAGCAACTCTTCGATCTCTGCATCGGCGATGGCCCCCGTCCCAAAGGTCTCCACGTTCAGCGAGACGGGTCGCGCCACACCGATCGTATAGGCGATCTGGATCTGGCAGCGCTCGGCCAGCCCGGCTGCGACCACGTTCTTGGCGACCCACCGCACGGCGTAAGAGCCCGAGCGATCCACCTTGGTCGGATCCTTTCCCGAAAAGGCCCCACCACCGTGAGGGACCATCCCGCCGTACGTATCCACGATGATCTTGCGTCCGGTGAGGCCGGCATCCCCCATGGGTCCACCGATCACAAAGCGCCCCGTGCTGTTGATATAGTAGCGCGTTTCCTCATCAAGCATCTGAGTCGGGATCACCTGGCGGACGACATGCTCGATCACGTCCCTGCGGATCTGCTCCTGCGTAACGCCGGCATCATGTTGCGCGGCCACCACGACGGTGTGCAGGCGAACAGGCTGGCCGTAACGATACTCGACGGTCACCTGGCTCTTGCCGTCCGGACGCAGATACGGGAGCGTCCCGTCCTTGCGCACCTGGGAGAGGCGCTTGACGAGCGCATGGGCCAGTTGGATGGGCATGGGCATCAACTCAGGCGTCTCCGTACAGGCGTAGCCGAACATCATGCCCTGATCGCCGGCTCCCACCGCCTCGACCTCGGCGTCGCTCATCTGGCCCTCGCGCGCCTCGGCTGATTCGTCAACGCCCAGCGCGATATCCGCGGATTGCTCCTTGATGGAAGTGATGACGCCACAGGTGGCGCAATCAAAACCGGTATCGGCGCTATCGTAGCCTATCTCGGCGATCGTCTGGCGGACGATCTTGGGGATATCGATGTAGCAATTGGTCGTGATCTCGCCTGTATTCAGCACCAAGCCCGTGGTCACGGCCGTCTCACAGGCAACCCGGCCATAGGGATCCTGCGCATAGATCGCATCCAGGATGGAATCCGAGATCAGGTCACAGACCTTGTCCGGGTGGCCTTCAGACACCGACTCGGACGTGAACAGAAACCTGGGCGACCGCAAGAAGTTGATCATATTCGTGTTCCTTCTGCCTTTGGGCATGCGATGTGTGCGGAGCGCGCGTGCGGCTCAGGTTCCGATGGTCCAGGAGTTCAGATAGTGCTCCTGTTCGGGCGTCAGCACATCGATGGAAACGCCCATGGCGTGCAGCTTGAGGCGGGCGATATCGGCGTCGATCTCCGCCGGAACCGAATAGACCTCCTTGGAGAGCGAGGCGTGATTCCGGATCATGTACTCGGCGGAAAGGGCCTGGTTGGCAAAGGACATATCCATGACCGCCGAGGGGTGGCCCTCCGCCGCGGCCAGGTTGATGAGACGACCCTCGCCAAGCACGTTGATGGTGCGTCCGTCCGGGAGCTCGTACTGCTGCACAAACGGCCGCGGCTGCCGGACGCGAACGGCCCAGGCTGCCAGCGCCTCCAGGTTGAGCTCCACATTAAAGTGGCCCGAGTTCGCCAGCATGGCGCCGTCCTTCATCAGCTCCATGTGGTGCCAATCGATGACGTTCTGGTTGCCGGTGGACGTCACAAAGATGTCGCCAAGGGGCGCCGCGTCGGCCATGGGCATGACCCGATAGCCATCCATGACGGCCTCGAGAGCACGCAGCGGGTTCACCTCGGTTACGATGACGTTCGCCCCCATCCCGTGAGCGCGCGAGGCGATCCCACGGCTGCACCATCCGTAGCCGGCCACGACGATCGTCTTGCCGGCGAGCAGCGTATTGGTCGCACGGATAATGCCATCGATCGTGCTTTGCCCGGTGCCATAGCGATTGTCGAAAAAGTGCTTGGTGTTCGCATCGTTGACGGCGATGATGGGGTAGGCCAGTTTCCCTTCCCGCTGCAAAGCCCTGAGCCGGATCACACCGGTAGTGGTCTCTTCTGTGCCGCCCACCACGTCGGACAAGGCCTCCCGCCGGGTGCTGTGCAGTGTGGAAACCACGTCGGCGCCGTCATCCATCGTGATCTGCGGGCGGTGGTCGATGCACGCCGCGATGTGGCGGTAGTAACTGGCGTTATCCTCGCCCTTGATGGCATAGACCGGCATCTCATAGTGGGCCACGAGCGCTGCCGCCACATCGTCCTGGGTCGAGAGCGGATTGGAGGCACACAGAACACACTCCGCGCCTCCCGCCTGCAGCGTCCGCATCAGGTTGGCCGTCTCCGTCGTCACATGAAGGCAGGCAGAGACACGGATGCCAGCGAGCGGTCTTTCGCGCTCAAAGCGCTCTCGGATCAGCCTCAGCACGGGCATCTCGCGCTCAGCCCAAGTAATCCTGTTGATGCCCTCGGTTGATAGCCCTAGATCCTTGACGTCGTAGGAGTCGCTCACGTTATGGTCCTTTCTCAGCAGGGCCCATCAAGGCCCAGAAGGCGCGGTAACCGTCTAGTTCGTACCCGCTCTGGTGTTGCGCCCGAGTGGTCGCTCCAACCAGTCTCCAGCAGGGCAGGGGGAGGGATCGTACAGCGTCATACAGCGGTAGTCCCTGTAGCGGGCCGCAATGTCATCGAGCGTCAGGTTGCGCAGTGCATCCACCGAGAAACCCTGCACGGTGAAAGATGCCACGATCGTCCCGTAGACGAGGGCCCGGCGCATGCCGCTCACAGAGAGATCCCCGGTGCGGGCCAGGTATCCCATCATCCCACCCGCAAAGGTGTCACCGGCGCCAGTCGGGTCGGTGACGGCGGGAAGCAGGTAGGCCGGGGTCACAAAGTAACGCTCGCCGATCGAGTTGCCACGAGTCACCAGCATGGACCCTTCGCTACCGCGCTTGATCACCAGGGCTGCCGGGCCAAGATCAAGGATCGCCTCCGCACCATCGATCAGCCTGGACCGGCTGGAGTACATCAACACCTCGGTCTCGTTGAGGACCACGAGATCGACGAGCGACATGGCCCGCGTGAGAGACGCTCGTTTGCCGGTGATCCAGAAATCCATAGAGTCCAGCGCCGTCAGCCGAGGGCGCTCGACCTGCGAGAGCACTTCAAGCTGAAGGTCCGGATCGATGTTCGCCAGAAACAGGAACGGGCTCTCGCGGTAGCTCTCGGGCACCACCGGGTGGAAATCAGAAAACAGGTTCAGGCGGGTATCGAGCGTCTCGACGTCACCCATGTCCACACCGTATCGCCCGGACCAGGAGAAGGTCTCCCCGGGCAGTATCTGCAGGCCGGCGAGATCGATATCCCGTGAACGCAGCAGGTCGAGATACTGCTCTGGAAAATCCGTGCCCACAACGCCCACCATACGCACCCGGTCAAAGAGACTGGCCGCCGTGGCAAAGTAGGTACACGCCCCCCCGAGGCTCGCTTCGCGAGAGCCGTGGGGAGTCTGCACAGAATCCAGCGCAACCGAACCAACAACCATGATCGCCAAGCTACTGCTCCTTCTCCTCACCATCCGGTTCGGGCGCAGGCCCAACGTCAACCTGCTGCCCGTAACGCTCCTGCATGCTCCGGGAAACCTCACACGTGAGATCCAAGATGTGCTCCGCGAGCGGCACGCTCAGGGCCGTCAGACTGGCGGAGGGCGCTACCATAGCCTGTGTCACGAGCCGTTCACGGCATACGCCGGCTTCCGCCAACAGATCCAGCCCATTCTCCAACCGGAGAACCAGCGAATCCACGGTCTCGTTTCGCGCCGCGCCCCCGGCAGGCACGATGCCCCAAACGAGAAGCCCGCCGAGATCGACAAAACGGCCGAGATCCGCGGCCGTCGCCGCGAGAGAGTCGATATAGTCGTAGGCATCAAAACTGATCAGGTTCGCGGAAGTGCGCATAAGCAGCGCCCAGTCCGTAGCACCCGAACACTGGATGCCCTTGAGCCCTGAGAGGCCCGCGAAGACATCCTCGAACAACTCGACAATGCGGGTCGGCTTGAGTGACACAGTAGCGCTGCCGTACGATGCCATGTAGGGTTCATTGACGATCATCAGGGTTTGAGGGCAGACGCTGGCCAGTGCGCTCTCCTGCCAGGCCGCCTTGAGACGTAGATGCTTGGCTACGGCGTCCTCGAGCACCTCATCGTCCAGGATCGGCCGTCTGTCCTGATCAACAATCGTCAAGCCCCAACTCACCGGCCCGGTGATCTCCCCCCGGACCGCGACGGGAGAACCGGGGAGCGTCACATGGCCGGACAGCAGGCTATCGAGCGCCGAGGCGTACCCGGCGCTGATCTCCCCGTGCTGTAGATCGCCCTCCAGATAGGCCAGATAGAGGCTCTCGAGACCTCCGTCGAGGTTGAGGCGCCTGTCCACCAGGATCCCGCTTTCTTCGAACGCGACCCCGGGGAATCGCTCGCTGTACTGAGCATACATGTTCTCGAGTGCGCTGCGCCGGGGCAGGCGAGGCCAGGCCGGTATCTCCGGAAACCGGAGCAGCAGGGCACTCCACGCCTCGTCGGGATCGGTATGTGGGAGCCCGCCGGTCAGCAGCGGCAGCCAGCGCGGCGCAAACGGTCTCGCATCGGAATCCATAGCAGCTTCTTTCCTGCGTTCGGACAAAAAAAGAGCCTCCCCAGGGGAGACTCACGGTTCAGCAAGGGCTCATCTTCCAGGCGCTCCCGTCGCCTGCCGGACTTGGCACCATGAGCGGACCTTGTTATCGGCCGTCAGGTTGCCGGGGCTTCACAGGGCCAGGTCCCTCCACCCCTCTGAATGAGCCTTGCTCGGGCGTGGCGAACTGTGCCACGCACCACACGAAATGGTAACACAGGCCTATGGGGCTGTCAAACCGATCGCAGAACACCTTGGCGGCCAAGATACAGATCTGGTACAATCCCGGCCTATGAGCAAGGCGCAACACTCTGCCGCACACGAACCGGATACGATTCGGCGCAACATCACGTGGAGTGCCATCAATCACTTTTTCGTAGAGGGCGGCATGACCCTCTCCGATCCAGCGACGGTGCTTCCGCTGATGATCCGCGAGATGGGCGGCTCCCACATGTTGGCTGGGCTTGTGCCTTCGGTACGCCTCTTTGGCTGGTTGCTCCCCCAGTTCTTTGTAGCGGCGCCACTCCAACGGCTCCAGCGCTATCTCCCCACCGTACGGGTGCTCGAGATCACTCGTGCCGCAGTGTATGCGGGCCTCGCCCTCGTCCTCGCCGGCTACGGCGCCGGCCACACAGAGATGGCACTGCCGCTGTTCTTTGCTCTCTTTGTCGTCGCGCGCCTCGCTGCAGGAAGCTCCGCCGTCGCGCGCGCCGAGCTCGTGGCCCGCATGGTTCCGCCTGAGCAGCGCTCGAATGTGGTATCGGTGCGGAGCTTTACTGGAGATATCGGAGGCTTTGGAGCCGGGTTGCTGATCAGCGTCATCCTGGGCGCACAGGGGCTCTCTTTTCCGCTGAACTATGCCTGGCTGCTCGCCATTTCATCGGCGTCGTTTCTGCTGGCGATCTCCGCCCTCAGCGCCGTCGTGGAGCCGGCCGGTGCTCCGCGCGGAACATCCATCGACCTCAAACGCCAGCTGGCTCGCACGCCAGCTCTGCTCAGGGCCGACCGGGTGTTCCGCCAGTACATCATCGCGCGCGGCATCGGGGACATCGCCGGCATCGCCGATCCCTTTTACATCCTGTATGCGACCGAGGTCCTGGGTGTGCCGCCGGCCATGTCCGGGCTGTATCTGGCGGCGCGCATGGTGGTGCGGATGCTCTCCAACCTGGTCTGGGCACGCACCTGCCGTAGACACGGCAATCTGTGGACCTTCCGAACGGCGAGGCTGCTTGGCGCCCTGGAGCCGGTTGCGGTGCTCGGCTTTGGGTTGCTCAGGCTGCTCCTCTGGCGCGACGGGCTACCACCCTACGCCGGGATCCTGTTCGCTCTGCCGTTCTCTCTCCAGGGCCTGGCGATCTCGGCAAACAACATCTCGCGCACATCGTATCTCTATGAGATCGCCCCGGACGGCGATCGTCCCACCTACATTGGGCTGAGCAACACCCTGCTGGGTCCGCTCCAGTTCCTCCCTACGCTGGGGGGCCTGCTCGTCACCACGGTCGGATATCCCGCGGTGTTCCTGCTGGCGGCGGCATCGGCAGTGGCCAGCTATCTGGTGACTGCGGGTGTGCATGGCCCGGCAAGTACGAGGCCCGATGGGGGAGCTAGCGACGTGGGGCAGTGCGCCGCCGCAACAGACGCCCCGTGAGGACGGCGATCACCAGCGAACCGCCCAGGGCTAGTGCGCTCTGGGCGATGGCCACCCAGTGGTAGTCACGGTATGAGAAGGCCAGCACACGCTCCTGACCCCATCCCACCAGCCAGGACTGCTCAGATAGCCTGGTCGGCTCGGGAAAACCGACGTCGTAGCTCCAATAGGTGGACGCAGAGAGATCCTCCCAGACCTGGCGCTCATGCCTCAACGTCAGGCCCGTCAGTTCCTTCTCCAGCCGGGAAAGCTCATCGGTCGGGGTGCCACCGGCCACCTCCAGCAGACGCCACTGTGTATACTGTAGCTGCTGGTCCCTCACCGTCGGCGGCATCTCCAGGTTCAGCGGTTCCTCATACAGATAGTGGTCGAACCACGGCGTGCGCCGCACGCTATACTCGGTTGGTGCAGCCGACCAGGGAGCGGTAACGAGCGCTGCGATAAAGCTCGGCTCTTGCCCGGCCAGAGCTGCGATGGCCGCCGAGGCCAATTGAAGCTCATCCGGCGTCCCGTAGTCGACATGGACGCGGAACACCAACTCGTCCGGATCCCCCGCCTCCAGGACCTCAGCGCTGCAGCCGGAGATCGCCGATATGGAACGCGCCAGCGCGTTCAAATCATCACGGCTGCGAGCCGCCACAGGCGGGTACAACAGCAGGTGGTAGCTGGCCGATCGGGCGGTGTCCGTCAGCTGGACGACGGTTCGAGCGGAGCGGAGCGGCGGGGCATACCGGAACAGCGCATCCTGAACGCGGGGTGATAGCGTGCTTCCCGCCTGCACCAGCGCCTCAGTGGTATGCCCCTGCTCGGCCATCTGAACCGCCCAGGCCAGCAATAGCTCCTCCCTGCCTGCCTCAACGGCGCCACCCGTATATCGCGCGGCCTGCTCCTGGTAGGATAGCGCCCCGGAAGGATCTCCCGCCGCTCGGGCAGACTGGGCCAGTTCACCGTAGGCACGCGCCAGTTGTTGCCGCACCCGCAGATCGTCACCGTGGCGCGCCAGGGCGGCCTCCAGAGCCTCGACGGCGAGAAGGTGGTAGTTGTCATCGGATCGCTCGACGGCCGCGGACATATAGAGATCGGCCAGTGCCAGATATAGCGCAGGGGAGGGGCTCACCTCGAGTGCCGAGTGCAGGGCCCCCAGAGCGCGCGGGAAGAGATCGGGCAGCGGAGCGCTCCGGCGGATACCCTCCGCCCGGACGTCCATAATCAGCGCGGCATAGTCCGCGGCCTCGGCTGAAAGCGTCAGTTCCTCCAGACGGCGCCAGGTGCCGGGGGACATCATCCACACAGCGATCGTTGTTTGCGGAGATTCGTCCTCGTAGGCCCACTCGAGCGCTTGGCCTGTGTAGGTAAAGCCCTCTGGCTCGCGGAGCAGGAAAGCCTCCTCCGGAAGCACGGCCGGAAGCGACAGCGTAATGCGGGCGCTCTGAGGGTCGCGCCACGCGGCCCGTAGTGCTGGCTGCCAGTGCCAGCGAAGGAGATGCTGGCCCTCCAGCGGCGCCGTGTAGCTGAGGGCGAGCCGAGTTGACCCCGAGGGCGCCAAACGCACAGTCCACGCCTCCGGGCCCAACGACTGTGCATCAGGCCCCGGCTGAACCTGTACCTCCAGGTCGGCGCCTCCGTACCGCTCCACCTTGACGGATACCTCAGCGCTCTTGACCCGGTCCGTGTTGGACAGATGATACGCCTCGGACACCGCCACCTGGCACAGCGCGTCATCACAGACCAGCTCCGCATCCACCGTCACGGCCACCAGGCGAATAAAGCCAAGCGGCCCGTCCGGAAGGAGCATCGCCTCCGCTGGCGGGCGCTCGTCAGAGGTCGCGCCCTGCGAGCGCACAAGGGCCGGCACGAGCAGGTTGCACAGCAGCAAAACGGCGAGCAGCCCGAACGCAAAGGCCGTGCGCGCCAGGGGCGCCGCGAGCACGCCGGCATGATCGCAGCACGCAAAGGCTTGGTTGGAGCAACGAGGGGCCATGCCCATGGGAGTGTCCTCCA